>Ga0105090_10000511_pt1 | contig 19242 bp, 18 predicted proteins | sample PPLLak3March2015_FD_79110 | JGI IMG/M metagenome (GOLD analysis project Ga0105090, IMG submission 79110) | Freshwater sediment microbial communities from Prairie Pothole Lake near Jamestown, North Dakota, USA - PPLs Lake P7 Core (1) Depth... | ecosystem: Environmental > Aquatic > Freshwater >... | reverse complement strand
GACGTGACGTCCTCCACGCGTGCCAGCAGCTCGCGCAGGATGCGGAAGCTCGACGGCACGACGCCGCTCGCGGTACCGGAATGGACGCCTTCGGACAGCACGTCCACGCGCAGCGAGCCGATCAGGTTGCCGCGCAGCGACGTGGTGCACCACAGCTGGTCGTAATTGCCGCACTCGGCGTCGAGGCAGACCACCAGCGTCGGACGGCCGAGGCGGGGGCCCAGCGCGTCGATGTGGTGGGAGAGGTCGGGGCTGCCGCTTTCTTCGCTGGCCTCGATCAGCACCACGCAGCGGGCGTGCGGCACGCCCTGCTCGCGCAGGGTGCGGATGGCGGTGAGCGAAGCGAAGAGGGCGTAGCCGTCGTCCGCACCGCCGCGGCCGTAGAGCTTCCCGTCGCGCAAGACCGGGGTCCACGGCTCGAGGCCGTCGGACCAGCCCGAGAACTCGGGCTGCTTGTCGAGGTGGCCGTACATCAGCACGCAGTCGTCCACGTCGCCCGGCACGTCCACCATCAATACGGGCGTGCGCCCAGGCAGCCGGAGGACCTCCACCTGCGTCCCGGGCAGCGACCGGGCCTCCTGCTCCGCCCAGCGGCGCATCAGCTGCACAGCGGCTTCCATGTGGCCGTGGGCCTCCCAGTCCGGGTCGAACATGGGTGACTTGTTGGGGATGCGGACGTACTCGACCAGCTGCGGGATGATCGACTCGTCCCAGCGGCGGTTGACGAAATCGCGGGCATTGCTGTTGTCCATACTTCGCACCAAATCAATGAGTTAAGAGCTATTTCTCGAAACCAAAAAAGCGCAGTGCATTGCGCGTGGTCGCGGCCGCCACGACCTCTACCGCCTCGCCGCGGCAGGCGGCGACGGCTGCGAGGATGTGTGGCAGGTATTTTGGCTCATTGCGCCGGCTGTGTGGCTTCGGCGTGAGGTCCCGCGGCATCAGGTACGGCGCATCGGTCTCGATCATGAGCCGGTCGGCCGGGATCAGTCGCACGAGGTCGCGCAGGTGATGGCCCCGGCGTTCGTCGCAGATCCAGCCGGTAATGCCGATCGACAGGTCCAGCGCAAGGTAGTCGCGCAGCTCGCGTTCGTCACCCGTGAAGCAATGGGCCACACCGCCCGTCAGGCGCGGGCGGTAGTCACGTAGGATCGCCACGAAGGTGTCATGGGCGTCGCGCTGGTGCAGGAACACGGGCTTGCCCAGTTCCACCGCGAGTTCGAGCTGACGGCGGAAGACGCGCTCCTGATCCGTGGGGGGCGAGAAATTGCGGAAGTAATCGAGCCCGCACTCGCCGGCCGCGCCCACCTCGGGTTCGAGCAGCAGCGACCGCAGCGCCGGGACGTCGGCTTCGTGAAACTCGTGAGCGTGGTGCGGATGGATCCCGGCGGTGGCACGGAACCGATCGGGCGCGGCGCGGGCCAGGTCGATGGCCGCACGCGTGCTGTGGAGCGTGCTGCCGGTGATGACCATGTGCCGCACGCCGGCCGCCACCGCCGTCGCCACGACGTGATCACGGTCGTGGTCGAAACTGTCGTGGGCGAGGTTGAGGCCGATGTCGACGAGTGTCGGGTGCATGCTGGCGGCTGTGTTAACGTTCGCGGCGCCGCGGCGGCGGGTCGACGGCGGGTCGACGCCCACGTCGGCCCGGCATTCTAGCAACAAGAGATTCACATGCCCCTCGACAAGGAAGCCCTCGCGAGCCTGCGGCGTGCCCCGGGCGCGGACGCAGCGCAGTACACCCGCGGAACCGGCCGGCGCCGGTGGGGGTGGGTCGTCGGAGCAGCGGTCGTCGTGGCCGCGGTCGTCCTCTGGCGCGTCACTGGCGCGCCGGTCCCGGTGCGGACCGTGCTGGTCGAAGCGCCGTCCGCAGCCGACGGCGCGGTGCTGAACGCCTCCGGCTACGTGGTGGCGCGACGGCTGGCCACGGTCAGCTCGAAGGTCACGGGGCGCATCAGCGAAGTGCTGTTCGAGGAAGGCGCTGCAGTGACCGAGGACCAGGTGCTGGCGCGGCTCGATGCCGCCAGCGCCCAGGCCGATCATGCCGTGGCTGCGCGCAGCCACGAGGCGTCGCGGCGCAGCCTGCGCGAGATCGAAGTGCGGCTGGCCGACGCGCGGAAGACGCTGGATCGCAACCGCACTCTCGTCGGGCGCGCGCTGGTTGCGACGAGCGTGCTCGATACGTCCGAGGCCGAAGTGGCGGCGCTGCAGGCGCGCCTCGCCGTCGCGGCTGCCGACGTGAACGTGGCGCAGGCTCGCGTCGCCGTGAGCCAGCAGGACCTGGACGATCTTGAGATTCGCGCGCCGTTCGCCGGCGTGGTGATCTCGAAGGATGCGCAGCCGGGCGAGACCGTGTCGCCCATCTCGGCCGGCGGCGGCTTTACCCGCACCGGCATCGCGACCATCGTGGACATGGACTCGCGCGAGATCGAGGTGGACGTCAACGAGGCGTACATCAATCGCGTGCGCGACGGCCAGCGTGTCGAAGCGGTACTCGACGCCTATCCGGACTGGAAGGTGCCGGGTCACGTGATCAGGATCGTGCCGACGGCCGACCGCCAGAAGGCGACGGTGCGCGTACGCATCGCATTCGAGCAGCTCGACCCGCGCATCCTGCCCGACATGGGCATCAAGGTTCGCTTCCTCGAGGAGCGCACCGAAGCCGGGCCGGCGGCGCCGAAACTGTCGAGCCAGGCCGTCGTCCGCGACGAGGCGGGCGCCAGCGTCTGGGTGGTGCGTGACGGCCGGGTCGAGCGTCGGCCGGTGCGGCTCGGCGAGGAGCTGGACGGCCAGGTGCCCGTGCTCGAAGGGCTGCAGGGCGGCGAAGCGGTCGTGGTGGATCCGCCGAGGCGCCTGCGCGACGGCGCCGCCGTGGAACTGCAGGCGCAGTAGTCGTGGACACCCCGATCGTCCGCATCCGCGACCTGGTGAAGGAGTACCGCCGCGGCGCGGAAGTGGTGCGCGTGCTCGACGGGCTGTCGCTCGACATCGCCACCGGCGATTTCGTGGCGCTGATGGGACCATCGGGCTCGGGCAAGTCCACGCTGCTCAACCTGATTGGCGGCCTCGACCGGCCGACGTCCGGCGTGCTCGAGGTGGATGGGCTGCGGGTCGACCGGCTCGGCGAAGGCGCGCTCGGCCGCTGGCGCGCCGACCACGTCGGCTTCGTGTTCCAGATGTACAACCTGCTGCCGGTGCTCTCGGCCGAGCGCAACGTCGAGCTGCCGTTGCTGCTCAAGGACCTGAGCCGCGAGGAACGCGCGATCCGCACGGCGGCGGCGCTCAGGCTGGTCGGCCTCTCGGACCGCGCCAAGCACCGGCCCCGCGAGCTGTCGGGCGGCCAGGAGCAGCGCGTCGGCATCGCGCGCGCCATCGTCACCGACCCGACGCTGCTGCTGTGCGACGAGCCCACCGGCGACCTCGACCGCAAGTCGGGCGACGAGATCCTCGACCTGCTGCAGGCGCTCAATCGCGAGCAGGGCAAGACCATCATCATGGTCACGCACGACCCGCATGCCGCAGAGCGCTCGCACCGCACCATCCACCTCGACAAGGGCCTGCTGCGGGAACAAGCGCCGTGATTGCCAAGTACCTGCCGCTGCTGGCCGCGAGCCTGCGCCGCAAGCGCCTGCGCACCTTCTTCACGCTGGCGTCGATCGTGGTGGCGTTCCTGCTTTTCGGGCTCGCGGAGTCGCTGCGCTATTCGCTGCAGTCGGGCGTGGACGTGGCGGGCGCCGACCGGCTGCTCACGATGCACAAGGTGTCGTTCACGCAGTTACTGCCGCAGAGCTACGAGAACCGCATCCGCGCCGTCGACGGCGTGACCGACGTGACGCCGCAGACGTGGTTCGGCGCGTGGTTCCGCGACGAGCGCAACCAGATCCCGACGTTCCCGGTGAAGCCCGAGGCGTTCATGCGCATGTACCCGGAGTTCGTCGTGCCCGAGGAGCAGCGGCTTGCGTGGGTCGCCGACCGCTCCGGCATCCTGATCGGTCGCGGGCTCGCCGACCTCACCGGCTGGAAGGTCGGGGAGGCGGTGCCGCTGCGTTCGTCCATCTGGCGCAAAACCGACGGCAGCGACACCTGGGACGTGACGGTGCGTGCGATCTACGACCTGCCGCAGGGCGGCGATACGCGCCAGATCCTCATGCACCAGCAGTACTTCGAGGAGGCCCGTGGCATGGCCCGCGGCCTGATCGGCTGGTACGTCGTGAAGATCGACGACATCGATCGCGTGGCCGCGATCTCGCGCCAGATCGACCTGCAGTTCGCCAACTCGCCGGCGGAGACCAAGACCTCGTCCGAGCGAGCGATGGCGCAGTCGTTCGTCAACCAGGTGGGCAACATCGGCGCGATCCTGCGCGCCATCGTCACCGCCGTATTCTTCACCATGCTGCTGGTGACGGCCAACACCATGGCGCAGTCGGTCCGCGAACGCACCAACGAGATCGGCGTGCTCAAGACGCTCGGCTTCAGCAACGGTGGCGTGCTCGGCCTGGTGCTGGCGGAGTCGGTGCTGATCACGGTGATCGGCGGGGCGCTCGGGCTCGCAGGGGCGTGGTGGCTCGGCGTGCAGTTCGAGCCGGTGTTCCGGCAGTACCTGCCGGGGTTCCGGGTGCCGACCGACGCGATCGTGCTCGGCGGGGTGTTCATGGTCGGGTTGGGGCTGATCGCCGGCGCGGTGCCCGCCGCGCAGGCGATGCGCCTCAGGATCGTCGAAGCGCTGCGCAGGGACTGAACTCGCCATGAAGTCGTGGTTCAACCAGCTCGCGGCCGTGACGGCGATGAACCTGCGCAACCTGCCGGCGCGGCTCGGCACGTCGCTGGTCGCCTTGGTCGGCATCGGGGGCGTCGTCGCGGTGCTGGTGTCGCTGCTGTCGATGGGCGAGGGGTTCCGGGCCGCGCTCGAACTGTCGGGTCGCGACGACGTGGCGCTGATCCTGCGCGGCGGTTCGTCGGACGAATTGTCGAGCGCGTTCGGCCGGGACGAGGTGAGCGTCATCACGGCCGCACCCGGCATCGCGCAGGACGCCCGCGGCGCGATCGCATCGCCCGAGTTCTACACCATCGTCGACCTGCCGATGCGCAGCACCGGGACGGGGGCGAACGTGCCGTTCCGCGGCGTGACCTCGCGTGCGCCCGAGGTGCGGGAAGGTTTCCGCATCGTCGCCGGCCGCATGTTCGAGCCCGGCAAGGACGAGGTGATCGTCGGGCGGGGTGCGTTCGCCCAGTTCGGCAACGTCGATCTCGGGCGCGTCGTCACCTGGGGTTCCCACGAGTGGCGGGTGGTCGGCGTGTTCGAGGCGGGCGGCAGCGTCTCGGAGTCCGAAGTGTGGACGGACCTGACGGTGCTGCAGGGTGTTTATCGCCGCGGCAATTCCGTACAGGTCGTGCGCGTCCTTCTCACGTCGCCCGCCGCGATCGATGAGCTCGAGCGCTGGCTCGATGCAGATCCGCGCATCGACCCTTCGGTGCGCAGCGAACGTGAGTTCTATGCCGACCAGTCACGCATCCTGATCACCCTGATCCGCTACGTCGGCACCACGATCGCGGTTCTGATGGGCATCGGCGCGGTGTTCGCGGCGCTCAATACGATGTATTCCGCCGTGTCCTCCCGTACCCGGGAAATCGCCACACTGCGCGCACTCGGCTTCGGCACCACGCCGGTGATCGTGTCGGTGCTGCTCGAGGCGGTGGCGCTCGGCCTGCTGGGCGGCTTGGTGGGCGGCGCTCTCGTGTACCTCGGCCTGAACGGCTACCAGGCCTCGACGCTCAACTGGGCGAGCTTCAGCCAGATCACCTTTGCCTTCACCGTCACGCCCGGGCTGCTCGTGACGGGCCTGGTCTATTCGCTCATACTCGGCCTCGTCGGAGGGCTGCTGCCGGCGTTGCGTGCAGCACGGCTGCCAGTGACGACGGGGCTGAGGGAGCTGTAGCGAATGCGAAACAGGGGTGGCGGCGCCGCGGCACGGGCTGCGGACGGCAATCCGCTACAGATGCCGTTGTGGGCGCCGCAGGAGGCGTCTCCCGGCTGGCACGTGCGCATCAGCCGCCGCGCGCGCCGGCTCTCGATGCGAGTCTTTCCGGGCGGTCGCGTCGAAGTCGTCGTGCCGCCCGGCGTAGGCATTCCCGCGATCGAGCGCTTCGTCGCTCGCCACCGCGACTGGGCGGAGCGACGCTCGCGTGAGTACGCGCTGCTGACACCGCACGGTGCCACCCACAGACCCCATGCCGTCGAACTCGAGCTGCTCGAGCGCAACTGGAACGTCGAATACGAAACGGCGGGTCGGCGTGCGGTGCGCGACGACGGTGACGGTATACTGCGCGTCCGCGCGCCGGACCACACGGATCGTCACGTGAGCCAGTTGCTGCTGCGCTGGCTCTCCGGCGTTGCCGCCGTGGAACTCGGCAACCGTCTCGACGCGCTGGCGGGCGAACTCGGCATCAACTACGCAAAGATGCACCTGCGCCGGCAGCGCACGCGGTGGGGCAGTTGCTCCGCGGCCGGCACGATCAGCCTCAACGTCTGCCTGATGTTCCAGCGGCCCGCCGTGGTCCGTTACCTGATGATCCACGAGCTCTGCCACCGGCGTCACATGAACCACTCCGACCGCTACTGGCGGCTGGTCGAGTCGTTCGAGCCCCACTGGCGCGCGCTCGACGCCGAGCTGCTCAAGGGCTGGCGGCGCGTGCCGGCCTGGGTGTTCCCGGGGTGAGCGCTGTGTAAGATAAGCGGTCCGCCACCGCAACGTGCCCCGCCGATGACCGAAAGACTCCAGAACATCAACGTCGCGTCGAGCGAGCTGCTGCCGACACCCGAGCAGATAAAGCACGAGATGCCACTGCCGCCCGCGGCCGAGGAGTTCGTGTACCGCAGCCGCAGCGCCCTGCGTCGCATCCTCGATCGCGACGACCCGCGCATGTTCGTCGTGGTGGGCCCTTGCTCGATCCACGACCCGGTCGCGGCCCGCGAGTACGCGACGCGACTGCGCGAGCTGGCGCAGCGCGTCGACGGCACGATGCTGATCCTGATGCGGGTCTACTTCGAGAAGCCGCGCACCACGATCGGCTGGAAGGGCCTGATCAACGATCCCGACATGGACGATTCCTTCCACATCGAGAAGGGCATTCGTCTCGCCCGCGAGTTGCTGCTGTTCCTCGCGGACATCGGGCTGCCGGCTGCCACCGAGGCGCTCGACCCGATCATGCCTCAGTACCTGTCGGAGCTCGTGTCGTGGACGGCAATCGGCGCGCGCACGACCGAGTCCCAGACCCACCGCGAAATGGCGAGCGGTCTCTCGACGCCGGTCGGCTTCAAGAACGGCACCGACGGCTCGCTGTCGGTCGCGATCAATGCGCTGCAGTCGGCGCGTCACCCGCACCACTTCCTCGGCATCACGCAGCAGGGCCAGTCGGCAGTGTTCCGCACCCGCGGCAACAAGTACGGCCACATCGTGCTGCGCGGTGGCGGCGGCCGCACCAATTACGACTCGGTCAGCATCGCGATCTGCGAGCGTGAGCTCGAGAGGGCCGGCCTGCCGGACAACATCGTCGTGGATTGCAGCCACGGCAATTCCAGCAAGGACCCGGGCCTGCAGTCGCTGGTGGCGGAGAACGTCGCCAACCAGATCCTCGAAGGCAATCGCTCGATCGTGGGGTTGATGCTCGAGAGCAACCTGCACTGGGGCAGCCAGCCGATCCCGGCACGTCGCGCCGACCTCGAGTACGGCGTCTCGGTCACCGATGCCTGCATCGACTGGGAAACGACCGAGGGCCTGCTGCAGTCGCTCGATGCGCGCCTGCGCTCGGCGCCGCGCTTCACCGAGGGGCCGGCGGCGGCCTGATCGCCGCGAACGACAAGGGGAGAGAGATCGGTATGGGAAGCTGGAAGGCGGTCCGCGCCGCGCGTGCGGGCCTGTTTGCAAGCCTGGCGCTGGCGATGGCCAGCGTGTCTGCCGAAGAACTCACTGCGCAACAGATCATCGAGCGCGTCCACGCCGCCGCCGGCGGCGAGGCGTGGCTCGCGGCGGGCAGCAACGTGATGCGCGGTCACGCCACCCTGTGCCGTGACGGCGATCCTGCGCGCTGCGTGCAGTCGGATCGCTACGAGATGTACCGCGTGTACCCGACGAAGCTCGAGCACGGCGCCCATGCCGGCAGCGGCAAGTTCCGCCTCGATGCCTATGCCGGCGACAAGGTGCTGTTCAAGGTCTCGTTCGACGGCGAGCGCTCCTACGACCAGAACGGCCCCGTGCCGCCCGAGCGCGCCAGCAGCGACGAGGCGAGCGCGTTCGGCTTCAGTGCCGTCCGGTTCGCCCTGCAGCCGGGTTTCACGGTCGAACGCATGACGGACGACCAGGTCGAGGGCCATCCCTGTTACTTCGTGCGGGTCACTGATCCCACCGGGACGCGTACGCTGTTCGGCGTCGACCAGCGCACGTTCGCGGTGCGCTCGGCGGGCTGGCAGACGCCCAAGGGCTTCCACCAGCGCCTGTATTCCGATTTCTACAAGGTCGGCGAGCGCTTCGTGCAGCCGGGGCGGGTCCGCCATTTTTACGACGGCATCAAGGCCGTGGACATAAGGTGGACCTCGGCCGAGATCGGCGAGCCGATCCCCGACGCGATCTTCGTGCTCGGGCCGAGTGTAGAATCCGGTGGTTGACCGTTCCAGGGGTTCCGTCATGCCTGTCACGAAGAAATACGATCTGCTCGTCAAGAACGTCCGCGTCGTCCGCCCGAGCAAGACCTCGGTGCAGAAGGCCGACGTCGCCGTCAAGGACGGCAAGTTCGTCAAGGTGGGCCGCGACATCGCGGCCGAGGACGCACGCAGGGTCGTGGACGGCAAGGGCCTGCTCGCGTTCCCGGGCCTCGTCGACCCGCACATGCACACCGGCATCTACTCGCCGCTGGCCGAGGACGCGGTCACGGAGAGCCGCGCGGCGGCGCAGGGCGGCGTCACGTCGAGCATCAACTATTTCCGCACGGGCCAGTACTACCTGAACAAGGGCGGCCCGTACGCCGATTTCTACCCCGAAGTCCTCGAGATCTCCAACGGCCGCTTCCACGTCGACTACGCGTACCACCTCGCGCCGATGGACCGCGGCCACATCGACGAGATCCCGATGCTGGTCGAGAAGCACGGCGTCACCTCGTTCAAGATCTACATGTTCTACGGCGGCTACGGGCTGCACGGCGCGTCGAGTCACCAGCACGAATTCCTGATGATCGACAAGGACGAGAAGTACGACATCGCGCACTTCGAGTTCGTCATGCGCGGCGTGCAGCGAGCCATGGAGCAGTTCAAGGACCGGCGTGACTCGATCAGCTTAGGGCTGCACTGCGAGACCGCCGAGATCATGGCGGCCTACACCAAGCTCGTGCAGCAGGAAGGCAAGCTCACCGGCCTGCGCGCCTACAGCGCCGCGCGGCCGCCGCACTCCGAGGGCCTCGCGATCTGCATCGCGTCGTACCTCGCGCACGAGACCAACTGCATCAACATCAACCTGCTGCACCTGACGTCGCGCAAGGCGGTCGAGGCCGCGCTCAAGATGGCGAAGGCCTTCCCGCACGTGAACTTCCGCCGCGAGGTGACGGTGGGGCACCTGCTGCTCGACTACGACGCACCCACCGGCGTGCTGGCGAAGGTCAATCCGCCGATCCGCTCGCGCGAGGACGTCGAGTACCTGTGGGAGACACTGCTCGACGGCAAGCTCGACTGGGTGTGCAGCGACCACGCCTGCTGCCGCCACGAGATGAAGGTCGACGCGAAGAAGCCCGACGCGGTCTTCCTCGGCAAGTCGGGCTTCGGTGGCACGGAGTATATGTTGTCGGGTGTCGCGAGCGAGGGCCGCAGGCGCGGCCTGTCGTGGAACCGGATTGCCGAGCTCACCTCGTGGAACGCGGCGCAGCGCTTCGGCCTGGAGAGCAAGGGCGACATCGCCCCCGGCTACGACGCCGACCTGGTGCTGTTCGATCCCGACAAGTCGTTCGTGGTGCGCGCGGCGGAGTCGGAGTCCACGCAGGGCTACACGCCGTTCGAGGGCATGGAGCTCACGGGCAAGGTCGTCACGACCTTCCTGCGCGGCAACGTGATCTACGACAAGGGCAAGATCGTCGGTCCGGCCCGTGGCAAGTACCTGTCACGGCCGTACTGACCCACAATTCACTTTTACGAGGAGAACGAACATGACGATCAAGGCAGGCGACAAGATGCCCGCGGGCGTGCTCACCACCCCGGGTGCTGAGGGTCCGCAGAAGATCTCGACCGAGCAGCTGTTCTCGGGCAAGAAGGTGGTGCTGGTCTCGGTGCCGGGCGCGTTCACCCCGACGTGCGATGCGCGGCACCTGCCGGGCTTCATCCAGCACGCCGACGATTTCAAGGCCAAGGGCGTGGACACCGTCGCGTGCATGGCGGTGAACGACGTGTTCGTGATGAAGGCCTGGGGCAAGGCCTCGGCCGTCGAGGACAAGGTGATGATGCTGGCCGACGGCAACGGCGACTATGCCAAGGCGCTGGGCCTCGAGATGGATGCGACCGGCTTCGGCATGGGCATGCGCGGCAAGCGCTTTGCCATCGTCGTCGACAACGGCGTTGCCAAGCAGGTGTTGGTCGAGGCGCCGGGCGAGTTCAAGGTGTCGAGCGCCGAGCACGTCCTCAGCCAGCTCTGAGCCGGCGTGGCGACCAACCGCCGCATCCTGTTCGCACGGGTGCCGCAGGGCCTCCCGGTGCCTGGCGATTTCTCGCAGGACACCGTGGAGGTTCCGTCTCCCGATGTGGGGCAGTTCCTGTCCCGCACCCTCTGGCTCTCCCTCGATCCCTATCTGCGCAACGTGATGAAGGGCCACGCGCTCTATGGCGTGGCGCTGCATCCGGGCGACCCGATGCACGGCGAAACGGTCGCGCAGGTGGTCGAGTCGCGCCACCCGGGTTTCAGGTCGGGCGACTTCGTAGTCGTGAAGAACGGCTGGCAGGAGTTCGCGCTGTCGGACGGGCAGGGCGTGCGCAAGGTCGATCCGTCTCAGGTGCCCGTTTCGACCGCCCTCGGCGTGCTCGGCATGCCGGGCCTCACCGGTTATGCGGGCCTCGTGTATCTCGGTGAACCGCGCCCGGGCCAGACGGTGCTGGTATCCGCGGCCACGGGCCCGGTCGGCAGCACGGCCGGGCAGGTCGCCCGGCTGATGGGTGCCCGCGCGATCGGGATCGCCGGCTCCGAGGAGAAATGCCGCTACGCCGTCGACGAACTCGGCTACGAGGCGTGCATCAACTATCGCGAGGGTGACCTGCGCGCGGCGCTCAAGCAGGCCTGTCCGGACGGCGTGGACGTTTACTTCGACAACGTCGGCGGCGACGTGCTGGTCGCGGCGATCGGCAATCTTGCGCTCAATGCCCGCATCGTCCTGTGCGGGATGCCAGCGGCGTACAGCCTGGACATGCCGCCTGCCCACGGGCCGTGGCTCGGCCCGGTGGTGGGCGCGCGTGCCACGATCAAGGGACTGGTCGTGTACGACCATTTGCACCGCATGGGCGAAATGCAAAAGGTCATCGGCCGGTGGATCCGCGAAGGCCGGTTCAAGTACCGCGAGGACGTCACCGAGGGCCTGGAGCACGCGCCCGAGGCGTTTTGCCGGCTGATGCGCGGCGAGAATTTCGGCAAGAGCCTGGTGCGCGTCGCCGCGCCCTGACGCGCCTGCGTCAACCGAAGAAGTCGCCCATGGCCTGCGCGCGCGCGGCGGGAGTTGCCGGCCGCGGGACGATCCTGGCATCGGCGAGGTGGCGGGCCGCACGGCGGGTGGCCGAATAGCGCACGTCGTCGGCGACGTCGAACAGCAACACCGGCTGCTGCACGCCGCGCAGGATCTCGCGCACGGCAGCCTCGAGCGCCGTTCGAGCGGCATCGCCGTAGCTCGGCAGCTGCTTCATCACCTCGACGAGATTGGCGTGCATGCGTTCCGGATCAAGATCCGGATCGTGCTTGCGCGCGGCCTGGGCCGACCGGTCGAACCACGGCCAGCTCGCCTCGGCGTCGCGCATCTGCTGCCAGATCCGCTGCAGGTGGGTGCCGTGCCGGTCGGGCACGAGCGGCGGGCAATAGTGCCGCGCGTAGAGTCGGCGCTCCTTCGAGCGGACCATGGGCAGGCCGTCGAGTGCCAGGCGCCGCACGAGCTGCGGATGGTGTGCGGCCAGCGCTATGGCGAAGCACGTGCCGAGGCCGTCTGCAAAGACGTCCACCGGGCCGCACTCGAGTTGCTCGAGCAGTTCGACCAGCGCCGCGACGTAACTGCCGAGGCTCGGATAGGGCAGCGGATGCGATTCGCCGAGGCCCGGCAAGTCGGGTGCGATGGTGAGTCGCTCGCTGCCGATGGCCTCGGTCAGCCGCCGCATGGAACACGATCCCCCGGGTGCGTCGTGCAGCATCAGGAGCGGTACGCCGCCGTTGCCATGCAGGCGCACGCGAATCTGGCCGTGCACCAGGTCCACGTACGCCTGGCGTTCGCTACGCGTGCTGGTTGCGGCACCCGGCTGCGGCGGACGCCACTGCGTGCGCGGCAGCTCCGCCTGCTTCAGCAGCTCGAGCAGGCGAGTACGCCACGCGGGAAGTTGAGGCGGGATGCGCTCGACGCTGCATCCAGCCGGCATGGGTTTAGGCAGTTGGTCAAGGAAGCCGTACAGGACGTCGTCCTCGCGGCACATGAACACCGTGCGTGAACGCAGTCGCGGGATGTTGGGTGCCGCGAGGTGCCGCAGCGCGGCGCCGTATGCGCTCGTCCAGTGACGTCCCGCCGTGAATACGTCGGTGGCGTATTCGTGCAGGTCGATATCGTCGGGCAGGGGGATCGGCATGCGCGTCGCCGCGGACTTCGCGAACCACGGGAAGTAGCGGTGGAAATCGAGCACCTTGCTCCATTGCTGCACCAGGTGGCTGCCGTCGGCCACCGGTTCGAAAGGGAGCAGGTACTGCTCGAGATACTCGCGCGGCGCGGGCTGGGGCGGCAGCGCGAGACCGTCGAGGATCGTGACGGCCACGCGCCCGGGGTGATCGGCGGCGAACTGCAGCGCGATCTTCGACCCTGTGTGGAAACCGTACAGGGCGCAGCGCTCGATGCCGAGTGCGGTGAGCGTCGCGTCGAGCGCCGCGGCGAAGTCTGGAATTTCCGGCGTCGCCTGGGGAAGGGGCGTCGAGTTGCCGTAGCCCGGCGTGTCGAGGGCGATCACCGTGAAGTGCTCGCCCAGCCACTCGATGTTCGGAACGTGGAGGACCGAGGACCGCGGGGAATCGTGCAGCATCACCACGACCGGTCCACGACCGCCGTAGCGGTAGTGGACCTGGCCGTGCGGGACGTCGACGAATCCCTTGAGGACCGTCGTCATCCGCCCAGTTGCTTCTCGAGTTCGGGCACGATCGTGAACAGGTCGCCCACCAGGCCGATGTCGGCAGCCTCGAAGATCGGCGCCTCACCGTCCTTGTTGATGGCGACGATGGTGCGCGCGTCCTTGATGCCCGTCATGTGCTGGATGGCGCCCGAGATGCCGATGCCGATATAGAGCTCCGGTGCGATGATCTTTCCGGTCTGCCCGATCTGCAGGTCGTTCGGTACGTAGCCCGCATCCACCGCGGCACGCGATGCACCCACGGCGGCGCCCATCCTGTCGGCGAGGCTGTAGATGATCTTGAAGCCGTCTGCGCTGCCGAGCGCGCGTCCGCCGGCTACCACGCGGGCGGCGCTCTGCAGGTCCGGGCGGCCCGTCGTGGCGCCGGAGCGCGATACGAAGCGCGTGTGGGTCGGCAGGGCGACGCCTGCGTCCACCTTCTCGATCGCCGCGCTGCCGCCGTGGGCAGCCGCCTCGAACGAAGCCACGCGCACGGTGGCGACGACGACCGCATCGGCCGGCACTTCGACGGTAAGCACCGCGTTACCCGCGTAGATCGGGCGCTTGAACGTATGTGCGCCGTCGACGGCCATGATGTCGGTCACCTGGCCGATGCCGAGCAGCGCGGCGACGCGCGGCATCAGGTCTTTGCCGAATGTCGTCGAGGGGCCGAAGACGTGGGTGTAGCCGACAGCCAGCTTTGCGGCCTGCGGCGCCAGCACCGCCGCCAGCGGTTCGACGTTGGCCGCGTTGTCAGCAACCAGCACCTTGCCGACGCCGGCGATCGCCGCCGCCTGCGAGGCGATGGCCGAGCCGTCCGTCGCCAGCACCAGCACGTCGATCGAGCTACCCGCGATCTTGGACGCGCAGCTGACGCACTTCGACGTGCTCGGGTTGAGGCGGGTGCCGTCGTGTTCTGCAATGACGAGGATCTTGCTCATTACACCAACCCCTTCTTCTTGAGCGCGTCGACGAGTTCAGCGACGTCCTTCACCATGACGCCCTTCGAACGCTGCGGCGGCGGATCCACGCGCACGGTCTTGAACGCGGGCGCGTCGCCCACGCCGAAGTCGCCGAGACCCAGCGTGTCGAGCGGCTTTTTCTTCGCCTTCATGATGTCGGGGAGCTTCACGTAGCGCGGCTCGTTGAGGCGCAGGTCGACGCTCATCACGGCGGGCAGCTCGACTTCGAGCACCTCGAGGCCGGCGTCCACTTCGCGCGTCACCGTGGCCTTGCCGTCGGCGATCTCGATCTTGGAGCAGGAGACGGCCTGCGGGCGATCCCACAGGGCGGCGAGCATCTGCGGCGTCTGGCCGTTGTCGTCGTCGATGGCCTGCTTGCCGAGCAGCACCAGGAACGGAGTTTCCTTGTCGATCAGCTGTCGGAAGATCTTCGCGACCGACAGCGGCGGCACCGCGGCATCGGTCTGCACGAGGATGGCGCGGTCGGCGCCCATGGCGAGCGCGGTGCGCAGCTGCTGCTGGGTGTCCGCCGGGCCGATGCTGACGGCCAGCACCTCATCGGCCAGCCCGCGCTCCTTGATGCGCAGCGCTTCTTCGAGGGCGATTTCGTCGAAGGGGTTGAGGCTCATCTTGACCCCTTCGGTGATGACCCCCGTGTTGTCGGGCTTCACCCGGACGCGGACGTTGTAGTCCACCACGCGTTTGACGCCAACCATGATTCTGCGCACGCGCCTGACTCCTCTACTAGCCGTTCAGAATGGTGTCTTGCAATGCAGCATCATACCAGCCCGAGGCGGGCCAGCCGCTCGATGACCTCGCGCTGGGTAGCGGCAAACTGGGCTCGCTGCGGGGTAATGACCCCGCCATCTGCGCCCAGGAGCGTATTGGCCGGATGGACCGGGGTGCCGCCATACACCGGGGCAAACAACTCGAGCCGCTGCCGGGCCAGCAGGTTGCCCATGCCGGGTCGGCGCCGGTAGCGGCGCAGGGCCGCCAAGTCGATTTCGGCGCAGGCGACGGCACTTTCGCCGAACCCGGCCTCCACTCGCACCTCGCCCAGGTAATCCACGATCTTGGACATGCCGTCCGTGGAGCTTTCCGCCAGGTCGGAGTCGAGGAAGCCGCCGGTATTGGCCGAGACCACATAGGCGAGGTTCTCGATGGCCCGGGCGCGCTTGGCGATGTCCTTGGGCGTCAGCCGCGTGCTGCCCACCTCGCTGGTCGAATGCACGAACACCTCCGCGCCGCGCAGCGCCAGTGCCCTCGCGATTTCCGGATAGAGGATCTCCTCGGAGGCGATCGCCGCCAGCCGGCCGATGCTGGTGCGGGCGACAGGGAAGACGCCGTCCAGGCCGTACAGGTCAAGGTAGCGGTCCCAGACGTCGTGCGGGGTGGGGGCGAACATCGACACCAGCCGCCGGTAGCGCAGCACGTTCTGGCCCGAGGGGGCGAGGACGAAGCTCGCCTGGAAATAGATCCCCGGAAAGGCCGCATCGGTCTCGTAGGCGTTACCCGCCAGGTAGACGTCGCTGTCGCCCGCGATCCGGGCGAGCGCCTCGTATTCCGGGCCGTCGGGCGCCAGCGCGGCCTTGTCGGCCCATTCCGGGATCGACTCGCCGAGCGGATAACCCGTGAGGAAATACTCTGGGAGCACCACCAGCCGCACGTCCTGCCCGAGGAACCCCTTCGCCGCCTTGACGTGGCGCCCAATGCGCTCGATCGCTTCGGCCATGCGGGCGCGGGCCGAGGGCCTGTCCGGGCAACGGTTCACGGCCCGGCAGGCGACCTGCAGCGCAAGCGCGCGATAAGCGAGGATCTCGGCGGTGGCTTCGGAGGTCATCGGCAGGCCTGCGAGGGGCTCGCGTAGCGGGGAATCCCGAACCGTAGGGGAGTCGGCGGGACCCTGTCAAACGGGCAATGGACGGTGACGCCGGCCGCGCGGCAACACGGTTTGATCCGGTCAGCCTTCTACGCGCAGGCGCACTGCGGCGAAGACGTCAAGCGTGCTCTGGCGGAACTGCGCCTTGCGGTCCGGCTCGAAGAGCTGCCAGGCATCGCTGTCCACGAGCATCATGGCTTCCAGCAGCGGCAGCAGCACCGGGCGTATGCACAGTGGCAGTTCCGTCTCGGTCAGGCTGCCGGGGTTTGGCCATTCCGGCACCACGTTCAATGACTGGTGCAGCAGCACCGTCTGCACGATGAGTGCGGCGGGCGATCCAGCATCGAACAGGTCGTCGATACCCTTCAGGATCTCCGGCAGTGCGCGATTGTCCTGGACGCATCCCTTGCCATCGGGTGCGGCAACGGAGGCGCCGAGTACCCGCTGGGTCCAGGGGCCGAGCATCGCCGGGTACGCGTCGGTCACGGGGAAGCCGACGCTCGGCAGCGTCCTTGCGGCCATCGTCGCGGAGCGAAAAGCGTGCAGTGCGTCGCGCTGGCCAGCAATCACCTGTTTGCCAAGGTCGTGGTACAGCACGGTCCATTCGAGCAGGGCCCGCAGGTGGCTCGAGGCCTGTCGATATTCGGGCAGGAGCTGCAGTGCGATCAGGACCTGGGTGATGTGATTGCGCGTCGCTCCATCGGCAAAGGCGGCCATGTCCTGCCAGCCCGGGGCAACGCGCTCGATCGCGTGCATCTGGTCCGCGGTGTAGAAATCACGGAAGCGCTGTGCGAGTGCATCCCCATCCTGCAGCTCACCCGCGTCGATTCGCCGGGCCAGGGTCCGGACGAATCGAAGCAGATCCGGAAGGTGGTTTTCGAGCTGGGGGATCGTCGTGGCCATTCGGTACTGGTTCGGCAGGTGATCGCGGAACGGGTGAACGTGATGGAGCGAGAACAGTGTTAGAAGTGGTCGTGCTTCAACGGCCCCCGGCGGGCGGGGCGTCGCCGCGGGCGGGCTAGCGAGCGTACGTGTCGAGCAGGTAGGCGCGGATCGCCTCTGAATCGAACAGCGCGGTGCCGGTGTTCGCGTCCACAAGGTAGGGCACCTGGACCTTGCCGGCACGCTCGAGCAGTTCCTGGCGGGTGCGGCCCGTCACCGGCAGGTCGGGAAACAGGGTCGTGCGGAGCACCGGCGGGCCGAGGTCCTGCCAGCGGGCCTTGCCGGTGCTGCGCAGCAGGTAGGGCAGCTCGAGTTCCGAGAGCAGTTCGCGCACGCGCCGCGAGTAGGGGCTCGACTCGAAGCTGAAGAGCTCGAGCGGGCGCTTCGGCGCCCGCGAGGGGCGGGCGCGGCTGCCGGCGCGGAAGCGCGGAAGGCTGGCGAGCATGGAGGAGGACACGTCGAGCGGGCGAAGCAGTCGCGTGGGTGCGGGTCGTCCGCCGTAGCGCTGATACAGGTAAGCGATGATATCGGCCGATTCGTACATCGACTCGCCGGTGTTGGGATCGATGAGGTACGGGAACTGCTGCCGGCCGCCGAGTTTCTCGACCTTCGGTCGGAAGCGCCTTCCGCCGTGCGGCGTCGGGTAGATCAGCGCGTCGAGGTCGAGTTCGGTGAGAGCCTCGCGCACCAGGCGACAGAACGGGCAGGCCTCGAATTCATAGAGCTGCAAGTGTTTGGCGGGCTGCAGCGCGGCGCCGCGGGCGTTGGTGCCGCGCCAGAAGCGCAGTGTCGAGGTCAGCGTGGAGTTCAGGACGTCGAGTGTGGTGAGCATGCGCGCATTAGAGCATGCATCGCACGGCCGTCGCTCACTCGAGCAGGCGCTGGATGGTGGCTTCGCGGTAATCAAAGATGCGCGCCAGTTGGCGGCGGACCAGCGGACCAGCGGGCCGGCGATCTGGGAGTCGACGAAGCGATGCGGTGGTGACCAGTCGATCAGGGTGCCCGCGTGCATCGCGATCGGCTGCGGCGTGACGATACGGAAGCGCAGTTCCGGCGGGGTGATGCGCTCGAGGTTGGCGGCGTCGGGGTCGACGGGCTGGCGGGTGTTCATGCGGTGATTGTGGGCGCGACGCGCGGGCATTGGGGTGCCAATCGGCGTGAGCGGTGGATCGAGGCGCGCAGGCGCGTCCGATACCGCAGCTTGCCAGGGTTATCGGATTACGATAACCGCGAAACATGATCGAGACTTTCGTGAACCGGCTGGCGGAGGACCTGTTCCTCGATCGGCGTTCCCGGGAGACGCGGCGGTTCCCGCAGGAGTTGCGGCGGGCGGCGCGACGGAAGGTGCTGTACCTGCACGATGCTGCGGAGCTCGAGGACCTGCGGGTACCGCCAGGGAGAGGAGTTCCTGGCTCCGGCCGGCAAGAGCCAGGCGGCGTTTGCGCGGGAGATTGGCTGGACGCGGGCGCGGCTCAATGAGTTCATCAAGGGCAAGCGCGGCGTCACCGCAGAAGCGGCGCTCGATCTCGCGGAAGTGCTCGGGACGTCCGCGCGGCTGTGGATGAACCTGCAGGCGACCTGGGATCTCGATGAGGCGAGTCGGAGGCGAAGCGCTGCGTAGAGCGCCACACGGGTGAGTAGTGGATAAATTGGCCTCGCGGCCTGTCGAGGGGGGGCGGTATGGCGCCGTCGTTCAGCGGCGGCGGATTGCCCGGCGAGCCGGTGCCGGGTGGCGGCGGTTCGCGCAGGAAAGCGGGTGCGGGGATGCGCAGCTCATCCCGTCGTGATTCGGCGCTGACCCGCTGGATCAGAGCGATCGAGCGAAGAGATTCACGTCAACGTCGTTGAGCCCCGAGTATCGGATCTGCTTCTCGACGGCGAATCCCAGTTTCGTCAGCACGTTTGCGGAGGCGACATTGTCGGGGTGAACCATGGCGACAAGGCGTCGCAGGCCCAGGTCCGAGCGCGCGAAATCGATCGAGGCGCGGCCGGCCTCGGTCGCGAGTCCCAAGCCCCAGAACTCGGGCAAGAAGCGATAGCCGAGTTCGGTGTCATTGATCTCCGGGACGTACTTCACACCGCTGAACCCG
>Ga0105090_10000510_pt1 | contig 19250 bp, 16 predicted proteins | sample PPLLak3March2015_FD_79110 | JGI IMG/M metagenome (GOLD analysis project Ga0105090, IMG submission 79110) | Freshwater sediment microbial communities from Prairie Pothole Lake near Jamestown, North Dakota, USA - PPLs Lake P7 Core (1) Depth... | ecosystem: Environmental > Aquatic > Freshwater >... | reverse complement strand
GCCATCCGGTCCAAGGGGTCGCTCGCCCGTGGCACCACGGTGTGCGATTTCGATCCCCAGGAGAAGGAACTGCTGCATTCCCTCGACGCCGCCATCTGCGGCTTCGAAACCCAGGGCAAGCGGGTCAACGTCATCGACACGCCCGGGTATCCGGACTTCCTCGGCCGCAGCCTGGTCGCCCTCGAGGCGGTCGAGACGGCCGTGATCGTGGTGAGCGCGGTGAACGGCGTCGAGCCGATGACCCAGCGCATGATGGAATTCGCCAAGGCGCGCGGCGTGTGCCGGCTGATCGTCATCAACAAGATCGACAGCAAGGAAGCGCGCACGGAACAGGTGCTGGCCGACGTGCGCGAGCAGTTCGGCAAGGCCTGCCTGCCGCTCAACCTGCCGGCAGACGGCGGCAAGTCCGTGGTGGACTGCTTCTTCCAGCCGCACGGCAAGCCCGCCGACTTCTCCTCGGTCGAGGCGGCGCACACCGAGATCATCGACCAGGTGGTCGAGGTGGACGAGCAGCTGATGGCGCTGTACCTCGAGCAGGGCGAAGAGATCTCGCCCGACCAGTTGCACGACCCCTTCGAAAAGGCGCTGCGCGAGGACCACCTCGTGCCGATCTGCTTCTGCTCCGCCGAGACCGGCGCGGGCGTCCCGGAACTGCTCGACGTGCTGGCGAAGCTCGCACCGAACCCGACCGAGGGCAACCCGCCGCCGTTCCTCAAGGGCGAAGGCGCCGACGCCGTTCGCGTCGACGTGTCGCCCGACCCCTCGAAGCACGTCATCGCGCACGTCTTCAAGGTGGCCATCGACCCGTTCGTGGGCAAGCTCGGCGTGTTCCGCGTGCACCAGGGCACGGTGAAGTCGGGCGCGCAGCTGCTGGTGGGCGACGGCCGCAAGCCGGTCAAGTTCGCGCACATCTTCCAGCTGCAGGGCAAGGAGCACATCGAGGTTCCGAGTGCCGTCCCGGGCGACATCTGCGCCGTGGCGAAGATCGACGAGCTGCACTTCGACGCCGTGCTGCACGACTCGCACGACGAGGATCACCACCACCTGAAGTCGGTGGCGTTCCCGCCGCCGATGCTCGGCGTGGCGATCCGCGCCGAGAAGCGCGGCGACGAGCAGAAGCTGTCCGAGGGACTGCACCGCCTCGTGGCCGAGGATCCGTGCGTGCGCGTGATCCACCACACCGCGCAGAACGAGACCGTGCTGTACGGGCTCGGCGACCTGCACCTGCGCGTGATGCTGCAGCGACTGACCGACCGCTACGGCGTGGCGGTGAAGACCAGCCCGCCGAGCGTGCCCTACCGCGAGACGATCACCCGCCCGGCCGAGGGGCACCACCGCCACAAGAAGCAGACCGGCGGCGCGGGCCAGTTCGGCGAGGTATACCTGCGCATCGAGCCGCTCGAGCGCGGCGCGGGCTTCGAGTTCGTCGACGACGTGGTCGGCGGCGCGATCCCCAACCAGTTCATCCCCGCGGTCGAGAAGGGCGTGCGCGCCGTGCTGACGGGCGGTGCGATCGCCGGCTTCGAGCTGCAGGACGTGCGCGTCAGCGTCTACGACGGCAAGCACCACCCGGTGGACTCCAAGGAAGTCGCGTTCGTCGCGGCGGGCAAGAAGGCGTTCATGGCGGCGATCAAGGAGGCTGGACCGATCGTGCTCGAGCCGATCGTGCGCGTCGCGATCAGTACGCCGGCGGCCTCGATCGGCGACGTGACGAGCGACCTGGCGACGCGGCGCGCGCGCATCAGCGGCCAGGACACCCTGCCGGGTGGCCGCGCCGAGATCCAGGCGCTGGTGCCGCTCGCGGAGCTGCAGGACTACCTGTCGCGCCTCAAGGCCCTCACGGGCGGCGACGGCACGTACACGATGGACCTGAGCCACTACGACCCGGTACCGCCGCGCAAGCAGCAGGAACTGGCCGCCGCGTTCAAGCCCCAGGAGGAGGCGGACTGACCGCGGCCGGTCGCCGCCAGCGATGTACGCGTTCGTGCACATCGACAAGACCGGCGGCCGGACCGTCCGGGCGATCCTGCGCAATTCGCTCGGCACGGGTCACTGCGAGATCCGCACCCCGTATGCGCGCCGGCCGGCCGATCCGAACGACCGTTCCGTCCACGTCACTGGCGATGACCTGCGCAAGGTCCGGCGCGTCTACCGCGACCTGCGCGGCATCGCCGGGCACAACGTCAAGCCGTACTCGGATCTCGAGCTCGCCTGCCCGGAGGTCCGCTTCTTCACCTGGCTGCGCGACCCGGTGGCGCGCTACCTGTCGCACTACAAGAACAAGGCGGGCAGCTACGGCCGCGAGGACTTCGAGCGCTGGGCAGCGGCGGATTGGACCCACGACTTCCAGACGCGGACGCTGGCCGGCGCACCGGACGTCGCGAAGGCCATCGACCTGCTGACGCGTCGCATCGGCTTCGTCGGCCTGACGGAGCACTTCGACGAGTCGCTGCTCATGCTCGGGCAGTGGCTCGCCGAGCCTGCGTTCCGGCCCGAGTACCGGCCGGTGAACCAGCTCGCCGAGAAGAGCCGCAGCCGGGACGTCGCGCGCGAGCAGACGGACCTCGGTTACCTGCAGGAGCCCGCCGTGCGGGCGCGGCTGCGCCAGATCAATGCGCTCGACCAGCAGGTCTACGATTTTGCGGCCCGCGAGCTGTTCGAGCGCCAGCGACGGTCCTACGTCGGCGACCTGGCGGCGGACCTCGCGGCCTTGCGCGAGCGCAACCGACGGCTCACCGAGTGGCGCGAACCGCTGTCGAGCCGCCTGCTGCGCAACTGGGTCTACAAGCCGGCACTCGTGCTGCGGCTCGCCTGATCGGGCTCAGTCCGCGTCCTTATCCACCGGCTCGCGCGCCTCGACCCCGAGGGACTGCTTGAGCCGGCGCCAGGCCGGGCGCCAGGGCCGGTCCGGCTTCGTCGGGTTGGCGTGTGGCCACGGCCGTCCTGGGATGGGCGCACCGAGAAATGCGCACAGGCGGTCCCAGCCACCCTCGCTCGTCGGGTCGAACTCGAAGTACTGCTGCTGCCGGGTCGCAAAGAACTCGCGCACTGCCGCGTTGTGCGCGCGGTAGGCGTCGAGCCACGCCTGCCGACTGGCGGCGTCGCGGGCCGGGTTCGCGTGCGGGCCGAACATCCACACGCGCATGGGCCGCACGCGCCGGTGGCGGAAGAACTTGACGCAGCTGTCGATCCAGCGGACCTCGTCGCGCACCGTGAGGATGTACTTCGCGTCCGGGAACATGGCGTGGATCTGCCGCCAGATGTGGAAGTACGGGTTGTCGGTGAACGCGTCGAACATGTCGAAGGTCGGCAACCGATAGTCGCCCGCGTCGATCTGCCGGATCAGGGTCGCGCCGTCGTCGGCGCCCGGGTAACTGCCCAGTTTGTCGCCGTTGATGGTGTGGTAGCCGAGCACGCGCAGGGCGTCGTACAGCGTCGTGGTACCGGTCTTGTAGAAGCCGATGCCGAAGATCTTGCCGTCGTGCTGCGTCATGCGGGCGGCACTCTACGTCCTATCCGGGCCGTTGCCCAGCGGCAGCACGAGGTCCGCGCCCTGGTTGCGGGCATCGTTGACGCGCCTGCTCACGGGGCGGGCGAGCAGTCCCGGCGCCGCACTCGGGACGAACAGGCGCGCGAGGTCCTGCGTCGCTTCGTTGTGCGGGTCCAGCCACTCGGCGTAGGCGGCGGGTGGCACGATCACCGGCATGCGGTCGTGCACGTGCGCGACCGACGGCGCGGGCGAGGTCGTCACGATGCAGCACGACTCGAGCGGCTCGCCGCTCGTCGGGTCGCGCCAACGCTCCCACAGCCCTGCCATGCCGAACGGCTGGCCGTCCTCGCCAGCGATGAAGTACGGCTGCTTGACCGTACCCGAGCGCTGCCACTCGTAGTAACCGTCGGCGAGGATCAGGCAACGGCGACGGCGGAACGCGTTGCGGAACGACGGCTTCTCGGTCAGCGTTTCGGAGCGCGCGTTGATCATGCGCGCGCCGATCGCTTTCTCCCTGGCCCAGGACGGGACGAGGCCCCAGTAGAGCATCGCCATCTCGCGCGGCCCGCCCGCCTCGCGCACCGTGGCGACGTACTGCGTCGGCGCGATGTTCCAGCGCGGCTCGATCTCCGGCGCCGCGGCGACACCGAACAGCCGGATCACGGCTTCGTGGGGGGAATAGAAAGCGAAGCGGCCGCACATGGGGTGGCCCTCTACTCCCGCGTCCCCGTCCCTTTCTCCATCAGCCACACGCAGGTGCCGAACAACGTCGCTGCCGCCACGGTCATCAGCGCGAACGACGCTCCCAGGTTCACGTCCGACTGGCCAAGGAAACCGTAGCGGAACGCGTTGACCATGTAGAGGATCGGGTTGGCCTTCGAAACGGCCTGCGCCCAGTCGGGCAGCATCGTGATCGAGTAGAACACTCCACCGAGGTAGGTCATCGGCGTGAGGATGAAGGTCGGCACGAAGCTGATCTGGTCGAAGTTCTTGGCGAACACCGCGTTCACGAACCCGAGCAGCGAGAAGATGACCGACGTGAGCAGCACCGCGGCCAGCACGGCCGGCAGGTGCTCGACCTGCAGGTGCGTGAAGAACAACGCGATCAGGGTCACCACCACGCCGACGAGCAGGCCGCGCACCACGCCGCCGGCGATGTAACCGAGCACGATCAGCCAGTTGGGCAGCGGCGCCACCAGCAGCTCCTCGATGTGCCGGCCGAACTTGGCGCCGAAGAACGACGACACGACGTTGCCGTAGCTGTTGGTGATCACCGACATCATGATCAGGCCCGGCGCGATGTACTGCATGTACGTGACGCCGCCCATGTCGCCGATGCGCCGGCCGATCAGGCTGCCGAAGATGACGAAATACAGCGTCGCGGTGATCGCCGGCGGCACCAGCGTCTGGCCCCAGATGCGCACGATGCGGCTGAACTCGCGGATGACGATGGTGCGGAAGCCGACCCAGCGGCGATCGCCGCGTGGCAACGTGGCGGCCGTGACGCGCGCGGCGGCGTTCACGCCGAGGCCGCGGGCTTGGCCAGCCCGGTCGCGGCGTCGCGACCCTCGACCAGCCGCATGAACAGCTCCTCGAGGCGGTTCGCCTTGTTGCGCATGCTCACCACCTCGATGCCGCGGACCGACAGCGCGGCGAAGATCTCGTTCAGGTTCTGCGCCTTGGTCACCTCGACCTCGATCGAGCCGTCGTCGGCGAGCTTGACGGCGTAGCCGGGCAACTCCGGCGCCGCGGCCAGCGGCTGGCGCAGGTTGAGCACGAACACCTCGCTGTGCAGCTTGCGCAGCACGGTTGCCATGCGGTCGTGCTCGATGATGCGTCCCTCGTCGATGATGGCGATGTTGCGGCAGAGGTTTTCCGCCTCCTCCAGGTAGTGCGTCGTCAGGATGATCGTGGTGCCGTCGTCGTTCAGCTGGCGCAGGAACTCCCACATCGAGCGGCGCACCTCGATGTCGACGCCCGCCGTGGGCTCGTCGAGGATCAGCAGCTTCGGCTCGTGGATCAGCGCACGCGCGATCATCAGGCGGCGCTTCATGCCGCCCGACAGCGAGCGCGACACGGCGTCGCGCTTTTCCCAGAGCTGCAGCTTGCGCAGCCAGACCTCCATGCGTTCCCTCGCGACGCTGCGAGGGATGCCGTAGAAGCCCGCCTGGTTGACGAGGATCGTCGACACCTTCTCGAACTGGTTGAAGTTGATTTCCTGCGGCACGAGGCCCAGGCAGGCCTTGGCCGCCTCGAGGTCGGTATCGATGTCCTGACCGAAGACCTGCACCTGGCCGGCGGTCTTGTTGACCAGCGACGCGATGATGCCGATCGCCGTGGTCTTGCCCGCGCCGTTCGGCCCGAGCAGCGCGAAGAAGTCGCCCTGCTCCACGTCGAGGTCGATGCCCTTGAGCGCGTGCACGCCGTTGCGATAGGTCTTGGACAGCTGGCGCAGCGACAGGGCTTTCATGCGGCGTGGGGGGGGGCAAAGGGGGAGCGCAGGTTAATGCGCGGCCTCAGGTCACCGCAAGGAACTCAGCGTCGAGTGCGGCGTCGCGGCAGCGGCGCCTGGTCGTCCGCGCCGGTCAGGCACAAGCCGATGCAGTGCGCCCACTCGACCGCCGCGGGTGAATCGCGCCGCGCGGCGCCGACCAGCGCCTGCCAGAAGTTCGCGTGCAGCCGCCAGCGCGGGCGGATCGTGTGCGGGTCCCGCGCCAGCTCGGCCAGCTGCGACGGGCGGCAGTCCATGAGCCGGCTCCGCGCATCGGCCGACAATGCCAGCACGACCCGCGTTGCAGGCGTGTCGGCCTCGACGACGCGCCGCGCGAGGAATGCCGCCTGGTACGCGAACGACTCGCACCGGTAGAGCAGGCTGCCCGCGCGTGCGGACGGGCGGCTGTCCTCGACCCGGGCCGCCGTGGCCTCGGGGCCGCAGGGAACCACCAGGTCGAACAGGGCGAACGGCGCCGCCGCCAGGCGTGCCAGCGTGGCAGCGTCCGCTGCCCGCAGGCAGTCCCGCACGGCTTCGCTCCAGGCGAAACGCGGATCGCCCTCGAGCTCGTCGGCGAGCCCGAGGTCGAGGTACTGGGCGTTCAGGTCCGCCAGGTCCCGACGGAGGCTGGGCGAAAGCAGGCCCGTGACGGCGGGCGCCAGCGCGTCCCGCCCCTCACGGTCGGTGGTCTCGATCATGACAGGCTCCCCAAATATGGTCCGTTTGGACCATATTTGGTTATAGACTGCCAAATATGGTCCGTTTAGACCATATGTGGCGAGATTTAACAGAATCAGGGGAACGCCCATGCGCATCACCGACGCCCGCTACGACCGGGACCGCCAGCGGCTCACCGTCGCCTATCGCCTCATTGGCCACGAGGCCCGGACCCAGACCATCCGGCAGGCGACCAGCCTGTCCGGGGACCGGATCCGCAAGCTCTACCGCGACTACTTCAAGGGACAGCCGACCCGACCGGTCCGGCGGCGCCGGGGCAAATCGCCGCGCCAGATGTCGTTCTTCCGGCGCAGCCCGGCGCACGAACTGCAGGCCGCCGCGCTTGCCGCGATGCTGCAGCAGTGGGGTTTCGTCGGGCGGCAGCAGGCGCTGTACCGCCCCACCCTCGACGAGGTGAGCCGCTTCTGCGACGTGTACGAGACGTTCTGCGCGCTGTGCCCGGCCACCGTCATCAGCTTCGAGCACGCCTGGCACCTCCTGCACGTGCTGGTCCGGCTGGACGAGTTCGTCGTGGCGCGCTGCCCGGACTGCCACGCCCTCTGGATCCGCGACACGCTCGACCTGCTGCCCGACAACTGCGCAGCCTGCCGCACCGATCCGCCCGACTGACGACCGCCGACCGGTGGGCGGGTTGCTAGACTGCCCGTCCCGTCCACCACCTCGATCGACGTGCGCACCCCCAACGTCTTCGCGGGTCCTTACCTCGACCGCGCCGCGCACCTGCGCAAGGACGCGGCCTTCGTCGCCGCGGCCCTCGCCGATCCGGGCACGCTGATCGTGCCGCTCTGGCAGGCGCGCAACCTCGTCCACCGCGGTGAGCACACGTGCACCGCCGCGTTCCTCGACGTGACCCACGAGATCCGCGCCAGCCTGCGGGAGGATGAACTCGTCCTGCTCGGCCAGTTCCGCGGACGGGCCTGCTTCGCGGTGGACCTCGCCGCCGAGGCACCGCCGGCGCTGCTGCCCGAGGCGAGCTTCGAGGACCTGCGCGGCACGGGCGGTCTGCTGGCACTCGACGAGGCGGGCCTGCTTGCGTACGCACGCGCGATGGTCCTCTGGCGGCAGCGGCACCACTTTTGCGGCACCTGCGGGGCGCCCACGCGCAGCCAGAGTGCGGGCCACGTCATGAGGTGCTCGCAACCGGCGTGCGGTGCCGAGCACTTCCCGCGGCTCGACCCGGCGATCATCGTGCTGGTCACCGACGGCGAGCGCGCGCTGCTCGGCCGGCAGGCCGCGTGGCCGCCGGGCCGCTACTCGACCATCGCAGGGTTCGTCGAGCCGGGCGAGAGCCTCGAGGACGCAGTGGTCCGCGAGGTGCTCGAGGAAACCGGGGTGACCGTGCTCGAGGCCGAGTACCACTCGTCGCAGCCCTGGCCGTTCCCGTCCTCGCTGATGATCGGGTTCACCGCGCGCGCGGCGGCAAGCGCCCAGCCGCGCGCCGACGAGGAACTCGAGGACGTGCGCTGGTTCACCCGCGAGGAGATTGCATCGGGCACGCCGCGCCTGCCGCCGCCCCAGTCCGTCTCGATGCGCCTCATCGAGGACTGGTACGACGCCGGGGCAGTCGTGCCGCTGCGCGAGTCACCGGGCGTGAAGCTCTGGGGACGTCGTTGAGCCCTGCGGACCCGCGCGCGTGAGCCTCGAGATCGCGTTCGTGCTGGCAGCGGCCTTCGGCGCCGGCGTGATCGACGCGATGGCGGGCGGCGGCGGTCTCGTGCAATTGCCGGCGTTGTTCGCCGCGTATCCCACCGTGCCGCATCCGACGCTGCTCGGCACCGGCAAGCTGGCCGGCTTCGCCGGCACCACCAGCGCGATCTTCCGGTTCGTGCGGCACGTGCGCATCGACTGGCGACTGGTGCTGCCGGCGGCCCTGGCTGCGTTCTTCGCCGCGCTGGTCGGAGCCTGGATCGCCACGAACATCGCCCCGGATCGCTTCCGGGCGATGGTGCCGGTGCTGCTCGCGCTGGTGCTCGCCTACACGCTGCTGCACCGGGACTTCGGCCTCGAGCACCGCCCGCGCGGCCAGGGGCGACGTGGCCGCGCGCTTGCGGCGGCCGGAGCCGGCTGCATCGGGCTGTACGACGGATTCTTCGGCCCCGGCACCGGCAGTTTCCTGGTGTTCCTGTTCGTGCGCGGCTTCGGCCTCGACTTCCTGCACGCCTCGGCGTCCGCCAAGGTCGTCAACGCGGCGGCGAACGTCGCGGCCATCATCCTGTTCGGCATCACCGGCGAGCTGATGTGGTTGCTCGGGCTCGCGATGGCCGCCTGCAACGTCACCGGGGCGCAGGTCGGCAGTCATCTCGCGATCCAGCGCGGCAGCCGCTTCGTGCGGATCGTGTTCCTGCTGGTGGTGGGCTCGCTGATCGCCAAGACTGCCTGGGACGCGCTGGCCGCTGCGTCGTGATTGTCGCCCCGCCGCGGATCCGGCACGATGACCGCTGCGGCCGTGACTGCGCGGCGCCATCGGACGACGCATGGACATCTCGCTCGAACCCCTGGTCGGCATTGCGCTCGGCATCGGCCTCGCTGCCGCCACCGGCTTCCGCATCTTCATACCGCTGTTGATCGCGGGACTCGCGGCGCGCTTCGACATCGTGCCGCTCGGCGACAGCTTCCATTGGCTCGAGAGCACGCCGGCACTGCTGATGCTCGGCACCGCGGCCGTGCTCGAAACACTCGCCTACTACGTACCCGGCGTGGACCACGCCCTCGACGTGCTCGCGGGGCCGGCCACCCTGGTCGCCGGCGTCGTGGCCAGCGCCGCCGTGATGGCCGACGTCCCGCCGGCCGTCATGTGGCCGGTGGCGGTCATCGCCGGCGGCGGCGCGGCGGGGCTCACCAAGGGCAGCACGGCGTTGCTGCGCGCCAAGTCCGGAGTGGCGACCGGCGGGCTCGCCAACCCGGTGATCTCCACCGTCGAGACGGTCGGCGCCACGGGCCTCGCGGTCATGGCGATCGTCGTGCCGGTGCTGTGCTTCGTCGCGGTGGTCGCCCTGCTCATCTGGGCCACCCGCAAGGCGGGCCGCCTGTTGTTCGGACGCAGCAACCCTTCGCCTCGCCAGCCCACCACCGACTGAGCGGCGCGCGCACAGCGCGGCCTTACAATGCGGCCATGTGCCTGCTCGTCGTTGCATGGATGTCGCATCCCCGGTACCGGCTGGTCGTCGCCGGTAACCGCGACGAGTTCCACGAGCGCCCGGCGCAGCCGCTCGGCTGGTGGCACGACGAACCCGGCATCCTTGCGGGCCGCGACCTGCGGGCCGGCGGGACCTGGCTCGGCTTGTCGCGCTCCGGTCGCTTCGGGCTGGTGACCAACTTCCGCGACGCCGGTACGACGCCGTCGCTTGATGCACCCTCGCGCGGCCAGCTCGTGCCGGGATTCCTGCGCGACACTGCGGAACCGACGGAATTCCTCGCCGGCCTGCACCGGGATGCCGCGCGCTTCGCGGGCTTCAACCTGCTGCTGGGCGACCCCGCCGGCCTGCACTACTACTCGAACGTCGGCGACGGCGCGCCACGCGCGTTGCCTCCCGGCATCTACGGGCTGAGCAACCACCGGCTCGACGAGCCCTGGCCCAAGCTGGTCCGCACCCGCGCAGCTCTTTCGGCTGTCCTGGAGCACGCGGAACCGGATCCTGCGGCGCTGGCCGGCCTGCTCGCCGACCGCACGCCTGCCGACCTCGATCCGCCGCCCGACCGCGGGCTGCCGCGGGATCTCGAGCGCGCGCTGTCGGCGCCCTTCGTGCGCCATGACCGCTACGGAACCCGCTGCTCGACCGTCGTGCTGGTCGGGCACGACGGTCACACGGTCGTCCACGAGCGACGCTTCGATCCGGCCGGTGCCCAGGTCGGCGCCACTCGCATCGAGTTCGCGGAACGGGCCGGATGAACCGCGGCTGGCGCGCCACCGGCTCCTTTTCGTGCGCGTGGTGCATCGCCGTGCTCGCGCTCGCCTGGGCGACGGCCGCCGAAGCGGCCGATCGAATCCGCATCAACATCGTGGGCGTGGACGACGCCATCGCCGACAACGTGCGCGGCTACCTGACGCTCACGCGTTACGCGCAGCGCGACGACCTCACCGACGCCCAGGTGCGCAAGCTGGCCGACCGCGCGGTGGACGAAGCGGCCGACGCGTTGCGGCCTTTCGGCTACTACGAACCGGTCGTGCGCAGCCGCACCAGCCGCGACGATCCGGACTGGGTCGTGCGCCTGCGCATCCAGCCGGGCGAGCCGGTGCGGATGGAAACCGTGCAGGTGGAGCTGAGCGGCCCCGGCAGCGACCAGGCGGCGCTGTCCGCGATCGCCGCAGCGAGCAAGCTCCAGCCCGGCACCCGCCTCGATCACGCTGCCTACGAGAATCTCAAGGCGGACCTGGTGCGCACCGCTCTCGATCTCGGCTATCTCGACGCCACGCTGACGCGCCGCGAGCTGCTGGTCGATCCGCCACGGCGCACGGCGTCGGCATACCTCGCGCTCGAGACCGGCGGCCGTTACCGGTTCGGCGAGATCACCCTGCGCCAGGACGCGATCAATCCGGCGCTGCTCGAGCGGTTCGTGCGCTTCAAGACGGGCGACGTGTTCTCGAACGATCAACTGCGCAGTACGCAGTTCGCGCTCGAGGACAGCAACTACTTCTCCGAGGTGAGGATCACGGCCGGACGCCGCGACCCGGCAACGCTCACCGTCCCGATCTCGATCGAGGCGGACCGCATCAAGCGCGACCGCTACACCGTCAGTCTCGGCTACGGCACCGACACCGAGATCCGTGGACGGTTCGCCTGGGACAACCGGCGCGTCAACGCGCGCGGACACCGCTCGCGCGTCGAGCTGACGGGCTCGGCCGTGCTGACCGAGGCGATTGCGCGCTACATCGTGCCGGTGGGTGATCCCGCACTCGAGAAGCTGGAGTTCAGCGCGGCTTACATCGACGAGCAGCTCGGCGACGTGGACAGCGAGCGACTGGAGACCACGGCGGGCCTCACCCAGACGATGGGCAAGTGGCAGCGCGTACTGTTCCTGAGGCTGATCAACGAGCGCTCCAGCTATCCGGACGGCACGGAGACGGAAGACCTGCTGCTGATCCCAGGCATCAGCTACGCGAGCATGCCGCCGAACTTCCTCACCGGCTGGGTGCGGGACTCGGCCTACTACGCGGAATTGACGGGCAGCCCGCAGTCGCTCGGGTCGGACGCATCCTACCTGCGCTTCTACTCGCGCGCCGAGAGGGTCTGGCCCATCTCCGGCCCGTGGTACCTGCGCCTGCGCGGCGAGCTCGGCACGAGCTGGATCAACGATCTTTCGGCTCTTCCGGCATCGCAGCGGTTCTTCGCGGGCGGCGACCGGAACGTGCGCGGCTTCGCCCTGGACGAACTGAGCCCGCCCGCCGAGGACGCCGGCGGCGTCAGCAGCGCCTCGAGCAAGGGCGTGGGCGGCGAGCACAAGGTCGTCGCGTCGTTGGAAATCGAGAGGGACCTGCCGCGTAACCTGCGTCTCGCGTTCTTCTACGACACCGGCAACGCTTTCAACGACTGGGGAACGCCGCTCGAGTATTCCGTGGGCATCGGCCTGCGCTGGCGACTGCCGATGCTGCTGATCGGCCTCGACGTGGCGCAGGCGCTGTCGGAATCCGACCGCCGGCCGCGCGTGCACCTCAACATCACGCAGGTGCTGTGATGAGCCTGCGCCGTGTCGCCGTCATCCTCGGCCTGCTGCTGCTGGTCGGCTTGCCCGTCGGCACCGCCTACCGGCTGCTGCACCACGAGTCCGGCCTGCAATGGCTGCTGACGCAGCTCGGGCGACTGCCGGGAGTGCGGATCGAGGCGACGGGCGCGAGCGGCACGCTCGCCGGACCGCTCGAGGTCGAGCGACTGGTCGTGGACCACGAAGCCGCGCGGATCGAGGCGCGGGGCCTGCGGCTCGATGCCCGGCTGCGGCCGCTGCTCGTCGGCAAGGTCCACCTCGAACAGGCTTCCGTCGCGGGTCTCGAGGTGGTCCTCAAGATGCGCGAGGAACGGCCTCCGCAGCAGACGCATTTCCTGCCGCACTTCCTCGAAGTCGCGGCGCCCGACCTGCGGCTGGACAACGTGGGCCTCACGCTTGCCAACGGTACGCGCATCGACGTGGCGTCCATTCGTGCTGCGCTCGGGATGACGCGCGGGAGCATCACCCTCGATGATCTGGTCGTCGAGGATCCGGCCGGCCGCATCGACGGCAACCTTCGGCTGCTGTCGGCACTGCCGCTGCGCCTGCGCACGATGGCGAACGGCCACTGGCGGATGCCGGACGGCCGAACCTACCGGCTTGCGGCGGCGGCCCGCGGCAAGCTCGATCGACTCGGCACCACGGTGACGCTGGCCGAACCGGTGAACGCGTCGTTCGTCGGCACGCTGCTCTCGCTGGACGAGACGCCGCGGGTCGTGGGCACGCTGCGGGTCACCGACTTCGATGGCTCGCCGTGGCTGGCCGCGGGACCGTGGCCGCGGACCAGCGGATCGATCGCGCTCGATGCCAACGCGGACGCCTTCGGGCTCGATGGCACGCTCAGCGCCGACGCCTTCGGCGATGGCCCGATGCGCGTGCAGGGCAGCGGGCGCTGGCACGATCAAACCCTCGAGCTCGGCTCCCTGCGGCTGTGGCTGCCGCGTTCGACCCTGTCGCTCGCGGTCGCAGGGACGATCGGTTTCGAAGGGCCCGCGCCCACGCTCGAACTCAGCGGCGAATGGGCCGCGCTGCGCTGGCCTCTGGCCGGCCAGGCCTCCATCGAGAGTCCACTCGGGACGTTCGCGGTGAAGGGCGCGCTGCCCTACGCGTTCGACGTGCAGGCGCATGCCCGCGCGCCCGCCCTGCAGGGCGCGCCGGAGGCGCGCTTCACCGCCGCCGGGTCCGTCGATGACGGACGACTCGTGCTCGACCGGCTCGACGGCGAAGTCCTGCGCGGCCGGCTCGCCGGCAGTGGCACGGTGGCGTGGACGGGCGAACAGGCGTGGACGGCACGGATCGCTGCGCAGGACCTGGACCTCGCCGTATTGCGCCCGGATCTGCCCGGGCGCGTCAGCGCGGTCGCAACGATCGACGGCCGCGGCTTCTCGCCCGCGTCGCCCTGGACCGCGCGCCTCGCGTCGCTGTCGGGCACCCTCGCAGGCCGGGCGCTCACCGGTCGCGGCGAGGTGTCCCATCGCGACGGCAACTATGACCTGCGCGAGGTTCGCATCGCCAACGGGCCATCCCACGTCGACCTGAACGGCCGCTGGGGCAGCACCGTGGACCTGAGGTGGAGCGCGAACGTGACCACGCTCGCCCTGCTGCATCCCGACCTGGCCGGCGAGCTGGTGTCCTCCGGCCGGGCCCGCGGCAGTTCGAGCCGTCCACGGGTCGAGGGCGACCTGCAGGTGCGCGGGCTGCGGTTCGCAGGCGTCGCCGTGCAGTCGGTCGACGCAGAGGTCGACGTGGACGCAACGGATGCGCACGAGTCGCGCGTCGACGTGCGGGCGACGGACATCGACCTGGGGCCGATCCAGCTCGACAAGGCCAGATTCGATGCTCGCGGCCTGCTCGCGGGACACGACCTGGCGCTCGAGTTCTCGTCGCCCGGCGGCGGCACGCAGCGCCTGCCGCCTGTCCGCGGTCAGGTCGGCCTGCGCGGCGTGTATGCCACGGCGCGGCAGACCTGGCTCGGCAGCCTCGAGCAGGCATCGCTCACTTTCCCCGACGGCAGTGCGACGCTGCTGCAGCCGGCCGCCATCGAGGCAAGCGCCGAGTCGCTGCGGGTGGCGCCGGTCTGCTTGCAGACCGGCGAAGCGCGACTGTGCGCGGAGGGGCAGCGCCGATCACAGCCCGACGCCTGGAACGTCATCTACAGCGCGCAGGACTGGCCACTCAGGCGCCTGCTGCGTTCCATCCTCGGCTGGAAGGAGTTCGACGGACGCCTGCAGGCCGCCGGCTGGCTTGCCGGGGAGCAGGGTCGGGACTGGATCGGCGGCATGACGCTGCTGATCGACGAGCCGACGCTCGACATCCGGCGCAACAAGTTCCGCACCGAGCGCCTGGCGCTCGGTCGCGGCCGGCTGGACGTATTCGCGGACCCGACCGAGCTGCGGGCGAACCTGGATTTCGCCATGGCCGAGAACACGTCGGTGCGCGGCGAGATCATCGCGACCCGCAATCCGGAGCTGGAGCCGGCCGACTATCCCCTGCGCGGCACCCTGCGCGGCGAGTCCTCGGCGCTGACCGCCATCCCGGTGTTCGTCCCGGAGATCGACCGCTCGGACGGCCGGCTCGACGCCACGGTCTCCGTCAGCGGCACGCTCGGCGAGCCGCGCTTCGACGGCGACTTCCGCGTGCGCGGCGGGCGGTTCGACCTGTACCGCACCAACCTGATGCTGTCCGACGTGACCCTGGACGGCCGCTTCGTCGGTGACGAACTCGTCTTCGAGGGCAGCGGCCGGACCGCGCAGGGCACGCTCGCGCTCGACGGGCAGTTCACGTGGCCCGGGGACGTGATGACCGGCGAACTGCACCTCAAGGGCGACAAGCTGAGGCTGGCCGACACCCCGGAGTTGCGCATCGTCGCGTCGCCGGACCTGACCATCGCCGCCGGCGCCGAAGGGTATGCGGTACGCGGCGAGGTGCTGATTCCGCAGGCGCGTATCGCGCCGCGGGACCTGACGATGACGGTGACCACCTCGCCCGACGAGCGGCTGGTGGGCGCGGAGGAAGAGGAAACGGGTCCGTCCACGCTCGAGCGCGTCCGGGCGCGCGTCCGCGTCGTGCTCGGCGACGACGTGCGCGTGGACAGCCACGGGCTCAAGGCGAAGCTCGCCGGAGCGGTAACCGTCATCAGCCGGCCGGGCGACATCGTGCGCGGCAACGGCTCGATCCGCGTCGTCGAGGGCGAGTACAAGGCCTTCGGCCAGTTCGTGCGCATCAGTCGCGGCGTGCTGTCCTACAACCGGACTCCGCTCGACGACCCGACGCTCGACCTGGTGGGCGAGCGCGAGATCAAGGCGGATGACATCGTCGTGAAGATCAACGTGCGCGGCACGCTGTCCTCGCCGTTCGTCACGGTGAGTTCCGAGCCGCCGATGTCCGAGAGCGAAGCCCTCTCCTACCTGCTCACCGGCCGTTCGATCAATACGCTGCAGTCGGGCGAGGCGGCCTCGCTCGACCGCGCGGCGCAGAGCCTGGCGGTCGGCGGCGGCGGGCTGCTGCTCGGCGGCATCGGCAACCGCATCGGTCTCGACGAGGTTGCCGTCGAGTCGACCGGCGAGGACGACACGTCGGTGGTGCTGGGCAAGTACCTGTCGCCGAAGCTGTTCGTGAGCTACGGCATCTCGATCGTCGAGGCGATCAACACCATCAAGCTGCGCTACACGCTGAACGAACGCTGGTCGCTCAAGGCCGAGGCCGGCCTCGAGCAGAGCGGCGACATCGAGTTCAAGATCGAGCGTTAGTCGAAGTCCGTGGCGAGCCCGCGGTGGCTCCAGTGCTCGAGCATGCGCGCCACCTGGCGGGGGGTGCTGCGGCCGAGCGACATCGGCGGCAGTTCCGCCGGATCGAAGAAGCCCACGCCGTCGGTCTCGTAGCTGCCGCGCGCGTCGCCACCGGTGATTTCGCAGAGGAAGAACGCCTTCCAGCCGTGGTGCAGCGACGGCCCGTGGCCGTGGCGACTGCGATCGTAGAGCGCCGCCAGCTTGACGGCACGGGCGCGGTATCCCGACTCCTGCTCGATCTCCTTTTCGACGGACTCCGACGGTGACTCGTTCACGTCGGCCCAACCGCCTGGCAGGGTCCAGCGCCCATCGACCGTCTCCCGCACCAGCAGCACCCTGCCCTCGCGGAAAGCCGCGCCGCGCACCTCGACCTTGGGCGTCACGTAGCCCGTCTCGCTGCGCCACACCTCGAGCAACGCGTCGCGGTCCTGGACCCGGTCACCCGCCAGCAGTTGTGCGGCAATCTGCTCGACCTGGGCGTAGCGCTCCCGGTCGTACTCGTTGGCGCAGAAGTGCAGCCCGGTGCGGGCGAGCGCGTGCAGGCGGCGGACAAGCTCCAGCGTACGATCGGTCATGCGGTTCACCGGCGTGGGTCGGGCGGTGCATTATCGCGCGGCCGCCACGCGGCGGGCCCGTCGCGCGCGGTGCCGGCAGCAAACCACCTGACAGCCGCTTGACAGCGTGTGCATAATTATGCACATTAGATCGCTATTTATTCACACGCCCGGACGCCGCCCCTTGGCCACCGACCCCCATGCCCAGCTCCACCGCCGGGACGCCATCGTGCGCATCCTGCGCCAATCCGCGGTCGGCCGGCAGGCCGAGCTCGTGGACCTGCTGCGCGCGGAAGGCTTCGACGCCACGCAGTCGAGCGTGAGCCGCGACCTGCGCGAGCTCGGCGTGGTGAAGGGCGCCGACCGCTACCTGCTGCCCGCCGTCGAAGACGCGCTCACGCCGAGTCACTTCGAGGCCGTGCAGTCGTTCGTGAAGGGCTACCGCGCCGCCGGGCCGAACCTCACGGTGCTGCGCACCACCGCGGGCACGGCGCAGAGCGTCGCGATCGCCCTCGACAAGGCGCGCTGGCCCGAGATCGTCGGCACCATCGCCGGTGACGACACGATCATGATCGCGACCGCGAGCGCCCGCACCCAACGCCGCCTGCAGGCGCACCTCCAAGCCATTTTCGGACGCTGAGACCTGCCATGACCCAGACCACCGCGGGCGCCAAGCCCATCCTGCTCGCATTTTCCGGCGGCCTAGACACCTCGTTCTGCGTGCCCTGGCTCGCCGAAACCTACGGCCGGCCGGTCGTCACGCTGACGGTGAACACGGGCAGCATCGACGACGCCACGGCGCGGATGCTAGAGGAACGCTCGCGCACGCTTGGCGCGGTGGCGCACCACCTCGTGGACGCGCGGCCCGCCTACTTCGAGCAGGTGATCAAGTACCTGGTCATGGGCAACGTGCGGCGCGGCAACCTCTACCCGCTGTGCGTGGGCGCCGAGCGCGTGCTGCAGGCGCAGACCGTGGCCCAGTGGGCGCGCAAGCTCGGCACCGAGGTCGTGGCGCACGGCTCGACGGCGGCCGGCAACGACCAGGTGCGATTCGAAGTGGCGCTGCGCACGCTCGCACCGGAACTCGAGATCCTGGCGCCGGTACGCGACCGCGCCTTCAAGCGGCCGGAGCAGCTCGCCTACCTCGAGTCGCGCAAGCTGCCGGTGCCGCCGTTCGGCGCCGCCTACTCCGTGAACCGCGGCCTGTGGGGCACTACCATCGGCGGCAAGGAGACGCTCACCTCCGACGGCTGCATCCCGGACACCGCGTGGGTACTGACCCGCGACGCGTTCACCCACCCGCAGGCCCCGGAGCGGCACACCATCGGCTTCGAGGCCGGCGTGCCCTGCGCACTCGACGGCCAGGCGATGGACGCGGTCAGCCTGATCGAGGCCGTGGAGGCACTCGGGGCGAAGTTCGGCATCGGCCGGGGCATCCACCTTGGCGACACCATCATCGGCTTCAAGGGTCGCGTCGCGTTCGAGGCGCCTGCGGCGGAGATCCTGCTCAACGCGCACCGCGAGCTGGAGAAGCTGGTGCTCTCGGCCCGTCAGGCACGCCTCAAGGATTCGCTCGCCGGGCCGTACGGCGATCTCGTCCACGAAGGCCAGCACCTCGACCCGGTGTGCCGCGACATCGAAACGTTCTTCGTTTCCTCGCAGCAGCGCGTCACGGGCGAAGTGCACCTGCTGCTGCGCCCGGGCACCGTGTTCGTGGAAGGCGTCGCCTCGCCGTACTCGCTGATGAAGGCGTCCAAGGGCGCCTACGGCGAGTCCGCGGGCGAATGGACCGCGGCCGAGGCGCACGGCTTCTCCAAGATGCTGGCGCTGCCCGGCATTTTCTACACGCGGGCCGGCAAGCCGGCGCAGGGGGCATGACGATGGCGAGCCAGATGCGGACGGTCGTCGTGGACAAGATCGCCTCGATCGCGCAGGCCTGCGGGCTGAGCCACGAGGTGCGCATCGCCACCCAGGACATCCCCTGCGAGGAAGGCGTCGTGCTGGTGGTCGAGATCCTGAACAACAAGTCCACCTACAACACGCTGGAGTTGACCAGCGGTCGCATGGCCAAGGTGTCGCGCGGCGACGTGATCGTGGGCGCGCTCGGCCACCGCCAGGCCCTGTTTGGCTACTCCGGCCATATCCCGGAGGTGGTGCAGGCCGGCGACGTCCTGCAGGTGCTGAACATCGGCGGCGTGCTCGGCGTGTGCGACTCGGTCAATCCCGACAAGGGCAAGCCGTTCGACTGCCGCGTGCTCGGCTGCGTGCTGCAGTTCCCGTTCCTCGGCGAGCGCATCGGCGTGCCGGCCCGGGTCGGCCATCGCCGGCTCGACTACGCCGCAACGCTCGACACGCACGGCGTGCCCGTGGTGGCCCTCGCCGGCACCTGCATGGAAGCGGGCAAGACCGCGGCCGCCTGCGCCATCGTGAGCCGCATGCGTCACCGTGGCCTCGCCGTGCACGCGTTCAAGGCGACTGGCGTGTCGCTG
>Ga0105090_10000508_pt1 | contig 19306 bp, 16 predicted proteins | sample PPLLak3March2015_FD_79110 | JGI IMG/M metagenome (GOLD analysis project Ga0105090, IMG submission 79110) | Freshwater sediment microbial communities from Prairie Pothole Lake near Jamestown, North Dakota, USA - PPLs Lake P7 Core (1) Depth... | ecosystem: Environmental > Aquatic > Freshwater >... | reverse complement strand
GCGATGTTGACGTAGACGGGGATGTTCGGCACCGCCTGCGGCAGCAGGAACGCGAGCAGGATCAGCCCGCGCCAGCGCAGCTTGAGGCGCGCGAGCGCGTAGCCCGCGGGGATCGCGACGAGCAGGGAGACCGCCACCGTGAGCAGCGCGATCCAGACGCTCGTGCCGAGCGCGCTCCACGCGCCGCCGCGCTCGCTGAACACGCGCGCCCAGAACGCAAAGCCGAACTCGGACGGGATCTTGTTCGGGAAGTACCAGCGTTCGGCGAAAGCCCACAGGCCGAGGTTGACCAGCGGCCCGAAGATCGCGAACGCGAGCACGCCGAGCACGGTCGCGACGCCGAGCGTGCCGAGCCAGCCGCGGCGCGCCGTCACGGCTGCCCCGCCGTTTCCGCCTTCGCCACCGCGTGGCGCAGGTAGAACCAGGCGCCGCCGGCGGCCAGTACCAGCGACGCGAGGCACAGCGCGTTCGCGACACCGTAGTCGCTGTGCGTGTTGATGCGGTAGGCGATGTCGACGGTGATCATCGTCGGCGAGTTCGGATTGATCATCAGCGGCACCGAGAGCACCGAGAGCATCGTCACGAACGAGAGCACGACGCCGACCAGCAGCGAGCCCTTGACCTGCGGCAGCACGATCCCGAACAGCGCGCGCAGGCGGGAGGCGCCGAGATTGCGCGCCGCCTCGACGTGCTGGCGATCGAGCGAGGCCATCGCGCCGGCAAGCAGCAGCGTGACGAACGGCGCCTGCTTCCAGACGAAGGCGATCACGATGCCGCGCCAGTCGAGCAGGCTCTGCGCGGCGATCGGCTCGATGAAGTCGGCCGCGATCAGCACGTGGTTGAGCGTGCCGTTCTTGGCGAGGAAGCCGCGCATCAGCTGCGCGGTCACGATGAACGGGATGAACAGCGGCCAGCGGTACAGCCAGCGCAAGCTCGCGACCAGCCGCGGGTTCTCGCCCAGCGTCAGATAGCCGGCGATGGCGATGGCGATGGCGCCGATCAGCAGCGACGAGAGCGTCACGATGCCGACGGTGAACAGGAAGTCGGTCGTGTAGAGCTCGAAGGCTTTCGTGAAGTTGTCGAGCGTGTACGCGCCGGACTTGTCGCGGAACGCGCCGACGAACGACAGCCACAACGGCAGCGCGAAGAACAGCGCGATGATCGCCAGCGCGGGCGCGACGAGCAGCGCGCCCAGCGCGCCGTCGCGGACGAGGGGGCGGCGGGTCGCTGCTGCCGCGGGCGGCGCTGATGTCGATGCGTTCATGGCAATGCGTCCACCCCTCACCCGCCCTTCGGGCACCCTCTCCCCGCTGCCGCGGGGCGAGGGGACGTCTCCCCTCGCCCGCCGTCAGGCGGGAGAGGGGCCGGGGGTGAGGGCCGACCGGGCGCGCGTCCTACTTAAGGACCACCCGCTCGTAACCTTCGACGATGTCGGTGAAGTACTGCGACAGCGGGAACGGACGCCCCTTGCTCGACAGGTCGGCCGGCGAGATGTCGGTGAAGAGCTTGTTCCAGTCCGCCGGCGCCATCTTCGACTGCACGTGCTGCGCGTCGATGCCGGGGTACCAGTTGAAGCGCTTGACGATCCCCTCCGCCTGGATCTCGGGGCTCGCCGCGAAGTCGACGAATTTCTTCGCGATCGCGGCGTTCGCCGCCTTCGACGGGATCACGTAATACATCGGCTGGCCGGGAAGGCCCGGCGAGGGCAGCGACAGCTTGACCTTCGGGTTCATCTTGCCGTCCGCCATCCAGGTGTAGAACATGTCGACCCACACCGGGCCCATCGCGATCTCGCCGCGGTTCAGCATGTCGAGCGTGCCCGCGTTGCCCGGCGTCATCACGACGAACTGGTTGAACTCCTTGAGGCTGCCCAGCGACTTTTCGATCGCCGCCTTCGCCGCCGGGTCGTACGGACCCTTCTCCAGCTTGTCGGCCAAGCCGCTGTTCGCGGAGACCCACGCGGTGACAAAGCCCACGCCGGACATGCCGCCCTTGACGCCGTTGTAGCCGAACTGGCGCGGGTTCTTGCGCACCCAGTCGTTCAGCTCGGTGAAGCTCTTCGGCGGCGCCTTGACCACGTCCGGGTTGTAGGCGAACGCGATCTGGCTGTGGAACATCGGCAGCACGTAGCCGTCGACGTTCGCCCCTAGCGCGTTCTTCGCGGAGTCGCGGGTGACGAGCTTGCCGCTCGCCACGTCGCCACGGTAGGCCATCAGCAGCTTCTCGTTCACCATCGTGGCCGCGCCGCGCTGGTGCACGACGGCGACGTCGACGTCCCACGCGGCGACGTTGGCCTTCTGCTGCGCCGAGAGCTTCTCGTAGATCTTCTGCGATCCCGCGTCGCCGGGGCCGGTGCCCACCGCGCGCACCTTGACGCCCGGGTTGGCCTTCTCGAAGCGCGGCGCGAGGAAGTCGTTCACGTAGTCGACCATGTTCTGGTCGCCTGCGGTCACGACGTTGAGCGTCGTCTGGCCGGCGGCGGGGAGCGCGACGGCGAACAGTGCCGCGACCGTCGCGGCGAGCAGCGTGCGTAGTTTCATGGCTTTCTCCTTGGGGGTGCGGATGGAACGTCTGCGTCAGGGTCCGGGCGCTGGAAAGACGAGCAGCGACGCGCGCGGCACGACGATCGCCGCGTGAGTCCCCTCGCCGCGCCGCTCGCCGGCGTGGACCCACACCTCGCCGTCGGCCGTGCGCACGCGGTAGCGATAGCCCTGGCCGACGTAGTAGACCTGCTCGACGACGCCCGGCAGCGTGACGTCGTCCGCCGCGCCGCGCTGTCCTTCGTCCACCAGCCGCGCATCGTCGGCGCGAAAGTGCGCGCGCACCGCGCGGCCTTCGGGCGCCGCGGCAGGCAGCGCGAGCGAGCCGTCGGCGCGCATCGCGAGCGACAGCCGGTTGTCAGCGCCCATGAATCCGGCGACGAACGGCGACGCCGGCTGGTGGAAAACCTCCTGCGGCGTGGCGTACTGCGCCACGCGGCCGGCGTCGATCACGGCGATGCGGTCGGCCAGCGTCAGCGCCTCCTCGCGGTCGTGCGTGACGTAGACCGCCGTGATGCCGATGCGCTTCTGCAGCGAGCGCAGCTCGTGGCGCAGGTCGACGCGCACGCGGTAGTCGAGGTTGCTCATCGGCTCGTCGAGCAGCAGCAGCGACGGGCTGACGGCGAGCGCGCGGCCGAGCGCGACGCGCTGGCGCTGGCCGCCGGAGAGCGCGCCCACGCTGCGCGAGCCGAAGCCTTCGAGCTGCAGAAGGCTCAGCATTTCATCTACGCGCTTGTCGATCGCTTCGCGCTTCCAGCCGCGCATGCGCAGGCCGTAGCCGATGTTCGCGGCGACGCTCATGTGCGGCCACAGCGCGTAGGACTGGAACATCATCGCCGCGCCGCGCTTCTCCGGCGGCAGCGCGAGGAGGTCGCGGCCCTCGATGCGGATCGCGCCGGATTCCGGCGTCACGAAGCCCGCGATCGAGCGCAGCAGCGTGGTCTTGCCGCAACCGGAACTGCCGAGCAGCGCCACCATCTCGCCCTTGCCGATCGCGAGGCTCACGCGGTCGAGCACGCGCGTGGCGCCGTAGCCGACGCACAGCGAGTCGATGTCGAGATAGGGCGTCATGCGGCGAGGGGAAAGCGGCGGCGAGGCCGGCCATGATGAGCCGATCGCGCGGCGACCGCAAACGCGCCGGCGCATTGCACCGCAGCACGGCTCCCGGACACGGGGCGCATCAGTCCACTTTCGCGCCGGAGCGCTTTACGAGGTCGGCCCATTTCTCCCGCTCGTCGGCGAGGAAGCGAGAGAACGCCGGCCCCGCGCGCACGTTCGCCTCAGCGCTTTGCGCGGCGAAGCGTTCGCGCACGTCGGGCAGCTCCATCACGGCGGCAAGGTCCTTCGCGAGGCGATCGAGGATCGGTTGCGGCGTGCCGGCGGGGGCGAGGACGCCGAAGAAGGACAGCACCTCGAAGCCGGGATAGCCGCTCTCGTCGAGCGTAGGCACGTCAGGAAACGCGGCGAGGCGCTTCAACGAGGTCGTCCCGAGGACGCGCAGTCGCCCCGCCTGCACATGCTGGCTCACCTCGATCGGCGTGGCGAACATCATCGACAGCTGCCCGCCGACGAGGTCGGTGATCGCCGGCCCGCCACCCTTGTATGGCACGTGGACCACGTCCACGCCCGCGCGCAGCTTGAACAGCTCGCCGGCAAGGTGCGGCACCGTGCCATTGCCCGCCGAGCCGAAGTTGAGCGTGCCGGGCTTCGCCTTCGCCAGCGCTACCAGCTCGCCGAGCGTGCGCGCGGGGACGCCCTGGTGGACGACAAGGATGAACGGCGAGGTGGCGAGCAGCGACACGGGCGCGAAGTCGCGCGACGCGTCATAGGGCAGGTTCGGGTAGACGAGCTGCGAGATCACGAACGGCGTGGGCGCGAACAGCAGCGTGTGGCCATCCGGCTTTGCCTTCGCAACCTCGGCGTTGCCGAGTGTGGTGCCCGCGCCCGGCTTGTTCTCGATCACGACCTGCGTGCCGAGCCGCTCGCCGAGCTTCTGCCCGACGATACGCGCGATGATGTCGGTCGCCCCGCCCGGCGCGAACGGCACCACCACGCGTACCGGGCGCTCGGGATAGGCCTGCGCGAGCGCGCTGGCGCTCGCGAAGCACGCGGCGCAGAGCGCCGCGGCGAACAACGCGGTGTGTGTCCTCATCCTGTCCTCCCTTCGTCGGCGGAGACGGTCATCGTGTAGGTGTGCAGCGCGCCGCGGTGCCAGCGGTGCAGCTGGTACGCGGGCGGCTCGTCGATCGGCTGGATGCGGCCGTCGGGGCGCAGGTCCAGCGCGAACTGGTGGGCGGTGCTCGGGCAGACCGACAGCGCGGTGCCGGCCCAGTTGACCATCACGGCGCGGTGCAGATGGCCACAGCTCACGCGCACAACCTGCCGGTGCCGGTGGATCGTTGCGGCGAACGCACGATCGTCGGCGAGCGCTGAGCGGTCCACGTGCGCCAGCCCGGTGGTCGCTGGCGGGTGGTGGACGAAGACGACGGTGGGCGTGCGCGAGCGCGCCGCCAACGCCGTGTCGAGCCAGTCGATCTGGCCCTGCGGCAGCGCGCCGCCGGGCTGGCCCGGCACGAGCGAGTCCAGCATCACCAGCCGCAGCGGGCCGGCATCGACCACGTAGTGCAGGCCGTGGCCACCGAAGCGCTCGGCGTGGTCGGGGAAGGCCCTCGCCATCGCGTCGCGGTCGTCGTGATTGCCGGCCATGACGAGCACTGGAATCGGCGACGTGGCCACCAGCGCGGAGAGTCGCGCGTACTCGGCGTCGGACCCCGCCTCGACGAGGTCGCCCGACATCACGATCGCCTCCGGCCGCGGCGCGAGCGCCGCGATGCGCCCGAGCGCGCGGGCGAGCCGAGCGTGCGCGTCCACGCCCGCGCCCGGGCTGCCGCCCACGGCCGTGATGTGGGGATCGGACACCTGCGCGATCAGCATGCCGGTTTCGCCTGTCCGCAAGGCGCTCATCGTAGTGGAAATTGCGTTCCACGCACAGGCCGGGCAGAATCGACGTTCCGGCCTCCCGTCGATTGCCGGTCCGGGCAGCCGCCCGCGCCGCCCCCTCACGCCCCGCCATGCGCAACGCCACCCGCTTCGCCGCCAACAGGCGTTTTGACATCCTCTGCCTCGGCCGTTTCGCCGTGGACTTCTATGCGCAGCAGATCGGCGCGCGGCTGGAGGATGTCACGACCTTCGCCAAGTACCTCGGCGGCTCGTCGTCGAACACCGCGTTCGGCTGCGCGCGCCTCGGCCTTGCCACCGGGCTCATCTCGCGCATCGGCGACGATGCGCTCGGCCACTTCCTGGTCGAGACGATCGCCAAGGAAGGCTGCGACACCTCGCACGTCTCGGTCGACCCGCGCCGCCTCACCGGCGCGGTCGTGCTCGGCATCAAGGATCGCGTCTCGTTCCCGCTCATCTTCCTGCGCGAGAACTGCGCCGACATGGCGATCGCCGACGCCGACATCGCCGAGGACTACATCCGCCAGAGCAAGTCACTGCTCATCACCGGCACGCACTTCTCCACCGAGTACATCGACGGGATCAGCCAGCGCGCGCTCGACCGCGCCCGTGCCAACGACGTGCGCACGATCCTCGACATCGACTACCGGCCGGTCCTGTGGGGACTCACCAAGCGCGGCGACGGCGAGACACGCTTCGTGAGCTCGGACACCGTCACCGCGCACCTGCAGCGCATCCTGCCGAAGATCGACCTCGCCATCGGCACGATCGAGGAGTTCAACATCGCCGGCGGGTCGACGGACATCGTCGAGTCGCTGCGCGCCGTGCGGCGGGTGTCGAAGGCCACGCTGGTAGTCAAGCGCGGCCCGATGGGATGCGCGGTGATCGACGGCGCGATTCCCGCCTCGCTCGACGAGGCGTTCAACGGCAAAGGCGTGACCGTCGAGGTGCTGAACGTGCTGGGCGCGGGCGACGGGTTCAACGGCGGGTTCCTTTCCGGCTGGCTGCGCGGCGAGGACTACGACGCCTGCGCGCGCTACGCGAACGCCTGCGGCGCGCTGGTGGTCTCGCGCCACGGCTGCGCGCCGGCGATGCCCACGCGCATCGAACTCGACTACTTCATCGCGCACGCAAACGAGATCCCGCGCCCGGACCGCGACGCGACGCTCACACGGCTGCACCGGGTGACTGCGCCGCGCCCGCCGCACGATGAGGTCTTCGCGTTTGCGTTCGACCACCGCAATCCGTTCTTCGCGCTGGCGCAGGAGGCGGGCGCAGGCGAAGAGCGGCTGCCGCAGCTCAAGCGCCTGCTCGTCGATGCGGTCGCGGAGACCGCCGCCGCACGCGACCTCGGCCCGACGACGGGGCTGCTGTGCGACGACCGCTACGGGCAGGACGCGCTCAACGCGGCGACGGGGCGCGGCTGGTGGATCGGGCGCCCCGTCGAGCTGCCTGGCAGCAACCCGGTCGAGTTCGACCGCGGCCGCTCGGTGGGCACCACGCTGCTTTCCTGGCCCGTCGAGCACGTCGCCAAGTGCCTCGTGTTCTACCACCCCGACGACGCGCTCGAGACGCGCCTCGAGAACGAGGCGCAGATGCGCTCGCTCTACGATGCGGTGCAGGCGAGCGGCCACGAGCTGATGCTGGAGATCATCCCGCCGAAGTCGCTGCCGCGTGGCGCCGACACGGTGCTGCGCGCGGTGAAGCGCATCTACAACCTCGGCATCTACCCGGAGTGGTGGAAGCTCGAGCCGATGAGCCCCGCGCAGTGGCGCGAGCTCGACGCGCTGATCGCCGAGCGCGATCCGTACTGCAGGGGCGTGGTCCTGCTCGGTCTCGCACAGCCGGTGGAGACGCTGAATCTGGGGTTCCGCGACGCCGCGAAGAGTGCATCCTGCAAGGGCTTCGCCGTCGGCCGGACGATCTTCCACGATCCGGCGCGCGCCTGGCTCGCCGGCGAGATCGACGACGCGGGGCTGAAGCAGCGCGTGCGCGCCACCTACGAGGCGCTGATCGACGCCTGGCGCGAAGCGAGGGCCAGCGGAGGTCGAAGGGCATGACGACGATCCGCCTGACGATGGCACAGGCGCTGGTGCGCTACCTGGCCGCGTTGCGCGTCGGGGATGCGAACGGCGAGCGGCTGTTCGCCGGCGTGTGGGCGATTTTCGGCCACGGCAATGTCGCGGGGATCGGCGAGGCGCTGTACGCGCACCGCGACGAGTTGCCGACGTATCGCGCGCACAACGAGCAGGCGATGGCGCACGCGGCGATCGCGTACGCCAAGGCGACGATGCGCCGGCGCATGATGGCGTGCACGACCTCGATCGGCCCGGGCGCGACGAACCTCGTCACCGCCGCGGCGACCGCGCACGTCAACCGGCTGCCGGTGCTGTTCCTGCCCGGCGACGTGTTCGCCTCGCGCGCGCCCGACCCGGTGCTGCAGCAGGTCGAGGATTTCCACGACGGCACGGTGTCGGCGAACGACTGCTTCCGTCCGGTGTCGCGCTACTTCGATCGCATCGTCCATCCCGAGCAGTTGCTGACGGCCTTGCCGCGCGCGATTCACGTGCTGACCGATCCTGCGCTGTGCGGACCGGTGACCCTCGCGCTGCCGCAGGACGTGCAGACGATGGCATTCGACTGGCCGGAGGCGTTCTTCGCACCCGTGCCGATTCGGCATGCGCCGATGCCGCCCGCAGAGGAGGATGTCCAGGCGGCGGCCGAGGCGATCCGGCGCTCGCGGCGGCCGATGCTCGTCGCGGGCGGCGGCGCGCTGTACGCGTTGGCGACCGGCTCGCTGCAGGCCTTCGCCGAAGCTCATGGCGTGCCGGTCGCCGAGACGCAGGCGGGCAAGGGCGCGCTCAAGTGGGACCACCCGATGCAGATGGGCGCGATCGGCGTGACAGGCTCGCCGGCCGCCAACGCCGTGGCGCGGGACGCGGACGTCGTGATCGCCGTGGGCACGCGGCTGCAGGACTTCACCACCGGGTCGCATTCGCTGTTCGGGCAGGCGCGGATCGTATCGATCAACGTGAACCCGTTCGATGCGCTCAAATGGCGCTCGTTGCCGGTGCGTGCCGACGCGCGCCTCGCGCTCGATGCGCTGTCGCGCGCGCTCGAAGGTTGGCGCGCCGACGATGCGTGGCACGGCGGCGCCATCGCGCAGGGCCAGAACTGGCGGAACGACGTGGCGCGCATTACCGGCGAACGCGCGCCGCCACTACCCTACGATGGCGAGGTGATCGGCGCGGTGCAGCGTCACCCGCGCTCGACGCACGACGACATCGTGGTCTGCGCCGCGGGCACGCTGCCCGGCGAGCTGCACAAGCTCTGGCGCACGTCGGTCCCGGGCGGCTACCACGTCGAGTACGGCTACTCGTGCATGGGCTACGAGATCGCCGGCGGCATCGGCGTGAAGATGGCGCTGCCGGAGCGCGAGGTCGTCGTCATGGTCGGCGACGGCAGCTACCTGATGTTGAACTCGGAGATCGCCACATCGGTGATGCTGGGCTGCAAGCTGACGATCGTCGTGCTCGACAATCGCGGCTACGGCTGCATCAACCGGTTGCAGCAGGCGGTCGGCGGCACGCCTTTCAACAACCTGTTCGCCGACTGTGTTCAGGCGGGTCCGGGCGCGCCGGTGATCGACTTCGCTGCGCACGCGAGGTCGCTGGGAGCGCTCGCCGAGCACGTGCGCACGATTCCCGAGCTGGAGGCGGCGCTGGTGCGCGCGCGGGCCGCCGACCGCACTTGCGTGATCGCCATCGACACCGATCCGGCGCGCTCGACCGAGGCCGGGGGGTGCTGGTGGGAGGTCGCCGTGCCGGCGGTGTCGGGGCGCGACGAAGTCAAGGCGGCGCGCGGGCGGTACGAACAGGATCGGAAGCGGCAGACGCCATGAACGGACTTGAGGTGCGCATCGGGATCAACCCGATCTCGTGGAGCAACGACGACCTGCCTTCGCTAGGCGGCGAGATCACGCTCGAGACCGCGCTGTCGGAAGGCAAGGCCATCGGCTACGAAGGCTTCGAGCTCGGCAACAAGTTTCCTCGCGAGCCGGGGGCGTTGTCCGCCGTGCTGCGCCGTCATGGTCTCGCGCTCGTGTCCGGCTGGTACTCCGGAAGGCTCGCCCGTCGCGGGGTGGCCGAGGAAATCGCGGCGGTGGGCCCGCACCTCGACCTGCTCGCGGAGTGCGGTGCGAAAGTGATGGTGTACGGCGAGGTGGCGGACAGCATTCAGGGCGCCTCGGCGCCCCTGTACCAGCGGCCGCGCTTCTTTCGCGACGCGCAGTGGCGCGAGTACGGCGAGCGATTGAACGCGTTCGGCGCACATCTCGCGAAGCGCGGCGTGCGCCTCGCTTACCACCACCACATGGGCGCGTACGTCGAGTCGCCGCAAGACGTCGACACGCTGATGGCGGTGACGGGCGCCGACGTCGGATTGCTGTTCGACAGCGGGCACATGGCGTTCGCTGGCGGCGATCCGGCCACGACGCTGGATAGGCACGTGGCCCGCGTGTGCCACGTGCACTGCAAGGACGTGCGGCCGTTTGTCGTGAAGCTCGCGCGCAACGGCAACTGGAGCTTCCTGCAGGCGGTGATCAACGGCGCGTTCACCGTGCCGGGCGACGGGGTCGTCGACTTCGACAGCATCGTCGGCACGCTCGCGCGTCACGGCTACAAGGGCTGGCTCGTCGTCGAGGCGGAGCAGGATCCCGCGGTTGCGCCGAGCTACGCGTTCGCGGAGAAGGGCTACCGGCACCTGCGTGGGATCGTGGACGGGCTTGCCGCGAGGAGTGCCGCGTGAACTTGCCCCTCACCCCCCGCCCCTCTCCCCGCTGGCGCGGGGCGAGGGGAGTCGCCTGCTCCCCTCTCCCGCCGTCAGGTGGGAGAGGGGGCGGGGGTGAGGGCCGCGCATCCTCCCCTCGCCCCGCGCCAGCGGGGAGAGGGGCTGGGGGTGAGGGGACATGAGCCTCCTGGTCAAGGCGCGCCGCGAGTCGCGCGACATCGTCAACGTCACGCCCGCTTCGGCCGGCTGGAAGTACGTCGGCTTCTCCGCGCATCGCCTTGCCCCCGGCGAGCGCCTCGCGCTCGATCTCGCCGGGCGCGAAATCTGCGTGGTCGTGCTGTCAGGTCGCGTCACGGTGGCTGCGGGCGGGCAGACCTGGCGGGACATCGGCGACCGCACCAGCGTGTTCGACGACGGCGCACCCTATGCTGTGTACGCGCCGGATGGGCAGGGCGTGACCGTCGAGGCGACTTCCGACGCCGAGATTGGCGTGGCGAGCGCGCCCGGCGGCGGCAAGCTGCCCGCGCGGCTGATCGAGCCTGCCTCGATGCCGCGCACCGTGCGCGGAACGGACGCCAACACGCGCTACGTGCGCGACATCCTGCCGCAGTCGCAGCTCGCCGAGCACCTGCTCGTCGTCGAAGTGCGCACGCCTTCGGGACACTCGTCCTCCTACCCGCCGCACAAGCACGACCGCGACAGCGTGCCCGAGGAGAGCTCGCTCGAGGAGACCTACTATCACCGACTCGCCCCCGCGCAGGGCTTCGCGTTTCAGCGCGTGTACACCGACGACCGCTCGCTGGACGAGTCGATGGCCGTCGAGGACCACGACGTCGTGATGGTGCCGCGCGGCTACCACCCGGTCGTGGTCCCGTACGGCTACGAGTCGTACTACCTCAACGTGATGGCGGGGCCGAAGCGCGTGTGGCACTTCCACAACGACCCGGCGCACGAATGGATGCTCAAGCGCTGAAGGGCCGTCCGCCGTCCGGGACGCGGGGTCGACGGACGTCGGTGCCGCCCGCCGACGCCGTCGATGCGCTGCTCGCACGCGTCGCCGCCGAGTACGACGCGCTCCCCCCCAAGCTCGCGAGCGTCGCGCGATACGTCGAGCGCCACCGCGGCTCGCTGATGGTCGATCGCGTCACGGAGGTCGCCGAGCGCTGCGGCGTGCAGCCCTCTGCCGTCGTGCGCTTCGCGCAGCGCTTCGGCTTCTCCGGCTTCACCGAATTGCAGGCGGTGTTCCGCGAGCAGTGGACGCAGCGAACCACGCCCCAGGCCAGCTACCAGCAACGCATCCGCCGGCTCGTCGCGGAGAAGCGCGGTTCGCTCACCCCCGGCGCGGTGGCGCGCGAGTTCGTCGCGGCGAGCGTGTCGGGCCTCAACGAGCTCGCCCGCGACTTCGATGACGCCGCCTTCGAGATGGCGGTGAGCCTGCTCGAGCGCGCGCAGCACATCTACGTCGTCGGCGTGCGCCGCAGCTACCCGGTCGCCGCGTACATCACCTATGCGCTGCAGCACATCGACAAGCGCGTGCAGCTGATCGACGGCACCGGCGGCATGGTGATGGAGCAGGTGCGCTCGATCGGCAACCAGGACGCCATCGTCGCGATCAGCTTCACGCCCTACGGCAAGGAGACGCTGGCGTGCGTGCGCCATGCGCACCGGCGCGGCGCGAAGGCGATCGTGCTGACCGACAGCCGCATGTCGCCGCTCGCGCGCGTGGCCGACACGCTGCTCGTCGTGCCGGAGGGCAGTGCGTTCGCGTTCCGCTCGCTCACCAACACGCTGTGCCTCGGCCAGGCGTTGTTCGTAGCGCTGGCCTACCGGCTCGAATCCAGGATCGAAGAGACCAGGGACAGGGGGGACTACGATGATTGACGTCGCCATTTTCGGCGCGGGACGGATCGGGAAGATCCACGCTGGCAACCTCGTCCGCCAGAGCGGCGTGCGCCTGACGCACGTCGTGGACCCGGACGCGAAGGCCGCCGCGGGACTCGCCGAGCAGCACAAGGCGCGCGTGAGCGACACCGAGGCGGTGTTCAAGGACGCGGCCGTCCGCGCCGTCGTGATCGCTTCGTCGACCGACACGCATGCCGACCTGATCGAGCGTGCGGCGGCAAGCGGCAAGGCGATCTTCTGCGAGAAGCCGGTCGACTTGGCGCTCGACCGTGCGAAGCGCTGCGCGGAGGCGGTGAAGCGCGCCGGCGTCACCTGCCTCATCGGCTTCCAGCGCCGCTACGACCCCACGTTCGCCGCCGCGAAGCAGCGCCTCGACGCCGGCGAGATCGGGAAGCCCGAGATGCTGATCGTGACCAGCCGCGATCCCGGCGCGCCGCCGGTCGAGTACCTCAAGCGCTCGGGCGGCATTTTCAAGGACATGCTGATCCACGACTTCGACATCTTCCGCTGGATCCTCGGCGACGAGGCGAAGACCGTTCACGCGACGGGCAGCGTGCTCACCGATCCCAAGGTGGGCGAGGTCGGCGACGTCGACTGCACGGCGGTGACGATCCGCACGAAGTCGGGGCGTCTGGCGCAGATCAACACGACGCGGCGCGCAGCGTACGGCTACGACCAGCGCTTCGAGGTGCTGGGGAGCAAGGGCATGCTGCAGGCGGGCAACCACAAGCCGACCGAAGTGGTGGCGTGGACCGACGCCAGCGTTTCGCAGGACAAGCCGGAGTATTTCTTCCTCGAGCGCTACCGCGTGGCCTACGCGCTGGAGATGGCGCACTTCTTCGACGTGCTCGCCACGGGGGCGACGCCGCGAACGTCGATCGATGACGGCGTGAAGGCGCTCGAGCTCGCCGAGGCGGCGACGACGTCATGGCGCGAGCAGCGCCTGGTGGAGCTGTGAGCATGGGGACGGCCAACCTGAATGCAGGCATCGTGGGGCTGGGCCGCATGGGCCGTCGCCATGCCGACAACCTGGCCCGGCGAATTCCCGGTGTCGCGCTGGTCGCGGCGTGCAGCCCGGAAGGCGACGAGCGTGCCTACGCCCGCGACGTGCTCGGCGTGGCGCGGGTCCACGCGCGCTACGAGGACCTGCTCGCGGACAAGGGTGTGGACGCGGTGTTCATCGTCACGCCGAACACGATCCATCCCGAGCAGATCATCGCAGCGATGCGCGCCGGCAAGCACGTGTTCTGCGAGAAGCCGCTCGCGCTCGACGTCGAGTCGTGCCTTGCCGTCGAGGCCGAGGCCGCGAAGCACGCCAATCTCAAGGTGATGATCGGCTACACGCGGCGCTTCGACGCAAGCTACCAGGACGCACGGCGCAAGATCGACGAGGGCCTGATCGGCACGCCGTTCCTCGTGCGCTCGGAGACCACCGACATGAACGACCCGTCGGGCTTCTTCGTGCGCTTCGCGCCCAAGTCGGGCGGCATCTTCGTCGACATGGGCGTGCACGACGTCGACGTGGCACGCTGGATGCTGGGCAGCCCGAAGCCGCAACGCGTGTTCGCCACCGGCACGATCGCCGTGCACAAGGGACTCGCCGAGTGCGGCGACGTCGACAACGGGGTGGCGATCTGCGAGTTCGAGGGCGGCAAGACGGCGTGCTTCTACAACTCCCGCACGATGGCGCACGGCCACGAAACGCAGAGCGAGGTGATCGGTACCGCAGGCAGGCTGGTCGTCGGCCGCAAGGGCCGGCTGACCCAGGTCGAGATCGCTGACGCGCACGGCATCCGCACCGAGACCACGCCGACGTTCTACGAGCGCTTCGCCGAGGCCTTCGTGCGCGAGCTGGCGCACTTCGCGGACTGCGTGCGCCATGACCGCGCGCCGGCGCTCACGCTGCACGACGCGACGGAGGCCACGCGCATCGGGATCGCGCTGCGCACCTCGCTCGTCGAGCGGCGGGTGGTGGAGTTGTAATGGATCGTTACGAATTGGCCGGCGAGCTCGCCCGCGAGGCCGGCCGGCTCGCGCACACCGCTTTCGGAACGTCGGCGACGAAGTCGAAGGGCGTCCACGACGTGGTCACCGAGATGGACCGCGCGGTCGAGCGCCACATCCGCTCGGCGATCGCGAAGGCCTTCCCCGGCGACGCGATCATCGGCGAGGAGGAGGGCGGCGGGGACGGGCACCGGCTGTGGCTGATCGACCCCATCGACGGCACGGCGAACTACGCGCGCGGCATCCCCCACTACTGCGTGTCGATCGGCTATCTCGAGCGCGGGGTGCCGACGGTCGGCGCCATCTTTGACCCTTCGCACGACGGCCTCTACGTCGCCGAGCGCGGGCGCGGGGCGTTCCTCAATGGTGCCCGCATGGCGGTCAGCCCTTGCGACGACCTCGCGACGGCGACGGTCGAGTGCGGCTGGTCGACCCGCCGCCCGGCGGCCGACTACATCGCTCTGGTCGACCGGGTGCTGGCGGCGGGCGGAGCGATCCGCCGGGTGGGCTCCGGCGCGCTGGGCCTGGCCGACGTCGCCGCGGGCCGCAGCGAGGGCTACGCCGAGCTGCACATCAACGCCTGGGACTGCGCGGCTGGTATCGTGCTGGTCCGGGAGGCCGGCGGTTTCACCAACGACTTCTTCGCGGGGGAGGGGGTCGCGCGGGGCAACCCCCTGATCGCGACCAACGCCGCGCTTTGCGCTAAGCTCGCCGACGTCGTCGGCATTCCCATACCTGGCTGAACGGAGGAGACCATGCGGAAGCTCAACGGATTGCGTGTACTGATGGCAGCTGCAGTTCTGGCCGCCCCGCTCACGGCAGCGGCGCAGGGCGAGGTCGTCGTCTACTGCACAGTGCAGGAGGAGTGGTGCCGCCCGATGGTGGCAGGCTTCGAGAAGGCCACCGGCATCAAGGTGCTCATGACGCGCAAGAGCTCGGGCGAGTTCTACGCGCAGATCAAGGCCGAGGCGGCGAACCCGCGCGGCGACATCTGGTGGGGCGGCACCGGCGACCCGCACCTGCAGGCGGCCGAAGAGGGCCTGACCGAGCCGTACAAGTCGCCGCGCATGGGCGAACTGCAGGACTGGGCGGTCCGGCAGTGGGAGTCGTCGAAGGGCCGCACGGTCGGCGTGTACGCGGGTGCGCTCGGCTACAGCTACAACCACGACCAGCTCAAGAAGAAGAACCTCGCCCCGCCGAAGTGCTGGTCGGACCTGACCCGGCCGGAGTTCAAGGACGAGATCCAGGTGGCGAACCCGAATTCGTCGGGCACGTCGTACACGATGCTCGCGACCTTCGTGCAGCTGATGGGCGAGGACAAGGCGTTCGCCTTCATGAAGGCGATGCACCGCAACGTCAATCAGTACACGAAGTCGGGAGCCGCGCCGGCGCGTGCGGCCGCCACCGGCGAGAGCCTGATCGGCATCACGTTCCAGCACGACGCGGTCGTGCAGGCCATTGGTGGCGCACCGGTGACGATCGTGTCGCCGTGCGAGGGCACCGGCTACGAGATCGGCAGCATGAGCCTCATCAAGGGCGCCAAGAACATGGAGAACGCCAGGAAGTGGTACGACTGGGCGCTCTCTCCGGAGGCGCAGGCGATCGGCTCGCAGCTCAAGGTTTCCTATCAGGTGCCGTCGAACAAGGCCGCGCCGGTGCCCGCGCAGGCCCCGAAGCTCTCCGAGATCAAGCTCATCGACTACGACTTCGCCAAGTACGGCTCCTCGGCCGAGCGCAAGCGCCTGCTCGGCAAGTGGGACGCCGAGGTTTCCACGCTGCCCAAGTGACCATGGGCGGAGCCCATGGTCATCCCCGCGCAGGCGGGGATCCACCGTCTCTGCATTAGCGGCGGCGGGCGATGACCCCCGCCGGCGGCCGGGCGCTCGCGCCGGTCTTCGTGCCCGCCGCGCGCGACCGCGTCGCGATCGCTGTCGCGGGCGTCGCGCTGTTCGCGCTGGCGGCACTGCCGTGGGCGCTGGGCGGCGGGCCGTCGGCGCTGATGCGCGCCATGGCCGGCGCCGCGACGCACTGGCCGTTGCTCCTCGCCGCGCTCGCGCTCGCCTTCACGGCGTGGCGCGGTTTCGACCGGGCGAGCGTGGCGATCTGCGCTGCCGCGCTGGCGTGGGCGTTCGGCCACGCGTTCGCCGAAGGGAAAGCGGGAACGTCATTCGGCATCGGCGCCGCGCTGGCGCTGGGTGCGTTCACCGTCGGATTCGCGCGCGCGGTGGCACGGCGTGGCGCGTTCCACGGCGATGCCACCGTCGCGACGATCGTCGTCGTCATCGCGACGCTGCTGCTGCTGTTCATCTTCTTCCCGGTCGGCAAGTCGCTGATCACGGCGCTGTTCGACGCGCAAGGCCGCTTCGCGCCCGGGCTTGCCGCAGAGCGCCTGTTCAGCGCCGACATCTGGGGCCTGGGATGCCTGGGCAGTGGCACGCGCTGCGGCGTCGCGATCAATTCGGCGCTGCTCGCAACCATCGTCGGCATCGGCTCGACGGCCATCGGTCTCGTCCTCGCGCTGGTGGTGCAGCGCGGTGGCAGCCGTTACGGCGGTGTCACCCGCCTCATGTCGATCCTGCCGATCATCACGCCGCCGTTCGTGCTCGCGCTCGCGCTCGTGGTGCTGTTCGGCCGCACCGGTGTTGTTACCGGATGGTTGTCCGACGTATTTGGCATCCCGCGGTCTCGCTGGCTCTACGGGCTGCCCGGCGTCACGATCGCGCAGCTGCTCACGTTCTCGCCGATCGCCTTCATGCTGCTGCTGGGTGCGCTGCAGGCGATCAGCCCGGCGCTCGAGGAGGCGGCGCAGACGCTGCGGGCCTCCCGCTGGCGCGTCTTCCGCACGGTGACGTGGCCGCTGCTGCGTCCGGCGCTCGCCAACGCGTTCCTGCTCGGCTTCGTCGAGAGCCTCGCCGACTTCGGCAACCCGATCGTGCTCGCCGGCAATTTCGACGTCCTGTCGACGAAGATCTTCTTCGCGGTGGCCGGCGCGCAGCACGACCCCGGGCGTGCCGCGGCGCTCGCCACGGTGCTGCTCGGGCTCACGCTGGTCGCGTTCTGGCTGCAGCAGCGCTGGATCGGGCGACGCTCCTACGTGACGGTGAGCGGAAAGGGCGACGGCGGCATCCACTCGCCGCTGCCGCGTCCCGTGTGGCTCGCGTGCTTCGCGTTCGCCGCGGCGTGGGTCGTTTTCACGCTGGCCTGCTACGGCATCATCCTGACCGGCGGGTTCGTCAAGGACATCGGGCGCGGCGACATGGCGCTGCACCTCGGGCACTTCGCGTCGGGCTTCGGCATCGAGTTCTACGACGGCAAGCCGCACTTCACCGGCTCGGCGTGGGACAGCTTCTTCACGACCATCGAGGTCGCCGCGATCGCCGCTCCCCTGACCGCGATCGTGGGCTTGCTGTCCGCCTACGTGATCACGCGCCACCGCTTTGCCGGCCGCCGGACGTTCGAGTTCCTGACCATGGTGAGCTTCGCGATCCCCGGCACCGTGATCGGCGTCGCCTACATCGTCGCGTTCAACGTGGCGCCGCTCGAGCTGACCGGGGGCCTGGCGATCCTCGTGCTGTGCTTCGTGTTCCGCAACATGCCGGTCGGCGTGCGCGCCGGCGTCGCCGCGCTTGCGCAGATCGACAAGACGCTGGACGAGGCGTCCTCGACGCTGCGTGCGTCGACGGTGCGCACGCTCACGCGCGTGATCCTGCCGCTGCTCAAGCCGGCGATCATCGCCACGCTGGTCTTCAGCTTCACGCACGCGATGACGGCGGTCTCCGCGGTGATCTTCCTCGCCACGGCGAAGTACAACCTCGCCACCGTCTACATCATCGGCCGCGTCGAGGCGGGTGAGTACCCGCTCGCGATTGCCTACTCGTCGGTGTTGATCGTGTTCATGCTCGCCGTGCTGCTCGCCGTCCAGGCGGCGGTCGGCGAGGCGCGACTCGGCCGCCGCGCGTCGGCCACGCTGGCCATAGGGCACTCATGACGAGAACGAAGTCGGGCGAGGTGGTCTTCGAGCGAGTGACAAAGCGCTTCGGCGACGTGGTGGCCGTCGACGACGTGAGCTTCACTGTCGCCGACGGCGAGCTCGTCACGCTGCTCGGCCCCTCGGGTTGCGGCAAGACGACGATGCTGCGCATGGTGGCCGGGCTGGAGGCGGTCACGCAGGGCCGCGTGCTGATCGGCGGCGAGGACGTGACGTTGCGCGCGGCGAACGAGCGCAACGTGAGCATGGTGTTCCAGTCCTATGCGCTGTTCCCGCACATGAGCGTGCTGGAGAACGTCTGCTACGGTCCGCTCTCCATGCGCGCGAGCAAGGAGCATGCGCGCGAGCTCGCCGCGGCCAAGCTCGCGATGCTCGGCCTGTCCGGCTTCGAGAAGCGACTGCCCTCGGAGCTCTCCGGCGGCCAGCAGCAGCGAGTCGCGGTCGCCCGTTCGCTCGTCCTCGAGCCGGCGGTGCTGCTGTTCGACGAACCGCTGTCGAACCTCGACGCCAAGCTGCGCCGGCACGTGCGCGAGGAGATCCGCGAGCTGCAGCAGCAGCTGCAGCTCACCGTGCTCTACGTCACGCACGACCAGGAGGAAGCGCTGGCAGTCTCCGACACGGTCATCGTGATGGATGGCGGACGCATCGCTCAGCAGGGCACGCCGCAGGAGCTCTACGAGGCGCCGATCTCCCGCTTCCTCGCCGACTTCATCGGTGACGCCAACCTCGTCGATGGCGAGGTGCAGATGGCCGAGGGCGGCGCGCGTTTCGTGGCCGGCGGCGTCAGCATCGCCGTGCCGGGCGCCGACATCGCGCCGGGGCCCGCAACGCTGGCCGTGCGCCCGCACAGCCTGCGCGTTGTCGCGGCGGATCAGGGCGCGCTCCCCGGCGTGTGCAAGCGCGTCTCGTACCTCGGCAGCCGCGTCGAGTACGTGGTCGCAACGCCGTGGGGCGAGCTGCTGGCCTTCGACGGCGACGTGCGCGTGCGGCGCGCGCGCGACGAGCCGGTCGGGCTGGCGTTCGACGGCCACGCTATGATCCTGCTGCCGCGATAGCAGGGATCAGGTATCAGCAATGGGACGAGGCGCTATGCGCTACGCTTCACCTGTGCGCCGCCTTTTCTGAT
>Ga0105090_10000506_pt1 | contig 19316 bp, 12 predicted proteins | sample PPLLak3March2015_FD_79110 | JGI IMG/M metagenome (GOLD analysis project Ga0105090, IMG submission 79110) | Freshwater sediment microbial communities from Prairie Pothole Lake near Jamestown, North Dakota, USA - PPLs Lake P7 Core (1) Depth... | ecosystem: Environmental > Aquatic > Freshwater >... | reverse complement strand
CGACTTATCAAACAATTGTTCGCAAGTTGTTCACAGTTGTTCACAATTAGTTGACCATCTACTGATTGTATTGTTTCTATTGCAATCATGCGACATGGAGTTTTTACTTGCCCTCGGGCCGCGAACTAAGAAAGTGACCACGTGCTTGGAGCAATCCAAGCGCTGCGTGCCGGAAGACCGCGTGAGGGATCGGTCCGGTGGGCACGAGAACCCCCAATTGAGTAGAAAGGACAATAATATGACCAAGACCGACGAACGTGCGATGGAACGCCGCAAACAGATCCTCGTGGCATGGGGCCAACTGGCTCCGACCGCGACTCTGGGCGGCAACACGCTGGAACAGTTCACCGAGGCCACCAAGGGGCCTGTGGAGGTGCGCGAGCGCATCGACCAGGCCAGAGCGGGGCTGCGGGGATTGTTCCAGGAACGGCTTCAGGCGGACATGCGGCTGCGCGACCAAATCGCGGAGCTGGTGGACGCTGTGAAGGCAGATCCGGGCTTTGGCGCGAACAGCCCGCTGTATGGGGCCTTCGGCTATGTGCCGAGGAATGCCCGGCGCAGCGGATTGCGCCGCACCAAGGCGACAACCCAAACCACCGGGAGTGCGAACGCTGCCTGATCTGACCGTTGAAAAGCGGATCAAGCAGCGCCGCACCGCGGTGTTACCAAGGAGGTCGTCGGTTCCGCAAGGGACCGGCGGCCTCTCTTGTTAAAGGGATCAAAGACACGGGACCGGGAACCTGCAAAGCGGAAAGTTGCGGAAGTGAGGAGGCCCCCTTGCCAGTGCAGCGCTTCGAGCACGGCTTCGGGATGGGACTCGGCGAGGTTAAAAAATACGAGGCCGGCGTGCTCTCGAAGCGCTGATCATCTGGCACGTGGAAAAATTGGAGAGGCGCGCGGTTGTCCCGCGCGCCTCTCTTTTTCATAACCGCTGAAAGGATTCACGCTTTCAGAGCGTTCCATCGCCCGATGATCCGGACTTGCTTTCCATCCATCCGCCGCGCGGGACTGTTGTTGCTCGCTTCGATGTCGCTGACATGCGGCGAGGGGACGCGGCCGATTTCGGTCTCAAGGCGGACGGCGTGAGCGACGATGGCCCGGCGATCCGTGCGATGCTGGAGCGCGCGGCGGCGACAGCAGGCCCTGCCACACTGAAGTTTCCATCCGCAAAAACCATCCACATCGCCAGCGGCACCGAGCGTTATCCGCCGACGGCTGGCGGAAACTCGAGCCCGGAAGCATCGTGGACATCCAAGGCATTCCGGAGGGCGAGGCGGTTTTCCTCCCGGAGCACCACATGGCACCGGTGCTCGAACTCACGTTTTCCAACCCGGTGAAGGATCTCGGACCGGGCTGCGTTCTGCGGGACCTTTCCAGTGCCAACCCGTCCACCGTCATCCGCGGATGCCGCATTCGCAAAAGTTGCCGCATCCAGTCGCCAGTGACTATCGAGCGCTGCGACGTGGCGGCCTTGCTCATGTTCTATTGCGACGAGGTCGAAGGCCCCATGCCGCGCGGCTCCATCGTGCGCGACTGCTTGCTGCCTCGCGGTGCCGTGACAACGGCACCTATGCCATCGCCATCAACGGCTGGCGCGGTGGCAGCGCTCCCGCTGTGGTCCCGCCTGCCAGCGAGCTTCCGCTGCACAATGCGCGCTTCGAGCGCAACACGACTCACGGCGACTTCAAAGCGATCGCGGTGAACTGCCTCACCATGGATGCCAATCAATTCCACACCACGCCGCCATAACTCGAACACACAGAGCGGATTGTACCGGGTGCGCCACGATTGATGCAAACGGCTGTTTTATCAGTTGTTTGATTTTTTCGCCCGGTTGAATCACTTGTTTGACATTCACGCTTGTTCCGATTGATTACCCCCGGCCATGAGAGAGCTCAGAATTCCCGAATCCGGACCGAAGCGGCGCTTGTTGGAGACTGCCGAACAATTGTTTGCCGAGCGTGGATTTGACATGGTGGCGGTGCGCGACATCACCGGGCTCGCCAAGTCGAACGTGGCGGCGGTGAATTATTACTTCGGCAGCCGTGAGGAACTCATCCGACTAGTGATTTACCGCTACGCCACACCCATCGGCGAGGAGCGCCTGGCACGCTTGGAAGCGGTGGAGAAAAAATGGTCGGGCAAGATGCCGCCATTGGAGGAAGTGATCGAGGCTTACGTGCGGCCGCTTTCCGGCATCGCGAAAAAAACAAACTTGCCGGATGCGGGCTATCACATGCTGGTGGGCCGGATTCTCTCGCTGCCGGGAAATGTTTTCCCGCAGGAGACGGAGTTGATCACGCAAAGTGCGGCCGCGCGCTTCATCAGGGTATTGGCCAAGGCCCTGCCAACGGTTTCCGGAGAGGAACTGATCTGGCGGACGCACTTTCTCACCGGCGGCATGCTCCACCTGCTGGTCCATCAGGACGAACCCCGGACTCTCGGTGAGGCGGCCGGCACGCCCACGATGGACGCGATCCTCAGTCGCTTCATCCGCTTCGCCACCGCCGGCCTGCGCGAAGGCTTGCCGGTGGAACAAGCTCCCAGCAAGGGGCCGCAGGCGACGTTTGATTTCTGAAAAACGGAGAACAGCCATCTTGGCTGATTCGGAGTCCGGGCTTCCAGCCTGGATATGCGGGGGGAAGCCGCAACGGCACCATGACGGGATCGTCCCGGACTCGCGGTGGCATCTGTGAAGAATCGCGCAGCCTCGTGCCTAATTACTTCGGAAAACTTGGAAATTGACTTTCATCGATTTTCAACCCAATGAATTCATTAGTTTTTCCCGGTTTGCCCATGCAACGGCTCAATCTCAGCCCCCTTCCCTGCACTTCCACGGCCGAGGACGTCCGCCCGGCAGTGACCGGACATGAGGGTTTCGTGGATGAGGCGGTGGTGAGGAAACTGCTGGCAGGTCCGGAGGAATCCCGCCAGCAGGGCCGGTCCGGAGCGCTTGCTCTGGCGGCGGATGAGATGGACTTCGCCGGATGGAGCCTGGCTCAGGCACCGCCCGCCCGCCGCGCCGCGCCGCCGGAAATCGGGCACAAGGCGAGTGTGAACTCGCAGGACATCGGTCACCGCTGGTGGTTTGCCGGGCTTGCCGGAGCAGTGACCACGCTGCTGCTTTCCGGCGGATTTCTGCTCCTTTTCACACCCACACCGACTGCAGACCCGCTCACCTTGATCCGCAAGCCCGATGCCGCCGCAGGCGAGCCGGTAAAATCCCGCCTGCCGAAAATCGCGCCGCTGTGGGCCAGGCTCGCCCGCCAGCCCTGAGGCTGCGGCGGGCCGTGATTGACGAGGCCGCCCCTGCCGCGCAATCTCAGCGCCCATGTCTCGCCCGGGATTAATCCTCAAACTCAGTTGTCCGGACCAACCGGGCATCGTCGCCAAAATCGCCAACTACGCCGCCGGCCATCGCGGCAATCTGGTGGAGTTCAACCAGTTCTCCGACCAACTCGGGAAAAAATTCTTCGCCCGCCTCGAAATCGAAACCGCCGACCTTGATGTGGACGTGCAGGATTTCATCGACGGCTTCGGCACGCTCGGCCGCTCGCTTCACGCGGACTGGCATTTCCGCCGTCTGCCCTACCGCATGCGCGCCGCCGTGCTCGTCACCAAGACCGACCACTGCCTCAACGAAATCCTCTGGCGCACGGAACTCGGTGAACTGCCCATCGAAATCACCTCCATCATCGGCAACCGCCCGAACTGCCGCAGCAACGCCGAGCACGCCGGCATTCCGTTTCACGAAATCGACATGGACGGCGACAACCGCAGCGCCGGCTTCGCGGAAATCCGCCGCATCATCGAGCAGCAGAACGTCGAGCTCATCGTGCTGGCGCGATTCATGCAGATCCTGCCGGATGATTTCTGCCGGGATTTCGCCGGGCGCGTCATCAACATCCACCACAGTTTCCTTCCGGCCTTCATCGGTGCCAACCCCTACAAGCAGGCCTACGCACGCGGCGTGAAACTCATCGGCGCCACCTGCCATTACGTCACCGCCGATCTCGACGCCGGGCCCATCATCGAGCAGGAAGTCGAGCGTGTGCACCATTTCCACACGCCCACCGACCTCGTGCGGCTCGGCCGCAACTGCGAGCGCATCGCCATCGCCAAGGGCATCCGCTTCCACGTTCACGACCGCACCATCATCGACGGCCACCGCGCCATCGTTTTCCCGGATTGAGCGCGGCGGCAGTTCCAGCGCCGCGCGTGTGAAAAAGTTTTTTCGCATGGCAGCGGGCGGCGACGGCGGTTAAGCGGTGCGCGCGATCATGTCGAAACCGGGAGCGAGTGTGGAGGCCAGCCAGCGTGCGGCGGAGGTGCGGCTGGGCGGGCGCATGGCCGGGCTCTCGCTGCCGCGGCAAGTGCTGGCACTGGCCTTGTGGCCGCTGCTGGAGCAGGTGCTGGCGTTTTTTGTGGGTCTAACGGATTTGTTGATTTCCGGGCGGATGGCGGAGGGTGCGGAACGGGTCGCGATCCTGGATGCGATGGGGCTGGGCGGCTACGTCGGCTGGTTTTTCAACATCCTACAAGGCGCGGTGGCCACCGGTGTGATGGCCTTGGTTTCCCGGGCCGTGGGCGGGCGCGACACGGCGCTGGCCAACCGCGGGCTGGGCCAGGGGCTGTGGCTCGGCGCGGCAGCGGGCTTGGGATCGCTCGTGCTGCTGCAATCTGGCATTTCACTGCTCATCGGGTGGATCGGGCTGAGTCCGGCCGCGGCGGTGCAGGCGGATGCCTATCTGCGGACGCTGGCGATTGCCGGGCCCTTCAGCGGGGCGATGTTTGCGGTGACTGCCGCGCTGCGTGGATCCGGCGACACGCGCACGCCGTTTCTGGCAATGATCGTGGTGAACGTGGTGAACATGGCACTGAGCTGGATGCTGGTCTTCGCGCCTGCGCCGCTCGGCGGGCATGGTGTCACCGGAATCGCGGCGGGCACCGTCGGCGGCTGGATCGCGGGATTGTTGACGGTGGTTTTATTGTTAGGCCACGGGAAAAAGGACCGGCTGCATTGGTCGCGCGCGAGCCTGCGGCCACACGGCGACACGCTGCGGCGCATCGTGCGGGTGGGCGCGCCTCAATCGCTGGAAATCGCCTGCATGTGGTTGATCCACGCCTACGGCATCCGGGTGATCGCGGGGCTCAAGGACGAGGGCGCGTTGGGCGCGCACATCCTGGCGATCCGGGTGGAATCGATGAGTTTCCTGCCCGGCTTCGCCATCGCCACGGCGGCCGCTGCGCTGGCCGGGCAATACCTCGGCGCGGGATCGCGCGAGATGGCCGTGAAGGCGGTGCGGCTGTGTTGGAAAACGGCGGTGCTGCTGATGACGACGATGGGCGTGTTCTTCGTGCTCGGGCGGGATTGGTTGATCGGCTGGATGGCACCGGGCAGTGAGTTGCATGCCACGCTGGCCGCTCCACTGCTGGTGGTTTGCGCGCTGACGCAGCCGTTTTTCGCCACTTGCATCACGCTCAAGACCTCGATGCGCGGTGCCGGGGCCACGCACATCGTGATGCGCTGGTCCTTCGGCAGCATGTTGTTTTACCGGGTCTTTGTGCTGTGGATGATGCCGCATTTCATGGAGGTCACACTCACCGCGGTGTGGATCGTGCTGGGGCTTGATCTCTTCACGCAGGCGCTGATTTTCGCGCGGCTGCATTTCCGTGGAAAATGGCTGGATGCGCGGGTTTGATGCCGCATCATGCCGCGGTGATCCGTTCCATTCTAACTGTTTTCCTGCTTGCCGCCGCGCTTGCCTGTGGCGAGCCGCTCCAGTTCCGCGTTGTGGCGGCGAACCTCACATCCGACAAGCGGCAGACTTATTCACCGGACAACCGCAACCACAGCAACCCGGAAGGCGCGGGCGCGCGCATTCTCACCGCGCTCAAGCCGGACATCGTGCTCATCCAGGAGTTCAACACCACCATCCCCGTGCGGCAATGGGTGAACCAGACGCTTGGCCGCGACTTCCAATTCACCCGTGAGGATCGGAAACAAATCCCTAACGGAATCATCAGCCGCTTCCCCGTCGCGGCCTCCGGTTCGTGGGACGATCCGGTGCTGGACAACCGCGAGTTCGTCTGGGCGCGGCTGCGGCTGCCCGGCGGGCGCGACTTGTGGGCGGTGAGCGTGCACCTTCACTCCAAGGGCGAAAGCACGCGGGAACGGCAGGCGGAAGTGCTGGCCGGCATTCTCCGCCGCAAGGTGCCTGCGGGCGCCATGCTCATCGTCGGCGGCGATCTCAACACCCGTGGCACGGAGGAAGCCTGCTTCGCGAAGTTTTCCAAACTGCTGGTCATTCCGCAAAACCCGCCGGATGACGGCTTCGGCAACATCGCCACCAATGCGCCGCGCAACCGTCCCTACGACTGGGTGCTGGCCAGCGAGGCGCTGGATCGCCACGCGGTGCCAGTGTTGCTCGCAGGGCGGAGTTTCCCGCGCGGATTGGTGTTCGACAGCCGGCTCTTCGAACCTCTGGACCGGTGCCCGCCGGTGCGGAAAGGCGACAGCGGCTTGCCCTTCATACAGCACATGGCCGTAGTGCGCGACTTCCGCATTCCATAGCCGCGCGAGGATTTTCCCGAAACCCGGGTTCGACAAAATCCGGCGGCTCCCCCACCCTTCGCAGCGTGTTCGACGCGCTGTATCCCCTGCTCCGCTCCGGCTTGTTCCGACTGAACCCGGAGACCGCCCACCACCTGAGCATGACCGCCCTCAAGGCTGCGGAAAAATCCGGCATTCCCGGGTTGCTGAATCCGTCCGGCGCGCCGGAAAACCCGGTGGAAGTGATGGGGCTCAGGTTTCCTAACAGAATCGGCCTCGCCGCCGGGCTGGACAAGGAGGGCGACTGCATCGACGCGCTGGGTCGCCTCGGATTCGGCTGCGTGGAAATGGGCACCATCACGCCGCGCCCGCAGCCGGGAAACCCGAAGCCGCGCGTGTTCCGGTTGATCCCGCAGGAGGCGATCATCAACCGCATGGGCTTCAACAACCCGGGCATCGATGCCGGGGTGGCCAACGTGATGAAGTCCAAAACCTTCCGCGGCGTGATCGGCTTCAACATCGGCAAGAACAAGGACACGCCCAATGAAAACGCGGCGGACGACTACCTGGCCTGCCTGCGCAAGGCCTACCCGGTGGCCGGCTACGTGGCGGTGAACCTTTCCTCGCCCAACACCCCGGGCCTGCGCGACCTGCAGGGAGCGGAGGCCAGCGCGCGGTTGTTGGATCAACTCAAGCAGGAGCAGCGGAAACTCGCCGCGGAGCACGGCCGGCATGTGCCGCTGCTCTTCAAGGTGGCGCCGGATCTCGACGATGAGCACATCCGGGATCTATCGAAAGTTTTTCTCGACGGCGGACTGGACGGACTGATCGCCACCAACACCACGCTCGAGCGCGCGGCGGTGGCTGGGCATCCGCGCGCGGGCGAGGCTGGCGGGCTTTCCGGAAAACCGCTGTTAGAGAAAAGCAACGAGGTGCTGCGCGCCTTTGCCAGCCACCTCGGCGGCCGGATCCCGATCATCGGCGTGGGCGGAGTTTCATCGCTGGAGGACGCACGGGAGAAACTCCGCGCCGGAGCCACGCTGGTGCAGATCTACACCGCCTTCATCTATCAGGGGCCGCGGCTGGTGCGCCAGTTGGCGCGGGAGTTGTGAGCCAGGATCACGCGCGGACTTTCGCCACGATCGCGGAGATATCACGGGCCTTGATGAGATCGCGCGGGGCAATCCACGATCCACCGAGTGCGGCCACCAGCGGGCTGGCGGGTTAATCGGCGGCGGGATTGAAGCGGTCTTTGGCCAACCGCGCAAGGCGGCAGGCGGGCGCATGGGTTTCACCCGGGAAAACGCAGGATGGCCACTTGATGATAGGGATCCGCATTGAGGTGGAGACCGAGATGCGCCACATCGAGCCAGCGCGCCACGGCATCGAGCTTGGAGGATTGGCCGAGGTTCTCCAGGCGTTGGGCGGTCTGGCTGGGCTCCGCCAGCAACCAGTCTTCATCGAAGAAATTGCCGGGTTTGCCGGGGAAGCAGGCCATGTAAAGCAACTCGTGCTCGACGAGGTCGTTGAAGAAATGCGTGCCGAGCGAGACATCCGGGATCAAGCCGCCGTGCATGGCCATGATCTCGCAAACGGCGCTGGCCTTGGCGATGCGACCGGCTCGCACGGGCACGCCGAGCGAAGGGCTGCTAGTGCCCCAGCGGCCAGGGCCGATGAGCAGCAGGTTGCGCTGCGGATCGTGTTTTTGCACGAGGGTCTCGATGAGTTTGGCCACCAGATAGCGGTCCCGCTCGGCGAGGGCGGCATACCAATCGGTAGGGACGTGGAGGATGTCATGCACCTGGCTTTCCCGGCCGATGCCAATGACGGCTCCGCGCGCCTCGAGGATGCGGCGGCCCGGCAAGGTGGATGGGTCCGTGCCGCCGTCGTCCTGGTTTTTCTGGATCTGGAAGGTGCGGCACTGCAGCAGGTGGATGCGGTAGCTGCCGTCCGGCAGGAAGTTGATGGCGAACTCGACATCGACCGGATGCTGATAAGCCTCGGCGAGCACGCGCAGCATGCGCCGCAAGTCGTCGGCCACCGGGGTGTCCTTGAGCAAGCGCCGGAAGGTGACCCACGGCATGCCGCCTTCCGTGTCCAGATAGAGCTCCGCGGGAAAATCCCCGCAGAGCGGCGCGAGTGTTTCCACCGGCAGGGAAACAAGCTCGCGGGACTCGAGGTCGAGCACGTCCATCTTGCGCTGCGAGTGATCGCGCTGCTCGTCGAGCGAGGATTCCGGGCGGCGCAGCGGGGTGTTGAGGGCGACGAGGCGCGTGTAATCGTCATCGCTGCGGTCCACGGCGCGGGTTCCGAGGCCGAAGACGAGGCGGACCACGCCGGCTTCGGGATCGATTTCCGGATGCCAGCGGTAGGGATTGTAGGAGAGGCCCACGCCGGCGGCCTGCGGGAAGAAATACTGACCTCGCCGACGGCCGGAGACGCGCATGATGAGCAGCGCCATGCGCTCCTCGCTGTCCAGCAGTCCGCGCGCCTTGCGGTAGCGCAGCGCCTCGGGATCCAGCACGCTGGCATAGACGAGGCGGATGGCATCCAGCAGCGCGGCGAGGCGTTCCTCGCTGGAGCCGCGGTTGGCGACGAAGACGCTCTCGTATTTTCCGGAAAAGGCATTGCCGCGCGCGTCCTCGAGGATCGAACTGGAGCGCACGATGCAGGGCATTTCCCCGAAGTAATCGAGCATGCCCTCGAACTGCCGGATGACTTCCTCGGGAAACTCGCCGGCAAGGATGCGCTCGCGCCCTTCCTGCAAGTACTTCAGAAAGCCCTCCGGCTGCTGCTGGCTCTCGCGGATCCACCACACGCCGTTGCGGATGAGATAGGTGACGAAGACCTCGGCGCCGACAAAGAACGAATCGTGCACCTCGAAGCGATCTGATAGATCCGGATCGTGATCGCGGACGATCGACCGCGCCACAAGCATGCCCAGCGCCTTGCCGCCGATGGAACCCACGCCGATCTGGCGTTTGCGGATTTCCCAGAAATCCTCAAGTGTGAGATAAGCCTCCGCCAGGGGTGCGATGCCCGAGCGATGGACGCGGAAGGCCGAACGCACGCGGCGCAGGATGGCTTGCTCCATTTCCGTGCTGAGCTGGCCGTCCTTTTTCTCGGCCAGCAGGCGCTCCACCTCGCGGAACAGGCGGTTCCAGAAGCCGCCTTCATCGCGGCGGTGCAGGCTCGGCCAGCGGGTGCGCGAGAGAATGCGGGCGAGAATGGCGCTTTCCTCCACCGGCAGCAGGCGCTCGCCGTCCTGCATGTGCACGGTGTTCATCACCTCCAGCGAGCGATACTGCACCTTGATGGGCCGGATGTAGCAGCGCTCGTCCAGCGAGAAGACATCCAGGAAAAACTGGGTCGTTTCGCGGATGGGCACCATGGCGGCATCCGAGTGGGCGTCCCGCGTGATGGCAAAATAAGTCAGCGTGCGCAGCACCAGCAGCCGCGGACAGGTCAGCACGAAAAAGTTGCCCACCGCCTGGTCCGAGTGCCAGGCCTCGGCGAGATCGCTGAGCAGATCGAACACATAGATCGCGCCCTGCCCGTGGTCCTCGATCACCTGGTGGACGCTGCGGACGAAGGATTCGAAGCCGCGGGTGGGATCGAACTGGTGGATTTCCAGCCCGGGTTTTTCCGCAAGCAAGGGCTCGTGGCGGCCGAAGCGGAAATAAATCCGCCGCAGCCCCTGCTCCTCCGCCGCCCGTTCGTATAGCACGACAAGGCGGCGGTAGTCCTCGATGCGCTCGATGCCCCAGACGACGTTGTCGCCGGGCTCGAGCCCGTGCACAACGTCATCCAAGGCGGGCCAACCAGTCGTTGCCCGTTCGATGGAGCCGGGAGCGGCCATGGATCAGACCACGCCTTGTTCGAGCATGGATTCCGCTACTTTGGTGAAGCCGGCGATGTTGGCGCCAACGACATAGTTTCCGGGCGCGCCGTAGAGCTCGGCGGTCTGGCAGCAGTTGCGGTGGATGTTGCGCATGATTTCCAACAGGCGGGCGTCCACTTCCTCGCGGCTCCAGTTCAGGCGCATCGAGTTCTGGGACATTTCCAGGCCGGAAGTGGCCACGCCGCCAGCGTTGGCGGCCTTGCCGGGGCCGTAGAGGATTTTCGCCTGCAGGAAAAGTTCCACCGCCTCCGGAGTGGAGGGCATGTTCGCGCCTTCGGAAATGAGCATGCAGCCGTTGGCTAGGAGTTTCTTCGCGTCGGCCTCGTCCAGCTCGTTCTGGGTGGCGGAGGGGAAGGCGCAGTCGCAGGGGACATCCCACGGAGTCGCTCCTTCGCGATACTCCGCCTTGAAGCGCTCGGTGTATTCCTTGATGCGGCCGCGGCGGACGTTCTTGAGGTGCATGACGAAGTCCAGCTTCTCGCGGTCGATGCCGGCGGGGTCATAAATGGTGCCGTGCGAGTCCGAGAACGTGAGTGGCACGGCACCCAGCTCGATGAGTTTCTCCGCCGTGTATTGGGCGACGTTTCCGGAGCCGGAAACCACGCAGCGCTTGCCATCGAGCGAATCGCCGCGGGTGGCGAGCATTTCCACGGCGAAATAGACCGAGCCATAGCCGGTGGCCTCCGGCCGGATGAGCGATCCACCCCAGTTGAGGCTCTTGCCGGTGAGCACACCGGTGAACTCGTTGCGCAGCCGCTTGTATTGACCGAAAAGGTAGCCGATTTCCCGCGCACCCACGCCGATATCGCCGGCAGGCACGTCGGAATTCGCGCCGATGTGCTTGGCCAGCTCGGTCATGAAGCTCTGGCAGAAGCGCATCACCTCGTTGTCGGAGCGGCCCTTGGAATCGAAATCCGAGCCGCCCTTGCCGCCGCCCATGGGCAGAGAGGTGAGCGAGTTTTTGAAAATCTGCTCGAAGGCGAGGAACTTGAGAATGCCCGCGTTGACGCTGGGATGGAACCGCAGCCCGCCCTTGTAGGGCCCGATGGCGCTGTTGAACTGGATGCGGAAGCCCCGGTTCACCTGCACCTTGCCCTTGTCGTCCACCCACGGCACGCGGAAGACGATCTGGCGCTCCGGCTCGACGACGCGCTCCAGAATGCCCGCTTCCACGAATTCCGGCCTGCGGCTCAGCACCGGCCCGAGGGACTCGAGGATTTCGTGAACGGCTTGGTGGAATTCCGGTTCACCGGGATTGCGGCGGCTGACTTGGTCGAGCACAGAGGAGAGGTAGTCTGAAACATTCATGGATTGGACTAGGTGGGTTGGAATGGTGGAGTGATACTTGAAAATCCGGGCTTGGCGTAAGGTTTCATTCACGCCTGATCCGGAAACGGGCAGGATTCTGCTGGCACTCTCGGTGCGAGGCTAGGCGAACATTCCTCAAAACTCCGCATTCCCTGCCGTCCCCCGCTCTTGACAGAGCCCGCTTGGATTACCAGATTCCCCGCCCGCTCGCCCGCAGAGATCCCCGCGTCAGCCTGATTCAAGGAAATTTCCGGCATGTTTTCTGCTTTGATTTCGCGAACTTACGGGTTCCCCACTCACAACATCCCAATCCATCCACCTACCGCAACTCCATGTCCGTTTCGCAGACTTCTCCGCTTGGCTGGCCGCAACCCCAGGGACTTTGGCATCCGTCGCACGAGAAAGACGCGTGCGGCGTCGGCTTCATCGCCCACCTGAAGGGGAAACGGTCCCACGACATCATCGTGAAAACCCTCACGATGAACGCGCAGATGGACCACCGCGGAGCCAGCGGATCGGACCCCGCCACTGGAGACGGCGCGGGCATTTTCGTCCAAATGCCGGACAAGTTCCTGCGCAAGGAAATGGCCAGGAAGGGCATCGATCTGCCGCCGGAGGGTGAATACGCCTCGGGACTGGTGTTCATGCCGCAGGAGCCCAGCGAGCGCGAGGCGGCGATGCAGGTGTTTGAAATCGTCATCCGCGAGGAAGGCCAGCAGTTCATCGGCTGGCGCACCGTGCCGGTGAAAAGCGAAATCCTCGGCAAGACCTCGGGCCGCTACGAGCCGTGCATCAAGCAGGTGTTCATCCAGAAGAATCCGGCCATCACCGATCCGATGGAGTTCGAGCGCAAGCTCTTCATCATCCGCAAGCGGGTGGGAGCATGGATCCGCGACAACGAGGTTCCTAACAAGTATGCGGACGTCCACGGCAACAAGGCCAACCGCTTCCCCGGCGCGGATTACCACTACGTGACCAATCTCTCCGCCCGCACGATGGTTTACAAGGGCATGCTCACCCCCTGCCAGCTGGCGGAGTATTTCCCGGACCTGCACGACCCGGATTTCGAATCCGCGCTGGCGCTGATGCACACCCGTTTCTCCACCAACACCTTCCCGAGCTGGTCGCGCGCGCATCCGAACCGTTTCATCGCCCACAACGGCGAGATCAATACGGTGATGGGCAACTCCAACTTCATGCGCGCCCGCGAGGGGCTCTGCCGCAGCGACAAGTTCGGCGATGACATCACCAAGGTCTTCCCGGTCATCAACGAGGACGGCTCGGACTCGGCACGTTTCGACAACGCCCTCGAGTTCATGCACTACGGTGGCTATGATCTGGTGCACGCCATGATGATGATGATCCCGGAGCCCTGGGAGCGCCACACGTTCATGAACGAGGACAAAAAGGCGTTTTACGAATTCCACGCCTGCATGATGGAACCTTGGGATGGCCCGGCCTCCATCACGTTCTCCGACGGCACCCAGATCGGCGCCGTGCTCGACCGCAACGGCCTGCGCCCCAGCCGCTACTACGTCACCAAGGACGATCTGGTCATCATGGCCTCCGAGGTCGGCGTCATCCCGGATCTTGATCCGCTCACCGTGGTGGAAAAAGGCCGCCTGCGCCCGGGCCGCATGTTCCTGGTGGACATGAAGGAAGGCCGCATCGTGCCGGACGAGGAGATCAAGAAGCGTGTTTACACCGCCAAGCCCTACAAGAAGTGGCTGGATGAAAACCGCGTCTTCCTCAAGGACCTGCCCGCTCCCAAGAACCCGAAATCCGTCGAAGCGGAACGCGTGCTCGAGCGCCAGCTCGCCTTCGGCTATACCTACGAGGACCTGCGCATGCTGCTCGGGCCCACCGCGACCACCGGCGTCCAGCCGATCGCCTCGATGGGCAACGACACGCCGCTGGCCGTGCTTTCGGAAAAACCGAAGCACCTCTATCAGTATTTCAAGCAGATCTTCGCCCAGGTCACCAACCCGGCGCTCGACTGCATCCGCGAGGAACTCGTCACCGCCACCGAGACCTTCATCGGCTCCGAGGGCAACCTGCTCGATCCCGGCCCGCACAGCTGCCGCATGATCCGGCTGGACCACCCGCTCATCGATAACAAGCAGCTCGCCCAGCTGCGCGAGATCAGCCTGAATGGCTTCAAGTCAGCCACGCTCGATGCCATCTTCCCCGCCGACCAAGGCGGCAAGGGCCTTGAAAAAGCCTTCGACCGCCTCTGCGCCGCCGCCGACTGGGCCATCGAGGACGGTGCCAACATCCTGATCGTTTCCGACCGCAACCTCGACGCAGCCAACGCCGCGATGCCCACCCTGCTGGTGATGGGAGGCCTGCACCATCACCTGGTGCGCGCCGGCACCCGGACCAGGGTTTCCATCATTCTGGAAACCGGAGAGGCCCGCGAGGTCCACCATTTCTCCACCCTCATCGGCTACGGAGCGGACGCCATCAACCCCTACATGGCCTTCGATTCCATCCACCGGATGATCGAGGAGAACATGATCGACATCGACTTCGACAAGGCGGTTTACAACTACCTCAAGGGCTCGATCAAAGGCGTGGTGAAAACCATGGCCAAGATGGGCATTTCCACCGTCGCCTCCTATCGCGGCGCGCAGATTTTCGAGACCATCGGCCTCAAGCTCAGCGTGGTGAACAAATACTTCGCCGGCACCTCCAGCCGCTGCAAGGGCTCGGGCATCGACCAGATCGCCGAGGAGGCGCTCATCCGCCACCGCGCCGCCTTCCCGGACCGCCACATCGAGGCCGAGGAACAGGCGCTCGATTCCGGCGGCGTCTATCAATGGCGCAAGGATGGCGAGTTCCACCTCTTCAACCCGGAAACCATCCACCTGCTCCAGAAGGCGGTGCGCACCGGCAGTTATGATGTCTTCAGGCAGTATGCGAGGAAGGTCAACGACCAGAGCGAAAACCTCTCCACCCTGCGCGGCTTGATGAAGTTCAAGAACAAGCGCCAGCCGGTGCCCATCGATGAGGTGGAACCCATCGAGACGATCATGAAGCGCTTCAAGACCGGTGCCATGTCCTACGGCTCAATCTCGCAGGAGGCCCACGAAACGCTCGCCATCGCCATGAACCGCATCGGCGGCAAGTCGAACACCGGCGAGGGCGGCGAGGATCCCGAGCGCTTCAAGCCGCTGCCCAATGGCGACAGCAAGCGCTCCGCCATCAAGCAGGTGGCCTCCGGCCGTTTCGGCGTAACCAGCGAATACCTCGTCAATGCCGACGAAATCCAGATCAAGATCTCACAGGGAGCCAAGCCCGGCGAAGGCGGCGAGCTCCCCGGTTCCAAGGTCTATCCATGGGTCGCCAAAGTCCGCCACTCCACTCCAGGCGTGGGCCTTGTTTCCCCTCCCCCGCACCATGATATCTACTCGATCGAGGACCTCGCGGAGTTGATCCATGACCTCAAGAACTCCAACCCGCGCGCCCGCATCAACGTGAAGCTGGTGGCGGAAGTCGGCGTCGGCACCATCGCCGCCGGTGTGGCAAAAGCCCACGCGGATGTCATCCTCATCGCCGGTCACGACGGTGGCACGGGTGCCTCACCCTCTTCGTCCATCTTCAATGCCGGCGCGCCATGGGAGCTCGGCCTTGCGGAAACCAACCAGATCCTGCTGCTCAACGATCTGCGCAGCCGGGTGGTGCTTGAAACCGACGGTCAGCTCAAGACCGGCCGCGACGTGGCCATCGCCGCGCTGCTCGGTGCCGAGGAGTTCGGTTTCGCCACCGCGCCGCTCGTTTCCGTGGGCTGCCTGATGATGCGCGTCTGCCAGAAGAACACCTGCCCGGTCGGCGTGGCCACCCAGGATCCGGAGCTGCGCAAGAACTTCGCCGGCAAGCCGGAGCACGTGGTCAACTTCATGACCTTTATCGCCATGGAAATGCGCGAAATCATGGCCGAGCTCGGCTTCCGCACCATCAACGAGATGGTCGGCCACGTCGAATACCTCGATACCAACGAGGCCGCCAACCACTGGAAGGCCAGCGGCGTGGACCTCACCACCATCTTCCACAAGCCGGATGTGGACGACAACGTGGGCACCTACTGCCAGAAGCAACAGGACCACGGCCTCGCCGCCGCGCTCGACAACACCCACCTGCTCGCGCTCTGCAAGCCCGCCATCGAGCGCGGTGAGAAAGTCCGCGCCGAGCTGCCGATTACCAACATCAACCGCGTGGTCGGCACCATCACCGGTAGCGAGCTCACCCGCAAGCACGGCGGCAAGGGCCTGCCGGACGACACCATCCACCTCAAATTCAACGGCAGCGCCGGCCAGTCGCTCGCAGCCTTCTGCCCGTCCGGCATGACCTTCGAGCTGGAGGGCGACGCCAACGACTACGTCGGCAAGGGACTCTCCGGCGCGAAAATCATCATCTATCCGCCGCGTGGTTCGTCCTTCAAGGCGGAGGAGAACATCCTCATCGGCAACGTCGCATTCTACGGAGCCACCACCGGCACCGCCTACATCAACGGGATCGCCGGCGAGCGTTTCTGCGTGCGGAACTCCGGCGTCAAAACCGTCGTCGAAGGCGTGGGCGATCACGGCTGCGAATACATGACCGGCGGACAGGTGATCGTGCTCGGCGAGACCGGCCGCAACTTTGCGGCGGGCATGTCCGGCGGCATTGCGTATGTCTATGACATCGACGGCCTGTTCGAGAAACGCCTCAACAAGGAGATGGTCAACCTCTACCGCCTCATCGAGTGCGGTGATGCGGACATCGCCAAGGTCAAGGCCGAGATCGAGAAACACGTCGAACTCACCGGTTCCGCCCGCGGGAAATTCCTGTTGGAAAACTGGAACGCCGAGCTGCCCAAGTTCTTCAAGGTCTTCCCGCGCGACTACGAGCGCATGCTCGAATGCTTCCGCAAGGTCGAGGAGCAGGGCCTCACCGGAGACGAAGCAGCCATGGCCGCTTTCGAAGAAAACCTCAAGGACCTCTCCCGCGTCGGCGGAAATTGACAAAGACCCAAGACTTCAAGACACAAGACACAAGAGAAGAGTCCATGACCCACGCAACCGCGCCTCTTTTCTTGAATCTTGCAGTCTTGCGTCTTGCGTCTCCTTTCTAACCAATAACTTTTAACTGATAACCGACACTACAATGGGCAAACCAACCGGATTCAAGGAAATCGCGCGCAAGACCGACGCCGAAACCGCCCCGCTCGAACGCCTCAAGCACTGGCGTGAATTCAAGATCCACGGCGATGACAAGGAACGCCAGGCCCAGGGCGCGCGCTGCATGGATTGCGGCACGCCGTTCTGCCACACCGGCCACATCGTTTCCGGCATGGCCAGCGGCTGCCCGATCAACAACCTGATCCCGGAGTGGAACGACCTGATCTTCCGCGGCCGCTGGAAGGAGGCGCTCGAGCGCCTGCACAAGACCAATAATTTCCCCGAGTTCACCGGCCGCGTCTGCCCCGCTCCGTGCGAGGGTTCCTGCGTGCTCGGCGTGATCCAGCCACCCGTCACCATCAAGAACAACGAGTGCGCCATCATCGACAAGGCCTGGGAGGAAGGCTGGGTCACCCCCCGCATCCCGGAAAAACGCACCGGCAGGAAAGTCGCCGTCGTCGGCTCCGGCCCGGCCGGGCTTTCCTGCGCGGACCAACTCAACCAGGCCGGCCATGAAGTGACCGTCTTCGAGCGCGAGGACCGCATCGGCGGACTGCTGATGTATGGCATCCCTAACATGAAACTCGACAAGGAGGAAGTCGTGCAGCGCCGCGTGAACCTGCTCGCCGAGGAAGGCATCATTTTCAAAACCGGTGTCCACATTGGCAAGGACGGCACTTGGACCGCCGCCCGCCTGCGCGGCGAGTTCGATGCCGTGGTGCTCTGCTGCGGTGCCACTCACGGCCGGGACCTCCCCATCGAAGGCCGTGATGCCAAGGGCGTGCACCTCGCCATGGAGTTTCTAACAGACAACACCCGCTATCAGCTCGACCACCATTTCGACGGCTCCATCCCGGCGCTCAACGCCAAGGGCAAGGATGTCGTCGTCATCGGCGGTGGCGACACCGGCACCGACTGCGTGGGCACCAGCCTGCGCCACGGTTGCAAGAGCGTGGTGCAGCTTGAAATCATGCCCAAGCCGCCGATGGAACGTGCGGCCGACAACCCGTGGCCCGAGTGGCCCAAGGTTTACAAGATGGACTACGGCCAGGAAGAAGCCGCCGCCGTCCAGGGCCAGGACCCTCGCCAGTATCTCATCCAGACGAAGCGTTTCCTCAAGGATGACGCCGGCAATCTCACGGATCTCGAAATCTGCGACATCGAGTGGGTTCATGAAAACGGCCGCTACATGCCCAGGGAAAAAGCCGGCACCGCCCGCACCATTCCCGCGCAGCTCGTGCTGCTGGCGATGGGTTTCCTCGGCCCCGAGCAGGAAATCGTGAAGCAGTTCGCGCTTGAAACCGACGCCCGCTCCAACGTCAAGGCCGAGCACGGCAAGTTCACCACCAGCGTTCCAGGCGTTTTCGCCGCCGGGGACATGCGCCGTGGCCAGTCGCTGGTCGTCTGGGCCATCAACGAAGGCCGCGGAGCCGCCCGTGAGTGCGACCGCTTCCTGATGGGCGTCACTCATTTGCCGTAAGGCCACCGCGCCCAATCTTGTTTCTTGCATCCGCGCCCGCGGTTCCTGATTCTTTGCCCATGCATGTTATGGCGTTGACTGGCGGAATCGCCTCGGGGAAATCGACGGTTTGCCGTTTTCTGCGCGAGTTCCTGCCATCCATCGTGATTTATGATTGCGATGCGGCGGTGCACCGGATGCTGGAGGGAGACGCGGAGGTGACGGTCATCATCGCGGAGACCTTCGGCGGTCAGGCGCTGGACGCCCAAGGGCGCATCGACCGTCATTTCCTGCGCGGCCGGGTGTTTGCCGATGAGGCGGCGCGGCTGCGGCTGGAGGCGATCCTGCACCCGCGCGTGAAGCAGGAATGTCTTGCCTCTCTACAGGAGGCTGCTACACGGGGTGCGGAGCTGTTCGTCGCGGACGTTCCGCTGTTCTTTGAAAAGGGCTTCGATTTCGGCCAGGACCAAGTGCTGGTCGTCGCCTCCTCCCGCGCCACCCAGATCCAGCGGCTCAAGGGCCGCGGCGCGTTCGAGGATTCGCTCATCGAGTCCATTCTCGCCGCCCAGCTCCCGGTTCAGGAAAAAATGTCCCTTGCGGATGTGGTTTTCTGGAATGAAGGCCCGCAGTCCGTCATCCGTTCCCAAGTCCGTCGTTTCGCCCAAGCATTTCTCATGAGTCTTTCCACCGAATCCGAAACCGCCGAATCGCAAGCCGCCACCGCCGCGGCGCCCGTGTCCGTGCCGGTTTCCATCGATATCAACCAGTTCCGTCTCAAGCCGCTTTCCGAGCTGCAGGCGATGGCCGAAACACTGCCGGCCCGGATCCAGGGCGGCATTCCGAAAAGCCAGCTGGTTTACGAACTCATGTGCTTCTACAGCCACGAGGGCGTGGGCATGGTCTGCGAGGGCGTGATCGAGCAGGCAAAGGACAACT
>Ga0105090_10000505_pt1 | contig 19318 bp, 17 predicted proteins | sample PPLLak3March2015_FD_79110 | JGI IMG/M metagenome (GOLD analysis project Ga0105090, IMG submission 79110) | Freshwater sediment microbial communities from Prairie Pothole Lake near Jamestown, North Dakota, USA - PPLs Lake P7 Core (1) Depth... | ecosystem: Environmental > Aquatic > Freshwater >... | reverse complement strand
GTTCGCGGACATGGTCGAGGAGTTCCGCAAGAAGACCGGCATCCAGGTCACCGCCTACACCTACTACGGCGCGCGGCACACGACGTCGAACCGGCCGTTTTCCGATTGCGCGGGCATGAAAGGCCTCAAGATCCGCGTGCCCGACGTGCCGGCGTACATGGCGACACCGAAGGCTTGCGGCGCGAACCCGACGCCGATCGCGTTCGCCGAGGTCTACCTCGCGCTGCAGAACGGCACGGTCGACGCGCAGGAAAACCCGCTGACCACGATCGAGGCGAAGAAATTCTACGAGGTACAGAAGTCGATCATGCTGACCGGCCACATCGTCGACGGGTTGACGACCCAGATCGCCCCGCACGTGTGGAACAAGCTGACCGACGCCGAGAAGAAGATCTTCACCGACGTGACGCGCGAGGCCGCGCAGCGCGCCACCGAGAAGATCAAGAAGCGCGAGGCCGAGCTCGTCGACGAGTTCAAGAAGAAGGGTCTGCAAGTCGTCCAGGTCAACCGGCAGAGCTTTGTCGATGCGGTGCTGAAGAGCAGCACGCCCGAATCGATGGGGTATGTCAAGGCCGACTACGACAAGATCGTCGCGATCAAGTGACCGGTGAACCCGGGCCTGCGCGAGCGGGCCCGGCCGTGAACCGGTCATCCCCGCGCAGGCGGGGATCCAGCGACTTTCGCATGCGCCAGCCAACGACACCGGGTCCCCGCCTGCGCGGGGACGACGACAATGCAGGTCCTCGTCGTCGCGGGAACGACGACGATGAGGACGCCCGCCTGCACGGGGACGACGAAGGCATGGACGATTGCCCGCGCGGCGGCCACGGAACCGTTCGATGAGCACCGCCACCGACAGCGAACCGGTCCTCGACGCCGACGGTCATTTCCACGCAACCGACGCGCCGATCGACGTCGCGCAGTATCGCTTCGAGGACTGGTTCGCGCTGGTGGTGTTCTGGCTGCTCGCCGCCGATGTCTTCTACCAGTTCTTCACCCGCTACGTGCTGCAGGACTCGGCTGCCTGGACCGAGGAGATCGCGCGCTACCTGCTTATCGTGGTGACGTTCATCGGCGCGTCGATGGGTGTGCGGCGCAATACGCACATCCATGTCGAGTTCCTCTACCGCTACCTGCCGGCAGGCGTGCGCCGCGCGATGTCCACGTGCGTTGACCTGACCCGCATCGGCTTGCTCGGCTACGCGACCTGGCTCGGTCTCGAGCTGGTGCCGCGGATGCACAACCTCAAGATGACGGTCGTGGATTTCCCGATGAGCGTCATCTACGGCCTTGTTACTGCCGGCTTCGCGCTCATGACCTTCCGCGCCGCGCAGGTGGCGATGCGCCACTGGCGACAGGGCTGGAGCGCGCTGGAGCGGCCCGGCGAGGCGGAAGAATGAACAGTATTCTTCTCGGCGGCTTCGTTGCCGCGCTCGCGACGGGTCTGCCGATCGCGCTGGCGATGATGCTCGCCTCGCTGCTGTACATCTGGGTGTCGGGCACCATCCCGCCGCTCACGGTCGTGCACCGGATGGTCGGCGGCGTGGACAGCTTCCCGCTGCTTGCGGTGCCGTTCTTCATCCTCGCTGGCAACCTGATGAACTCGGCGGGGATCACGAACCGCATCTACAACTTCGCCCTCGCGCTGGTCGGCTGGCTGAAGGGAGGGCTGGGCCACGTCAACGTCGTCGGCAGCGTCGTGTTCGCGGGGATGTCCGGCACCGCCATCGCCGACGCCGGCGGGCTGGGTACGATCGAGATCAAGGCGATGAAGGACCATGGCTACCCGACCGAGTTCGCGCTCGGCATCACGGCCGCGTCCGCTACGCTCGGTCCGATCATCCCGCCGTCGCTGCCGCTGGTGATCTACGGCGTGCAGGCGAACGTGTCGATCGGCAAGCTGTTCGTCGCCGGCATCGTCCCCGGCGTCCTGATGGCGATGTTCATGATGGGCATGGTCGCCTACTACGCGCACGTGCGGAAGTACGGCAGCGACATCCCGTTTCACTGGGGGCGCATGGGGCGCGCGTTCTTCGAGCTGGGCTTCGTCGCGGTCACCGCCGTCGCGCTCTACTACCTGTGGTCGCACGAGGAACTGCCCGGCTGGCTGCGCTTCGGCGCGCTGCTCGTCGGGACGATGGCCGCCGACAAGGTGTTCAAGTTCGAGGCCTACATGGCGCTGCTGACGCCCGTGATCCTGATCGGCGGCATGGCCACCGGGCTGTTCACGCCGACCGAGGCCGCGGTGGCGGCGGTGGCCTGGGCGCTCTTCCTTGGCACGATTTGGTACCGGACGCTCAACCTCAGGCTGATCGTCAAGATCTCGATGGACACGATCGAGACGACGGCCGTCGTGCTGTTCATCGTCGCCGCCGCGTCGATCTTCGCGTGGGTACTGACGACCACGCGCGTCACCGAGGCGATCGCGGTGTGGGTGCTGGCGATCTCCGATAATCCGCTGGTTTTCCTCCTGCTCGCGAATGTCTTCCTGCTGTTCGTCGGCTGCTTCATGGAGACGATCGCAGCGATCACCATCCTCGTGCCGGTGTTCATGCCCATCGTCGCCAAGCTCGGCATCGACCCGGTGCACTTCGGGCTGGTGATGATCCTGAACCTGATGATCGGCCTGCTGACGCCGCCGGTGGGCATGGTGCTGTTCATCCTGCAGAAGGTGGCGCGCATCTCCTTCGAGGCGACGGTGAGGGCGGTGCTGCCGTGGATCGGCCCGCTGCTCGTGACGCTCGCGCTGATCACGTACTGGCCGCCGCTGACGCTCTGGCTGCCGAACCTGCTGTACGGCAAATGACGCCAGGCCGCATCGAGCGCGTCGAGCTCTGGCAGGTCGACCTCGCCCCGCTGGTTCCGCGCAGCGACGCCATCCAGTCGTTCGTGCGGCAGGAGACGCCGATGGTGCGCATCACCTGCGCCGACGGCGCGCAGGGCACCGGCTACGCCTACACAATCGGCACCGGGGGCTCGTCGGTGCTGGCGCTGCTGCGCGACCACCTGGCGCCGCGCCTGATCGGCCGCGACGCGCTCGAGATCGAGCGGCTGTGGAAAGAGCTCTTCTTCGCGACGCACGCGACGGCCGTGGGCGCGATCACCAGCCTCGCGCTCGCGGCGATCGACACCGCGCTGTGGGATGCACGCTGCCGCCGCTTCGGGCTTCCGCTGTGGAAGGCCGCCGGCGGCGCGCAGCCGCGCGTGCCGGTCTACACCACAGAGGGTGGCTGGCTGCACCACCCGGCGCAGCAACTCGTCGACGAGTCGCTGGCGGCGCAGGCGGCGGGCTTCAAGGGGACGAAGATCAAGGTCGGCAAGCCGTCGATCGGCGAGGACGTCGCGCGCCTGTCGGCGGTTCGTGAGGCTGTCGGTGACGCCTTCGAGGTGATGGTCGACGCCAACCAGGCGTTCACGGTGGGCGAGGCGCGCCGCCGCGCGCACGCGTTCGCCGGCCTCGGGCTGGCCTGGTTCGAGGAGCCGCTGCCGGCCGAGGACATCGCCGGCCATGCCGAGCTGGCTTCGGTCGCGACGATGCCGGTCGCGATCGGCGAGTCGCTGTACCACCCGTCGCACTTCCGCGAGTACCTCGAGCGGCGCGCGTGTACGATCGTGCAGGTCGACTGCGCGCGCGTGGGCGGCATCACGCCCTGGCTCAAGGTCGCGCACCTCGCCGAGACGTTCAACGTCGCGGTGTGCCCGCACTTCCTGATGGAGCTGCACGTCTCGCTCACGGCGGCCGTGCCCAACGGCGCTTGGGTCGAGTACATCCCGCAGCTCGACCCGATCGCGACCTCGCGGCTGGCGATGACAGATGGTCACGCGATCCCGCCCGAGATGCCCGGGCTCGGCATCGAGTGGGACTACGCCGCGATCGACCGCGCCTGCGTCGCCCGCGCGACGATCGGCCAGTAGGGTCAGACCCTACTTTCCCATGATGACCCCGCGCCCTGCGATCGGATGCCTGGAAAGCAGGGTCTGACCCAGAGGAAAGCCATGCTCACCCAAGCCTCGCTCACCATCCGCCTCCACCCCGCCGACGACGTCGTCATCGCCCGCGCCCAACTCGTCGGCGGCACGAAGCTCATCGATGAGAACGTAACGGTCGCGGGGTTGATCCCTCCCGGCCACAAGGTCGCCACGCGCGCCATCCGCGCCGGGGAGCCTGTGCGTCGGTACAACCAGATCATCGGCTTCGCCTCGCGCGACATCGCGCCCGGCGACCACGTGCATCTCAACAACCTCGCGATGGGGACGTTCGACCGCGACTACGCGTTCGGCGCCGACGCGAAGCCGACGCAGTACTTCGCGGAGCCGGCCACGTTCATGGGCATCGTCCGCCGCGACGGTATCAACGCCGGCAAGGTCGCCACGCGCAACTACATCGGCATCCTCTCGACGGTCAATTGCTCGGCGACGGTCGCGCGCGGCATCGCCGACACGTTCGCTCGCGAGGGGCTGGCCGCGTTCCCGAATGTCGACGGCGTGGTCGCGCTGACGCACGGCTCGGGCTGCGGCATGGACACCCACGGCGAGGGGATGGAGTTGCTGCGTCGCACGCTCGGCGGCTACGCGAGGCACGCGAACTTCGCCGGCGTGCTCGTCGTCGGCCTCGGCTGCGAGGCGAACCAGATCAGCTCGCTGCTGGGCGCGCAGTCGCTGCGGGAGTCGCCCATGCTGCGCACTTTCAGCATCCAGGACACCGGTGGCACCGCGAAGACCGTCCGCCGCGGCGTCGAGATGGTCCGCGAGATGCTGCCGCACGCGAACAGCGTGAAGCGGGAGCCGGTCTCCGCCGCGAACCTCGTCGTCGGCCTGCAGTGCGGCGGCAGCGACGGCTACTCCGGCATCACCGCCAATCCCGCACTCGGCGCGGCCGTCGACCTGCTCGTGCGGCACGGCGGCACGGCGATCCTCTCCGAGACGCCGGAGATCTACGGCGCCGAGCACCTGCTCACGCGCCGCGCCGTGTCGCGCGAGGTCGGCGAGAAGCTCGTCGCGCGCATTCGCTGGTGGGAGGGCTACACCGAGCGCGAAAAGGGCGAGATGAACAACAACCCCTCGCCCGGCAACAAGGCGGGCGGCCTCACTACGATCCTCGAGAAGTCGCTCGGCGCCGTGGCGAAGGGCGGCACGACGAATCTCGTCGACGTCTACGAGTACGCGCAAGGCGTTACGGCGAAGGGCTTCGTCTACATGGACACGCCCGGCTACGACCCCGTGTCGGCGACGGGGCAGGTCGCCGGCGGCGCGAACATGATCGTGTTCACCACCGGCCGCGGCTCGGCTTACGGCTGCGCGCCTTCGCCCTCGCTCAAGCTCGCGACGAACACCGCGCTGTGGACAAAGCAGGAGGAGGACATGGACCTCAACGCCGGGACCATCGTCGACGGCGGCGCCAGCGTCGGCGCGGTCGGCGAAGCGCTGTTCCGGCTGATGCTCGACACGGCGTCGGGTACCAAGTCCAAGAGCGAGTTGCACGGCTACGGCCAGAGCGAGTTCGTGCCGTGGTACCTGGGCGCCGTGATGTGAACCGCCCATCCCGATCCACTTCCAACCGAAGGCGCGCCCCGCAGGGCGCACACAGCCCATGAGCAAGCCAAAGACCCCGAAGAAGACGAAGATGCTGCGTTCCGCCGGCTGGTTCGGCAGCCACGACCGCGATGCGCTGGTTCACCGCTCCTGGATGAAGAACCAGGGCTTCCCGCACGACCAGTTCATCGGCCGGCCGGTGATCGGCATCTGCAACACCTGGTCCGAGGTCACGCCGTGCAACGCGCACTTCCGCGAGTTGGCCGAGCACGTGAAGTACGGCGTGCTCGATGCGGGCGGCTTTCCGCTCGAGTTTCCGGTGATGAGCCTCGGCGAGCCGGTGATGCGGCCCACGACGATGCTGTTCCGCAACCAGGTCGCGATGGACGTCGAGGAGTCGATCCGCGCCAATCCGTTCGACGGCGTCGTGCTGATGATGGGCTGCGACAAGACGACCCCCGCGCTGCTGATGGGCGCGGCCTCCTGCGACCTGCCGACGATCGGGCTCTCCGGCGGGCCGATGCTGAACGGCCGCTACCGTGGCGAGACGATCGGCTCGGGCACGCACACGTGGAAGTTCACCGAGGCGCTCAAGCTCGGCACGATGAAGCTCGACGACATGCCGGAGATGGAGGCCTGCATGTCGCGCTCGGCGGGCCACTGCATGACCATGGGCACGGCCTCGACGATGGCCTCGATGGTGGAGTCGCTGGGCATGGGCCTGCCGACGAACGCCGCGATTCCCGCCGTCGATTCGCGTCGCAAGGTGCTCGCGCGCATGGTCGGCCGGCGCATCGTCGAGATGGTCCACGAGGACCTGCGCATGTCGAGGATCCTCACCCGGCAGGCGTTCGAGAACGCGATCATGGTCAACGGCGCGATCGGCGGCTCCACCAACGCCGTCGTGCACCTGATCGCGATCGCGCGCCGCGTGGGCATCGACATGTCGCTCGCCGACTGGGACCGCCTCGGCCGCGACATGCCCTGCCTCGTCAACCTGATGCCCTCCGGCGAGTACCTGATGGAGGACTTCTACTATGCCGGCGGCCTGCCGGTCGTCATCCGCGAGATCGGCCGCTTCCTGCACAAGAAGGCGCTCACGGTCAACGGCAGGTCGATCTGGGAGAACAGCAAGGACGCGGTCAACTACGGCCCGAAGGTCATCACACCGCTGGCGACGCCGTTCAAGCCGCTGGGCGGCATCGCCGTGCTGCGCGGCAACCTGGCGCCGCAGGGCGCGGTGCTGAAGCCGTCGGCGGCCACGCCGAAGCTCATGAAGCACAAGGGCCGCGCGGTGGTGTTCGAGGACATCGACGACCTGCACAAGCGCATCGACGACCCGAAGCTCGACGTGAAGGCCGACGACATCCTCGTGCTCAAGAACTGCGGCCCGAAGGGCTACCCCGGCTTTCCCGAGGTGGGCAACTTCGCGCTGCCCGCCAAGCTGCTGAAGAAGGGCGTGACCGACATGGTGCGCATCTCCGACGCGCGCATGTCGGGCACCGCGTACGGCACCGTCGTGCTGCACACCGCGCCCGAGGCGGCGGCCGGCGGCCCGCTTGCGCTGGTGCGCAACGGCGACGTGATCGAGCTCGATGTCGAGCGACGCAAGCTGCACCTCGACGTGCCTGCGGGGGAGCTCGCCAGACGCAAGGCGCAGTGGAAGGCGCCGGCGCCGCACGCCGACCGCGGCTGGGTCAAGCTCTACTGCGACACGGTGAACCAGGCGGACGAGGGCGTGGACCTCGACTTCCTGGTCGGCAAGTCGGGCGCGAAGATCGGCCGGCCGAGCCACTAAGGCACCGGCGCGATTCCCGCTCGGCTACGCTGATGCCCGCCGCGTTCCACGGCATCTACCCGATCCTCTACGCGTACTTCGACGCGGACGGCGCGCCGCTGCGCGAGCCGATCGCGGCCCAGGTCGAGGCCGCGGTGCGTCACGGCGCGCATGGCGTGGCAGTTCTCGGACTCGCGACCGAGACGAACAAGCTCGACGCACGCGAGCGGCGCACGATCCTCGAGTGGACGGCGCAGGCGGTCGACGGCCGCCTGCCGCTCGCGGTGACGGTTGCCGAGCCGTCGGTGCACGGACAGGCTGCGTTCGTGCGCGCCGCGAAAGAAGCCGGCGCCGATTGGGTGATCCTGCAGCCGCCGGCTGCCGCGACGATGGGCGAGCAGGAACTCCTGCGCTTCTTCGGTGCGGTCGCCGATTCCACCGACCTACCCGTCGCGCTGCAGAACGCCGCGCAGTTCCTCGGCGTCGGCCTGTCGAACGCGGGGCTCGCCGCGCTCAACCGGCAGCACCCGAACGTCTGCCTGCTGAAGGGTGAAGCGCCGGCCCACGTGATCGAGCGCGTCGTGGCCGACACCGGCGGTGCGTATCGCGTGTTCAACGGCCGCGGCGGCATGGAATTGCCCGACTGCCTCCGCGCCGGCTGCGTGGGGATGATCCCGGCGCCGGAGTGCTTCGACGTGCAGGTGGCCATCTACGAGTCGATGCGGCGCGGCACGCCCGAGGGCGAGGCCGAGGCCGAGCGGCTCTATCGCGAGGTGCTTCCGCTCATCGCGTTCATGATGAGCTCGATCGACACGTTCGTCTGCTATGGCAAGCGCATCGTCGCGCGGCGGCTCGGCCTCGGCGAAGTGTTCGACCGCGCCCCGGCGCAGCGGCCCACGCCGTTCGGGTTGCAGATGAGCGAGCGGCTGGCGGCGCAGCTGCCGCAGTTCTAGCCCTGCAAGCCAGGCCGCGTCGCGGGCGGGAGCGTGTCCCCACCGAGCCCGTAGCGCCGGCGCATCGCGCGGCGCTCGAACACCAGCGCGGCAAGCGCGGTGACGAGCGCGACGGCGGCGAGGATCAGCACCATGCGCAGGTACGGCTGGCCCACCGCGATGCGCACGGCGGCGAACGCCGCCATCGTGCGCAACCACTCCAGCGCGCCGAGCAACAGCCCCGCCTGCACGACGCGGGCCGCCCACGGCCGGCGCACGAGCGCGAGGCCTATGAGCGCGAGCGACGCGGCGACGCCGACCTCCTGGTCGGCGCGGTAGAAGTGCGCGGCGAGCGCGGCGCCGGCGAGCGCCACCGGCGCGAGATTGAGTGCCAGCATGACGGTCCGAATTGTGCGGTCCGGATGCCGATTCCGCCTTGACGTGAGTCACGGCCCCCGGCGGTGGCGCCGGACGGACCATCGTCATCGTATCGGGACGATCGTTCGCTCGCGCCCGACGCGCTTCTGCGCTTGCCCACCTTCGCGTACGCTGCGCCTTGTGTTGCACGATGCAGGAGGGACGCACATGGCGCAACCCGATTGGCTCGCGATCGCCCGCGACGGGCTCCCCGAGCGACCCGGACCGCGGCAGCGGGTGGCAGTCGTGGGCGCCGGGATGGCCGGGCTTGCCGCCGCCTTCGAGCTCGCGCGCGCCGGCCACGAGCCGTTCGTTCTCGAAGCGCAGCACCGCGTCGGCGGACGCATCCTGACGCTGCGCGAGCCGTTCGCGCCGGGACTCTACGGCGAGGCCGGCGCGATGCGCATCCCGCGCACGCACGCGCTGCCGCTCGCCTACGCCGAGCGGTTCGGCCTCGCGCTCGCGCCGTTCACGCTGGACAACCCGGCAGCCTACTGTCACATCGGCGGGCGACGCCACCGCTGGCGCGAAGTCGACGCGAATCCGGAGCTGCTCGCCACGGAGATGAGCGAGCAGGACCGCGCGACGACCTATGGCAAGCGCTGGGAGAGTGCGATCCGGCCCTTGGTGGCTGAGGTCGAGCAGGGCGGCGACGTGGCCTGGGCGTCGATCATCGCGCGCTACGACGGCTATTCGACGCGCGAATTCCTCGAGCGCCTGGGCTGGCACGAGCCGGAAATCGAGGTGTTCGGCCTGCTGCAGAACCAGGAGGCGCTGATGAACTCGTGCTTCCTCGAGCTCCTGCGCGAGGAGATCGGCCGCTTCTACCAGGACCTGGTGCAGATCGAGGGCGGCATGGACCGGCTGCCGCTCGCCTTCATGCCCGCGGTCGGCTCGCGCATCCGCTACGGGGCGCGGCTGTGCGCGATCGAGCAGAGCGAGCGCGAGGTCACGCTGCACTGCCAGACGGGCGGCGGCCGCATGAAGTTCGCCGCCGACTACTGCATCCTCGCGCTGCCTTTCCCGGTGCTGCGACACGTCGAGACCGTGACGCCGTTCTCGCCGGGCAAGCGCCGCGCGATCCGCCAGCTCCGTTACGACGCGTCGGCGAAGGTCTTCCTGCAGTTCGCGCGCCGCTTCTGGGAGGAGGACGACGGCATCTTCGGCGGCGGCACGATCACCGACATGCCCATCCGCAACGTGTTCTATCCCGATCACGGGCGCGAGACGGGGCGCGGCGTGGTCGTGGCGAGCTACACGTGGTCCGAGGACGCGCAGCGCTGGGGCTCGCTGCCGCCCGGCGAGCGCATCGAGCAGGCGCTGGAGAACCTGGCGGCGATCCACCCGCAGGCTCCCGCCGAGTACGAGGTCGGCGCATCGAAGGTCTGGCACGACGACCCGTACGCCGGAGGTGCATTCGCGCTGTTCGAGCCGGGCCAGCAGACGTTGCTGCACGAGCACGTGATCGCGCCGGAGGGCCGCGTGCACTTCGCCGGCGAGCACGCTTCGCTCGCCCACGCGTGGATCCAGGGCGCCATCGAGTCGGGGTTGCGCGCCGCGCTGGAGATCCACCTGCGCGCAACTGCCTGACCCCTCCCGCGCGGCGAGTCAGCCCTGCCGCAGCACGCACTTGCGGTAGAGGTCGGGCAGCGCGCCGGCCGGGTCGTAGCGGCGCTTCAGCGCCAGGTACGCGTCGCGGTCGTGCAGCGCCCAGAACTCGTCCTCGGTGTAGGTCGAGTCCGAGTACAGCGACTTGCGACCGCCCAGCGCGGCTACTTCGCGCTCGATCGCCTGGTTGACGCAGCCCGGCGGCCGCGGCTCGCGCGAGCGCACGACGTCCCAGAAGCCGAAGTTGACCCACAGCAAGCCGGCGGCAAGCGGGTAGAACGTCGCCACGCGCGACGGGTCGGGCAGCGCAACCGGGCACACCCAGATCGGCAGGATGCCCACGCGTTCGTGCAGGAAGGCAAGCAGCGCTTCCGCGGCGGCGATCGGCACGTCGACGTCCTGGATGACCGATTCCGCGTGCACGCCGCGAAGCCGGTCGAGCTGCCGCGTGAGCCCGACGCGCGCGTTCCAGCGCATGATTCTCTGGTAGGTGACGGAGTTGAGCCGCCGGCGGCCGTACAGGCGGCGCAGCAGCGGATGCTGCGCGCCGACGTTGCGCGAGCACCAGAACCAGTCGGTGTCCCAGCGCCACAGGAAGTCGCGCGTGGTCAGGTGGTCGACGTCGCGCTCGAGCAGCGAGCGGTAGTAGATGCGCTCGAAGGTGTAGTCGCTTGGCGCAGGGGCCGCGTCGACGAAGGCCCCGCGCGTCAGCACGAGGTGCCCGCGGTCGAAAACGACGCCGTCGACATAGTCGACTGCCGGGTCGGCACAGGCTGCGGCGAGGTCGGCGAAGAACGACGCAGCGTCGCCGTGCCGCGCGTGGCGCAGCTTCACGAAGCGCTTCGCCGGCGCCGTGCGCGCGACCAGCCGCAGCGCGTAGCCCAGCGTGCCGTACGAGTTGGGAAAGCCGAGGAACAGGTCGCGGTGCTCGTTGTCCGGCGTGCAGCGCACCACGCGGCCGTCGGCCGTCAGCACGTCGAGCTCGACGATCGTGTCGTGGACCAGCCCGTGGCGGAACGACGACGCCTCGATGCCCACGCCGGCAGCCGCACCACCCAGCGTGATCGACTTGAGTTGCGGCACGACGGCTGGCACGGTGCCGTGCGCGAGCGTTGCATCGGCGAGCGCCTCGTAGGAGCACATGCCTTCGGCCTCGACGAGCCCGCGCGCAGTGTCCACGCCCAGCACCGCGTCGAAGCCGGAGAGATCGACGCGCGGCGCGCGCCGCGCCGAACGGTCGCGGAACAGGTTCGACGTCCGCTTCGCGAGCCCGATGGCGAGCCGCCCTTCGCGTCGCGCCGAAGCGATCGCGGCCTCGAGCCGCGCGAGCTTGTCGGCGTGTTCCATCATGCGGGCGGCGCGTAGAGGAAGGCGCGGCTCATCGGGTAGTTCGCCGCCACGTTGCCCTTCGCGACGAGCACCTGGAACAGGTGCGTGCGCCCGGCGCGGGCGCGGAACAGCTCGGCGCAGGACCACAGGTACGTCCGCCACTTGCGCCGGAAGCGCTCGTCGAAGTGCGCAGGATCGAGCGCCTGGATGCGCGGCCACGCCTCGTCGAAGCGCGCCGCCCAGCAGTCGAGCGTGAGCGCGTAGTGCCGGCGCAGGTTCTCGACGTCGAGCACCTCGAGCCCTGCCGATTCCATCGCTTCCAGCGCGCGGGCGAGGCTCGGGATCCAGCCGCCGGGGAAGATGTGCTCGCGGATGAAGTACTCGGTGTCCGTGTCGGCGACGTGGCCGATGAAGTGGATGACCCCGAGTCCACCGGGCTTCAGCGCAGCGGCGTGCGCGCGCACGACCTCGTCGAGCTGATCGCGCCCGGCGTGCTCCAGCGTGCCGACCGACAGCAGCTTGTCGTACTGCCCGGGCATCTCGCGGAAGTCGCACTCGACGACGGAGAGCGCATGGCCGAGCCCGCGCCGGGAGATCTCCTCGCGCACGGCCTCGACCTGTTCGGTCGTCGTGTTGATCCCGGTGCCGCGCGCGCCGTAGCGTTCCCACGCGTGGAACAGGAGCCCGCCGAACCCGCTGCCGACGTCGACGAACGTCTCGCCGGGGGCGAGCCGCACCTTCCGGCACACGTGGTCGAGCTTGTTGCGCTGCGCCTCCTCCAGCGTGGCCGTGCCCTCCTTCCAGTAGCCGCAGGTGTACGTCATGCCCTCCCGGTCGAGCCACGGCTCGTAGAACGCCTTCGGGAGACCATAGTGCGCGCGCGCATTGGCCTTCGCCTGCGCGACGCTGCGGTTCGAGTGGTTGATCTCGTGCCAGCGGTTGCGCGCGACGACGAGCGGGTTGCGCTCCTCGTCGAAGCCCGAGTCGAACGCGGCGCGGAAGGCAAGCGCCAGCTCGCCGTCGACGTCGACGTCGCCGTCGAAGTAGGCCTCCATGAGGCCGACGTGGCCGTAGCGCAGCAGCGCAAACTCGCCGCGGCGGCGCCGGAACGTCACGGTGAACGCCGACGGGGCTTCACCGTGCACGAAGTCGCTGCCGTCGGCGAACACGATGCGAAACGGAATCGCGATCGTCTCCGCGCGCGAGGCGAGCGTGTGGCGGATCGCCGACGACAGGCCGGGCAGGCGCGTGACGGGAGAAGTTTCGTTCGTGCGGAGCATGGACTCTCCTTGGTCGTGGCTGGCGTCAGCCCTTGATGCACACCAGCGGCACGGTGCGCGCGACCTTGCGGGCGAGGCCCGCCGCTTCGGCTGCGTCGACTACCGCGCCGAGGTCCTTGTAGGCGCCGGGCGCCTCCTCGGCCACGCCGCGGTCCGAGGCGCTGCGTATCAGGATGCCTTGTGCGGCGAGCGCGTCGATGACCTGCCGCCCCGACCACGTGCGCAGCGCCTGGTGGCGGCTCATCGCGCGCCCTGCGCCGTGGCAGGCCGAGGAGAACGCGCGCGACTCGGAGGCGCGCGTGCCCGCCAGCACGTAGGAGCCCGCTCCCATCGAGCCGCCGATCAGCACCGGCTGGCCCGCGGCGCGCAACGCCGCCGGCAGCTCCGGGTGGCCGGGCCCCCAGGCCCGCGTCGCGCCCTTGCGGTGCACGTGCAGCTCGCGCGGCTTGCCGTCGACGACGTGCGTCTCGACCTTGCAGGTATTGTGCGAGACGTCGTAGAGCACGTCGAGCCTCGCCGCGGGCAGCACGTCGGCGAACACGCTGCGCACGAGGTGCGTGAGAATCTGGCGGTTGGCGAGCGCGCAGTTGACCGCCGCGCGCATTGCGCCGAGGTACTCCTGCCCGAGATCTGAGTCGATCGGCGCGCAGGCCAGCTCGCGGTCGGGCAGCGCGATGCCGAAGGACGGCGCGGCGATCGCCATGCGCTTGAGGTACTCGGTGCCGATCTGGTGGCCGAGCCCGCGCGAGCCACAGTGGATCATCACGACGATCGCCCCCTGCGCGAGGCCGTACGCCGCAGCTGCGGCAGCGTCTTGGACCTCCACCACTTCCTGCACCTCGAGGTAGTGGTTGCCGCTGCCCAGCGTGCCCATCTCCTCGCGCTGGCGGCGGCGTGCCTGCTCGGACACGGTGCCGGGCTGCGCGTGCGCGATGCGGCCGCGCTCCTCGACGCGCTCGAGGTCGGCCTCGCTGCCGTAACCGCGCGCCACCGCCCAGCGTGCGCCGCCTGCGAGCATCGCCTCGGTCTCGGCTGCCGACAGCCGGATCGAGCCCGTCCTGCCCATGCCTGCGGGCACGCGCGCGAAGAGCGCGTCGGCCAGCATCCGCTTGACGGCCTCGACGTCGGCGCGGACGAGGTTCGTCGTCAGGCAGCGCACGCCGCAGGAGATGTCGAATCCCACGCCGCCGGCCGAGACGACACCGCCGCGCTTCGCGTCGAATGCGGCCACGCCGCCGATCGGAAAGCCATAGCCCCAATGCGCGTCGGGCATCGCGAACGAGGCGCGCACGATGCCGGGCAACATGGCGACGTTCGCCGCCTGCTCGCAGACCTTGTCATCCATCGCGCGGACCAGGGCCTTGCTCGCGTAAAGGATGGCAGGCACGCGCATGCCGCCCGACGGGGCGATCTCCCACTCGTGATCGGAACGACGTACGAGGCGATTCAGGTCCATCGTTCAGACGTCCACGACGGTCTGCGCGACCCAGCCGCCGTCCTCGCGCGCGACGCGCAGCGTGGTGAAAGTGGCGCCCTTCGGCTCGGCGGCGGGCTGGTGGCGGGCGACGTCGATGCGCTCGCCAAGCGCGTGCGCGACCAGCGCCGTCCCGTCGATCGCGACGGCGTAGCGGCCGAAGACCAGCCTGCGCGTGGCCATCTCGTAGATCAGCCGATTCAGCCACTCGGCGAGGAGCAACTCGTCGTCGGGCGCCTCGCAGCGCACCTCGACGTCCTCGACCGCCTCCACGCCGTCGGGATCGGTGACGATCGCGGTCAGCGCGAGCCCTGCCTGCTCGAAGGCTTCGGACTTCGTGGCACCGACGCCGCGCACGCCGACGTCGGCCTCGTGGGCGAAGTGCTCCCAACGCACTCGGCTGCCGACAGGCGCATCGACCATGTCCGCCTCCGCGGGGCTGGCCATCCGTAGCGAGCATGGACCTTCGCTTGCCAGCCGCCTTGAGCGGCGGCAATGATGCGCGATGCGGCGGTTCGATGGCCCGTTGACGGCCGTCAACGGTGCGCCGGAAGCGGCGGCGCACACTCGATCTTGGGGTTGCTGCCGGAAAGGACGGCATGGCGCCCGAAGGTCGCGTTCGCGCGAGCGAGAACGAGGCGGTCGCATTGGCGCTGCGGCAGATGGCCGAGCTGCAGCAGGCGCAGGGAGCGAGCGCGTTCCGCGTGGCTGCCTACCGCAAGGCGGCGGCGAACGTCGAGGCGTTGCCCGAGGACGTGCGCGCGCTGTTCGTTGCGCGCGGCCGCGAGGGACTGGAATCGATCCCCGGCGTGGGACCGGGCATCGGAGCGGCGATCGCCGAGATGCTCGACACCGGGCGCTGGGCGCTGCTCGAGCGCCTGCGCGGCACGCTGGAGCCGGAGGTGCTGTTTCGCAGCGTCCCCGGCATCGGTCCCGGGCTCGCGCGGCGCATCCACGACGCGCTCGGCGTGGACACGCTCGAAGCGCTCGAGGTCGCGGCGCACGACGGAACGCTGGAGCGCGTGCCGGGCGTGGGCCTGCGCCGCGCTGCGACGATCCGCGCGGCACTTGCCGAGATGCTCGATCGCGCGCGGCTGCGCCGCCGGCGCCCGCCGTCGCCGGCCGACGAGCCGGAGGTCAGCATCGTGCTCGACGTCGACCGCGAGTACCGCGAGCAAGCGGCGGCGGGCGCGCTGCCGATGATTGCGCCGCGGCGCTTCAACCCCGCGCACGAGGCCTGGCTGCCGGTGCTGCACGCCCGGCGCGGCGACTGGCACTTCACCGCCCTTTACTCGAACACCGCGCAGGCGCACGCGCTGGGCCGCACGCGCGACTGGGTTGTGCTGTACTTCGACGGCGGCGGCCACCCCGAGCGGCAGCGCACGGTGGTGAACGAGACGCGCGGCGCGCTCGCCGGGCGACGCGTCGTCCGTGGGCGCGAGGGCGAGTGCGATGCGCACTACGCGGGCTTGCGCAGCAGCTCGACTACTTCCTCGTCGGAGACCTGCGGGAAGCTCCCGTAGAACTGGCTCACCGCGGAGAACCACGCCGGGGTGGCGAGCGCGACGACGTCGTCCGCGTAGGCGCGCACGCGCTCGACGGAGTCCGGGGCCGCGACGGGGATCGCGCAGACGAGCCGGGCGGGCGCGCGCGCGCGCAGCGCGTGCAGTGCCGCGATCATCGTCGCGCCCGTGGCGAGCCCGTCGTCGACGACGATCACGATGCGGCCCGCGGGATCGAGCGGCGCGCGGCCGGGCGTGTACGCCGCGCGGCGGCGCCTGATCGTGGCGAGTTCCTCGGTCGCCAGCGCGGCGATGTACGCCTCGCTGGCGCCTGCGGCGGCCGCGTGGTCGGTCACGTAGACCCAGCCGGTCTCGTCGACGGCGCCCACCGCGAACTCGGGCTGGCCCGGGGCGTGCAGCTTGCGCACCAGGACGACGTCGACGTCGCCCCCAAGGCGCTGCGCGAGGATGCGCGCCATCGGCACGGCGCCGCGCGGGATCGCGCAGACGAGGGGATGCCGGCCGCGCCACGCGGACAGCGCTTCAGCCAGCTGCTCCGCCGCATCCGTACGGTCGCGGAAGTACCGCCCCCGGCCGTCGTCGAGTCCGCCGGTGTCGCTCATCGGGACATCCTTGTGTCCATTGCCCTCACCCCAACCCTCTCCCGCAAGCAGGAGAGGGAGACGCGCACCCCCGGTGCCGGCAGTCCGACGCTCTCCTGCAAGCGTCCGGTAGAGCACGACTCCCTCTCCCCCGGAACCGGGGGAGAGGGTTGGGGTGAGGGGGTGTCGCGGCGCACCGCTGTCGCGCGCCGCCACTCGTTGAGTGCAGCCTATTCCGGGCCCCGCGTGCTGCGTTGACTGCGGTCAATGGCGCGCCGATCCGACGCTGCGGTTATCCTTGGCGATTCGCTCGAGCGGAGGCAGGGATGCTGACGATCTGGGGCCGGCTGTCGTCGGTCAACGTGCAGAAGGTGGCGATCTGCGCCGCGGAGCTCGGCCTCGAGTGCGAGCGCATCGACGCCGGTGGCATGTTCGGTGGGTTGGACGCGCCGGAGGCGCTCGCGCGCAACCCGAACAAGCTGATCCCGGTGATCCGCGATGGCGACTTCGTGCTGTGGGAGTCGAACGCCATCGTGCGGTACCTCGCGCGCACCTACGGCGCCGGAACGTTGTGGCCCGACAATCCGCGCGCGGCCGCCGACGCCGACCGCTGGATGGACTGGCAGTGCACGACGCTGAACCCAGCGCTGTCCGATGCGTTCTGGAACACGATCCGCGTGGCGCCCGCCGAGCGCAACCAGGCCGCGGTGGACGCGTCGGTGGCGAAGACCGAGCCGCTGCTGGCGATGCTCGACGCGTGGCTCGCCGACCGCGAGTACGTGGCCGGCGCGCACTCGATGGGCGACATTCCGCTCGCGTGCACCGCGCACCGATGGTATGGGCTGCCGATCGAGCGCCGCCGCCACACCAACGTCGAGGCATGGCTGGCGCGGCTGCGCGCGCGTCCGGCCTGCGCCGCGGTCCTGACCTACCCTATCACGTAGCGCCAGCGCCAAGCGCAGCGTCGCCGACGAAGGGATTGGTCGCGCGTTCCTCGCCAAACGTCGACGTCGGCCCGTGGCCAGGCACGAACGTGACATCGTCGCCCAGCGGCCACAGGCGCGTCCGGATCGAGCGGATCAGCGCAGCGTGATCGCTGCGCGGGAAGTCGGTGCGCCCGATCGAGCCTGCGAACAGCACGTCGCCGACGAATGCGATGCCCAGCGCCGCGTTGGCGAACACGACGTGGCCGGGCGTGTGCCCGGGGCAGTGGAGCACATCGAACGCCAGCGATCCGACCGTGACCTTGTCGCCCTGGTCGAGCCAGCGGTCGGGCGTGAACGCCCGCGCGCCCGGCACGCCGAACATCGCCGACTGCCCTGCGAGCTGGTCGATCCAGAATGCATCCTCGCGCTGCGGTCCTTCGATCGGCACGCCGGCGCGCTGCGCGAGCTCCGCCACGCCGCCGCAGTGGTCGACGTGGCCGTGCGTGACGAGGATCTTCTCCAGCGTCGCGCCCGATTTCGCGACTGCGTCGAGCAGCCGGTCGACCTCGCCGCCGGGATCGACGAGCGCGGCGCGGTTCGTCGTCGTGCAAACGACGAGCGAGCAATTCTGCTGGAATGGCGTGACGGGGAGGATGGCGAGCTTCAATGCGGGTCCGTGAGGTCTATGCCGGATTCGGCTTGCGATGTGTCCCGGCAGGCGTGAATTGCAGCACGTCCCCTCAGCCCAACCCTCTCCCCCGTTGCCGGGGGAGAGGGATCCGTGCTCCCTCTCCCGCTTGCGGGAGAGGGTCGGGGTGAGGGTCGTGCGCCGGTCGCTTCAATCAGAACTTGCCGTAGGTGTGATAGGCGTCGACGGGGTCCATGCCGCCGATCAGCGCGCGCCGCATGTCGCTCTCGGTCGCTATCACCTCCTCGGTCTGCGTCACGACCTCCTCGGCGATCTCGCGCGGCACGATCACCACGCCGTCGCGGTCGCCGAGCAGCCAGTCGCCGTGGCGGATCGTGACGCCGCCGATGTCGACCGGCTCGCCGTAGGCATCCGGGATCCAGCGCCGCACGATGTCGGAGGGTGTCAGGAAGCTCGCGAACACCGGGAAGCCCTGCTCGAGCACGAGTTCCGTGTCGCGCGAGCCGCCGTCGACGACGAAGCCCAGCACGCCGCGCGCCGCGAGCGTCTGCGCCGAAAGCTCGCCCATCAGCGCGACCTCGTGGTTGTGCGGCTGGCACACGATGACGTGGCCCGCCGGAGCCCTCGCGAGCAGCGTGCACCAGCCGAGCAACGTCTCGTCGCGCGTCTTCGTGCGGTCGATGTGCCCGGAGACCGGCCAGGCCGGGCCGGCGAGCTTCCACTTCGGGTCGAGCGGCTTGATCGCGGGCGGCAGCACGACGTCCTCGTGCCCCAAGCCGCGCAGCACGTCGTGCACCGCGCCGCTGTAGCAGGCGGCGAGTCGCTGGGCGAGGCTGTTCATCGGTCCTCTCGCGGATACGTCGGCGCCACTCGCCGCCGATCCCCGCCGGACCGGACAGTCACGCGCCGCGCCTGGCCCGGATGATACCGCCCGCGACGACGAGGCCGATCGGCAAGGCCCGCGTTGATGGCTCGACGTCCACCAGGATTGATGTAGCGTTGGCCTTTGGAATCCAATTCCGTGAACGAGGAGACTGGGATGAAGAAGCGGTCTGCGGAGAAGCGGATCATCGGCTTTCTGTGGGAGGCTGCTGCGGAGATGCCGGTACGGGTTGCCCGAGGCCGAGGCCACTGGCATGCGGGGCTAGCCATGACGCCACCAGGCAGGCGCCGAGTAGACCGCGCCGACGAGGCCTAACGGCGTGAAGATCGTCTTGCTGTGCTAGGCCAGCCAGCGAGGGAGGTAGATGTCGAAGTTCTCATGACATGAGCGGCCGGCCGAAGGTCGGT
>Ga0105090_10000504_pt1 | contig 19319 bp, 17 predicted proteins | sample PPLLak3March2015_FD_79110 | JGI IMG/M metagenome (GOLD analysis project Ga0105090, IMG submission 79110) | Freshwater sediment microbial communities from Prairie Pothole Lake near Jamestown, North Dakota, USA - PPLs Lake P7 Core (1) Depth... | ecosystem: Environmental > Aquatic > Freshwater >... | reverse complement strand
TCCGGCGGCATGAAGCAGCGGATCCAGATCGCGCGCGTGCTGGCCACCGAGCCGACGATGCTGCTGATGGACGAACCCTTCGCCGCTCTCGATGCGCAGACGCGGCTGCTGATGCAGGAGCAGATGCGCGCCATCGCCAACGCCGCCCACACCTCGGTGTTCTTCATCACCCATGACATCGACGAGGCGATCATGCTCGGCAACCGCATCGGCGTGATGATGGCCGGGCCGGCGTCGACGCTGAAGGGCCTGGTCGAGGTGGCGCTCGGCGAGCAGCGCTCGCGCACCGATGCCGCCTTCATGGACGTCTACCGGATCGTCTACGACATGATCCGCGAGGAAGTGCTCAAGAGCTCCCGCGCCAGCGGGCTGACGGCGGGAGCCGGGCAATGAACGGCCGCTGGCGCGAGTGGGCCGGCTACTGGCCCTTTGCCGCGGGTTTCCTCGGCATGTTCGCCGTCTGGCACGTCGTCGCCAGCTGGTTCTTCGTCTCGGTGCTGTTCCCGCCGCCGCTGCCGGTGCTGGCCAAGGGCTGGGAGCTCGTGCTGTCCGGCGACCTGTGGATCCACATCTGGGCCAGCCTGCGGCGGATCGCCACCGGCTTTGCGCTCGGCTCCACGGTCGGCATTCTGGTCGGGCTGGTGATCGGTTCCTTCCAGATGGTGCGGCGGCTGCTCGATCCGGTGGTCGAGACGCTGCGCTTCATCCCGGCGGTGGCGATGATCACGGTGGCGGTGATCTGGTTCGGCATCGGCGAGAGCTCCAAGGTCTTCATCATCTTCTACGGGACCGTGTTCATCGTCATTCTGTCGACCGCCGCGGGGGTGGCGAACATCGCGACGAACAAGATCCGCGCCGCGGAGTCGCTCGGCGCCAGCCGGCTGCAGATGTTCTTGCACGTGACGCTGCCGGCGACGGTGCCCTTCATCCTGACCGGCATGCGGCTGGCGATGGCCAACGCTTTCACCACCATCGTCGCTGCCGAGTTGGTGGCGGCGAACGAAGGCATCGGCACGCTGATGTGGCAGAGCCGGCTGTACATGCAGGTCGAGGTCGTGTTCGTGGTGCTGCTGACGCTGGCGCTGCTCGGCTTCGTCGTCGACCGCGTGTTCCGCTGGGCGATCTTCACGTTTGCGCACAACTACTCGCCGGTCGTCTAGGCGGCGGGTCAAGGGGCAAGGGAGCTGGAAAGCATGGGGCGCTGCTCGGCCGGAGTGGACATCGGCGGCACATTCACCGACATCGTCGTCTACGACCACGGCAGCGGCCGGCAGGTCAGCCGCAAGGTGCTGACGACGCACGACGACCCGACCCGTGCCGTCGTGGCCGGGCTGACGCAGCTGCTGGCGGCCAGCGGCATCGGCGCCGGCGAGGTCAGGCAGCTGGTGCACGCGACGACGCTGTTCACCAACGCCCTGATCGAGCGGCGCGGCGCGCCGACCGGGCTGGTCACCACCGCGGGCTTCCGCGACTCGCTGGAGATCGGCCGCGAGATGCGCTACGAGCTGTACGACCTCGGCATCGATAAGCCGGCGCCGATCGTGCCGCGCTGCTGGCGGCTGGAAGCGCGCGAGCGCTCGAGCGCCGCCGGCGAGCTGCTGCTGCCGCTGGACGAGCAGGACGTCGATGCCGCGGTGGCGCAACTGGTCGCCGAGGGCGTGCAGTCGGTGGCGATCGTGTTCCTGCACGCCTACGCCAATCCCGCCAACGAGGCGGCGGCAGTGCGGCGGATCCGGGCGCGCCACCCGCAGCTGTACGTCACCGCCTCGCACGAGGTGGTACGCGAGATCCGCGAGTACGAGCGCGCCTCGACCACGGTGATCAATGCCTACGTCAAGCCGCTGGCGGACCGCTATCTGACCGAGATGCAGCAGCGGCTGGCGGCGACCGGCGTCGAGGCCAAGTTCCTGATGATGCTGTCCAACGGCGGGCTGACGCATCTCGGCGAGGCCTGCCGCAATCCGGTGCAGCTGCTCGAGTCCGGGCCGGCCGCCGGAGCGCTGTCGGCGGCGCACTTCGGCACCGCCGACAGCGGCGGCCGGCTGCTGGCCTTCGACATGGGCGGCACCACCGCCAAGCTGAGCCTGGTCGACGACGGCGAGCCGCTGGTTTCCTACGGCTTCGAAGCGGCGCGGCAGAAGCGCTTCATCGAAGGCAGCGGACTGCCGGTGCGGATCTCGACCATCGAGCTGATCGAGATCGGCGCCGGCGGCGGCAGCATCGCCCACGTCGATGCGCTGGGCCTGCTGAAGGTCGGCCCGCGCAGCGCCGGCTCCGAGCCGGGTCCCGCCTGCTACGGCCTCGGCGGCACCGAGCCCACCGTCACCGATGCCGACCTCGTGCTCGGCTACCTGAACCCGGACTACTTCGCCGGCGGCACGATCCGCGTCGACGTCGGGCAGGCGCGGGAGGCGATCGGCCGCATCGGCGCCCAACTCGGGGTCGGCATCGAGCGCGCCGCCTGGGGCATCCACGACGTCGTCAACGAGAGCATGGCGAGCGCGGCACGGGTGCACATCGCCGAGCGCGGCCGCGACCCGAAGAACTACGCCATCCTGTGCACCGGCGGCGCCGGCCCCGTGCACGTGTTCTCCGTGGCGCGCAAGGTCGGCGTCAGGCGGATCATCTGCCCGCCTGCCGCCGGCGTGGCCTCGGCGCTCGGGCTGCTGGTAGCGCCGGCCAGCGTCGACCGCGTGGCCACGCTCGGCATGCGGCTCGACCGCGGCGACTGGGCGCTGCTCGAGTCGCGCTTCCGCGAACTCGAAGCCGAGGCGATGGCGCTGATCACCGAGTCGGGCATCGCCACCGACTCGGCCCAGGTGCGCCGCTACGCCGACGGCCGGTTCGTCGGCCAAGGCTTCGACCTCGTGGTGCCGCTGCCGCCGGGGCCCTACGACGGCGACGCAGCGGCCGGCACCGAGGCGCGGCTGCGCGACGCCTTCGAGGCGGCGTCGCGGGAGAAGTTCTCGCGTACGCCGCCGGCGGTGCCGATCGAGTTCATCAACATCCGCGTCTCGGTGCGGGTGGTGGCGGCCGACTCCGGCCTGGCGCTCGGAGGCGCCGCCGGCGGCGGCGGCACGGCGCTGAAAGGCCATCGCGATGCCTGGTTCCCGGATGCGGGCGGCTATGTGCGCACGGCGATCCTCGACCGCGGCCGGCTGGCGGCCGGTGACCGTTACGAGGGGCCGGCGGTGATCGAGGACGAAGGCTCGACGCTGGTGATCGGCCCCGGCTGCCGCATCGGCGTTGCCGAATCCATGAATGTGATCGTCGACCTCGGCTGAATCATGACCCAGAACCTCAACCTGCCGGCCGCTGCCGGCGAATTCGACCCGATCGTGCTGGAACTGCTCCGCACGCGGCTGATCTCGATCGTCGACGAGGCGGCCAAGGTGGTCGTGCGCACCTCGTTCTCGATGCTGCTGAACGAGGCCAACGACTTCGCCTGCGTGCTGACCGATCCTCGCGGCCGGCTGCTGGCGCAGAACACCGCCAGCCTGCCGGCCTTCATCGGCACGCTGCCGCGCACGGTGCGCCACTTCCTGCAGGAGATCGGCGCCGCGGCGATGCGCCCCGGCGACGTGCTGATCACCAACAATCCCTGGCACGGCTCGGGGCACCTGAACGACGTGACGCTGGTCAAGCCCATCTTCCACGGCGGGCGGCTGGTCGCCTTCGCCGGCTGCTGCGCCCACGTGCCCGACATCGGCGGCCGCATCCGCTCGGTCGAGCCGCGAGAGGTGTTCGAGGAGGGCTTCCACATCCCGGCGATGAAGATCCTGCACGAGGGCCGGCCGGACGAATCGCTGGTCAGGCTGATGCGCACCAACGTGCGCACGCCGGACCAGACGGTCGGCGATCTGTTCGCGCAGATCGGCGCGCTCGAGGTGATGGAGCGGCGGCTGGCGCGGCTGCTCGACGACTATGGCCTCGCCGACATCGGCGGCTTCGGCGAGGCGCTGTTCTCCCGCTCCGACCGGGCGATGCGCGAGGCGATCGCGAAGCTGCCCGACGGCGTCTACCGCGGCGAGATGCACACCGACGGCCTGGAGGCGCCCTTCCGCTTCTGCATCGCGCTGACCGTCCGCGGCGACACCATCGACGTCGACTACGCCGGCACCTCGCCGCAGCAGGCGCGCGGCATCAACGTCGTCTATGCCTACACCTTTGCGATGACCGCCTACGCGCTGAAGTGCGCGCTGCTGCCGGAACTGCCCAACAACGAGGGCATGTTCGAGGCGCTGACCGTGCGGGCGCCGGCCGGCTCGCTGCTGAACGCGACCTTTCCGGCGTCGGTCGGCGGCCGCATCTGCAGCGGCGACTACCTGCCGCCGCTGGTGTTCGCGGCACTGCACCCGGTCATCCCGGAGCGCGTGCTGGCGGCGTCGGGCTCGCCGTTGTGGAGCATGGTCGTGAGCGGCGTGCGGCCCGACAGCGGGCCGTTCGCCAACGTGCTGTTCTTCAACGGCGGCATGGGCGCCGGCGCCGGCAAGGACGGTGTCAGCTGCTTCTCGTTTCCGAACAACATTTCCTGCACGCCGGTGGAAATCATGGAGCGCGACACGCCGTTCTTCATCGAGTACAAGCGTCTGCGAGAAGACTCCGGCGGCCGCGGCGCCTGGTGCGGCGGCCTCGGCCAGGACGTGCTGCTGGTCAGCCGCTCGTCGACACCGCTGGCCGCCGTCTTCCTGGCCGAGCGAACGCGGATCCCAGCGCCGGGCCTGGCCGGCGGCGGACCGGGTGCGACCGGCGACGTGCTGATCAACGAGCAGTCAATCGATTCGCGCCGGATGCACGTGCTGCAGCAGGGCGACCGGCTGCTGATCCGCACACCGGGGGCCGGCGGCTACGGCGAATCCGACGCGCGCGACCCGGCGCTGCGTGAGGCGGACCGGCGCAACGGCTGGCGACGGGATCCCGAACCGCGATGAGCCCGACGCAGGCGATCGCGGATCCGGCGTCGCTTTCCCTGACCGAGGCGGTGGCCGCCCTCAAGGGCGGCCGGCTGCGCGCCGTCGACCTGGCCTCGGCCTATGCCGATCGCATTACGCGCGCCGAACCTTCGGTGCATGCCTGGGCCTGGTTCGATCGCGACCGGATGCTGGCGGCAGCGCGGCGCAGCGATGCTCAGCGCGACGCGGGCGCTGCGCTGGGGCCGCTGGCCGGAGCGCCGATCGGCGTCAAGGACATCATCGCCACCGCCGGCGTGCCGACGCGGCTCGGCTCGCCGATCTTCGAGCACAACGTGCCTGCGGAGTCGGCGACCTGCGTGCGGCTGATCGAAGCGGCCGGCGGCATCGTGCAAGGCAAGACGGTGACGACGGAATTCGCCAACCGCAAGCCGGGACCGACGACCAATCCATGGAACGTGCTGCACACGCCGGGCGGCTCGTCGAGCGGGTCAGCGGCCGCGGTGGCCGCCGGTTTCACCGCCGCTGCCGTCGGCTCGCAGACTCTCGGCTCGACGATCCGGCCGGCCGTGTATTGCGGCGTGGTTGGCTACAAGCCGAGCTTCGGCCTGGTGTCGCGCCACGGGGTGCATCCGCTGAGCGAATCGCTCGACCATGTCGGCGTCCTGGCGCAGACGATCGACGATGCGGCGTTGCTCGCCTCCTGCCTGGTCGGTTTCGATCCACGGGATCCGGCGAGCCTGCCCGAAGCCGCCAGCGTTCGACTCGTTGGCGGCATCTGTGAGCCGGTACGGCCGCCCCGCCTCGCTGCCGTGCGCACGGCCCACTGGGCGCAGGCCGAGCTGCCCCAACAGCAACGGTTCGAAGTCGATTGCCGGGCGTTGCGGGCGGCCGGTGCCGCGGTCGAATTCATCGATCTGCCTGCCGGATTCGAGCTCGCCAACGACACGGCTGCGCTGATCCAGGCGGTCGAAGCGGCGCGGCACTTCGGCCGGCTGCGCGCCGCGAAAGGCGAGCTGATGAGCCCGGATTTCCGCGGCCTGTGCGACCGCGGCGCTGCAATCTCCGGCGCCGACTACGAGACGGCGCTGGCGACGCAGGCGTCGCTGCGCCGGATGTTGGCACCGGTGCTGCGCGACTACGATGCCATCGTGACGCTGGCCGCGGCCGGCGAGGCACCTCTGCTCGGCGCGAGTGGGGCGCCGACTTTCTGCTCGGCCTGGTCGTTGTGCGGCGTGCCGGCGCTGGTCTTGCCGACAGGACTCGGTCCACATCGGTTGCCGTTGGGCATCCAGCTCGTCGCCGCACATCTCGCCGACCGGCAGCTGCTGCGCGTGGCGCGCTGGTGCCGCAGTCGCCTGGACGATCCGGGCAGGCCGGCGCTGCCCTGCTGAGGAGGCCACCGAGGTGAAGTCGAATCCACGCGTGCCATTCCTGCTGTCGACCGACCGCCCGGCGCTCGAGGCGCCGGGCGGCAAGGCGCTCGTCTGCCACGTCGTGGTCAACGTCGAGGTCTGGCCCTTCGATCAGCCGATGAACCGGCAGCTCTTCTCGCGACCGGCAAGCAGCGGCCGCGGGCCGGACATCGCCAACTTCTGCTGGGTCGAATCGGGGCTGCGCGCAGGCATGCCGCGGCTGCTGCGGCTTTTCGGCGAACGCGGCATCGCCGTCACCGCGGCGATGAACGCGGCCGTGATCGACGTCTACCCGACCGTGGCGCAGGCGGTGCACCGGGCCGGCTGGCGTTTCATGGGCCACGGCGTGATTCAGCGCTCGCTCGAAACCGAAGCCGACGAAGCGGCTGTGATCCGCGAGTCGCTCGACCGCATCGAGGCCTTTGCGGGCTACCGGCCGAGGAGCTGGCTCGGTCCTGGCCTGGGCGAAACCGGCGACACGCCCGATCATCTCGCCGCGGCAGACATCCGCTACATCTACGAATGGTGCCTCGACGACCTGCCGGCGCGGATGCACACGAAGAGTGGCATCGCCTATGCGATGCCCTATGCCCTCGAGCTGAACGACGTGACGATCTTCGGCATCGAGAAGCACGAATCGCGCGTGTACTTCGAGCGCTTCCGCGACGCGGTCGAGGTGCTCGGCGCCGAGGCGCGCATCCAGCCGCGCGTGCTGACGCTGGCGCTGCATCCGCACATCGCGGCACAGCCGCACCGCCTGCCGGATCTCGCCCGCACCCTCGACCTGCTGCAGCAGCGCAGCGACACCATCTTCATGACCTGCGACGAGATCGGCGACTGGTATCACGAGGCGGCGGGGCAGCACGAGCCGGCGCCCTGAACCGCTCGATGCAGCGTTCGCCATGACCACGCCGCGCGTGCCGCTGCGCGAGCTGTTCCTGCGCTTCCTGGCGATCGGCGCCGTTAGCTTCGGCGGCGGCATGATCGCCTATCAGAAGGTTCTGCTGATCGACCGCAAGAAGTGGCTGACGCGGGACGAGTTCATGGCGGCACTGGCGATCAGCCAGGCGCTGCCGGGCCTGAACTCCGTCAACCTGGCGATCCTCGCCGGCGATCGCCTGCGCGGCCTGCCCGGCGCGCTGGCGGCGATGCTCGGGCTGGTGCTGCCGGGCGCCTGCTTTCTACTGGCGGCCGCGATGCTCTACGCGCAGGGGCAGGACCACGAGGTCGGCCGGCTGCTGCTCGGCGCCGTAGCGGCGGTGGCCAGTGGCGTTCTGGCTGGCGTCACCGCGGCGCTCGGTGCCGAGCAGTTCCGCAGTGCGCGGTCGGTGGCGCTGATCACGGCGACCTTCGTGCTGACCAGCGTCGTGAAGCTGGCGCTGCTGGAGGTGCTGCTGCTTATGGTGCCGCTGGCCATCTACCTGTATCGGCCGCGACCCTAGCGCGATGGGCGTCCTGATCCAGCTGGCGGTGATCTTCGGCATGCTGTCTCTGCTGGCGGTCGGCGGCGGCATGGCCGTGCTGCCCGAGATGCAGCAACTGCTGGCGCGGCACTTCGGCATCGGCCACACGGAGTTCGTGCATGTCTTCAGCCTCGGCCAGCTCGCCCCTGGGCCGAACATGATGATGGTGCTGGTTTTCGGTTATCAGATCGCCGGCTTCGCCGGCGCGGCGACCGTGGCGCTTTCGTTCCTGCTGCCGTCCGGCGTGCTCTGCCTGGCCGCCGGCAGGCTGTGGCGCCGCATCGGCGAAAGCCCGTGGCGGCGCGCCGTCCAGAGCGCACTCGAGCCGATCGCGATCGGACTGATGTGCTCCGGCGTCTACGCCGTCGGCCGGGCCGCGATAGCGGGTCCGGTCGCGGCGGCACTGGCGCTGGCCGGCGTTGCGCTGGTGCTGCGCACGCGGGTCAACCCGGTGTTCATCGTGCTCGGCGCCGGCCTGCTCGGCGCCGCCGTCATGCACGCCGGCGGCTGGACATGAGCGCTTTGCCTCTGCGCGCTGGCGACCGATGTGCCGCAGCTGCCACGATCGCCGCGGTCGAGGCTCGCGCGCGTCGCGTCGTTGCCGAAGTCGACGGCCGACGCGTCGTCTGGCGGCAGTTCGGCGCCGGCCCGCCCCTGCTCTTGCTGCACGGCGGCCATGGCTGCTGGCTGCATTGGATCCGCAATGTCGAAGCGCTCGCCGCCAGGCACGCGGTCTGGTTGCCGGACCTGCCCGGCTACCACGACTCGGATCCGTTGCCCGCCGACCTGCCGCGCGGCGAATCGTTCGCCGCCCTGGTCGCCGCGCTGGTGGCAAGCTGGCGCAGCCTCGGTACGGCGGAAGCCTTCGATCTCGCCGGCTTTTCGTTTGGCGGCCTTGTCGCCGGTGCCTGGGCAGCGCGCGACGACTCGGTGCGCCGCTTGCTGCTGTTCGGCACCAGTGGCCATGGCACGCGCCGGCGACCGGTGGCTGCGCTCAGGAACTGGAGAGCGGTGCGGGACGATGCGCAGCGGCGCGACGCCCTGGCCCACAATCTGCGTGCCCACATGCTGCACGCCCCCGGCGCGGCCGATTCGCTGGCCGACGAGATCCACGAGCGCGGCTGCCTGAAGGCCCGCTTTCGCAGCGCCGAGATCTCGCGCTCCGACCTGCTTTCGAAGCTGCTTGCAAAGGTCGGTCGGCCGATGCTGTTCGTCTGGGGGGAGCATGACGTCACAGCCGAGCCACAGGCCGTTGCCGAACTGCTGACCGCTGGCCGCCAGGAACGCGAGGCCTGCGTGTTGCCCGGTGCGGGCCATTGGGTGCAGTACGAGCAGTCGGGGGCGGTCGATGCGCTGCTGCTGCAGTGGCTCGCGCGGCGGTCTTAGTCATCGGTACATCGACACTGTCGAAACTGGACCGTTGCCACTTGATGCGTCCGTCGGACGAGCTTGCGGAAGGACAACTCGCCGCTCCGACTTCGACGACGAAAGCAGCATTGCGCATCGCCGATGCGTGCCGTGCCATCCGGCGCTGCTACTCGCTGCGCCGCAAGATAATGCGCCGCAATAAATCGTCGCGATACGCGATTGCAACAACCCTCCCGCGCGCAATCATCGTTCGCCCGCACGTATCCGTTGAACAAGTCTCTGACGCGTGCTAAACATCGCGGCCGGTTCGAGGAGGAGAGACGCAAGATGCCGAAGGTCCTGTCAGCCGATGCCGTCGAGGCCTACCAGCGCGACGGCTACTACTTTCCCGTAAGCGTGATGTCCGCGGCCGAGGCACTGGGATTCCGCGCCCGGCTCGAGGCGCACGAAGCCGTGGCGGGGAAGCCGCTGCAGGGGAACATGCGGCACAAGACGCACCTGCTGTTCACCTGGGCCGACGAGATGGTGCACCACCCGGCGATCGTCGATGCGGTGGCGGACGTGATCGGCCCCGACATCCTGTGCTGGACCACCAACTTCTTCATCAAGGAGCCGCGCAGCCCGGGCTTCGTCTCCTGGCACCAGGACTCGACCTACTGGGGCCTCGATCCCGACCACGTGATCACCGCCTGGGTGGCGCTGACGCGAAGCGACCTCGTCTCCGGCTGCATGAAGGTGATCCCCGGAACTCACACGGTCGAGCAGATCCCGCACGTCGACACCTTCCACAAGGACAACCTGCTGTCGCGCGGCCAGGAGATCGCGGTCGAGGTCGACCGGTCGAAGGCGGTCGACGTGGTGCTGTCGCCGGGCGAGATCTCGCTGCACCACATCAAGCTGGTGCACGCCTCCGAGCAGAACAGTTCCGACGATCGCCGCATCGGATTCGCGATCCGATACATCCCGACCTACGTGCGGCAGACCAAGGTGCGCGACTCGGCGACGCTGGTGCGCGGTACCGACAAGTACGGCAACTTCGACCTCGAGCCGCGTCCGAAGCGCGACCTCGACGAGGCGGCGCTGGCTGCGCACAAGGACGCCATGGACCGGCAGGTGGCGGCGCTGTACCAGGGCACAGACAAGAAAGAGTTCCGCGCCTGACAGAGGAGAGTCCGCCGTGGCGGAAGAACGCAAGAAGCTGACGGTTCCGGACCTGCGTCTGCGCAAGAAGGCCGGCGAGAAGGTGGTGATGGCGTCGATCCCCGACTACCCGTCGGCGATCTGGGCCGAGCGCGCCGGCATCGACATCGCCGCGGTCGGCGACTCGCTGGGCATGGTGAGCTACGGCCATCCCAACACGCTGCCGGTCACCGTCGACATGATGATCCAGCACGCGCAGGCGGTGCGCCGCGGCGCGCCGAACTGCATGATCATGGTGTCGATGCCCTACGGCAGCTATGCCACGCCCGAGATCGGCGTCGTCAACGCGCTGCGGCTGATGAAGGAAGGCGCCGCCGACGTGGTCAAGATGCAGGGCGGCAAGGAGAAGGCGCCGATCATCCGGGCGATCGCCGACGCCGGCGTGCCGGTGATGAGCCACGTCGGCATGTGCCCGCATTTCATGCACCAGTACGGCGGCTTCAAGCTGCAGGGCAACACCGCCGAGAAGGCGTTGCGCGTGCTCGAGGACGGGCTGGCGATCGAAGAGGCCGGCGCCGTCGGCTTCGAGATCGAGGCCGTGCCGGCGCCGGTGGCGAAGGTCGTCGACGATGCGGTCGGGATCTTCACCTTCAGCATCGGCGCCGGACCGGCGAGCTGCGGCCAGCTTCTGCTGGCTTTCGACCTGCTCGGCGTCTTCGACCAGTTCAAGCCCAAGTTCACCAAGCGCTATGCCAACGTCTCCGAAGTGGCGGTGGCGGCGCTGCGCGAGTACGCGGCCGAAGTGCGCAGCGGCAAGTTTCCCGACGCCGACCACTCCTATTCGATGAAGCCGGAGGAGGAAGCGAGGTTCAGGGACCTGCTGGCGCAGCGGGGTGCGCGCAAGTGACGGTCGCCGCTGCCGGAGTGCGGCATGCCTTCGCCGACCTCGGCGAGGTCACGCTGCACTACGTGACCGCGGGCCAGGGCGAACCGGTGGTGCTGCTGCACGGCTGGCCGCACACCTGGTACGCGTGGCGGCACGTGATCCCGCGGCTCGCGGAGAAGTACACGGTGATCGCGCCGGATCTGCGCGGGCTCGGCGACTCGTCGCGTCCGCTTTCGGGCTACGACAAGAAAACCGTGGCCAACGACGTCTGGCGCCTGGTGACCGAGGTGCTGGGCCACCGGCAGTTCTTCCTCGTCGGCCACGACTGGGGCGGTCCCACGGCATATGCGCTGGCGGCCGCGCATCCGGAGGCGGTGCTGCGGCTGGCCATCCTCGACGTGGTGATCCCCGGCGATGGCGGCGACTTCTCGCAGGGCGGCCGCCGCTGGCACCACGGCTTTCACGCCACGCCCGACCTGCCCGAGGCGCTGGTCGAGGGGCGCGAGCGGATCTATCTCGGCTGGTTCTATCGCACGTTCAGCGCCCGGCCCGACGCAATCAGCGAAGCGGACATCGACGAGTACCTGCGCACCTACACGCAGCCCGGCGCGCTGCGGGCCGGCTTCGGCTTCTACCGCGCACTGGCGCAGGACGCCGAGGACAACCGCGCGCGCATCGCCCGCGGCAAGCTCGCCATGCCGGTGCTGGCCATGGGCGGCGCCGTCGGCCGCGGCCGCGGTACCGAGCCGGAGGAGTCGCTGCGCCGGGTGGCGGGCGACGTGCGCGGCATGGTGGTACCGGAGTGCGGCCACATGATTCCGGAAGAGAAGCCCGACCTGGTGGCACAGGTGCTCGGCGAGTTCTTTGCCGAGCACCAGCGCAGCCGCGAGCAGGCGGGCCGCAATCGGATGTGAAGTAGTCAGCAGTCGGCTGCATGACGCCCGCAGCCAAGCCAATGGCGTCACACAACAAGGAGGGGATGACATGAGCACCAGAAGGAAGTTTCTTGCGTCCGGAGCCGCCGTCGGCGCGGCGATGACCGCGGCACCGGCGATCGTCGTCGCCCAGCAGGCGACGAAGTGGCGCTGCCAGTCGATGTGGAGCGCGGCCGAACTGACCTACAAGGCCTTCGTCGATTTCTGCGACCGCGTTCGCGTCAACACCAATGGCCGGCTGGTCATCGAGCCGTTTGCGGCCGGCGCGGTCACCGGCGCGTTCGAGACGCTCGACGCCGTCAGCGCCGGCGTGCTGCAGGCGCATTCGTCCTGGCCGGGGTACTTCTCGGGCAAGGACGCCGGCCTGGCGGTAATCAGCGACTTCGTGTTCGGCTACCAGCATCCCTATCAGGCCGAGGCGTGGTTCCACTACCGCGGCGGGCTGGACATGCTGCGCGCGGCCTATGCCAAGTACAACGCCTATCCGGTCGGCGTCAGCTGGTGGGGCGTCGAGACGATGGTGTCGAAGAAACCGTTGAAGTCGATGGCCGACCTCAAGGGCGTCAAGTTCCGTTCGCCGCAGGGCATGACGGCGGAAATCCTGACCAAGCTCGGCGCCTCGATCGTCGTGCTGCCCGGCGGCGAGGTGTTCTCGGCGCTCGACAAGGGCGTCGTCGACGGTGCCGACTGGGGCTCGCTGTCGATGAACCAGCGCATGGGTTTCCACGACGTCGCCAAGTACCCGACCAAGCTGTTCCATTCGATGCCGGTGCAGGAGTTCACCGTCAACATGGCGGCCTGGAAGGCGCTGCCCGACGACGTCAAGGGCATCCTGGCGTCGACGACGCGCGAGTGGACCTGGGACCAGGTGCAGCGGGTCGCCGTCGACGACGTGCGAGTCGCCAAGGAACTGGCCGCCAAGGGCATCAAGGAAGAGGTCTGGTCCGGCCCCGAGATGGTGAAGATGCGGGCGCTGGCGCAGCAGACCTGGGAGGACTGGTCGAAGAAGACGCCGCTCGCCAAGCAGGCCTACGACTCGCAGATCGCCTGGCTGCGCGAAATCGGCGTCGTCGCCTGAAGTACGACCGGCAGGCAATGCGCGGAATCGGGATCGCCTCATGACCGGAGAGGCGGAAAAAGGGCAGCGGCCGGGAACTGCTGCCCCGGCCGCCGGCGCGGTCGAGCGCTTCTGCACGGCCATCGATCGGCTGAACGAGTGGGTCGGGCGCGCCACAGGTGCGCTGATCCTGGTGGTCACGATGGCGGTGATCTACGAGGTGGTTGCCCGGACCTTCTTCGGCAGGGCCACCGTGTGGGCCAACGAGACGACCATCTACCTGTCGGCAATGATCTACCTGCTCGGCGGCGGCTATGCACTGAAGCATCGCCGGCACGTCCGCATCGACGTCGTCTACCAGTTGTTCTCCGACGTGGGGCGGCGGCGCCTCGACATCATCGCCCTGGTGTTCTTCGTCGGCTACGTCGGCGCCCTCGTCTGGGTGGGCACCGACATGGCCTGGTCATCGTTCCAGCTGCGCGAAGGCACCGGCACTCCCTGGGATCCGGCGATCTGGCCGGTCAAGGCCACGATCCCGATCGCCGGCCTGCTGCTGCTGGTGCAGGGAATCGTCAACCTGATGCGCGAGATGAACATCGGCGGAGCGAGCGCATGGCCGCAATGAGTGCGCACTGCCGTTCCACGGCCGCGCTTGCAGGCGCGGCCGGCTTCGCGGGGGCAAGCGCGAGCAGTTGCGCTTGCCTAATCCCGCTTCGCCCAAAACGCTCAGCCCCGCAGCGCGAAGCGCGCAGGGAAAGCTCAACAAGCTTTGACGGCTGCACCGGGGTGCGGGCTGCGCGGCGCGGAGGCAAGTCAATTGAGTATTGAACTGCTCAGCCTGCTGTTCGTCGCTGTATTCATCGTCATCCTGCTGCTCGGCGTGCCGCTCGCGTTCGCGACCGGCGCTGTGGCGGTGGTGTTCGCCTATCTCCTGTTCGGTCCGCCCGGCCTGACGCTGGTCGTCAGCCGCGTGTTCACGCTGATGGGCAACTACGTGCTGGTGTCAGTGCCTTTATTCATATTGATGGCCTGCATCCTCGAACGTGCCGGGGTGGCGGAAGCCATCTTCCGCGCCGTGCACGTGTGGTCGGGCCGCCTGCCGGGCGGACTGGCAGTGGCGGTGATCATCTCCTGCGCGCTGATGGCGGCGATGGTCGGCGTCATCGGTGCCGAGATCGTCACCATGGGCGTGGTGGCGCTGCCGGCCATGCTGGCGCGCAAGTACAACCGCGACCTGGCGCTCGGGTGCATCTGCGCCGGCGGCGGCCTGGCGACGCTGATCCCGCCGAGCGTGGTGCTGATCATGTACGGACTGACGGCCGGCGTCTCCATCGGCCAGCTCTATGTCGCAGGCGTGATCCCCGGGCTCCTGCTGGCCGGCATCTACATCGCCTACATCCTGATCCGCACCTGGCTGCGCCCCGAGGACGCGCCGCCGGCCACTGCTGAAGAACTGGCAATGACGCTGCGCGAGCGGCTGGCGCTTCTGAAGGACCTGATCGTGCCGGCATTCGTGGCGCTGTCGGTGCTCGGCTCGCTGTACCTCGGCTGGGCAACGCCGACCGAGGCCGCGGGCGTAGGTGTCACCGCGGCCATCGTCGCGATGTTCGTCAACGGCCGCTTCAGCCTGCGGGCGTTGATGGGCGCGATCCACGACACCACCAAGGTCACGGTGATGCTGTACTGGCTGTTCTTCGGCTCGTCGGCATTGATCGGCGTCTACACGCTGGCCGGCGGCACCAAGCTGATCCAGGACTGGATGACCGGGCTGCCATTCGGGCCGATCGGCGTGCTGCTGATGATCATGCTGATCTGGATCATTCTCGGCTGCTTCATTGACTGGATCGGAATCCTGCTGCTGACGGCACCAATCTTCGTGCCGGTGGCCAGCAAGCTCGGCTTCGATCCGGTCTGGCTCGGCATCCTGTTCTGCATGAACATGCAGATTTCGTACATCTCGCCGCCGTTCGGGCCGGCCGCCTTCTATCTGAAGGGCGTGACGCCGCCCGATGTCACCCTCGGCGAGATCTTCCGCTCGGTCTGGCCCTATATCGGCCTGCAGTTCCTCGCTCTCGGGCTGGTGATCGCCTTCCCGCAGATCGCGCTGTGGCTGCCGGGAACGATGTCCCGATGAACGCGGCCGGCGAGCGCCGGCTCGACGCCGTGGTCGACGTGATGCGCGTGCCGGCCGCCGGCGACCTGGCGGCTGCCGTGCTGGCCACCGGCGGCGTCGACGTGTGGCGCGAGGTCGAGACCGAAGTGCTGGTGGTCGGCGGCGGCACCGGCGGCGTCGCCGCGGCGCTGGCGGCGGCACGGCGCGGCCGCCGGGTCGATCTCGTCGAGGAGACCGACTGGCTCGGCGGCCAGATGACGGCGCAGGGCGTCGCCGCGCTCGACGAGCACGACCACATCGAGTCCTTCGGCGGCACGGCGAGCTACACCGCCTTTCGCGACGCGCTGCGCCGCCACTATCGGCAACTGGCGGCGCAAGAAGCCGATCGTCCGGACTTCAACCCGGGCCGCTGCTGGGTGACACGGCTGGCGTTCGAGCCGCAGGTCGCGGTCGAGGTGATCCGCGAGCAGTTGCGGCCCTACGTCGCCGCGGGCCGCCTGCGTATTCACCTGCGACACAAGGCGATCGCCGCGCAGGTCGTGGGCGACCGGATCGCGGCGGTGACCGCAGTCGACCTCGACTCGAGGCAGGCGCTGCGCTTCCGGCCGCAACTTGTGCTCGACGCCACCGAACTCGGCGACCTGCTGCCGCTCGTTGGCGCCGATTACCGCAGCGGCGCCGAGACTGTGGCGGAAACCGGCGAGCCGCACGCGCAGCCGCTCGAAGCCAGGCCGCATTGCGTGCAGAGCTACACGTACACCTTCGGCCTCGAGCGGCGGCCGGAAGGCGAATCGCACGTGATCGCCGCGCCGCCGATCTACGCCGCCTTCCGCGCGGCCGGCCGCTACAGCCTGCGTATCGAAGTCCACGGCGGCGAGATCTACGGCGAGGAGAGCGGTCACCTCGCCTTCAGCATCTTCGACACGCTGCCCGGCACCAAGGGCGGACTTTGGACCTACCGGCGGCTGATCGACAGCAGCCTGTTCGGCGGCCGTTATTCCTCCGACCTTTCGATGATCAACTGGCCGGGCAACGACTACGGCGACGAGGGCCTGATCGACCGGCCCGCCGCCGCTGTTGCCCGCGCGCTGCAGAACGCCAAGCAGGCGAGCCTGGGATTCCTGCACTGGCTGCAGACCGAAGCGCCTGCGATCGGCACGCGGCTTGGCGCGCCGGAGCTGAGACTCGAACCGTCGATCATGGGCAGCGCCGACGGGCTGTCGAAGCATCCCTACATCCGCGAGTCGCGGCGCATCGTGGCGCTGACGACGGTGCGCGAGCAGGACGTGGCGATCGACTGCCAGCGCGGCGCGCGGGCGCAGCACTTCGCCGACAGCGTCGGCGTCGGCTGGTATCCGATCGACATCCATCGCGCCGGTCCGGAGGACGTCGGCATCAGCACGCGCACGCGGCCGTTCCAGGTCCCGCTCGGCGCGCTGATTCCGGTGCGGCTCGACAACCTGGTGGCCGCGGCCAAGAACATCGGCACCACGCATATCACCAACGGCTGCTACCGGCTGCATCCGGTCGAATGGAACGTCGGCGAGGCGGCCGGAGCCCTGGCGGCGTTCGCGCTCGAGACCGCCGTGACGCCGCGTACGGTGCACGGGACGCCGTCTCGGCTGCAGGCCTTTCAGCGCCGCCTGGTCGAGGAGGGCGTGCCGCTCTCCTGGACAATCGATGTCGGTACCCGCGACCCGTCGTTCGCCGCCGTGCAAATGGCGGTGATGCACGGCGAATTGCCGCTCGACGACACCCATCTTCGCTTCGATGGCGATGCTCGGCTTACTGCCGCACAATGGGCCAGATGCGGCGGCGGTCCATTGCCGGCCAGCCGCGGCGCAGCGGCGGCGCTGCTGGCGGCACGCCGGAGCTGACGACACGGACGCAAGGAGACCAGAGGATGACCCCGGAACAGGTGCTCGGCATCGCCCCGAGAGTGCTGTCGCAGGCGCAGCGCGAGTCGTACTTCAACGACGGCTACTTGCTGCTGCCGGAGATCATTCCGCCGGACTGGCTGCGACGGCTGCGGGCCTCGTCGGACGCCTTCATCGAGCGCAGCCGATCGCTTGCCCGCTCCGACGCGATCTTCGATCTCGAGCCCAATCATCGTCCCGACGCGCCGCGGCTGCGGCGCGTCTCAAATCCCGACCAGCACGATCCGGAGATCTGGGCGTACTGCACCGAGTCGCTGCTCGGCGACATCGTTGCCGACCTGGTCGGGCCGGACGTGAAGTTCCACCACGGCAAGCTGAACTACAAGTGGGCCCGGGGCGGCGAGGAAGTGAAGTGGCACTACGACATCGGCTTCTGGCCGCACACGAACTACTCGCCGCTGACCATCGGCACCTATCTTCACGACTGCGGCCCGGAGCAGGGCCCGCTGGCGGTGCTGCCGGGCAGCCACAAGCGCGAACCGCTGGAGATGCAGTACAGCGACGATGGCCAATGGATCGGCTGCCTGCGCGACGAGGACCTGGCGCGGCACGATCTCACGCGGGCGGTGACGCTGCCGGGACCGGCCGGCTCGCTGACGCTGCACAACTGCCGCACGCTGCATGCCTCGGCACGCAACGAATCCGACCTCGGCCGGCCGCTGCTGCTGTTCACGATGACCTCGGGCGACGCCTTCCCGTACACCGGCAACCCGCTGAAGCCGCAGCACGACCAGACGATGATCCGCGGTCGCCGGCCGGCCTTCGCCCACGTCGATCCGCGGCCCTGCCCGCTGCCGCCGGACTGGTCGGGCGGCTACTCGTCGATCTTCGCCCTGCAGCAGCGCGAAGCCGCGGCGATGATGTAGCGCCCCGCGGCAGAGGCACGCGGGGGCGAAGCTAGAATTTTCGGCGATCTGAGGCTTCGGGCTGCCGACAATCCGCGGCGGCCTCGAAGCCGCCGCCCACCGGGAGGACAAGACGATGAAGGCTCTTCACATCCTGCTGACCGCGGCCGCGGCGGCCGCAGTGGCCGCCTGCGCGCAGATGTCGCCATCGGGCGGCGCGGCGGCCTCGGCGCAACTGAAGCCCACCGCCGGCAACACGGCCTCTGGCATGGTCACCTTCGAGCAGAGGGGCGACAAGCTCCTGATCACCGCAGTCGTCACCGGCCTGAAGCCGAACAGCGAACACGGCTTCCACGTGCACGAGAAGGGCGATTGCTCGGCGCCAGATGCGATGAGCGCCGGCGGCCACTTCAACCCGGGCGCCAAGCCTCACGGTCACTACGACAATACGGACCGGCACGGCGGCGACATGCCGAACCTGCGCGCCGATGCCGCGGGCAGCACGCGCGTGATGTGGGAGTCGGACCTGCTGTCGGTGAGTGGCGCCAACGGCTTGATCGGCCGCTCCGTGGTGGTGCATCGCGACCCCGACGATTACAAGAGCCAGCCTGCCGGCAACTCGGGACCGCGCATCGCTTGCGGCGTCATCGTCACCGGCAAGTAGCTTTGCCGCTGCAATCCAACGCATTCGACCTGGAGCACCCATGAGCCAGACCATCAGCTTCCCGCGGCCCGACGGCCAGAGTGTCAACGGATACCTTGCCGAACCCGCCGCCGCGAAGGGCGCGCCCGGGGTGGTCGTGATCCAGGAGTGGTGGGGCCTGAACGACCAGATCCGCGGCGTGGCGAACACGCTCGCCGCGGCCGGCTACCGGGCGCTGGTGCCGGATCTTTATCGCGGCCAGGTGGCGCTCGAAGCGCACGAGGCCGAGCACCTGATGAAGGGCCTGAACTTCGGCGACGCCGCCGGGCAGGACATCCGCGGCGCGGTGCAGTTCCTGAAGCGGTCCGGATCCGCCAGGGTGGGCGTCACCGGCTTCTGCATGGGCGGGGCGCTGACGCTGCTTTCGGCCTGCAACGTGCCGGAGGCCGACGCCGCCTGCGTCTGGTACGGCTATCCGCCGCTGGAGTACGTCGACGCGGCGAAGATCAAGGTGCCGCTGATGGGCCACTGGGCCACCGACGATGCCGCCTTCGCGATCGGCGGCGTCGACACGCTGGAGGAGAAGCTGCGCGCCGCCGGCGTCAAG
>Ga0105090_10000503_pt1 | contig 19380 bp, 16 predicted proteins | sample PPLLak3March2015_FD_79110 | JGI IMG/M metagenome (GOLD analysis project Ga0105090, IMG submission 79110) | Freshwater sediment microbial communities from Prairie Pothole Lake near Jamestown, North Dakota, USA - PPLs Lake P7 Core (1) Depth... | ecosystem: Environmental > Aquatic > Freshwater >... | reverse complement strand
GCGCGACGGTTGCGAAGCTTTCACGACGTTCTCCTCTTTAGCGGCGTTCGCGCGAAGTGCGCGGGGGCCGCAAGCCGGACACAAATCCCCCGGCCCGTGACGTGGGCCAAGCGTCCATCTGTGGTGTCTGTGGTGTCTGTGGTGTCTGTGGTGTCTGTGGTGTCTGTGGTGTCTGTGGTGTCTGTGGTGTCTGTGGAAGTCAGTCCGGAGCCATGTTCGTCGCCATCTCGAACGCCGTCGCCTTCAGCCGGTCACCTGCGCCGAACAGCGCGTGCGCGTAACGGTCGCCCTTGACGACCTGCGCGTGATCGACCCACGCGGTCACGGCGTTGACCGCACCCCACCACGTTGGCGCGTCGGCGGGAATGTCACGGTCCGGCAGCCCCAGGATGCGGATGCGCTCGATCGCCGCCCGAGCCTCGACCGCTTTCGCGAGGCGCGTCTCGTAGCCCCGATTCAACGCCACACTCGCGTTCACGGCCACGGGTGACGGGTCGGGAATCAGCGCCGCCAGGAACCGTCGAAACGCCGCGTCGTCGCAAGGCCGCGCCGCCAGCGATGCCAGTACCTTCTGCGACTCGCGGACCTGATCGGTCGCGAGCTGCAGGAACGCCTTCGCCCTCCGCTCGACCACGGACGGGTTGTCGCGGTGGCGCCAGCGGAACGCCCGGGCACTCTTCCGATTCAAGGCAAACGACAGCGTGTTGCGGCAGACCACGCGCACCGTGGTGAGACGAATGTCGATAGGCTGCGAGCCATCGTGGCTGTTCGAGTACAGCAGGTACGTCTCGACCACGTCGTCGCCGCCAACGCGGATGTCCTCGGGTAGTCGCGCGAGCAGCCACACCACCTCGCCGTTCCGCAGGTAGCCGCCGGTGTGGTACTTGCGGGCACCGGGGTGGAAGAGCCGGTCAAACAGCTCGCCGCCCTCGCGGTTCTGCAGCGGGCGGAAAGCGGGATGCACGACGCCGACGACGCGTTCGGGATGGTCGGGCCCGCGATCGTCGCGCACGACGGCCATGCGGTGCGGTGCCGGGCTCGATGCGCCGTCGGCAGTGGCGATCGGGACGAGCCGAACGTCCCAGTCGAGGCCACCCTGCGCGAGCGCCTCGTCGAGGGTCAATGGCTGCGTGGCGTGTCGTCCCAAACCGTGCCACGGCACATCGCCGTACCAGAACATCTCGCCTATCTCGTGGGCCATTTTGGGTCTCCTTGTCGTCCGATCTGATTAGCGTTGAGACGCGGCTGCACTGCTCTGCGGTACCCCGTCACCCCAACCCTCTCCCCCGATGCCGGGGGAGAGGGAGCCGTTCCCCCTCTCCCGCTTGCAGAAGAGGGTCGGGGTGAGGGAGCCGTTCCCCCTCTCCCGCTTGCGGGAGAGGGTCGGGGTGAGGGTGCCGTCTTCGCCATGGAGACTTCCGCTGAGCTACATCGCTGATCAGGTCGTCCGATCACGCGCGCCGGAAGAAGAACAGCCAGTCGTCGATGTCCAGCCCGACGCGCTGCTCCGGGTTGGCGCGCAGCATCTGGCTCCAGCCTTCGTACTGCGTCAGCTGCTCGGTGTGGTGGCGAAGCTTCTCCAGCACCTCGTCGAGCTTCTGGCGCAGGTCGTCGCGCACGCTGACGCGGTTGGCGCGCTCCCAGTCGCGGGACTTCGGACTCTGGTAGCCCACGACAATCTTCTCGTCGATCTCCAGGCCGTCGGCGCGGATGGTCGCCAGCACCTCGTCGCGCTGGCCCTTCCAGAACGCGAGGCGCTCGCTGTGGTGCGCGATCTTCGTGTCGGCGGCCTCGGCCAGCCGGGTGGCGGTGTATTCGAATTTCCAATCGTCTCGTTTCATGCGCTGATGGTGCGGCCCGCGGTGGCTCATGGCACGATCTGCCAAGCGCCGTTGGTCATGTCAGTGGCGCCGGGACGCAGGACGACTCAGTTCGGCAATCGGCCCTGCTCCTTCGCCTGCTGCGCCTCGATCTCCGCCTGCTTGCGCGCCTCGATGCGGCAGACGTAGCTGCCGAAGTCCCTGAGGATGTCGCCGGTGGCACCGATGCCGTAGTTCACCGCGATGTGGGCGAGCGTCCAGACCAGGTTGTCGGAGAGCTCGGCCATGTACCTGCCGGCGGCGGCGTCGGCGAACATCTCGGCACAGGTTTCGAGGTAACGCTTGTCCGCGGCCTCGGCCGGCGTGCAATCGTTCAACGGCGGTGGGGGCGGTGGCTGCGCCGCTTGCGGTTCTTTGCTGGCGATTCGCGTCCGGTTCGTCATGTCGTTCTCCATGGCTGGATGATGGGCTCGGCGGTGGCTCAGGACGTGAGCCTGTTGGGCCGTTCGTCGTCCGCCGGGCAGGCGCCATCGTCGCGGCCGAGCTTCAAGCCCTGGCCGAACGCTCCGCAACCGGGGATCGCGGCGATCGCGTCGAGCGCGTGGGCAAGTTCCATCACCATCTCGCGACCGTCGTGGGTCGCAAGCCGCGCGCCCAGCACGCGCTCGAGCCGGCCGTGATACCAGCCGCTCTGTTTCGGCGGCGAGCTGAAGCGCCTCCAGAATGCAGCGTGGTCGTCGGTCGCCCGCAGGTCATGCAGGATCGCCCGCGCGTTGTGCAGCTTGTCCGCGGCCGAGACGAGGCAGGCACCGAGGCTCGCATCGGCCGCCAGGTGCTCGACGTACTTGGTCTTGCGCGGCGGCCAGTCGGGCTTGGGCTGATCGAAGGTGTCGGTGCACTCCTCGACGATCTTCGCGACACCGTCGCCGAAGCGTGCGCGGATCTGCTCGAGCATCCTGCGCCCGCCCTGATCCTCCGGCGCATCGTGCAGCACCGCGGCGATCGCGACATCTTCGTCGCCGTCGTGCTCGATCACCAGCGAAGCCACGGCGAGCAGGTGCGACAGGTACGGGATGCGGGTGCCCTTGCGCACCTGCGCGCAGTGCGCGACCAGCGCGAAGTCGATGGCCTCGGTGAAGCGGTTGGTCAACAGCGGGCGCGGAATGTCTCCCATGCTGTAGCTCCTCGTCGGGCACGATTGGTCGATCCGGCGCGCGCCGCGTGCCGCTTGCGGCGCAACCCGGTGCCGGAGAGCGGCGCTCGTGACGCCGCCCCGGCGTTTCCCTCGCGGCACCGAAGCACCGCGTCCTGCACCAGCTTCATCACCGGCCGCGAACGGCCGGCACCACGATCGTCAGAGGGGTAGGCCCGCAAAGGCCCCGGCGCCCGGACGGGCACCGTTGGAGGTCTGACGCTTTAGCGGCATTTCTGAGTCGCCCGCAAGTGGTCGGTAAATCGGCGACGCGCAAATGAAACAACCCGCTGGCTTGAGCCAAAGCGGGTTGCGCTTCCCCTTTAGCTGATTTTCTCTGGCGTCCGCAAGCAGGGAAATAAATCGACGCACGAACATATGATACGCCGGCGGCGACGCGCACTCAATCCTGGCAGGCACCCATTGGTCGGCGCGCATGCACGAATACGACAACCGCAGACGCGTGAGAAACACAAACTCGCCGACGAGCGGCCCGAGGTGGCTCAGCGAGCGAGCCTGATGTTCTGCATACTGGGACGCATGGCCACTGCCCATCTTCCCGCTGCGTTCCTCGACGACGCGCAGTTCATGAAGCGCGACGCGATCGTTCTTGAAGAACCTCGAAAGTTCGGACTGACGGTGGCGTGGAACGTCGCCAGCGACCATCAGGAGCCGCTAGGCAGGCTACTCGGCATCCACGGCCGGACGATGGCGGCCTGCGTCGTCGCATACTGCTGACGGGACCGCCATGGCACACACGCTCTCGAAGTCACGACTCATGGCTCTTCGCCAGTGCCCGAAGCGGCTCTGGCTGCAGACCTTCCGGCGTGATCTCGCCGTCGTCGACCCGGCCGCGCAGGCGCGCTTCGATGCCGGCAATCGCGTAGGCGAGATCGCACGCGAGCTCCGCCCGGGTGGTCGGCTGATCGGTCACGTCGACGACCCCGGCCGCGCGTTGCAGGAGACGCGCGAGGCGCTGGCCGGTGCCGACGATCGCCTGCTGTTCGAGGCCGCGCTGAAGCACGGTGGCGTGCTCGTCCGCGCGGACGTCCTGGAGCGTCGCGATGGCCGGTGCAGGCTCGTAGAGGTCAAGTCCTCGACCGCGGTCAAGCCACCGCACGTCGAGGACGTCGCGATCCAGGCGTGGGTGCTGCAGGGCGCAGGGCTCGTGCTCGAAGACACGAGACTCGCGCACGTCGACAACACGTTCGTCTATGCGGGCGACGGCGATTACGATGGCCTGCTCGTCGAGGTGGACCTCGCCGACGAGGTGCGGCCCCTCCTGGAGGAAATCCCGCGCTGGGTCGCCGAGGCGCAGCAGGTGCTGGACGGCGACATGCCCGGCGTCGACATCGGCGCGCATTGCGCGCAGCCCTACGACTGCGAGTTCTTTGCCTGGTGCAGTCGGGACGAGCCGGCGTATCCCGTCTCGATCCTGCCGCGCGGCGCCACGCTCGCCGCAGAGCTTCGCGCGGAGGGTTTGCGGGATCTGCGCGAAGTGCCCGAAGAGCGCCTTGGCAACGCGGTTCACATCAGGGTATGGCGCGCGACCCGGGCCGACGCCCCGGAGGTCGATCCGGCGGTCGCGCCGCTGCTGCGCGATCTCCCCTATCCTCGATCGTTCCTCGACTTCGAGACGATCCAGCCGGCCATTCCGCTCTGGGCGGGCACGCGCCCCTACCAGCGCATCCCGGTGCAGTGGTCGTGCCACATCCAGGCCGAACCGGGTCGCCTCGTGGCCTTGGGCGAGCTCGTCGTGACGGGCGAGGACCCGCGCCGTGCGTTCGCGGAATCGCTGATTCGCGCGATGCCGTCGGACGGCCCTGTGTTCGCCTACAACGCCGGCTTCGAGCACGGCGTGCTCAATGAGCTCGTGCAGGCGCTTCCAGACCTCGCCGCGCCGCTGCAACGCATCGCCGATCGACTGGTCGACCTGCTGCCGATCACCCGCGCCCACTACTACCACCCCGCAATGCGGGGCTCGTGGTCCTTGAAGGCCGTACTGCTGACGATCGCGCCGGACCTCGACTACGCCAACCTCGACGGCGGGGTGCGGAGCGGCGGCGACGTCGAATCGGTGTATGCCGAGATCCTCGACCCCGCAACCGATGCGGGTCGCCGGACGGTGCTCGAGACCGCGATGGTCACCTACTGCGAGCGCGACACGGTGGCGCTGGTAAGGCTGGTCGCGTTTCTTGAGGCGGTAGAACCTGCCTGACCTGGTGGCCGGCTTCCGCAACGGATCCGGACCATCGCATCCCTTGCCGCCCGCGGTCTCGGGCATGCGCCGTGCTTCGCCATGGGCCACGACGGCCATTCCCGGGGGCTCGACCCCATCCGACGTCGACTCCATTACCTGCACCGTCCGGAAATGACAAATCCTGGGGGCGGTGTAGCAGGTCTTCGGCGGGTCAGTCGGCTTCTCACCATCGAGATGTCCGCAGTCCTCCGTCCCAAGTACGCCGTACCAAGTGCTTGGGACTGCGAGCGCAACGCCGCCGGAGCGATCGGTCAGCTCGACCGGGCCGCCGCGAGAGCGCCGAGCGCGCGTCGCTGCATTTCATTGGCGTCCCACTCCCTCGCCGCAGCCCACGCGGTGTCAAATGCAACTGCACCGAGTGCCGAGTGCAGTCGTTCGACCATGTCGATCCAACGCCGCTGCCGTTGAGGCGACCGTGCGAGGTGTGCGCTATCGCGCAACCGCTGCGCGGCGGCCGCCAGATCGCAGGCCAGCGGCACGTCTCCGAGCGCCAGCGCCAGTGCCGCGTGATCCTCGAGGCAGCCCACCCAGGGGCCGCGCATCTCGAAGGCGTCGAAGACGACGAGCGCCTCGCGCAGGCGCGACTGCGCCGCGGCGAGCCTGCCCGCCCGTAGGTCCAGATACCCAAGCGCCCAGCACGCGTGTGCCACGCCCCGCTGGTCGCCGGCGGAGGAACAAACCGATAGAGAACGCTGGAAGCGCCGCTCGGCCTCGGTCTCGTCGCCGGCCTCCATCGCGATCTCGCCGAGCACGAGTTCTCCCTCGCCTTCGGACTCCGCGTGCTTGATCTCCTTCGCAATCGACAGCGAGTCCTCCAGATGGACCCGAGCAGCTTCGGACAGCCCCAGGTGGAATTTCACCTGACCCAACTGCAGTTGCGTGATCGCCTCGCCTACACGGTGGCCGTGCCGCCGGAACAGCTCCAGGGCCTCGCTTATGTCGGCACGCGCGCCCTCGAGGTCGCCGCTGCTCAGCCGCGTGAGGCCCAGCGTCGACAGTGTGCCGGCCAAGTCCACCGGAGCGTCGAACCCGCGGCGCAACGCCAGACACTCCTGCAGCATCGCCAGCGCCTCGTCCAGGTCGCCCTGGACCTCAGCCAGGGCCGCACCGACATACAGGCCGTGGGCGCGCGCGAGTGCCGAGTCCATCACGGCCGGATGCGCAAGCATCGCGCGGACCACCGCGCGGCCCTCGCCGACGCCGCCATGCATGATCCAGAAGTTCTGCAGCGCCACCGCCATCTTCAGCGCGATGAAGGGATCGACGCCGCTGTCCGGGGCCTGGGGCCATGCCATGGCGGCACGCAGGTTGTCGTGTTCGAGGTCCAGCCGGTCGAGCCATTCGCGCTGCCGAGGGCCCTGCATGCCATCCCGGGCCTGCTTGGACAGCTCGAAGTAGTACTGGCAGTGACGTGCCGCAGCGGCCTGCGCACCGCCGGATTCGGCCAGCTTCTCGGCGGCATACTCGCGGATCGTTTCCAGCATGCCGAAGCGCCCTTGGCCGTCGCGCTGATACATCGTCACCAGGGACTTTTCCACCAGCGACGACAGCAGATCCAGCACGTCGTCGGACTCGACCTCGTCGTCGGCACACACCGCCTCGGCGGCCGGCAGGTCGAACCCGCTGCGGAACACCGCGATCGCTTGCAGGACCGCCTGTTCGGGCGGTTCCAACATGTCGTAGGACCAGTCGATCAGCGCGCGAAGCGTCTGCTGTCGCTCCTCGCGCACGATGCTGCCGCCGGTGAGGAGCTTGTAGCGCTTGTCCAGGCGCCGGTTGATGTCCGCGACTGTCAGCGCGCGCAGCCGTGCCGCGGCCAGCTCCAGCGCCAGCGGGATGCCCTCGAGCCGCGCGACCAGTGCGGCCACAGCCGGGGCGTCGACCTCGTTGAGCTCGAAGTCGGGTCGCTGCTCTTGCGCGCGCTCGACGAACAGTCGCACCGCGACGAATTGCGACAGCACCGCCACGGTGTCGGTGGCCGCGGGTACCGGCAGCGGCAGGATGGCGTAGGTGTGTTCGCCCGGGACGCGCAGCGGGGCGCGGCTGGAGGCGACGATAGCCACGCGCTGAGCGACATTCAGCACAGCGCTGGCCAGCGTCGCGGCCGGTTTGAGCAGGTGTTCGCAGTTGTCCAGGATCAGGAGTGCGTGCCGCGCCTTCAGGTGCAGGCCGATCGACTGGAGCAGTGACCGACCTGGCTCCTCGCGCACGCCCAGCACCTGCGCCGTCACGGCCAGCACCGAGGCGTCGTCGCGCAATGGGGCCAGGTCGAGAAACCACACGCCGTCGGGGAACTCGGCCATCAGCTCGGCGGCCACTTGCAGGCTCAGCCGCGTCTTGCCCAAGCCGCCCATGCCCAGCAGCGTGACCAGCCGGGCCTTGCCCAGCAGGGCGCGAATGTCGGCGAGTTCGCGTTCGCGGCCGATGAAGGCATGACGCAACTCGGGCAGGTTGTTCGGGACCTGCCGCACGGGCATCCAGCGACCACGGCTCTGCACGACGCGATAGACCTTCTCGCTGTCCGGCGGCGGTGCGAACGACGATGGATCGTCGCCGACCTCGAACAGCTCGATCGGGTCGACCAGGCCCTTCACAACCCAGTGTCCGTGCGAAACGACGCATAGCGTGTCGGCCCGGGGAGAGCCGGCGATTGCGTCGCGAGCCTCGACGGTAAGTAGTGTCTGACCTGCGCGCGCCAGCGACATCACGCGCGCCGCGGTCGGCTTGGCCAGGCCGTCCACCTCCAGCGGCTTGGCGCCGCGGGCGACGTCCTCCGGCGGGTTCTCGCGCAGGACCACAGGCCCGACATGCAGTCCGGCGCGGGCCTTCAACGGCACCGGCAGCGAGGCGAGCGCTCGGTGGTAGGCGCGCGCGTACTGCACTGCGTCGACTGCAGCATCGAACAGCAACAACATTCCGTCAGTCTTGTCGATCTCACGACCGTGCCAAGCGGGAAGCAGGTCGCGCGCGACACGGTCGTGCGCGGCCCACAACCGAGCCATCTCGACGTCGCCGATCCGTTGCGACAACTTGGTGCTGTCGACTACGTCAGTAAGGAGCAGGGCGCGCTGGTCGGTCAATGGGTCCGCTGTTGGCATACGACGAATTGGCGCCGCCGGACGAGTCTCGGCAGCTTGCCGAAGTCTCTAGGAGCACGTGCGACGACGCAAGCACATTGGCACGCGTTCGCGGCCCGCAGCTCTGCGTTCCAGGTACGCCGTACCAAGGGCTTGGGACTGCGACTGGGCTCGGTCGCCCGGGGGGCCAGCCCCGAGCTGCGGACTGCGGGCTTCGCATGAAGCCGCTTCACTCGCACGGCGCGTGGATGCCCGCCACCCCAAGCTGACGCAAGGGGTGCTCTGAACCGGTCACAAAAGCCGAGGCAAGCGGCCGTTCAAATCACGGTAAGCGGCGCGCGTCAACCTCGCAAGAGGTTGTGTCAACGTTCTTTCGCACTTTCGTTGGCGGTAGCCTGATCTGATCTGAAGCAGCTGCCTCCGCGGGAAGCAGGTTGAGCAATGTATCCATTGTGAGATAGCGCCGCTTGCCCCGCTTCGTACTTGCGATGTGTCGCAATCGCGCCCCGAGGCACATCTCCGATCTCCGTTGGCCGCCTCCTGTCGCAGCCTGTTGCCGACTCGATTGCCAAAGTCTCGTGTTATGTACGATGCCGAACACAATTGCTTGTTTAGATGGTGGCAACTTAGACTGACAATCTCTTTGCTTCGCCTTCGATTCGATCCGGTCCGGGATCACGCTTCCGAAGCACGAAAAGAGACTCCCGACGAACGAGTTGTGAGGGATGCACAAAGGGATGGCTCGAATGCCTGTTTCAAGACACGCCTTGGTTCCGAACCGTCTGCTTGCCGCATTGCCTCGCAAGGATTACCGAGAACTGCTGCCCTTCCTTGAACCGGTCACGCTGGCCTTTCAGGAGGTTCTCTATGAACCTCGTACCCAGATTCGCCACGTGTACTTTCCCAAAGATTGCTTCGTCTCGATGCTGACTACCGTGGATACCGACCGCGCTGCGGAGGTTGGACTCGTCGGCTCTGAAGGCATGATCGGGCTTCCCGTGGCGCTCGGTGCGGCTATCTCGCCCTTTCGTGCCGTAGTACAAGGCGGCGGCACGGCAATGCGGATGAAGGTAGCGGACTTTCGCCGCGATTTCAGCAAGAGCGATGCGTTGCGGCGACAGTTGCTTCTCTTTACCCACTTATTGATGATCCAGATCGCCCAGACCGCAGCGTGCAATCGCTTCCATGTCGTGGAAAAGCGCATGGCCCGCTGGCTGTTGATGACGCGCGACCGCGTCCACTCCAACGAGTTTCGCATTACGCAGGAGTTTCTTTCGCTCATGCTCGGAGTGCGTCGGAGTGGAATCACCGTGGCCGCGTGCAGCCTCCACGCACGCAAGCTCATTAGCTACCGACGTGGTGCCGTCACCATCCTCAACCAGACCGGGCTCGAAGCGGCTGCCTGCGGGTGCTATAAGACTGTCAAAGACAGCTACACCCAGGCACACGCTTAGAAGGGAAGTTCCCCGCCAGCCGCACCGAAGGCGACGGTCCCGGCAAGCGCGGACTCGACGACGACGCCCAGCACCGTGCCATGGAATTGCAGGTGGGGATTGAGCGCAAACCCGAAGCGGTGGATGAAGACCTCCGCCCCGATCCGCGCCGGCGCTGTGCGCCTGAGGGCACTGCTGCACCGCGCTCAGGAATAGGCGAAGCGCCGTACCCCGGGGCGCGGGGCCACGGCGCATGAAGTAGCGGGGCCGCTTGGCGTCCGACACCGACATCCCGCCGAACTTGGACTTCCACGGGTAGTAACTGGCCTCGGAAAACCCGTGCTTCCGGCACAGGTCCTTCACCCCGATCCCGGTCTCCCCGTCCCGCAGAAAGCCAATGATCTGCTCCTCCGTATAGCGCTTCTTCATGAATCCGATCCCTTCCTGGCAAAATCGGACTCCAAAGCATGACGCTACCAATTCCGGGGATGACGTCGGTATCCATCGAACCGGCAGCAGCTCAAACCAAAGAAAAGCAGCATGACGTGCATCAAGGTTCAGCACGTGCGGAGTGCCAAAGTGGGAACCAAATTTGTAGAAGGGAGCGCCATGTCCGACACACCGACCCGCCAGGCGACCGAGGCCGATACCCCCCTGCAGGACTTTTCCAGGTGCCACGTCGGGTTCGTGACGGTGCTCGAGGCAGCACTCGGCTTGCCCGAGATGATCGTCACCGCCGCACGGTCGCGCTCGTGCGCCGTCGACATGCTGAAGATGTTCCGCAACCACCTTCTCGCCCACCACGATGACGAGGAGCGCGACCTGTTCCCCGCGGTGCTCCGGATCGCGCAGCCTGGGGAGGAAGCGGACCGGGCTCGGACCATGGTCGCCCAACTCATTCGCGAGCATCGCGAGATCGCGCAGCTGTGGGAGCAGCTGGAGCCGGCCGTGCAAGCCATCGCTAACGGTTACCTGCCACGGCTGGACTCAGCGCTGCTGCACGAACTGGTGACGCGCTTTAACGAACATGTGCGCATCGAGGAGGAACAGTTCCTGCCCTTCGCGCAGCAGGTGCTGGCACGCCAGACCGAAGACATCGCGATGCTGGGCTTGGCGCTGCACCGACGCCATGAAGCCGAGGAGATCATGTCGACGGCGGTGGTATACGGGCCCACCTGAGCAGGCTCTTCGCGCAGCGGAAACCCCGCGCGGCTAATCCGCCTTGGCGATGCCGCGAACCGCGTAGGCCTCGGCCGCCTCCAACAGGAAGTCCGCCACGCGCGGCATGCCCTGCCGCTGCAGGTCCGCGGCTACGCCCCGCAGTTCGGCCGCGGTGGCGCGGCCCGGGCGCAGCATGGCGTAGATCTCGAGCACGCGCTCGTTGGGGAGCGCGGTGAGCTCCGCTGCGCGGCGCAGGTTCTCGGCCAGCTGCCGGTAGCCCGCCGCCTCGGCAGCCGCGGCCTGCCGGTCGAGCTGCGCCTTGCTGATGCGGAAATCCTCCGGCGCGAGGCGGCCTGCTCGCAGCGCTTCGATGGTGAGCTCGTCGAGGCGACGCCCGCTCCCGGTGCGGATGGACTCTCGCATGGCGCGTTCTTCGTCCGGTTCCGTTCCGCGCTGGCTCATCGCGACCCCGCGTCGACCCGGCGCATCTCGGTCGGCTCCCGTTCGCGCTGCACCTCTCCCGTCTCGCGACGGTGCAGCAGCATCGTCTGCACGATCAGCCGCAGACGCGCGGTGTTGTCGCTGCGCACCGCGATCGGCGGCGCGGGTGCGCCCCGCGCGTGCAGAGAAGCGTTGTAGCCGATGCGCCGGTAGGCCTCGAGGTCGAGGTTCGGTGCCTGTGCGAAGAGCTCGAGGTTCTCGAGCGGCACGAGGTCCCGGCGGTGGATCACCGTCGTGCCCTTGGACTGGAGGCCGATCGCCACGCCGGAACCGCTCAGCTGCGCGCCGGCGTGGCCGATGAACGCGCAGTCCGACGTGTGCCAGATGCGCACGATGCGCGCGGCGACGCTCCCCTCCTTCAGGCCGTCCACGATCGCGCCCAGCACGTCGCGATGGTCGAGCCCTCCGATCGTGCGGGTGAGCGCACGTCCAAACGCGGGGCCCACGGCGACGATCACCTCCATGCCGTCGCCGGGCTGCGCGGGGCCGACTTCCTCCAGCCACGGCTCGCCGCCGCCGGCATCGAGCGACGCGAGCCACTCGCGCGGCTCCCACGCCTGCGGCAGTGCCTGCAACTCCGCCCAGCGCTCGCCTTCGACGCGATGGCCGGTTCCCGGGCCGCGATAGTCGTTCGGGTCGGTGAGCGCGCTGCGGACCCTGAACCGGGCGTCGAAGATCGCCGAAGGCTGCAGGTAGTCGCCGATCACGCGCTGGCGCTGCATCTCCAGAATGTTGGCCGCAACGTCGTCATAGCCGCCGGCATCGAGCGCAGCGATGACCTCCAGCACGGTCATCGGGCCGTGCTGCAGGCGTTGGGCGGCGTCGATGTCGGCAACGCGGTCCCGGTCCGGCATGTCTTCCGACCCGTACGCCTCCACTGCCGCGGCGATCTCCTCGTCGGTGATCGGCGGGAAGCCGAGCGTCGCGAAGACGAACTGCAGCGCCTTGGCGCCGTGCAGGCGCGCCGCCAGCACGCGCTCCTCGGGAACGGGCGTGATGCCGCCGTCGACGCGCATGTCGCGTTGCAGGACGTGCCAGTCGTCGAGCTCGCTGACGTCGAAATTGCCGCCGCCGAACATGTTGTCCGGACGCGGGATGGCCCCGTAGCCCGAGGTGATGAAATCGGTGCCGGGGATGAACTGCAGCATGAGCTTCGCGGCCTTGCGGATCTCCGAGTGCGAAGCCAGCGCGTCGTTGCCCGAGGCGACTTCCAGCCCGAGGAGCATGGCGATCAGGTTCTCCGCCGTGACCGCCCGCAATCCCTCCGGCAGCGACTCGGGCAGGGCGATGCAGCTGATCGAGCCGTTCTGCGAGCCCTGGCTGCCGGCGGCGCGGGTCACCAGCAGGCTGCGCGCCTCCAGGTAGAGCATCGACCGGCCTTCCGCGTGCCCCATCAGTGCGGGAGCGCCGGCGCCGGACGTGAAGCGCGTCTTGACGCCGCGGCTCGCGTAGGCGGCGTTCAGGAACGCCTTCGACCACGGCGTGTCGTCGCCGTCGACGAAGGCGCGCTCGGTGGCGTAGACCGAGAGCGTCTCGGAATAGCTCGTCAGGCCCTTGAAGCCCAGGCGCAGATTGGTCGCCTCCTCCACCGCGCACTGCGTCAGCACGCCGCCGCGGCCCGCCTGCGCGCCGACCAGGATGGCGAGAGCGTTGAACGGCGCATAGCGGGCGACGGCGACAGTCGTCTCGACTTCGGCGAATCCGCGCAGTGCCGCTTCGGCTGCGTCGGCGGCGAGCAGCGCAGGGTGTTCCTTGCGGTTGGTGACGTGCGCCTGGTTGGCCGGCGTGCGCCGCGCGCGCATCTTGGCCATCCCCATCATCATCTCCAGCATGTTCATCTGGTTGATGATTTCCACTAGCTTGGCGGGCGTGCAGCCGCCGATGACGTCGAGGACTTCCCGGCGCGGGACGTTGATGTCGACGATCATCCGCGCGATCTCGCGCGATGGCGTTGCCATCGCGCGCTCGGCGGTTCCCAGGTCGATCGCGTGCCGGGCGATGAACCGCTCGACCAGGTCGAAGTCCCCGCTCGCCACGCCGTCCATCTCGACGATCGCGCCGTCGCGGATCGCGAGGCTCGGCGCAGGATCGAACGGGCTGTGCGCTGCGCTGAGGCCGACCTCGGGCCACGGCCTCACGAACGTGTCCTTGTTGATCGGCCGCTGCGCGATTCGTTCGAAGCGCTTGGAGCGCATCGGCGACACCTTGCTGTCGAGGCCGTCCCGGGATGGGAGAGGCGGCTGTCGGAGATTGGACGCCGCCCTTCGACCGCGGTCAACCCTGCGGATCAAGGACGGCGCGTACGAGGGAACACTACTCCCTCACCCCGACCCTCTCCCGCACGCGGGAGAGGGAGCACTGGCCCCTCTCCTCGGCCCAAGGCGCCGCTCAGGCCGCCGCCTTCGCGCCCTCCAGGGCCGCCGCCTGCACCCGCGCCAGCCCCCACACCACGACTGCGCACCCCGCCGCGACGAAGCAGAGGATCCCGGCGAAGACGAACGCCATCACGTACTGCTTGGTGACGTCGAAGAGCACGCCGCCGACCACCGGGCCGAGGATGCCCGCCACGCCGTACGCGGTGAAGATCCAGCCGTAGTTGACGCCGAAGTGCTTCGCGCCGAAGTAGTCGGAGGTGGCCGACGGGAAGAGCGCGAAGATGCCGCCGAAGTTGAGGCCGACCCACGCCGAGGCGATGAACACGGCGGTGTGCGAGTTGACGCTCACCAGCACCATGAAGGCCATGCCCTGCGCGAGGAACATCATCATCATCGCGCGCGGCCGGTCGATGACGTCGCTCACCTTGCCCCAGAAGATGCGGCCCAGCGCGTTGAAGATGGCCAGCACCGCCACCGGCTCGATGAAGCGGCCGAAGGTGCCCATCCACTCGGGGGCGAAAGTCTGCCCCTTCAGCACTTCCGCCATCATCGGCGTCCACTGGCCGATGGCCATCAGGCCCGACGTCGCGCCGAAGATGAACGTGAGCCACAACATGCAGGCGAGCGGCGTGTTCAGCATCGCCGGCCAGTCCATCGCGACGCTGGACGCTGCCTTCTGCTGCGCCGGCGTCCAGCCCACCGGCGTCCATCCCGGCGGCGGGTTGCGCAGGAGCATCGCGCCCAGCATCACCACCACCGCGGCGACGATGCCGTGCAGAACGAAGAACGTGCGCCAGCCGATGCCCGCGCCGTCGCTCGTCGCCACGCCGAGGCCGACCAGCACGATCTCGTAGAGGCTGAGTGCATCGCCGTTCGGCGGCAGCAGCAGCCACGAGGCCGGGCCGGCGAAGAAGAGCGCGCCGGCGCCGAAGCCCGCGACGGCGAGCCCGGTGACCAGGCCCTTCTTGTCGGGGAACCACTTCACCGCCGCGGCGATCGGGCACACGTAGCCGAACCCGATGCCGGCGCCGCCGATGATGCCGTAGGTGAGGTAGAGCGCCCAGGGTCGGCTGGCGTCGACCAGCAACGCGCCGAGCAGGAATGAGCTGCCGAGCAGAATGCCACCGATGGAAGCCACGAGACGCGGCCCGAAGCGGTCCTGCAGGCGGCCCGCGGGGATCATCGTGATGGCGAACGTCGCCAACGCGATGGAGAACGCCCACTGCGTGGTGGCGCGGCTCCACCCGAACTCGGTTTCCAGCGGCCGCACGAACACGCTGAACGCGTAGACGGTGCCCAGGATGGCCTGAACGATCAGCGCGCCGACGACGACACTCCAGCGCCCCGCGTTCCCCTGTACCGCGCGAGCCTCGGCACGCGCGTGTTCAGGCATGGTCGACAGCGTTGTCGAGTGATTCATGGTGCGTCCCTGCTCCCGGTGACGATGGCCGCCACCGCCCGGGACGCAGCTCTCCGCGACGCGAACGTCCTCCTTCGTTCGCCCGTGGTCGCGACTGCCCTGTCCTTCGCGCGGGTGCCGGCGACGATGCGCGCTTCCCGCCTTTCCGGTGGCGGGCGTATCGCGCAACTCTTGCCGAAATGCTCGCCCGTGCGAGCCGGTCGCGGTTTGACGCCGATCAGTCTCGCCGAGCCGAAGTGCAAACCAGCGGTCGGATGGGGAGAAATGCAACACGCGCCACGCAAATTCGGCGCGCCATGCTTCAGCCGGCTGCTCCACCCCCGAGCCATGCCTTCACGCGGGGGTGCGCGAGGACCTCCCGGTTGACCACGAATTCCGGCACGCGTCCGCAGAGCGTGTCGACGATGCTCGCCAGCCCCGTGGTCGCCATGTTGTGGAAGCACTCGTCGGTCCAGCACAGCGAGTGCGGCGTGACGATCACGTTGTCCATCGCCAGCAGCGGGTTGGCGGGATCGACCGGCTCCTGCTCGAACACGTCGAGCGCGGCGCCGGCGATGCGCCCGGAGCGCAGCGCCTCGATCAGCGCCGGCTCATCGACCACCGGCCCGCGCGCCACATTCACGAAGTACGCGCTCTTCTTCATCAGCGCAAACTGCGGCGCCGACATCAGGTGGCGCGTCTCCTCGTTGAGCAGCGGGATCGTCACCACGAAGTCCGCTTCGCGCAGCAGCGTTGCCAGGTCGACCTTGCGCGCGCCGATGTAGCCCAATTCGACCGTGTTCACGTAGGGATCGGCAGCGAGCAATTTCATGTCGAACACGCGCGCCATGCGCAGCAGCTCGCGGCCAATGCGCCCCGCGCCCACGACGCCGAGCGTGCGTCCCGTGAGGCCCATCCCCATGTTGTCCATCCGCTCGTTCCACCGCCCGGTGCGCGTGAGGCGGTCCTTCAGCATCAGCTTGCCCGCCAGCGCGAGGATGAACGTCAGCGCGATCGTCGCCACCGGACGCGGCATCGGCCACGGCGTGTTGGTGACCACGATGCCGGCGCGGGTCATGGCCGGCACGTCGACCGAGTCGTAGCCGACGCCGTGCCTTGCCACGACGCGCAGGCGGCAGTCGGGCCGGGCCACGGTGGCGGCGGGAACGCGCGCCATGTTGACGTACAGCGCGTCGTAGCGCGCCGCGTGTTCGGCGCCGACCTCGGGAACAACCGCTGGCAGGTACTCCCACTCGAGACCGGGCGCGTCGTCGAGAATCGCCAGCGCTGCCTTGCCGAACGCCGGCTCGCCGCGCGAGTCGAGGATGTCGCGGGTAATGCCGACGCGGAACTTCGCCGTCATGAAACGCCCCCCTTTTCGTTGCGCAGCACGTCGAGCCCGTGCCGCAGCGCGTTGCCGAGCATCGCCTGGTCGAGGCCGTAGGCCATGAGGCGAAAGCCGTGCGCCTTGTACTCGCGCGCCCAGTCGTCGTCGGTGGCAAGAAAGCCTGCCGTCTTGCCGTGCGCGTCGCACGCACGCACGATGCGCTTCACCGCCGCGAGGTAGTCGGGATGGCGGAACGCGCCGGGCATGCCCATGAAGTTCGTGAGATCGAAGTGGCCGAGCCACAGCACGTCCACGCCCGGGGTCGCGGCGATCGCCTCGACGTTGGCCAGGCCCTCGGCGGTCTCGATCTGCGCGATCACCAGCGTGCGCTCGTGGATCGCCGCGATCTTTGCCGCCACGTCGCCGCCCTCGTAGTCGTCGTGCGCGAAGCCGAATGCCGCGCCGCGGCGGCCGTGGGGTGGGTAGCGCGTGCAGGAGACGATGCGAGCGGCCTCCTCCGCCGTGCCGACCATCGGCACCATCACGCCTAGCACGCCGACGTCGAGGGCACGGGCGATGTAGAAATACTCGCCGCGCGGCACGCGCACCATCGGCACGACGGGCAGCCCGCGGCACAGCGCGACCTGCGTCTTGAGCGTCTCGAACGAGAGACCGGTGTGCTCCATGTCGTACAGGACGAACTCGGCGCCCGCGTTGGCGCAGATCTGCGGCAGCCCCGCCGACACGAACTCGAACACCATGGCGCCGCAGACGCTACCGCCGGCGGCGAGCCTGGCCTTGATGGGATTGGTGCGCATTGGCGTTCCGATGGGAGAGGCTGTTCAGCGGCTAAGATTCTCAATCCCCCTCACCCCAACCCTCTCCCCCGATTCCGGGGGAGAGGGAGGAGTTGGCGGCCCGACTCTACAAGCCGCGCAAGCGTCCCGCAACGGCGCAACCGCTCACGCCTTGCGCAACGCCACGCACATCGCCTGGAAATCCTCGGGCGGATCGCGCCGGAACACGACGCGCGCGCCGCTGCGCGGATGCACGAAGCCGAGCGTTTGCGCGTGGAGCATGGTGCGCGGCGCGTCGATCCTCGCACCCGGGTAGTCGCGGACGTACACGCGCTCGCCGACGAGAGGATGGCCAAGCTCGGCGAGGTGGATGCGAATCTGGTGCTGGCGGCCGGTCTCGAGGCGGCATGCGACGTGCGTCGCGCCGGCGAGTGCGGCGATTGGCTCGACGTGCGTCACCGCGAGCTTCGCCTCCGGCGGCGCCTCGCCGCGCGCGCGCCGGAAGTGGCCATAGGAACCGCGCAGGCCGTCGCCGCGATCGGAGACAAGCAGCGTCTCGATGCGCGTCGCCGCGACGTCGCCGTGCGCGATCGCCTCGTACACGCGGTCGACGTCGTGCGCGCGGAACTGCGCCGCCAGCTTGCGCTTCGCATCGGCGTTGCGGGCGAACACCATGAGGCCGCTGGTGTCCCGGTCGAGCCGGTGCACGACGTCGAGCGGCGTGTCGGGGCCGCGGCCCATGGCCCGCAACAGCGTCCGGGCGAAGTCGGCGAGCGTGCCCTTCGTGCCCGGCTCGTCGGGAACGCTCAGCATCCCGGCGGGCTTGTCGACGACCGCGACATCGCGATCGACGTGCACGATCGCGGCCTCGGCCAGCGGGCCTTTGCGCAGCCTGGGCGCCTGCTCGTCGACGACGACCACCGAGCCCGCGGCGACGCGGCGCGCGGGGTCGAGGCAGCGCACCCCGTCGACCGTCACGCGCCCATCGGTGCAGAGATCGCGTGCGCGCGACCAGGCGCAGCCCGTCCGCTCGCGCACGACCGCCGCGACGGTAGGCTCGAGCGCGTGCTTCGCCTCCGCGTGCTGGATGGGCGGGGGCTGCGGGGTTCGCGGTCTGGGCCGTGCCATGGACTGCTACTCTACCGGCTGCGCGGCGGTGCCTCGCACCGCCTGCAACCCGACCGACGACGAGCATGCCGCTGACACCAGAGGAGCTGCGCCAGGCCGCCGAGGGCACGCTGGCGCACTACGACCGGCGCGCGCAGGCGTTCTGGGAAGGCACGCGCGACCACGACGTGAGCCAGAACGTCGCCGCGCTGCTGCAGAACATCGTTACCGCGCCGCCATTCGAGCTGCTCGACCTCGGCTGCGGGCCCGGCCGCGACCTCGCGACGTTCGCCTCGCTCGGGCATCGCGCGACGGGCCTCGAGGGATCGCCGCAACTTGCCGCGATGGCGCGCACCCACAGCAGGTGCGTGGTGCTCGAACAGAATCTGCTCGCGCTCGATTTGCCGAGCGGGCGCTATGACGGCGTGTTCGCCAACGCGGTGCTGTTCCACGTTCCCCGGCAGGAGTTGGCTCGCGTGCTGCGGCAGCTGCACGCGGCGCTCAAGGACGGCGGCGTGCTCTTTAGCTCCAATCCGCGCGGCAACGACCAGGAAGGCTGGAGCGGCGAACGCTACGGCGCCTACTACGCGTGGGAGACCTGGCGCGAGGCGGTGACCGCCGCGGGCTTCGTGGAGATCACGCATTACTACCGGCCGGACGGGGTGCCGCGCGATCAGCAGCCTTGGCTCGCGAGCGTGTGGCGCAAGCCGGCGGTACGACGTCCGGGCTGATCCCGGGGAACGCACGCGCCTCGGCTGGGTCGTGTGGCGCGCCGACAACGCCCGCTGCAGCGGGTCAGTGCTTGATGAAGGGCACGGTCTGCCCTGCCTGCTTCTTCTGCTGCTTGATGGTCTTCTTTTCCTTCGCCGTGTGCTGCGCCTTCTTCTTGTTTTCCTTCGGGGGCTGATGGGACATGTCCGGCTCCTGGGCG
>Ga0105090_10000501_pt1 | contig 19426 bp, 17 predicted proteins | sample PPLLak3March2015_FD_79110 | JGI IMG/M metagenome (GOLD analysis project Ga0105090, IMG submission 79110) | Freshwater sediment microbial communities from Prairie Pothole Lake near Jamestown, North Dakota, USA - PPLs Lake P7 Core (1) Depth... | ecosystem: Environmental > Aquatic > Freshwater >... | reverse complement strand
CGCAGGGGCGGCCGATCGCACGCCGCCGACCGCTGCGCCTGCCGCGCCCGCTGTCGCTGCAGCGCCGCCACCGCGCCCGGCGCGCGGCGAGGCGCCACCGGTCGCCGCCTTCCGCTGCGACGGCCGCACCCGCTGTTCGCAGATGCGATCGTGCGAGGAGGCGCGGTATTTCCTCGCCCGCTGCCCGGGCGTGCAGATGGACGGCGACAACGACGGCATCCCCTGCGAATGGCAGTGGTGCCCATAGCGGCGGGGCGCACCGCGGCAGCCTATTTCACCCGCACCCAGCGCAGCTCGATCGTATCGTTGGGCCACTGCACGGCGCTGAACTTCTTCGCCATCGCCCAGGTCAGCGTGCGCCGGTACAGCGGGATATAGGGCAACTCCTCGCCGACCAGGCGCAGCACGGTGGTGACCATGGCGCGCCGGCGCGTCGGGTCGGGCTCGGTGCGGATGCCGTCGATCAGGCTGTCGAGCCGGGGGTTGCTGTAGCGGCCGGCATTGAAGGTGCCCAGGCCGCTGCGGTCGAAGCTGCGGAACAGGCCGTTGAGCGAATTCCAGGCGTCCGGGCTGGCGGTCCAGCCATATTCGATGAAGCTGGCGCTGCCCTGGCTGAGCTTGGGGAAGAACTGGCTGCTGGGGCTCGAGCGCAGGGTCGTGCGGATGCCCACCTGCGTCAGCATCGCGCTCAACGCCTGGCAGACATTCTCGCGCCAGGCCACGTTGACGCAGTCCAGAGTCACCGAGAAGCCGTTCGGATAACCCGCCTCGCCCAGCAGCAGCCGTGAACGCGCCGGGTCGTAGGGCAGGCGCCTGTCGAGTTCGGCCGGCGAGCCGTCGACCAGCGGGCTCAGGAAGGCGCCGGTGGGCACGGCCTGGCCGCGCAGCACCTTGTCGATGATCAGCGGCACGTTGATGGCGTGGTAGACGGCCTTGCGCACGCGCAGGTCCTTGAACGGATTGCGGCCCTTGACGTCGCTGTACTGCAGTTCGTCGCGCGACTGGTCGAAGGTCAGGTACTGCTGGCCGATATCGGGCATCTGCAGCAGCGAGATGCGGCTGTCGGACTTGAGCCGCGCGATATCCTGGTAGGGCGGGTCCAGCACCATGTCGACCTCGCCCGAGGCCAGCGCGGCCAGCCGCGTGGCGTCGGACCTGACGGTGACCCAGCTCGCCTGCTGCAGGTTGCCGTGCCGCGGGTCGGACCAGCCCCACCAGCCGGGGTGGCGGCGCAGCAGCGTGCGCACGTCGGGTTCGTAGCGTTCCAGCCGCATCGGCCCGGTGCCGTTGGCATTGCGGATGGCGTGGGTTTCCTGCTTGGCGTTGAAATCCTGCGCCTGCTGCACACCGTGCTTTTCGCTCCAGGCCTTGTTCATGATCGAGATGAACTGCAGCTTCTCCGGCAGCACGGCGTCGGGCGCCTCGAGCTGGATCTCGACGGTCAGGGCATCGATCTTGCGCACAGCGCTCACGCCCTTGAGCTGGAAGGCGCGCTGCGAAGGCGGCATCATCGCGCGTTCGAGCGAGAACACCACGTCGTCGGCGCTCATCAAGGTGCCGTCGTGGAAGCTGACACCCGGGCGCAGGCGGAAGCGCCAGGCCGTGGGCGAGCTCATCTGCCACGAGGTCGCCAGCGCCGGCTCGAGCCTGAACTGCTCGTCGCGGCCGACCAGCGATTCGTAGATCTGGTAGACCACGCGCGAGTGGTAGAGCAGCGCCAGCGCATGCGGGTCCATGGTCTGCGGGTCGAAGGCCGTGGCGATGCGCAGGGAGGTGGCCTGCGCGGTGCCGCCGGCCAGCAGGAAGAAGGCCAGGGCGAGGCGGAGCAGGTGGCGAGCAGGGGACATGAGCGGGGTCGGTGGCGGCCATCAGCGCCGCGCCAGGCGCGCAGCAGCCAGGAAGTCGTGCAGGATCGGCGTGTCGTCGAGTGTCACCGGGTGGTCCGGGTCGTGGAATTCGGGATGCCACTGCACGCCGGCCACGTAGCCGGGGCCACGCTGGCGGATGGCCTCGATCATGCCGTCCTCCGGGCAGACCGCCTCGACCACGAAATCGGGGGCCAGGTCCTTGATGCCCTGGTGGTGGATGCTGTTCGTGGTGGCGCGAGCCAGGCCCGGAAACAGCGTGGCGAGATGGCTGCCGGGGATGAATTCCACCGTGTGGTGGTGGTTCTCGTAGCGGCCCAGCACACGATGCTCCAGCGCCTGCGGCAGCTGGGTCGGGATGTCCTGCAACAGCGTGCCGCCGAAGGCGACGTTGAGCAGCTGCAGGCCGCGGCAGATGCCGAATACCGGCTTGCCGGCGGCGACGAAGGCGCGGATCAGCTCCATCTCGTAGCGGTCGCGCACGCGGTCGCCGTGCCAGTCGGCGTGCAGCGGCTGTTCGCCGTAGCTTTCGGGCGCGACATCGTTGCCGCCCTGCAGCACCAGGCCGTCGAGCGCGGCGGCATAGTCGTGCAGGTCCAGATCGCTGCGCTTGACGATGCTGGTGGCGTCCACCGCCGGCACCATGACCGCCATCGCACCCCCGGACAGCACCCAGTGCGCCACCGACTGCTCGAGGTAGTGCAAGGTCTTGGTCCACACGCCACCCAGTGGCATGCCGGCCGAGCCGGGGTAGTAGATGCGCGCCGAGACGCCGATCAGCAAACGGGGGGCCATGGCGACACATCATGGCGCGCCACGGCCGCCGCGGCAATGCGGCGATGCCCGACCCTGCCGCATGCCGCGCCCGTGCCGCCGATGCACCGGCTCACTCGTCGGACGAAGCGGCGTCTTCCTCTTCCTCTTCGCGCGCCTTCTGCACGCGGCGCGCCAGCGGTTCGACCAGCGCCGACATCGCCTCCACCAGCACGCCCGGCGCAACGGTGCCGGCGAGGTGGGTGGCCGGCAGCGGCAGCGTGCTCATGTAGGGGGCGCGGCTCCAGCTGTCGGTGCTGCGCTGGATGAAGCTGAGCGATATCGCGCTGCCGGCCAGCGTGACCGCCGCCACCGCCACCGTGATCGTGCGGCGGTGCAGCGGCAGCACATGCGCCAGGTGCGCGCGCAGCCACAGCGCACCCAGCACCACCTGCAGCGGCGCGATCAGCTGCCACAGGCCGGGCCAGGCCAGCGCTGCCGCCAGCTGCGGCAGCAGCGCGTCGCAGGCCTCGATCGCCAGCAGCCAGGGCAGCGTTATGCGCAGGTGGCCGCCGAAGTCGAAGCGGTGCTGGAAGACCTTGGACATCAGCGCCCACAGCGCGCACCAGCCGGCCACCGCCACCGGCAGGCCCACCAGCGCCGGCAGCCAGGCCGTGGCATCCGCACCGGGGTCCAGCGCGAGTGCATGTTCCGCGGCCACCAGTGCGTACAGCGGCAACGCCAGCAGCAGCGATGCCGCAGCCGCCGGCGGCAGCGGCTTCTCCGGCGCCAGCGGCTCGCCGGGCAGGCGCAGGCGCAGGCGCGTCTGGCCGAGCTGCAGCGTCGCGCCGGCGTCGGGCAGCTTGCAGCTCGCGCCGGCGGCATGGTGCTGGCCGTCGACCGACACGCCGTTGCCGGTGTCCAGCACGGTCAGCACCAGCCGCCCCTGGGCGTCGGGCTCGATGCGGGCGTGGCTCGGCGCAACGTAGGCATCGTCGAGCACGACATGGTTGTGCAGCGCGCGACCCAGCGCCACCGGCCAGGCCGTGACGTCGATCGTGCGGCCGGCGCGGCCGTCGCGCTCGAAGCATTCGATCAGCGCGAGACGTTGTTCGGGGCGATCCATGCAAACCCGTCGAGGTAGTGCGCGGTCAGGCGCTGGGCGCTGGCGAAACTCACGCCGCGGGCGTCGAAGCGGCCCTGCACGCCGGCCTGCGTGCCGTCGAGCGTGGCCACCAGCACGCTGAGGTCGTGCAGGCCCTCGAGCTTCTTGTAGGCACGCAGGCAGACCACGGCCTTCAGCGGCAGGCCATCGCGGTCGATGCTGCGCTCGACGCAGCGTGCCGCGGTGCGGTGGCGGTCGTCGATGCCCATGGACTCGTTGCGGAAGCTCGACGAATAGCGCTCGGCGAAACGCAGCGTACCGAGCTTGCTGCCGTCGTAAGCCTCGTGGCGAACGGTCAGGAAGCCGGTGAGCAGCGAGCCGCCGACGAAGATGCGGCTGTCCATCGCGCAGTCCGAACGCTCGAACTGCAGGCCGCGCACCGCCTGCGGCGAACCGCGGCCCCAGCAGCGCATGAACTGCTCCTGCGGCACCGGGATCGCATAACGCGGGTGACCGGCGCTGCGCCAGGGCAGGGCGATGAAGCGTTCGCTCAGTTCGGCCTCGTGCGCGAGCAGCTGTCTCGTCACCTCGGGCCACGACGGTGCCGTGATCGGCGCGGCGTGGCGGCCGCGCTCGAGCAGAGTGCGCACCGGCGCCGCAGGGACCAGGAAGCTGACCTGTTCGCCGTCGCGCCGCGCCGCGACGTTGACGCCGATCAGCCGCCCCTGCTCGTCGAGCGCCGGGCCGCCGCTCATGCCGGCGCTCAGCGAGCCGCCGAAGAACAGCGTCTCCAGGAAGCTGCGTTCCACCGGCCCGTTGTAGCTGCCCTCGGCGACGGCGAAGCCGACATCGAGCGGGTTGCCGAGCGCGAAGATCCGCGCCCCGCGCGGCAGCGGCTCGTTCGCCGGTCGCAGGACAACGGCGCCGCGGCCGGCCAGAGACGCCGGGTCGGCGGTGCGCAGCAGCGCGAGGTCGTGCACGACGTCGAAGGCCAGCAGTTCGAGCGCCCCCTGCACGCCGTCGACGGTGGCGTAGACGAGGCGGTGGCGGCCCGGTTGCAGCGCGAACTGGCTGATGACGTGGTAGTTGGTGACCAGCAGCCCGGCCTCGTCGACGAGGAAGCCCGAACCGACGGAGGACTGGCTGTCCTGGGTCTTCAGCAGCGTGCGCACCTGCAGCAGCCGCGCGCGCGTTCGCTCGTAGATGCGTTGGCCGGCACCCGACAAGGCCGGCTCCGCCTCCGCGGGCGCGGCCCCGACGGTGCCCGCCGGCAATGACGGTGCCTCGGCCTCGACGGCAGGGCCGGACGAAGGGGCGGGGCGCTCGGGCGTGGCCGCCGGCGTGACGGCGCCGGCGACCGACAGCAGGAGCGCCAGGCCGGCCTGCAGCCAGCGCCGAGCTCCGGGGCCGGGCGGACGGCGAGGCGGACGTGGGGGGTCGGCAACGCCAGTCTGGTGCATCGCAGCATCTTAGCCCGTGGCACGCATGCTGCCGCGGGCCAGGCGCTTCACGAAACGATCACAGCAGCCGCGCGGGTGCCATCGCCGCTGCCGAGACGCCCTCGGCACGCAGAGGCTCGGGAAGTCCCGCGCCGAGCAGCAGCGACTCGGCCAACCGCGCCGCGCCGGCGGCGCTCTGGATGCCGTAGCCGCCCTGGCCGGCGAGCCAGAAGAAGGCCGGCTGGCGGGGGTCTGCGCCGATCACGAGTTCGCCGTCGGGCGCGAAGGTGCGCAGCCCGGCCCAGGTGCGGCGCGGCCGGCGGATGGTGAGTGTCGTGCGCTCCTCGATGCGCGCGATGGCGGTGGCGATGTCGATCTCCTCGGCCACCACGTCGTGCGCCGGCACCGGGTCGGCATTGGCAGGAGACCCCAGCAGCTGGCCCGCGTCAGGCTTGAAATACCAGCTCTCGTCGATCGCCACCACCGACGGCCAGGCCCGGTGGTCGTGACCGGGAGCGTCGAAGGTGAAGGCGCTGCGGCGGTGCGGCTGCAGTCCCAGCGGCACCAGCCCGGCACGGAGCGCCACGGTGTCGGCCCAGGCGCCGGCGGCGTCGACGAGCACGCGGGCGTGCACGCGGCGGCCGTCGGCCACGGCGAGCGTCCAGCCGCTGCCGTCGTGGCGGGCGAGTTCCATCTCGGCGTCCGTCCACAGCGCGGCACCGCGTGCGCGCGCATCGCGCAGGGCCTGCTGGTGCAGCGCATGCACGTCGATATCCATGGCGCCGGGTTCGGCGATGGCGCCGAGCAGCCCCGCCGGCTGCAGCACGGGCACCGCGGCCAGCGCGGCCGCGGCGTCGATGCGCTGCACCACGCTGCCGGTGGCCCGCAGGGCGGCCAGCTGCGCATCGAGCAGCGCCTGCTGACCCTGCCACGCGACATAGAGCACACCGCGCGGCGCCAGCACCGTCGGGGCATAGGCGGCGCGGCTGGCGCGCGTCAGTGCCCGTGCCTGCGGCGGTCCGTAGCTCTCCATGAACATGGCGGCGCTGCGGCCGGTGCTGTGAACTCCGGGCTGGGACTCGCGCTCCAGCAGCAGCACGCTGCCGTGGGCGGCCAGCCGCGCCGCCAGCGAGGCACCGGCGATGCCGGCGCCGACGATCACGAACTCCGTCGTCCGCATGGGCTCACGCGCGCATCAGCGTGCTCTTGCCGAACAGGCTCTCGATGAGGTCGACCGCCAGCTGCGCCGTCTTGTTGCGCACGTCGAGGGCCGGGTTGAGCTCCATCACGTCCAGGCTGGCCAGGCGGCCGGTGTCGGCGATCATCTCCATGCACAGCTGCGCTTCGCGGTAGGTGGGGCCGCCGGGCACCGTGGTGCCGACACCGGGGGCGATTTCGGGGTCGAGGAAGTCGACGTCGAAACTCACGTGCAGGTGCGTATTCGCATCCAGCGTGGCCAGCGCCAGTTCCATGGTGTGGCGCATGCCCATCTCGTCGATGTAGCGCATGTCGAAGACCTCGAGCCCGACCTGGTGCACGAACCGCCTTTCCCCGGCGTCGACGCTGCGGATGCCGATCTGCCGCAGCGACTTGGGGTTGAGCGCCGGCACCGTGCCGCCGATCTCGATCAGTGCCTGCGGTCCGTGCCCGCACAGGCAGGCCACCGGCATGCCGTGGATATTGCCGCTGGGGGTGAGCACACTGGTGTTGAAGTCGGCGTGGGCGTCCAGCCACAGCACGCGCAGTTTCCTGCCGGCCTCGCGGCAGTGCCGCGCGACGGCGCTGATCGAGCCGATGCCCAGGCTGTGGTCGCCACCGAGCAGGATCGGCAGATGGCCCAGCTGCAGCTCGGCCAGCACCGCCGCGTGCACGCTCTGGTTCCAGGCCGCCACCTCGGGCAGGTGGCGCCAGCCGTCGACCGGCGGCAGCCAGGGGTTGACCGGCCCGGTGATGTTGCCGCGGTCGTGCACCGTCAGGCCGTGGCCCTGCAGGATGCTGGCGATGCCCGCCACGCGCAGGGCCTCGGGCCCCATGCTCGCGCCGCGCGCACCGGCGCCGATGTCGGTGGGCGCGCCGATGAGGCTGATGGACTTGTTCAAAGGCGCTCCTTGCTTCGTATCGAGGCGGCGGCCCCACCAAACAAACGCCGCGGATCCGGCTTTGCCGGGCCGCTGGCGTTGCCCCCTTGAGGGGGAGCGGCGCAGCCGCTTCGGGGGTGGGCTATATGTCTACTGCGAACTCGCCGGTCTGCGTCGGCGGCAGGTCAAAGCCGTAGTGCGCAGCCAGCACCTCCCAGGCCTGCTCGGCGGTCTCGACGAAGCTGATCAGGCCGGGGTCGCCGGGGCTGATCATGCCGGTCTCCACCAGATAGTCGAAGTCGATCAGCCGCTGCCAGAATTCGCGCCCGAAGAGCAGGATCGGGCGCTTGCGGCTCTTCCCGGTCTGCACCAGGGTCATGGTCTCGAACAGTTCGTCCAGCGTGCCGAAGCCGCCCGGAAAACACACCAGCGCGATGCTGCGCATCACGAAGTGCATCTTGCGCAGCGCGAAATAGTGGAACTGGAAGCACAGCTCGGGCGTGATGTACGGATTGGGCGCTTGCTCGTGCGGCAGCACGATATTCAGCCCGATGCTCTTGCCACCGACCTCGTGCGCGCCGCGGTTGCCCGCTTCCATGATGCCGGGGCCGCCGCCGGTGACGACGTAGATCGGCGTGGCGTGCGCGCGCGAACGCTCGGTCACGATGCCGGCAAAGCGGCGCGCCTCGTCGTAGTAGTGGCTCATCAGGGCTGCCGTCTCGGCGCGCCGCAGCGCCGCGGCGTCGCCGCTGGCGCGCGCCGCCTCGAGCGCATCGGCGGCGGCTTTGGGGGTCGTGATGCGGGCACTGCCGAAGATGACGATCGTCGATTCGATGCCCTGCTCCTGCTGCACCAACTCTGGCTTGAGCAGTTCGAGCTGCATGCGCACCGGGCGCAACTCCTCGCGCAGCAGGAAGTCGATATCAGTGAAAGCCAGCCGGTAGGCACTCTGCGGACCGGCATAGCGCGAGGGTTCGGCAATCGTGGCCGCTTCTTCCTCGGCGCTGGGGAAGTTGCGGGCGGTCAGGGAAGGCTGCGGATCGTCCATGGCGGTGAGCTTAATGCCGAACCGCGATCGCGATCGCGCTCGACTGCCGCGGCTCCGTCCAATGCCGCACCGGCCTCAAGGCCGGCCGGCGCAGATGCTGCAAGCGGCCTGGCGCGCGATGGCCAGGCTGTCCCAGGACATGCTGCGTCCGTCCAGCATCAGCAGCCGCCCGGCCAGCGATTGCCCGCAGCCGGCCAGCAGCTTCAGCGCCTCGGCCGCCTGCACGCTGCCGACGATGCCCACCAGGGGCGCGAAGACACCCATCGTCGAGCAGGCCACGTCCTCGTACGCGGCATCGGCCGGGAACAGGCAGGCATAACAGGGCGCTTGCGGCGTGCGCGTGTCGTAGACCGAGATCTGCGCGTCCCAGCCGATCGCGGCACCCGACACCAGAGGCCTGCCGTGCCGTACGCAGGCGGCATTGACGGCATGGCGGGTGGCGAAATTGTCGCTGCAGTCCAGCACCACGTCGGCCTGCGGTACCAGGTCTTCCAGCAGCGCGGCGTCGGCGCGGCGCACCAGCGCGCGCAGTTGCACGTCGGGGTTGATGGCGGCCACCGTGGTGCACACCGAGTCGGCCTTGGGCTGGCCGAGGCGCGACAGATTGTGCGCGATCTGGCGCTGCAGGTTGGTGAGGTCGACGGTGTCGTGGTCGACCACCGTGATGCGACCGACGCCGCCGGTGCCCAGGTACAAGGCCACCGGCGAACCCAGCCCGCCGGCGCCGATGACGAGCGCATGCGACTGCAGCAGCCGCTGCTGGCCATCGATGCCGATCTCGTCGAGCATCAGGTGACGCGCGTAGCGCAGCAGTTGCTGGTCGTTCATGGCGCCTCGAAGAACGGCAAGCCCGCCGGGCGGCGGGCTTCGCGGCCGCGCGGCCGGGACTATTTGGTCGGGTTGGTCGGCGCTTCGGCGCGGCGCTCGACGGTCTTGCTCGCCAGCACCGGCTGGCCGCGCAACTGGTTCAGCGCCTGTTGCAGCGGGAAGTCCTCGGCGCTGCCGAATTCGGGCAGCGGCTTGGGCGCTTCCTTGGTCTTGGCCATCTGCTCCTCGAGCCTGGCGCGCGCGTCGGCGCGGGCCTTCTCGCGCGCCGGGTCCTTGGTCTCGTCGGCGCCCTGCAGGTGCTTGTCGAGGTCGGCCTCGCGCATGCGCAGCGCGGCGAAGACATTGCCTTCGGCGGTCTCGTCGAGCCAGACGTCGGGCTCGATGCCCTTGGCCTGGATCGAGCGTCCGTTCGGCGTGTAATAGCGTGCGGTGGTGATCTTCAACGCCGCGTCGGCCGGCAGCGGGCGCACCGTCTGCACCGAGCCCTTGCCGAAGGTCTGCGCGCCCATGATGGTGGCGCGCTTGTGGTCCTGCAGCGCGCCGGCGACGATCTCGCTGGCCGAGGCCGAGCCTTCATTGACCAGCACGACCAGCGGCACAGTCTTCAGCGCCGCAGGCAGGCGGCGCAGCGGGTCGGGGCCGCCGCGGCGGGCGTAGAACTCGGAACTGGCTCGGAAGGTGGCTCGCGACTCGGGCAGTTGGCCGTTGGTGGTGACCACCACCACGTCGGCCGGCAGGAAGGCCGCCGACAGCGCCACCGCGCCGTCGAGCAGGCCGCCGGGGTCGTTGCGCAGATCGAGCACCAGGCCCTTCAGGTTGGGATCCTGCTTGTACAGCTCGTCGACCTTGCGCACGAAATCGTCCACCGTGCGGTCTTGGAACTGGCTCACGCGCACCCAGCCATAGCCGGGCTCGACCATCTTCGCGCGCACGCTCTGCATGCGGATCTCTTCGCGGACGATGGTCACCGGAAAGGTGCGGCTCTCGGACTTGCGGAAGACGGTGAGCACGACCTTGGTCTGCGGGTCGCCGCGCATGCGCTTGACGGCCTGGTCGACCGTCATGCCCTTGACCGGGGTGTCGTCGATGCGGGTGATGAAGTCGCCGGGCTTCAGCCCAGCGCGGAAGGCGGGCGAGCCCTCGATCGGCGAGACGACCTTCACCAGGCCGTCTTCCATGCCCATCTCGATGCCGATGCCGACGAATTTGCCGCCGGTGCTTTCGCGGAATTCCTTGAAGGTCTTCTTGTCCAGGTACTGCGAGTGCGGGTCCAGGCCGGCCACCATGCCGGCAATGGCGTCGTTGATGAGCTTCTTCTCGTCCACCGGCTCGACATACTCGGACTTCACGCGGTCGAAGACGGCGGCGAGTTGCTGCACCTCTTCCAGCGGCAGGGGCGCCAGGGCGCTGCGTGCGACGGCCTGCAGTTGCATCGTGGCCAGCGCACCCGCCACCGCTCCCACGGCCAGTATCCCGGCAAACTTCAGTTTGGCACCCATGTCGGTCGCGCCTTTCGCGGATCTTCAAAAACCTGACGGTCAGTATATGACCGCACCGCCGGTTCGAGCATGGCGGGCGGGGAAAGTTGCACCCCGCAAGCGTGACCTCCGGGCGCTGCAAGCCGCCTAGTTGCGGTCCGCCGCGCGGTCGAAGGTGACGACATGGTCGACCTCGGCGCGGATGCCGATCCACTCGCCCACTTCGTGGTCGTGGTGCGAGGGCACGTGCGCCAGCACGCGCTCGCCGCTGTCCAGGCGCAGGGTGAGCAGGAATTCGCTGCCGCGGAAGGCCTTGCGCTCGATCAGCGCGCGCACCGGGCTGGCGTCGTCGTGCACGATATCGTCGGCGCGCAGCAGCACGTCGCACTCGCCGTTGGGAAAGGCCTCCGGCAGCGGGCAGCCGGCGATATCGTGCAGTTCCCCCAGCGGCGTGTGCACGCAAGGGCCGCCGGCGCAGGCGACGATCTGCGCCGGCGCGAAGACGCCGTGGCCGATGAAGTGCGCCACGAAGCGAGTCGCCGGCCGGTGGTAGAGCGTGTAGGCGTCGTCCCACTGCTCGAGGTGGCCCTTGTGCATGACACCGATGATGTCGCCCACGGCAAACGCCTCCAGCTGGTCGTGGGTGACGAGCAGCGCCGTGGTGCCGCTCTCCTTCAGAATCACGCGCACCTCCTGCGCCAGGCGCTCGCGCAAGTCGACGTCGAGGCTGGAGAAGGGCTCGTCGAGCAGCAGCAGCCGGGGTGCCGGTGCCAGCGCCCGCGCCAGCGCCACGCGCTGCTGCTGGCCGCCCGACAGTTCGTGCGGCGCGCGTTTGGCGGCATGCGCCAGGCCCACCAGGTCCAGCATCTGCTGCACGCGCTGGTGACGCGCCGCGCGTTCGAGCCCGGCGACGCCAAAGGCCACGTTGTCGGCCACGCTCAGGTGCGGGAACAGGGCGTAGTCCTGGAATACCATGCCGATGCGGCGCTGCTCGGGCGCCAGGTGCACGCCGCGCGCGGCGTCGGACAGCGTCTCGCCGGCCATCGTGATGCGCCCCTCGGCGCAGCGCTCGAGGCCGGCGACGGCGCGCAGCAGCGAAGTCTTGCCGCAGCCCGACGGGCCGATGAGCACGCCGATCCTGCCCGCCGCCAGACCCAGCGTCACCCCTTCCACGGCGGCGCGGCCGGTGGTCGAGCGGGCATAGCGGACGGCAACCGATTCCAGGCTGAGGATCATCGCTCGATCATAATCGTTCGCCAATAAATGAGTATGGTTCTCATTCCAAGCCTTCGTTCCCGGGTCGCACCGTGCGCCGCCTGCTGACCCTCGTCTGCCTGCTGCTCGCCTTGCCGGTGCTGGGCGTGCTCGGCGCCTGGCTGACGCTGGACGCCGGAGCGCTGGCCGTGCTTCGGCACCAGCTGCAGACCGTGCTGCCCGAATATGCGCTGCAGTCGACGCTGCTGGCCGGTGGTGTCGGCATCGGCGTCGTCCTGCTGGGCTCGGCCACCGCGGCGGCGGTGACGCTGTATCAGTTTCCGGGCCGGCGCATCTTCGAATGGGCGCTGCTGCTGCCGATGGCGATGCCGGCCTATGTGCTGGCCTACGCCTGGACCGACGCGCTGCAATACAGCAGCCCGCTGCACGCCGGCCTGCGCGAACTGCTCGGCCGCCGCCAGCCGCTGTGGCCCGACGTGCGCAGCCTGCCCGGCGCGGTGGTGCTTTTCGTGCTGTGCCTGTACCCGTATGTCTACCTGCTGGCGCGCACCGCCCTGGGCGACCGCGCCATACGCATGATGGAGGCCGCGCGCCTGCTCGGTGCGCCGATGCGCCGGCGCGTGCTGGAGGTGGCGCTGCCGATGGCGCGCCCGGCCATCGCCGCCGGCGCCGCGCTGGCGCTGATGGAAACGCTGGCCGACTACGGCGTCGGCGCCTATTTCGGCCTCGCCACCTTCAGCACCGGCATCTACAAGGCCTGGCTGGTGCTCAACGACCGCATCGCCGCGGCGCAGCTGGCGGCGGTGCTGCTGCTGGTGGTGGCGGCGCTGCTGATGGCCGAACGCGCGGCGCAGCGCCGCATGCGTTTTGCCGCCAGCCGCGGCGGGTCGGCGCAGTCGGCCGAGGCACTGCCGCTGGCCTTGCGGGGCGGCGCGGCCGCAGCCGCCTGGACGCTGTGCGCGCTGCCGGTGTTGCTGGGCTTCGTGCTGCCGGTGGCCTGGTTGGCGCACATGCTGTGGCAGGAAGCGTCACAGTCGGAATTCGGCCTGCCGCTGGCGCGCTTCGCCGGCTGGGCCTGGTCGAGCTTCAAGCTCGCCGGCCTGGCCGCGCTGGCCGCCACGCTGCTGGCCCTGGCGCTGGGCTTTGCATTGCGCCAGCGCCGCGGCGGCCTGCTGCAGCCGGCGGCGCGCGTGCTGTCGCTGGGCTACGCCGTGCCGGGGGCGGTGATCGCGGTCGGCATCCTGCTGCCGGTGGGCTGGCTGCAGGACCGTTGGCCGCAACTGGGTGCGGCAGCGCTCGTCACCGGCACGCTGTTCGGCCTGCTCTACGCCTACCTGGTGCGCTTCTCGGCGGTGGCGCTGCAGTCGGTGGAGGCGGGTTATGCGCGGCTGCCGGTGTCGATCGACGAGACCGCCCGCATGCTCGGCAGCACGACGCGCAGGCTCTTCGTCGAGCTGCACCTGCCGCTGCTCAAGCGTTCGGCAATGGCGGCGGCGCTGCTCGTCTTCGTCGACGTCATGAAGGAACTGCCGGCGACGCTGGTGCTGCGCCCTTTCGGCAGCGATACGCTGGCCGTGGTGGCCTACAACTTCGCCCGCGACGAACGCTTGGCCGAAGCGGCGCTGCCCTCGCTGGCCATCGTCGCGGTGGGGTTGATCCCGGTCGTGATGCTGAGCCGCGCGCTGCGCGCGCCGGCCGATTGATGCGGTGATGGGGACGCAGAGGTTCACCCATGCGTGGCGGTTTCGATCGTCGGCCCGTTGCGATCATCATCGACCCCACGGCCGATCAGGTGCGCGTGAGCCGTGCCGAGGTGGTTTGGGAAGGGAAGATCGACAGACCCTTCATCGGCCATGCCAGCCAGGACTGGGACAAGTGCCTATTGGTCGCTACCCGAGCCGCCAGCACGTCCTCGCGATGATGGCCAACGCCGCGTATCGGGAGGCGCTGGTCCATCGCTACGCGGGCCTCGAGCGCACCATCCTCTTGCAGATGCAGGGCTGACGACCCGGCCTGCGGGCAAGGAGGCGTGGCAGTGCCTGAGCCTCGCGGCTGGACAGGTTGTCCCTGGAGGACGCGATCTGCCGTTTGAATACGTGCTGATCGGTCGACCAACGGCGCGGCGATCGGAGGGCAGTGCCTTGGGGCTGCGGCCTGCAAGCCGGTCAGAAGACGTTGCCGTTGTGGAAATTGGAGCATCCAAGGGTGGTCACGCTGTTGGAATCGCGCGCGAGGGGGCCCCTGCCGGGCCACAGGCCGCATCAATTGCCAGGCGACGGCAGCGTTCCGCGTCGAGCGGCTGACCCGCTGCGCCAAAGCGTGCCGCAGCGGCGGCAAACCGCGCCACCGATTCTTCGACGCGGTCGCGCGCCGTGGCGATGTGGCCGCGAACCTCGTCGTGCGCGGCGTACCACGCCGGCAGGCGCATCACGACGTCGGCGAGGTAGGCGCACTGCTGCTCGTGCTTGTCTGCCAGTTCGAGCTCGCCGGCACGCGCGGCGGCAATTGCCGCCGGCACCGCGAACGTGATGCGGCAGCCGGGACAGGTTTCCAGCGGACCGCGCACCGACGCGCTGGCATCCTCCATCACGTGCAACGCGGCGGCCGGATCGTCGGCGTGCAAGTTGATTCGCGTCCCGTAGATGCGGTCGAGCAGGTGAAAGCCGATGTCGGTCTGGCGCGCCACGTCCAGCGCCTCGTCGATGAGGTCGCGGGCCTCTTCACGCCGGCCTTCGTGCAGCGACACCTCGGCCAGGCGCTGCAGCGACAACGCTTCGCCCACCGGCCCGCCAATGGCGCGATGCAACCGCGCACCCTCGCGCAGATGTTCGCGCGCGGCCTGCAGGTTGCCCTGCAGCCACTCGGCTTCGCCGCGCAGCGTGACGCCGAAGGCACGTCCACGTGCGGCGCCGATGCGCTGCCCTTCTGCGGACAGGGCCTCGGCGAAGGCGATGACTTCGGGATACGGGCGCGCACCGTAAAGGAAACGTTGCGTGATGCACAGGTGGCCATCGAACACGCGCAGTGCCAGGTGCGGCACATGGCTGGTCTCGTGCAGGTCGGCCCAGACGCTGCGGTGCAGTTCACCGCGTGCGTGCGCCGCCGCGGCCTGCGCCCAGGACGCGATCACCAGAGAGCTGGTGTCGCCGGACTCCAGCGCCAGTTGTCGCGCAGCGGCGGCCTTGACGGTACCGACGGCAGGGTCACCCACGCCGAGCGCGGCCGCGCCGCTGTAGGCCAGCGCTTCGCACAGGCGGCCTTCGACGCTGGTCGGGCGAACGCCTTCGAGCGCCAGCAAGGCACCCTTCGGATCGCCCAGCTTCACCTGGGCCAGCGCCGCCTTGGCGCGCAGGTCGTGGCAGCCCGGTTCGCCGGCAGTGTCGGCCGCCGCGCGATAGGCCGCCAGCGCGGCCGGGTCACCCATGGCATCCAGCGACTCGGCGCGCAGCCGCAGCGCCTCGGCATGGCCCGCCTGGAACTCCAGCACCGGTTCCAGGTGCCGCAAGGCGTCGCTGAAGGCGGCCAGGCGCACGGCCTCGCGTGCCGCAGCCAGCAGCCAGGGCAGCGCGTCGCGCGGATGCCCGGCGTCCAGCCAATGCCGGGCGATGCTGGCCGGTGCCATGTCCAGCTCCGCCAGTCGCGTGGCGATCTGGCGGTGCATCTTCAGACGGCGATGGGGCGGCACTTGCTCGATCAACGCCTGCCTGACCAGCTCATGCCGGAAGCGGTAGCGGATGCCCGCAGGCACCAGCACCCCGGCCGCGAGCGCCGCATCGAGCGCCGCCAAGGCGGCAATCTGCAGCTCGGCACAGAGCGCTTCGATCGTGCCCACGTCGAATTCATCGCTGCTCAGCGCCAGCCATTTGAGCATCACGAGCGCCGTCTCGGGAACGTCGCACAGGCGTGCCGTGATGGCTTCGGACGCGTTGCCGGGTAGCCGCGTGTCGGCGCCTGTGGCGGCCCACTGCGCAAGCTCGATGGCCGCAAAGGGGTTGCCCTCGGCGGCGCGAGCGATGCTCATCACCTGGTCTTCGGGCAGCGATGCCGGCGCCGCGCGCGTCACCAGGCGGCAGCACTCGTCGTCGTCCAGCGGCTCCAGTTCGACGAACTGCACGATGCCCGCGCGCTGCAAGCGGACGAGGCCGCGAGCCAGCGCGGACCCTGCTGCCGGCGGCCGGACCGCCAGCAGGACGCAAAGCGGCGCCGCGGCGCTGGCGAGTTGCACGAGCACGTCGACGTCGGCGTCATCGGCGAGGTGCGCGTCGTCGATCTGCAAGAGGATGTGGGCACCGGGCGACGCCGCCATGAGCAGCCGGCGCACGGCGCCCACCACCTGGTGGCGCCCCAGGGGGCCGGGCAGGGCGTTCGCTGGGCCCGCTTGCGCACTGAGCATGGCCAGGACCGCACGGGCCTGCTGGCCCACCCGGTCCAGCACGCTGCGGTCCTCCACGATCAGGCGTTCGGTGATGGCCGAGATCACGGCATAAGTGCGGCCGGTTTGCGCGGCGTCGACACGCCACACGGTCCAACCGCGCGCTCGCGCCCGCGCGCCGATCTCGCGGCACATCGCGCTCTTGCCGATGCCGGCCGGGCCACGCAGCACGATGCCCCCGGGCCGCTGTGCGGCCGCCGTGTCCAGCCAGGCGCTGACCTGGGCACAGGCCAGGGCCCGGCCGACGAAGGCAGGCCCCACCGCCTGCAGACCCGCAACGCAGCGCCCGTACAGCGCCTCGGTCTGTGCGTCAGGCGTGACGCCCAGTGTGTGCTGCAAGGCCTCGCGAAGATGCGCGTACCAGCGCAATGCGGCCGCCCGGTTGCCGGCATCGAGCTCACGCTGCATCAATGCGCGATGGGCGGGCTCGTCTTCGGGCTCGAGTTGCGCCAGGCGCTCCCACTGCGCGCTGGCGCGCAACAGCTGGAGGTGGCGTGCGCGCAGGCGCTCGCGGGTCGGCTCGGTCCAGGCCTCGAAACGCGCCCCAGGCAGCAGGTCGCCGCCATAGACGGCTGCAGCGGCGGCGCACGCTGCTGTGTCGTGTCTTGCCAGGGCCGCATCGGACAGACGCTCGAACATTTGCGCATCCGTCGTCAAACGCCTCTGCGGCCAGAGCAGCACTTCACCAGCGTGCAGCACGATGCCGTCATGGCGGCCAAGGGCCAGCCGCGCGTGATGGGCCGCCTTGCGCAGGTTGGCGGCGCCAGCGTCGGGTTCAAGGTGCGGCCACAGGGCGTCGATCACCTCGTCGCGGGTCATCCGGTGTCGCGGTTGCAGGCTCAGCAACTGGACCAGGTGGGTGGCGCGCAGGCTGGGCCAGTGCTCCGCGGCAAGTTCAACGCCGTCGATCGCCACCGCGAAACGACCGAGCAGGAAGACATCGAGTCGGCGCGGCACGTCGATCGATGCGAGAGTTCCGTCCAGTTCCATTCGGGGCAGTGTGCGGCCAGCGCACCGCGCCAGCAAGCCCCTTGTCGACGAGGAACACTCCAGGAACGCCGCAACGGCAGGCTCTCCGTGTCAGGTCCATTCTGGCCTGTCAAACCGACGAGGAGTGCACATGAACGTTCTGCAACTGACGCTCGCCGTCCCCGGCGATGACCCGGCGGTATTGACCCTGCCGCAGCCGCTGACGACCGAGACGCTCGCGCGACTCGAGCAGGAGATTGCCGGTGCCCTGGGCAAGCTGCGCCGCGACCTGTGCGGACGCGCCTACGACGCCGGCGCTATCGAGTACGCGTCGTGGCTGCCGGTCCTGCGGTCCTCCCGGCCGTGACCGAGCGCCTCTACCAGCGGCTCGGGGCTGCCGCCGGCGTCGCGGCGATCGTCGACGACGCTGTCGATCGCCACGCAGTAAATCCGCTGCTGGGAGCGCTGCTGCGCGGCAGGGATCTGCCGCAATTGAAGGCGCTCGGTGTCAGCTTGCTCGTTGCGGGTTCCGGCGGACCAGCGCTTCACGAAACCGGCGCCGTGCCCACGGCGCATGCCGGCATGCGGTTCAGCGACGACGAGCTGGATGCCGTGATCGCCGATGTCGCTGCAGCCATGGTCGAACAGGGTGCAGGAGCAGCCGAGATCGGCGAGGTGATCAGCCTCGTTCACGCGCTGAAGGGCGAGGCACCGCTCGGCCCGGCCAGCGGTTCCGTCGGGAACGATCCAGGAACAGACCGTGTGTAGCCTGGGTATCGGTGGATTCAATCGTGGATCTGCCGATCCTCCATGGAGACCGACGACATGAGCCAGACCACTGCATTGCTCTACGAACGCCTGGGCCGCCGCGAGGGCATCACCCGAATCACGGCCGACCTCATGAAGAACCACCTTGCCAACCCGCTGCTGAAGACACGCTTCGAGAACAGCAAAGACCTCGCACGCGTCGAACGCCGGGCTGTCGAGTTCTTCTGCGCGGGTTCCGGCGGGCCGGAGACGTACAGCGGCCAGGACATGGTGAACACGCATCGGGGAATGAACATCAGTGAACAGGAGTTCATCGCCGCCACGGACGACGTGATGGCCGCGCTGGAGAAGAACGGCATCGACGCACCCACGCGCAACGATGTGCTGGCCATCTTCTGGTCCTTGAAGGGTGGGGTGATACGGGTCTGACACGGCGCGGCGCAGCCGCGACCGGCGACTTTCGGGCGACCAACCAGTGCAGTGACGCCGACCTGTCCTGCGCGTGCGACTCCGCGTACAGATGCGCTTCGGGTCGGCGGCCAACCCGCTATGGCGTCGGAGACCGGGTGCCCGGAGACACCCGCCCCGCGGCGCGACGCGTCGAGGCGAACGCACTTGTGCCCAGCCATTGCCAGAGGTCGTGCGCCTCGCGCTTCGCCCCATCGACACGGATCTCGCGCGACTCAAGGGCCTGCTGAGGCGTGCGGTCACCCGCCCACACTTCGGTCAAGGCGCGTACGGAAGCATCCACCACGAGCGTCAGTTCGCGCCCCGGGTCGTCGCGACACAGGTCGGCCACGCCGTCCTCCACGACGAGCCACCAAGCGCGCTCGCCAGCCCGTGCGTCGCGGAACCGGAAGTGGATGACCACGGGCCTGGACGGGAACTCCTCGAGGCACGCGAATCTGCGCATGTCCCACATCAGCAAGCCGGCATCGAGCTCATCATCGCGCAGGCGGCTGCCAATCCACTGCGCACCCCAGTGGCCAAGCGCCATGACCAGGGGTCGAAGGTCCTCGCCAGCCTGTGTGAGGCTGTACTCCCACACCTTGCCGACGGCGTCGCGGCGCACGACGCCGAATTCCTCGAGACGACGAAGGCGCTGCGTCAGCAGGCTGGTGGACATGCGCGGTACGCCGCGATGCAGGTCGTTGAAGCGCTTGCTGCCGCACAGCAACTCGCGCACGACCAGCGGCGTCCACCGCTCGCACAACACCTCGGCACCCCTGGCGACGGTGCAGAACTGACCGTAGGTGTTTTCCATTGCATGGTCTCGGGAGCGTGAACGCTTCAGATTCTGGACTGGTCTGGGCGCCTCGTCGCGCGCAAGCTGTCCTTGTCGGGCAATGCCTGCCCAGGAAAGACACCATGACGATGATCGCCATCATTCAGCGCCCGCCGGTCTTGCTCGATCGTGACGCCACCATCTCCAGGGCCTTGCAATGGGT
>Ga0105090_10000499_pt1 | contig 19449 bp, 17 predicted proteins | sample PPLLak3March2015_FD_79110 | JGI IMG/M metagenome (GOLD analysis project Ga0105090, IMG submission 79110) | Freshwater sediment microbial communities from Prairie Pothole Lake near Jamestown, North Dakota, USA - PPLs Lake P7 Core (1) Depth... | ecosystem: Environmental > Aquatic > Freshwater >... | reverse complement strand
CCGCCCAGTTTCTGCGGCGTGCCGGAAAAGTCGAGGAAGCGGCTGTCGACACTGCGCTTGGCCAGCCGCGCCAGCAGCACGTCGCGCACCTGCTGCAGCTGGAAGTCGCTGTCCGCGTAGAGCGTGAGCTCGCGGTCCTTGGCGCCGCGGTCGGCGAGTTCGGTCAGGGCGCTGGAGCCCTTGAAGTCGAAGCGCGTACCGATCTCCTTGTTGGCCTGCTCGACGGCATTGCGCAGTTCCACCAGGTCGGGCTGGATCACGGTATCAAAGCTGGGCATCGGGGCGGGGCGGCTGGAGGCGGGGGAGGCACGTAGACTTCAACCAAAATTCTGCCATGCCCCACGACGCCCAAACCGCCAACGCGCTGCAGGTGCAACGACGTGCCAGCCTGCGCGAGCACAACAGCTTCGGCCTGCCCGCGGTGGCCGCCACCTTGGTGCGGCTGACCAGCGAGGCCGACGTTCGGCGCGTGGTGGACCACCCGGAATTCGGCGTGGCGCCGAAATTCGTGCTCGGCGGCGGCAGCAACGTGGTGCTCACGCGAGACGTGCCCGGCGTCGTGCTGAAGGTCGAGATCATGGGCCGGCGCTTGCTTCGCACCGAGCGCGAAGCCTGGATCGTGGAGGCCGGCGCTGGCGAGAACTGGCACGATTTCGTGGCCTGGACGCTGCAGCAGGGCTGGCCGGGGCTGGAAAACCTGGCGCTGATCCCAGGCCAGGTGGGGGCGACGCCAGTGCAGAACATCGGTGCCTACGGTGTGGAGCTGAAGGACCGCTTCGAGTCGCTGGACGCGGTGGACCTGATGACCGGGCGCGGCGTGACCCTGGACGCCGCGGGCTGCCGCTTCGGCTACCGCGACAGCGTCTTCAAGCAGCACCTGGCGGGCAAGACCGTCGTCACGCGCGTGCGTTTCCGCCTGCCGCGGCCCTGGCAGCCGGTGCTGGGCTACCTGGACCTGGAACGCAAGAGGGCCGAGACCGGCAACGCCGCACCCGACGCGCAGACCGTTTTCGACTGGGTGTGCGCGATCCGCCGCGCCAAGCTGCCCGACCCGGCGCTGATCGGCAACGCTGGCAGCTTCTTCAAGAATCCGGTGGTCAGCCCCGAGCAGTGCCGTGACATCATCGGCCGCGACCCGGAGGTGGTGCACTACCTGCTGCCCGACGGCAGCTGCAAGCTGGCTGCCGGCTGGCTGATCGACGCCTGCGGCTGGAAGGGCAAGACGGTGGGCCGCGCCGGTGTCTACGACCGCCAGGCGCTGGTGCTCGTCAATCGCGGCGGCGCCAGCGGTGCCGAGGTGGTGACGCTGGCCCGCGCCATCCAGGAGAGCGTCTACGGCCGCTTCGGCATCCGGCTGGAGCCGGAGCCGGTCATCCTGTGACGGCCGGCTGCGGCGCCGCCAGCAAGACGCCCAGGTCGCACATGGCTTTGCGCGTGGCCGGCACCAGGTCTTCGTAGCGCTGCACCAGGCGGGCGATCTCGTGTGCCGGCAGGTGGGCGGCACCTTCGTGCAGCGCCTCGGCGGTGGCCGCCAGCCCGGCCAAGCCCAGGTTCAGCGCGGCGCCCTTGGCGGCGTGGGCATTGATGCGCAGGTCCAGCGGCTGCGCATCGCGCACGGCCGCGCGCAAGCGCTGCACGGTTTCCGGTGCATGGTCGAGGAAGGCCTCGACCATGGCCGCCAGCTTGTCGCGCGACATGGCTTGCAGAGCCATCGCCACGGCTGACTCGTCGACGACGGGGTGGCTGCTGGCCCAGGCCGGTGCCTGATCCGGCGGCACGGGAACGTCGTCTGGCGTGGCCGTGCCGCTGCCGAACAGGCGGCGCAGCGAGGTCGCCAGTTTCTGCACGCTCACCGGTTTGGTCAGAAAGTCGTTCATGCCGGCCACCAGGCAGCGGTCGCGCGTCTCGGCAAAGGCGTCCGCGGTGAGCGCCACGATCGGTACCGTGGAACGCGCTGCGTCGGGCAGCGCGCGGATGGCGCGCGTGGCGCTCACGCCGTCGAGCACGGGCATGTGCAGGTCCATCAGCACGACGTCGTAACGCCGCCGGCACAGCGCCTCCACCGCCTCCTGCCCGTTGCTGGTGAAGTGGGCGTGGTGCCCCAGGTTTTCCAGCAGCGCAGCCATATATTGGCGGTTCACCGGGTGGTCCTCGGCCACCAGCACGTGCAGCGGGCGCGACGCCGGCAGGCCGATCGGCAGCAGCGGCGCCGCGCCTTCGCTCGCCGTGCGCGGCGGGGTGCGCAGCGGCATGTGGAAGGTGAAGCAACTGCCTTCGCCGGGCCGGCTGCGCACGGTGATGTCACCGCCCATCAGGCGGGCCAGGTTGCGCGAGATCTCCAGTCCCAGGCCGGTGCCGCCATGGCGGCGTGAACGCGTGCTGTCGCCCTGTACGAAGCGGCTGAAGAGTTGCGCCAGCGTGGCCTCGTCCATGCCGACGCCGGTGTCGGTGACGGCGAACTCGATGCATGGTTCGCCGTTTTCGCGCTCACGGGTGCGCACGTCCAGCACCACCGCACCGTGGTCGGTGAACTTGATGGCGTTCGAGAGCAGGTTGAACAGGATCTGCTTCAGCCGCGTGGCGTCGGCCAGCATGCGTTCGGGCACCCCCGGGGCGGCGTCGATGTGCAGCGCCAGCGGCTTGGCCGTGGCTTGCGGCCGCATCAGCGCCTCGACGTCGCGCAGCAGCGCACGCAGGTCCACCGGCGCCACGGCCAGCGTCACGCGGCCGCTTTCCAGTTGCGACATGTCGAGGATGTCGTTGAGCAGCGCCAGCAGGTGGTCGGCCGACTCGGTGGCGGTGCGCAGGTAATCGATTTGCCGCGGCGTGAGCCCGGTCTCGCGCAGCAGCGAGAGCATGCCCATCAAGCCGTGGAAGGGCGTGCGGATCTCGTGGCTCATGTTGGCCAGGAAGGCGCTCTTGGCGTCGCTGGCCGCCTCGGCCTCGCGGCGCGCCACGCGCAGCTTGGTGGCCAGTTCCTCCAGCACCAGCCGGCGCTCGCGCAGCTGTGCCACCTGGCGCAAGGCGATGAAGGCGAAGGCCAGCGTCAGCACCGAGAGAAAGGCCGTGAGGCCGAGCCCGAGCTGGCTCTGCTGACGCACCGCGATGCCGCGGGCCTCGAGTTGCTCGCTGACCTTGTGCGAGGCGCCCAGCGAAAGCTCGTGCATGGGGGCGGTCAGCGCCTCCAGCTGCGGCAGCAGCGCCCTGACGAAGGCGCGATCCAGCGGCACCTCGGGAGTGGGCCCCAACGCACGGTCGGACGCCTGGATGAAGTCCATCGCCTGCTGCAGGGTACGCTGGTCGCCGTCGGCACCGGACAGCAAGTGCTGCAGGTCCGCGCCGCGCAGCAGCTCGATGCGGCTGACCCAGATCTCGTAGCGCAGGCGCAGCATGTCCGCGTCCAGCGGCACGCGGTCGTCGGCGGCGCGTTGCCACTGGTCGCGCAGCCGCAGCTGCTCGGTCTCGGCCTGGTAGACCATCAGCACCACGTAGTCGTCGCCGCCTTGCACCACCTGGCGCAGCAGCGTGGCCTGGCGTGCCTGTACCAGCGCCACGGCCAGCAGCACCAGCACCAGCACGAAGCCCGTCAGCGCCAGCCAGCTGTAGCGCAGGCGTTCCTGCGGGTGGCGCTTTAGAGCACGTCGATCTTCCGCAGTTGCCATGCCGAGCGGCTGTAGTAGACGGCTCCCCGCAGCTCGGGCCGCGCGTCGAAGGGGTAGATCACGAACAGCGGGCCCTTGTCGCGCACGGCCATGGGTTGGTCGTCCATGAGCCGGGCCACGATGACGTCATGGCGCTGCGCGTCGTCGTACGGCATGTCGACGCGGTAGTCGTTGAGCGCGGTCAGCCGGATCACCTGGCCTTGCGCGCCGGCGGCCATCAGCACATCGCGCAGCAGCGGCCCGGTGAAGCGCCGCGGCTGGGCATACCAGGGGGTGCGGGTGGTAAAAGTGGTCTGCGGCAGCGCCGCCAGCATGGTCATGTCGAACTGAGCGGCATCACCCTGGTTGGGCATGCGCACACGGCCGCCCACGGTGAGCACGACCGGACCGGTGGGTGCGTCGAGCGCGCGCGCCGGCCAGGCAGCGGCAAGCATCAGGCCTCCACCCAGGCACAGGAAGGAGCGCCGTCCCGGCCCGGTTCGGCGATGATGGAAACCGCAGTTGCGCATGGCCCCGTTCATAGCGTCACACAAGCACGCATTCTAGGGGCCGGGGCCAAGGGCGCCCGTCAGTGCGTGCGCAGCATGTCGTGCAGGTCCAGCCCGGTGAGCGCCTTGGCGCCGCGCGCCAGCCAGAACAGCAGCCCCATCATCATCAGCATGGAGGGGATGGCGATGACGGGGTAGCTCAGCAGCGTGAGCCGCCCGAGTTCCTCGTTGAAGGCCTCGGTGCCCGCCGGGCTGGTGACCACCCAGCGCGCCAGCAGGTAGTTCATGACCGCGGAAAAGAAGAAGGTGCCGGCCAGCAGCAGGGTGCCGGTGCGCAGCCGCAATTCGAAGGGCACGACGTTGCGCCGTGCTTCCAGCGCCGCATGCACCCGGTCCACGTCGAACAGCGTCGGGTTGAAGACCAGGATGCGGATCAACGGCCAGCTCGTCCAGTTGGAGCCCAGCACTGCCAGCCCGATGAGCCCGGGCACCGCAGCTTCCTTGACGGCCAGCCACTGCGCGTCGAGCTTGAGCAGGCCGATGCCGCCGGTGAGCAGCGTGCTCACCACGCCCAGCACCGAAAGCCAGTTCAGCTTGCGCCGGCGCCAGCCATCCCACAGCCCCCAGCCCACCGGGAAGGCCAGCGCCAGCAGCAGCGCTTGCATCGGACCCAGATGGGACTCGCCGCTGAGCTTCATCAGGATGACGGCGGGCACGATGATCGCGATGACGATCTCGAACAGCGGATTGGGCTTGGCGGCTTGGGTCATGAGGATGCAAGACTAACGCCCCTGGCGCCGTCTGCCGAGCGGGCTAGTTCACGGCGCGGGTCGGCTGTTGCAGCCGCGAGGCGCGAAAACGATCGAGCAGGTGGTCGAGTTTGGTGGCGTAGATGGCCTGGCTGTGCGGGTCCGGGCTGTTATCCCTGGCCTGGCGCAGGTGATCCGCGGCCGTGGCGGCGTCACCCAGGTGCCAGGCGGCCTGGGCGGCCCAGAAGCGCACTTCATGCTGCAGCGGCTGGCGGCTCAGCTCGCGGTCGAACAGCTTCTGGGCGCCGGCGTAGTCGCCGTCGGCCATGGCCGCCCGGCCGAGGTCGAAGAAGTGAAATGGCGGGTAGGGCTCCAGGCGCGCCAGCTTTTCACCCAACTGCCGGGCTTCGGCTTCGCGCCCATCGTGCCGCATCAGCTGCAACAGGTTGGACAGTGCAGCGACATCACTCGGGTCCCGCGCCAGCACCGCGCGCAGCGCGGCCTCGGCCTGCAGGCGATGGCCGGCGCGCAGGTAGATGACGCCCAGGGTATTGATGGCGGCGCCGAAATCGGGGTCTTGACGCACCGCCGCGCGCGCCCAGGCATAGCTGTCGTCGAGCCGCCCATCATTGAGCGCTTCGGCGGCACGGTTGTTCATGAACATGGCCAGGATCGTGCGTTCCTTCAGCGGGACAGACCGTGCGCCACGCATGTCCTCCGGCGGCAGGAAGTCCACCTGCAACGGCCCCGGTGTCGGCGCCTCGCGTCGCGGGCGGGCGGGTACTTCCTCGAGAATCAGATTGACGTGGCCATTGGCCATGGTCAGGTCACCCTGGCGCGTGTACATCGCATCCACGAGCACGTTGCGGTAGCTCACCGGCAGGCCAAGATGCTTGGCAAAGGAGGCGGTCATGATGACCAGGGAAAGACAGTTGCCGGCGCGGGCCTCGAAGGCCTCGGCCGCGTTGCGCGTCACCGAGGCGTCGTAGCTGAGTCCGAGCTGGCCACGTCGATACAAGGCATCGATGAGGGCGCGGCGCGGATCGGGCCGACGCAGCGTAGCTTGCAGTTCCCGCTCGGCGTACTGGCGCATCGCGTCACTGAGCGCGAAGACCTCGCCCGCGTCAGTGGCTTCGGCCGATGGCGCGAAGAGCTCGTCGTGCAACGGCGGGTCCGGGGGCGTGGTGGGCGGTGTGCCCGCGCAGGCCGCAAGCACTGCGCACAGCAGGACGGCGGTCAGACGCCTGATCAGGTGCTTCATCGCGGGCCTCCGGCGGCCGCCCGGCGATCCGGGCCAAGCCCGCATGCTACGCCGTTGCCGGCGTGCTTGCGCGCTTCAGGCCATCATGTGCCGGCCTTGGGGCTGCCCCTGGCTGGGCGTCAGCCTGGGTCAGCTTTTGGCAAGCTGCAACCTGTTGCGCAGCCGGGCGGCCGTCTCGCGCAAGGCCGCGTTGGGCGACGCTTCGGCACGGTGCAGGGCCTGGCGGGCATAGTCGCGGTCGGTCTGCAGGCGTTCCACGTGCACGTGAAAGCCCTCGCCGGCGAGCAGCCACTTCAGTTCAATGATCTCCACCAGGGCCTGAGAATCGGGTTCAGAGGCGCCAGTCATCGTCACGGGTTGGGTTCTCAGCACGGGGCCGGTCCATTCATGCGCCAGGACATCGATTGGCGAAAAGGGAAGCAAGGGTGCGATGCCATCACGTTTGTTGCGGTGCAGCATCAGCTTAACGCTTTTTCCCTCCGGCGGGCTGACAACAGTTTGGAGAGCTCGCCCCAGAATAGGATCTGCAAGGATGAACGATCCGTTTCAAGTTGGCCCCATGTTGCCGTCAGCCGCGCACTCCATGGCGCGCCCCGCACCAGTGACCACGCGCTGCGAGAGGTCGAATGCCGGGCGGCCTGTCGACGCCATGTGGCCCGCGCGCAACGTTGCTTGGCCCGGCCAGGGTCTTGGCCGGAGGCACCGCAGGCTTCCGTCGCGCCTGGCCTGTCCTCATCAACTTCGCCGCCCGACGCGGCGCACTGACCCATGAACGACTTCGCCGCCGGCCTTGCCATCGACCCGACCGACATCGCGGCTGCGGCAGCCCGGCTGAGGGGCGTGGCGCACCGCACGCCGGTGTTCACCTCTCGCACCGCCGACCAGCGCGCGGGTGCGCGGGTCTTCTTCAAGTGCGAGAATTTCCAGCGCATGGGGGCCTTCAAGTTCCGTGGCGCCTTCAACGCGCTGGCGCAGTTCACGCCTGCGCAGCGCCAGGGCGGCGTGATCGCGTTTTCTTCGGGCAACCACGCGCAGGCCATCGCACTGTCGGCACGGTTGCTGGGCATGCCTTCGCTGCTGGTGATGCCGCAGGATTCGCCCGCGGCCAAATTGGCGGCCACGCGCGAATACCAGCGCGGGCAGCCCGGCAGCGATGTCGTGCTGTACGACCGCTACACCGAAGACCGCGAGGCCATCGGTACGCGGCTGGCCGCCGAGCGCGGCATGACGCTGATACCGCCCTACGACCATGCGCACGTGATGGCCGGGCAGGGCACGGCAGCGGCTGAATTGATCGAGGAAGCGGGGCCGCTGGACCTGCTGCTGGTGTGCGTGGGCGGCGGCGGGCTGATCGCCGGTTGCGCCGTCGCGGCCGCGCATCTGTCGCCAGGCATCCAGGTGATCGGTGTCGAGCCCGAAGCCGGCAATGACACCCAGCAAAGCCTGGCACGCGGCGAAATCGTGCACATAGCCACGCCGCAGACCATTGCCGACGGGGCGCAGACGCAGCACACCGGGCGCCTCACCTTTCCCGTCATCCAGCGCCTGGTGCGCGAGATCGTGACCGTCAGCGACGCGCAACTCGTCACCACCATGCGCTTCTTCGCCGAGCGCATGAAGATGGTGGTGGAACCCACCGGCTGCCTGGCCGCGGCGGCGCTGCTCGAAGACGTGGTTCAGGCGCGCGGCCAGCGCGTGGGCGTCATCGTCAGCGGCGGCAATGTCGACCTGGCGCGCTACGCCGGGTTTCTGTCAGCCGGCTGATCCGGCGCGGGGGCCGGCGCCGGTGCCGGCAGATGCTGCGCCGAGGTCACGCCCATCGAAACATACAGGCTCGTCAGCGCCTCGATGCTGATGCGCGCCGGGCTGACCCAGTCCTCGGGCACGTAGAGCAGGCCGCCACCCACCGGCACCGGCGCGGTGGGCACCAGCACGGCCAGGCAGCGGCGGCCGGCCACGTCCACGACCTGCGGGCTGGACAGCAGCGCCAGCACCGAAGCGCCACCCGGCCCGCCGAAGTGGCACCACACCGGGCGCATGCTGCGCAGGCCCTCGGCCTGGCCGGGCTTGAACAGCCCCACCATGCGGTGCGCCAGGTCGTACACGGTGCGCACCACCGGAATTCGGCGCAGGATCGCATCCAGGATCGGCGCCGCACTGCGCTGCAGCCCGGCCTGCACGAAGGCGCCCAGCAACACGATGGCGCCGGCGATGAGAGCCATGCTGAACAGGTAGCCCACGACTTCGGATCCGGTGACGCCCAGGCCCACCTTGACCAGCACCGAGCCCACGGCACTGCCAGGCCCGAGCCAGCGCAAGATCAGGCTGGCGACCCACCAGAAGATGGCGATCGTGGCCGCCAGCGGCAGCGCCGCCAGCAGACCGGTGACGAACAGGCTCAGCAGATGCCTGGGGGTGCGTTTCATGCGGCGGATTATCGGCAGCCGCCGTGGCCGTGGGTGTGCTGCGGTAACGTCGCGCGCTTTGCAGCCATTGAACGGAGATGCCCATGGCCGAAGCCGCTCCCGCCGCCCCGCCCAAGGACCCCGACGCCGAGAAGCGGCAGAAGGAGCATGTCGAGAAGCTGGTCGCCCGTGCACCGGCCGAAAGCAGCGGCTCGATCGCGCTGGGTGGCCGCACCTTCGACTATGCCGTGCACGCCGCCTTCGTGCCGGTGGCGGCGGCCGGCGCGGAGGGCGCGCGCGGCGAGCCCGACGCGGCCGTGCTGGCCACCGCCTACCTGCTGCAGGGCGCCGCGGCCGCCACGCGCCCGGTGTGCTTCGCCTTCAACGGCGGCCCCGGGTCGGCGTCGATCTGGCTGCACCTGGGCGCGCTCGGTCCGAAACGAGTGGTCGTGCCTGACGACGGCCGCATGCCGCAGCCGCCGTATGCGGTGGAGGACAACCCGCACAGCTGGTTCGAGCATTTCGACCTCGTCTTCATCGATCCGCCGCACACCGGCTGGTCGGTGACGGCCAGCGAGGCGGCGCGCAAGAAGATGCTGTCGGTGGACGGCGACATCGACGCCCTGGCCGAGGTCATGCGCCTGTGGCTGACGAGGCACAGGCGCTGGGGCTCGCCGGTCTACCTGGCTGGCGAGAGCTACGGTACGACCCGCGGTGCCGGCCTGGCCGACAAGCTGCAGGACCTGGGTGTGGCGCTGACCGGTTTGATCCTGGTGAGCTGCGCGATGGACTTGCAGAGCATCGTCTTCGCCCCCGCCAACGACCTGCCGTATGCGCTGTTCCTGCCGGCCTTCGCCAACGTCTCGCAATACCACGGCCTGCTGCAGGGGCCGCTGGCGGCTTCACCCGAAGCGGCGCGGGCTGCAGCCGAAGCCTATGCGCAGGACGAGTACGTGGCGGCACTGCAGGCAGGCGCGCGCCTGGGTGATGGGCAGCGCCGCCGCGTGGCGCGCCGGCTTGCCGAACTTACCGGCCTTCCGCGCGCCCTGGTGGAGGAGAAGAACCTGCGCATCAGCGACCAGACCTATTTCTTCGAGGCGCTGCGCCCGCGCGGACTCATCGTCGGCCGCCTGGAAGCGCGCTCCACCGGCCCCATGGCCGCCAGCCGCAAGCGCGAATGGGAGTTCGACCCCGGCATCGAGGCCGTGGCCTCGCCGTACACGATGGCCGCCATGGCGTATTTCAACGACCAGCTCGGCCTCGTCTTCGACCAGCGCTACCAGGTGCTGGCGCATGACGTCAACAAGGGCTGGAACTGGAACCGCGGCGAGAGCAGTCTGGCTGGCTTCACCAGCACCAGCCCCGACCTGGCACGTGCCCTTCGGCGCAATCCGCACCTCAAGGTGCTGGCCGCCAGCGGGCGCTACGACCTGGGCACGCCGTACAGTGCCAGCGACTGGTCGCTGGCGCAGTTGGACGCGCCCGCCGAGGTGCTGGCACGCGTGACGCACCGCTACTACGACGCGGGACACATGATGTACACGCGACAGGCCGACCTGGCACAACTCAAGGCCGATGTGGCGGCCTGGCTGGCGGGCTGAGCCCTTCCGAATGCGCCGTGGCGGCGCGCGCAGGTACGCGTCTCAGGCGTCGCGCACGTCGGCCACCGGGCTGGCACCGAAATCGGCGCGCGCCAGATAGCGCAGCACCTTGGTCGCGGCCTGCGCCGGGCTGTCCAGCAGGCCGGCCGCCTGCAGGCCGACAAAACGTTCGCGCTCGGGAAACTGCGCCGGGTCGGCGCCGCGCAACTGCACCTGCATGTCGGTGTCGATGACACCCGGGGCCAGCGAGACGATGCGGGCGCCTTGCGGCAGCGCCGCCTGCTCCAGCGCCACCGCGCGCGCCAGGTGGTCCAGCCCGGCCTTGGCGGCGCAATAGGAAGCGCTGCCGGCCATGGCGCGGCGGCCCAGGCCCGAAGACACGAGCAGCACCTTGCGCGGCAGCGTCCACGCCGCCGTGGCGTGCAGGAAGGCCGCGGTGAGCAGCGTCGGCGCCTCCAGGCCGACGCGCAGCGCCTGGCTCAGGTCAGCCGCCGACACGCTGCCCAGCGGCGCCAGTTGCGAGATCACGCCGGCGTTGTTGACGAGCGTGGCCGAGGCCACCGTGGCCGTTTCGATGCCCGCCAGCCAAGCCTGCAGCCGCGCGGCCACCGGGCCCGGGTCGGCCAGGTCGGCGGACCAGTGCTCGGGCGCGGCGCCGTCCCGTGCGGCCCGCTCGGCCGGGCGGCGCGAAATCGTCAAGAGGCGATGGCCGGCTTCGAGGCATTGCTGCGCCATCGCCAGGCCGAGGCCGCGCGATGCGCCAGTGATGATGGTGAGGTGCTGGGTCATGCGTGCAGGATAAGCGCAGCGCCGCTTGTCGGCGCGGCACTCGTCAGAAGTCCGGCGAACTCTCGAAGCTGCAATGCTGACCACTGACCGGATGCACGAAAGCCAGCCGGCTGGCATGCAGCAGCAGCCGCTCGGCCTGCAAGGGCCAGGGCGCATAGAGGGCATCGCCGCGGATCGGATGGCCGATCCACTGCAGATGCACGCGCAGTTGGTGCGTGCGGCCAGTGAGCGGATCCAGCCGCAGCCGCGTGGTTCCCTCGCCCCTTGACATGACCCGCCAGCGTGTCGAGGAGGGCTTGCCGCCGAGAGGCGCAACGACCTGTCGCGGCCGGTTCGGCCAGTCGGCCGCCAGGGGTGCGTCGATGACTCCGGCTTCGCCCTGTAGGTCGCCTTCGACGACGGCCACGTACTGCTTGGCCACCTCAGCACGGGCGAAGGCCATGCTCAGCTGTCGTTGCATCGCGGCACCACGCGCATACAGCATCACCCCGGAGGTCGCCATGTCGAGCCGGTGCACGACCAGCGCATCGGCGAACAGCGCGTGCACGCGCGTGGCCAGGTTGTCGCGTCCGGCCTCGCCGCGGCCCGGCACGGCCAGCAGGCCGGCGGGCTTGTCGACGACGATCAGGCCGGCGTCGGCATGCAGCACGTTCACGTTCGGGCACGGGGGCATGGGCGCAGGATAGGGTGCTACCGATGTCCGAAAGATTGTGGACGGCGGGCGACATCCCCCGTCAAAGTGCTTGACGTTCTCGGCCCCCGGGAGCACATTTCGCGCTCGTTTCAACCCACCACAGGAGGCCGCCATGACGATTGCAGACATTGCCCTCCTGTCGGCCTGCGCGCCCTGATTCGTCACAGCCGCCGCACCTCGGCGCAGGCAGCTCCCGCTGCCACATGAATCACCGCTGATCTTCCGCCGTTCCTAGCCGTTCGGCGCCGTGACCTCGGGTCGCGGCCGACAGACCACCACTTTCCATTGACTGCCGAAGGCTTCAGCGCTCTCGGCACGGCGCACGCCTGCGCGCCGCCCCGGTTGGTCTCTCTCACGGAACTGAATTTCACCATGATCGATACGAATGTCTTCGAGCCACTGCGCCGCATCGGCCTGACGCCGGCGCTGCTGCCCGCAGTGATGACGCTGGCGCCAGCGGGCGCCGAATCTACGCTGATGCGCGTCACCGAAGTGCAGCGCGAAGGCGTGACGCTGCACGACGGTGGCAGCGAACAAGCCGCGCGGCTGCTCCCCGCGTTGCGCGCCGCCCTGAGCACCGACGGCGACGCCATCGCCGTCGGCGACTGGGTGCTGGTCGACCGCAACGCCTACGGCGAGTGGTGGGTGCACACCCGTGTGCCGCCGCTCAACCAGCTGGCGCGCCGGCTGCACGACGGCCGCGACAAGGTGACGCGCGTGGTCATCGTCAGCAACGTCGACACCGCGCTGCTGGTGATGGGACTGGACCATGACTACAGCCCGCGCCGGCTTGAGCGCTACCTGGCGCTGGTGCGCATGGCCGGCGTGGCGGCCGTGGTGGTGCTGACCAAGGCCGACCTGTGCGACGACGTGACCGGCCGGCTGCAGCAGGTGCAGGCCTTGCTGCCGCAGGGTGCGGCGGCCGTGGCCGTGAATGCGCTGGGCGCGGGCGACGAAGCGCCCGGGCGGGCGCTGGCACCATGGCTGCAGCCGGGCCAGACGCTGGTGCTGTTGGGCTCCAGCGGTGCCGGCAAGAGCACGCTGACGAATGCGCTCACCGGGGCAGAGCAGGACACCGGCGCCAACCGCGCCAGCGACAGTCGCGGCCGCCACATCACCACCGCGCGTTCGCTGCATGCCACGCCGCAGGGCGCCTGCATCATCGACACCCCGGGCCTGCGCACGCTGCGCCTGGACGGTGACGCCGATCAGCTCGACACCGTCTTCGACGACATCGCCCGGCTGGCACCCTGGTGCCGCTTCCGCGACTGCGGCCATGACAACGAGCCCGGCTGTGCCGTGCGCCCGGCCGTGAGCGCCGAGCGCCTGGGCAACTACCACAAGCTGCAGCGCGAGGCGCGGCGCGACAGCATCACGGCGCTCGAGCGCAAGGCCCTGGTGTCTCAGTGGAAGGCTCGTGGCCGGGCCGCGCGCGAGCGCATCAACGCCAAGCGGGGATGAGGTTCATGCCGCCACCACCTTCTCACCCGGAAGCCCGCCCCGGGCCCGTGCCCCGGCCGCCTTGCGCCAGCCCGCTCAGGGTCGGCGAGGCGAGCCGGCCGTGCCGCCCGGGACCAAGGCGTCGCGCTGCGCCAGCGTCGGGAACAGGCGCAGCCAGAGGCCCGCCACCAGCAGCGTGCCCAGGCCGCCCAGCACCACCGAACCCACCGGGCCCAGCAGCGCCGCGGTGGCGCCGGACTCGAATTCGCCGAGCTGGTTGGAAGCGCCGATGAAGACCGAGTTGACCGCGCTCACGCGGCCGCGCATGGCATCCGGCGTCTCCAGCTGCACCAGGGTCTGGCGCACGACCACGCTCACCATGTCGGCGGCGCCGCTGACCACCAGCGCGGCCATCGACAGCCAGAATGCCGTCGACAGGCCGAATACGAGCATCGCCAGGCCGAAGACCGCGACCGCGCCCAGCAGCAGCGGCCCGCTGCGCCGGCGTACCGGCCAGCGCGACAGTGCCACCGACATGAGCAGTGCGCCCACCGCGGGCGATGCGCGCAGCAGGCCCAGCCCCGTGGGGCCGACATGCAGGATGTCCTTGGCGAAGATCGGCAGCAACGCCGTGGCGCCGCCCAGCAGCACGGCGAAGAGGTCCAGCGAGATGGCGCCCAGCACCACCTTGCGCTCGAAGATGAAATGCACGCCGGCCAGCAGCGTCTGCCAGGTCACGGGCGCGGCCGGCGGCGGCGCATGTTCGTAGCGGATGGCCAGGCACAGCGCGGTGGCCACGGTGAACAGCGCCGCGCAGACGGCATAGGTGGCGCCGGCGCCAGCGGCGTAGATCAGCCCGCCCAACGCCGGGCCGGCGATGATGGCGCCCTGCAGCCCGGCCGAACTGAAGGCCAGGGCGCGCGCCAGCAATGGGGCCGGCACCAGCAGCGGCGTCAGCGCCTGCTGCGCCGGCATCTGGAAGGCGCGCACCGAGCCCAGCACCACCGACACACCGAGCAGCAGGCCGCGCGTAGCAAGACCACTGTCGCTGCCGGCCCACAGCAACAACGCCACCGCCACCTGCGCGGCCAGGCACAGCGCCACGATGCGGGCGCGGTGGTGGCGGTCGATGAGATGTCCTGCCGGCAGCGCCAGCGCGAGTGCCGGGGCAAACTGCAGCAGTCCGACCAGGCCCAGGTCCCAGGCCGAACCGGTGAGGTCGTACATCTGCCAGGCCACGGCCACCATCAGCATCTGGCTGGCGGCCACGCCAGCCAGGCGTGCGAACCACAGCAGCACGAAGCCGCGGTGGACGAACAGGGCGTCGCCGCCGTCGGCGGCCGCGTTCACCGCGGTGGCGCCGCCACCGTCACGGGCGCCGGCAGGGCCAGACCGCGGCGCGCCAACACCTCGCGCACGCGTGCCGGGTGGTCGCTGATGATCCCGTCCACGCCCCAGCCGATGAGGCGGTCGATCTGCGCCGGGTCGTTCACCGTCCACGGGATCACCTTCAGGCCCAGGGCGCGCGCCTCGGCCAGTTGCGCCTCGGTCAGGTCGCCGTGGAAGGGCGACCAGGTGAGCGCACCCAGCGCCTTGACGAGACGCGGCACCGAGTCGCCGTGGTCCTGCAGGCGCAGCCCGGCGGTCCAGCGCGCGTCAGCCAGGTTGTCGATCGAGGGCAGCCGCGCGGTCAGCGCCGCGATCGGCAGCGCGGGCGCCAGCCGCTGCACGGCGCGCAGGGTGCGCCAGTCGAAGCTCTGCACCGTGACGCGATCGGCCAGGCCGTGGCGCTGCACGGCGTCGACGAGCAGGCGGGCGAAGGCCTCGGGATCGGGTGTCAGCTCCGGGTCCAGCGGCGACAGTTTGGTCTCGATGTTGAATCGCACCGGCACCGCCGCCGTGCGCAGCATCTCGAACAGGGCCGCCAGCGTCGGCACACGCTCGCCGTCCACCGGCTGCTGTTCGGCAAAGGTCTGCGCATACCGCGTGCCCGGTTTCAGGCGGCCGACGTCGAAGCGCTGCAGTTCGGCCAGCGTCAGCGTCTGCAGCGCCGGGCCGGGCGCGGCGATCCAGGCACCGTTGCCGTCGCGGGTCAGGTCGGGATTCAACCGCGGGTCGTGGGAGATCACCAGATGAGCGTCGCGCGTGACGCCCAGGTCCAGCTCCAGGGTCGTCACGCCCACGGCCAGAGCCTGGCGGAAGCCTGCCAGCGTATTCTCGGGCGCCATTCCGCGGGCGCCGCGGTGGCCTTGCAGGTCGAAGGCCGCCGCGTTTCCGATTGTCGAAAAGACGAGCAGCCACGCCAGGCAGCGGCCGAAGCAGGTACTTCTCACGGCGTCCACTCCCCCGCCGCCATGGCGGGCGGCGCATTGTCCACCGGGCCGGGCCGGGACGCCGTTCGCCGCCAACCGCGCCGCGGCCGGACCTGGCGAATGGACTGCGGGGTGTCGCGCTCGCGGCGCGCCCACTACGGGTAAGGCGCCATGACGGACGCGGTGCTTGCCGCTACAACCGCATGGCGTTTCCTGGAGCCGCGCTTGACCCAGACCGACACCCCCACCCGCCCTGTGGCTTGGCCGGCACGCCTGCCGCGCAACCTGGTCATTCCCGAGACCCCGCTGTGGTTCAACCTGGAGGTCAGCGCGCGGCGCTACCCGGGCAAGGCCGCCTATGTCTTCTTCGGCCGCAAACTGACCTTCAGCGAATTGCAGCGCCAGGCCGAAGCACTGGCCGGCTGGCTACAGGCTCAAGGCGTGCAGCGTGGCGACCGCGTGCTGCTGTACATGCAGAACTGCCCGCAATTCGTGGTGGCGTTCTATGCCATCCAGCGCGCCGACGCGGTGGTGGTGCCGGTGAACCCGATGAACCGCGTCGACGAATTCGGCCACTACATCACCGACCCGCAGGCCCGCGTGGCCATCACCAGCGCCGACCTGGCCGCCACCGTGGCCGAAGCCAGCCAGCACCTGCCTGCAGCGCAGCGTCTGCACCACCTTCTGGTGACGCGCTTCACCGACGCCATGCCCGAAACGCTGGACGCGGACGAAGCGCCATCCGACGCCGTGCTGCAGTGGCTGCGCGCCGATCCGCCGCTGCCGGCGGGTGCCGTGCGCTGGAACGACGCGCTGGCCGCGGCCCTGCGCCCCGGAGCCTCCACGGTCGGCCCGGATGACTGGGCGCTGCTGCCGTACACGTCGGGCACCACCGGCCTGCCCAAGGGCTGCATGCACACGCACCGCACGCTGATGCCCAACATCGTGGGCGGCGGGCTGTGGGGTCATGCCAGCGCCGAGTCGGTGAGCCTGGGCGTGGTGCCCATGTTCCACATCACCGGCATGCTCTACGGCGTGCTCGCGCCGGTGTACCTGGGCAGCACCGTGGTGCTGATGCCGCGTTGGGACCGCGAACTCGCGGGTCGGCTGATCTCGCGCCACCGCGTGTCGCACTGGACCTGCATTCCCACGATGATCATCGACCTCTTCGGCAGTCCCAACTACAAGAGCTTCGACCTGGGCAGCCTGCGCTACCTGTCGGGCGGCGGCGCGGCCATGCCGCAGGCCGTGGCCGAGCGGCTGCAGCGCGAATTCGGCATCACCTTCGCCGAAGGCTACGGCCTCACCGAAACCGCCGCACCCAGCCATGCCAACCCGCCCGAGCGCGCCAAGCTGCAGTGTCTGGGCATCCCGCTGTATGGCGTGGACAGCCGCATCGTCGACCCCGAGACGCTGCAGGAACTGCCCGACGGCGAGGTGGGCGAGATCGTCACCCACGGCCCCATGGTCTTCAAGGGCTATTGGGGCCACCCCGAAGCCTCGCGCGCCGCATTCGTGCAGATCGGCGGCAAGCCGTTCTTCCGCACCGGCGACCTGGGCCGGCGCGACGAGGAAGGCTATTTCTTCATCACCGACCGCCTCAAACGCATGATCAATGCCAGCGGCTTCAAGGTCTGGCCGAGTGAAGTGGAGTTGCTGCTCTTCAAGTGCCCGTGGGTGCAGGAAGCGTGCGTCATCGGCACGCGCGACGCCTACCGCGGCGAGAGCGTCAAGGCCGTGATCGTGCTGCGCGACGCGGCCCGCACCAGCACCACCGAGCAGGACATCATCGACTGGGCGCGCGAGCACATGGCGGCGTACAAGGTGCCGCGGCAGGTGCAATTCGTCGACGCGCTGCCCAAGAGCGGATCGGGCAAGGTCATGTGGCGGCAGTTGCAGGAGCGCGAGGCGGCCGGCGGCGGCTGAGGGACGGTCACTGCAGCAGGCCAGGGCGCGCAACTCAGCGCCCGCGCACCGGCATCACATGCACCAGCCCGAGGTCCAGGCAGACCGTGACCGCGGCGCCGAGCTCGATGTGCAGCCGCTGCGGGCCCGACAGCGTGAGCCGCAGCACGGCGCCCGGCACAGTCTGCAGCGCCAGCGCCAGCAGCGTGATGTCGCCCAAGGGCCGCGCCTCGGTGACCACGGCGCCGAATTCGCCGGCCGCCTGTGGCGGCCGATCGACCAGGGTGATGGCGTCGCTGCTCAGTACCCAGTGCACGGTTTGGCCTGAATCGATGCGGCCCTTGTCGCGCACCGTGAGCAACGGCAGCCGAGAAGCATCGGTTGCCGCAGCCGTTTCGGCCGACCACTGCAGCAGTCCCCAGCCGGCCTGCTCCGAAGGCCCCACCCAGCGGCCCTGGAAGCGGTTCTGGAGGCCCACCAGATCGGCCACCCGGGCGTTGCGCGGTGCGTGGTGAATGGCGGCCGGCGGCCCCTGCTGCAGCACCTGCCCGGTGTCCATCACCACCAGGCGGTCGGCCAGCATGGCGGCTTCGTGCAGGTCGTGCGTGACCAGCACGATCGGGATCGCCATGTCGCGCCGCAGGTCAGCCAGCAAGCGATACAAGCCTTGGCGGTTCATCTGGTCGACCGCGGAGAAGGGCTCGTCGAGCAGCAGCACGCGCGGCTCGCGGGCCAGCGCGCGCGCCACCGCCACGCGCTGCTGCTCGCCGCCCGACAGGCCGGCAGGCCGGCGATCCTGCTGTGCCTCGGACAATCGCACGTGGTCCAGCCAGCGTCGGGCCTGGCGCCGTCGCTCCTTAGGCGGCAGGTGCAGCAGCGGCAGGCCCACGTTGTCCAGCGCCGAAAGATGCGGCATCAAGGCGTAGTTCTGGAACACCAGCCCCACGTGACGCTGCTGCGGCGGCACGAAGAGGCCTGCTGCGGTATCGCACCAGACCTCGTCGTCCACCTGCACGCGGCCGCGTTGCGGGCGCATCAGCCCGGCCAGCACGCGCAGCATGGAGGTCTTGCCAGCGCCCGAGGGGCCCACCAGGGCCAGCAATTCGCCGGACTCGCAGCGAAATGCGCCGCTCAAGGGCAGCGGATGCGCCTGGTCGACCTCGACTTGCAGCGTCATCGGCGCGCCGCAAGCCGCGCGGAGGCGAAGAAGGACATCGTCACCGCGCCCAGCGACAGCACCAGCAGCAGCAATGCCATGCGGTCGGCGGCGGCCAGGTCGAAGGCCTGCACGCGGTCGTAGATGGAGATGGCGATCGTCTTCGTCTCGCCGGGAATGCTGCCGCCGACCATCAGCACGACGCCGAATTCGCCCATGGTGTGCACGAAGGTCAGCACTACGGCCGACAAGATGCCGGGCCAGGCCAGTGGCAACTCCACGCGCCGCCAGGTGGCCCAGAAACCCAGGCCGCTGACGGCGGCGGCCTCGCTGAGCTGGCGCGGGATGGCCTCGAAGGCCCGCTGCACCGGCTGCACGATGAAGGGCACGTTGAAGATCACCGAGGCGACGACGAGTCCGGTGAAATTGAACGTGAGCCGCAGGTCCAGCGTCTCGGCCGCCCAGCGGCCCAGCGGCGACGCGCCGCCCATCGACACGAGCAGGTAGTAGCCCAGCACGGTGGGCGGCAGCACCAGCGGCAGCACCACCAGGGCCTCGATCACGGCCTTGCCGGCGAAGTCGGTGTAGGCCAGCCAGCGCCCCAGCCACAGGCCCAGGGGCAGCAGCACCAGCAGCGTCACGCCTGCCAGCTGCAGCGAAAGGGTCAGGGCCTGCCAGTCCATGCGATGCGCCGAAACCTCAGTCCCGCGGCATGGCGAAGCCGTAGCGCGCCATGATGGCCTGCGCGGCGGGCGCGGACAGGTAGTCGTGGAACGCGCGCACCGGCGCCGGCGCTTGCTTGAGCAGCACCATGCGCTGCAGCAGTGGCCGGTGCCAGGCTTCGGGGATGAGTGCAAACTGCCCCAGCTTCGCTACCTCGGGGGCCAGCGCCAGCGAAAGTGCCACGATGCCGCCCTGCGTCGAACCCGAGGTGGCGAACTGCGCCGCCTGCGAGATGTTCTCGCCCAGCACCAGTCGTGGCTGGAT
>Ga0105090_10000498_pt1 | contig 19458 bp, 22 predicted proteins | sample PPLLak3March2015_FD_79110 | JGI IMG/M metagenome (GOLD analysis project Ga0105090, IMG submission 79110) | Freshwater sediment microbial communities from Prairie Pothole Lake near Jamestown, North Dakota, USA - PPLs Lake P7 Core (1) Depth... | ecosystem: Environmental > Aquatic > Freshwater >... | reverse complement strand
GTGCGCCAAGGTGCGCGGCTGAAAGTCGCCACCAAATATGTGCAGACCGCGCGCGAACACTTCGCGACCAAGGGCATGCACGTCGACTTGATCAAACTCTACGGTTCGATGGAACTGGCGCCGCTGGTCGGACTGGCTGATGCCATCGTTGACCTGGTCAGCACCGGCGGCACGCTGAAAGCCAACAACCTGGTGGCGGTCGAGGAAATCGCCCCGGTGAGTTCGCGCCTGATTGTCAACCAGGCCGCGCTGAAATTGAAACGCGCGGAGATCCAGCCACTGATCGACGCCTTTAGCGGCGCTGTGTCTGCTCCGGTAGCTTGATCATGCGTCACCTTGCCACAAGACAGGTGGATTTTGAAGCGCGGCTCGCAGAGCTGCTGGCGTTTGAGGCTGCGCAGGATCCGCAGGTCGATGTCACGGTCGCGGCGATCCTCGCTGATGTGAAAAGGCGTGGTGATGCCGCGGTGCTGGAATACACCATGAAGTTCGATGGCGTCAGCGCGAACGTATTGGCTGAGCTGGAAATCCCCCACAGCGAACTGCAGACCGCACTCAAACGTATTCCCGCGGTGCGTCGCGAGGCGCTGGAGTTTGCCGTGTCCAGGGTGCGCGAGTATCACCAGCATCAGCGCGCAGAGTCCTGGGGTTACACCGATGCTGACGGCAATGAACTCGGGCAGCAGATCACCGCGCTCGATCGCGCCGGTCTCTATGTGCCCGGCGGCAAGGCGGCTTACCCGTCATCGGTGATCATGAACGCAGTGCCGGCGAAAGTCGCCGGCGTCACCGAGGTCATCATGGTGGTGCCGACACCGCGCGGTGAAAAAAATGACTTGGTGTTGGCCGCCGCGGCACTTTGCGGTGTTGATCGCGTATTCACCATTGGCGGCGCGCAGGCCGTCGCTGCGCTGGCCTACGGAACGGCAACCATCCCGCAGGTGGACAAAATCGTTGGTCCCGGCAATGCCTGGGTCGCTGCCGCAAAGCGCCGCGTGTTCGGCGTGGTTGGCATCGACATGGTGGCGGGCCCATCAGAAATCCTCGTGGTTAGTGATGGCAGCACCGATCCCGACTGGGTGGCGATGGATCTGTTTTCGCAGGCCGAACACGATGAACTGGCGCAGGCCATCCTGCTCGCGCCGGATGCAAAATATCTCGACGCAGTCGCCGCCAGCATCACGCGGCAGTTGCAGGACATGCCGCGGCGTATGGTGATCGAGGCCTCGCTCAAGGGGCGCGGCGCATTGATTCAGGTGCGCGACCTCGACGAGGCCTGTGAACTGGTCAACCGCATTGCCCCGGAACACCTGGAGCTATCGGTGGAAAATCCCGAACTTCTGTTGCCGAAAATCCGCCATGCCGGTGCGATATTCCTTGGGCGTTATACTTCCGAAGCGCTGGGCGATTACTGCGCGGGACCAAATCATGTATTGCCGACTTCCCGTACGGCGCGTTTTTCCTCCCCGCTGGGCGTTTACGATTTCCAGAAACGCTCGAGCGTGATCCGTGTGTCGCAGGCCGGTGCCGCGAAACTCGGCAAGATCGCGGTTGAACTCGCAGAAGGCGAGGGGCTGACCGCGCATGCCCGTTCGGCTGCGATGCGGTTTCGTCCCTAAGCGCCACCATGAGCCGTTACTGGAGCAAGGTGGTGCAGGGGCTGACGCCCTATGTGCCGGGCGAGCAGCCGAAGCTGGCCAATCTGATCAAGCTCAACACCAATGAAAGCCCGTACGGCCCGAGCCGCCGCGTGCTGGAGGCCCTGCGCGCCGAAATCGGCGATTCCTTGCGCCTGTATCCCGATCCCGCCAGCGACCGCCTGCGCGCCGCGATAGCCAGACGCCACGGCCTGACCCCGGATCATGTGTTTGTCGGCAATGGTTCCGACGAAGTGCTGGCTCATGTGTTCCTCGGCCTGTTGAAACACGAAGCTCCGGTACTGTTCCCGGACATTACCTACAGCTTTTATCCGGTTTACTGCGGCCTCTACGGTATTGCATACGAGCAGGTAGCGCTGAATGCCGGATTTGAAATCGCTGTCGATGACTATCTGAAACCCAATGGTGGCATCGTGTTCCCCAATCCCAATGCGCCGACCGGGTGTCTGGTGCCGGTCGCCGATATCGAGCGCCTGCTGCGTGCGAACACAGACTCGGTGGTGGTCATCGACGAGGCTTATGTCGATTTCGGTGGCGAGTCAGTAGTACCGCTGGTGAGCCGTTATCCGCAGTTGCTGGTGACCCACACGCTGTCGAAGTCACGCGCGCTGGCGGGTCTGCGCGTCGGCTACGCCATTGGCCATCCCGATTTGATCGAGGCGCTGAACCGGGTCAAGGACAGTTTTAATTCCTATCCACTGGATCGTTTCGCGCAGGCCGGCGCAACCGCCGCCATCGAAGACGAAGATTATTTCCAGGCGATGTGCCATAAAGTCATCGTCAGCAAACAAAAGCTGGTGCAGGACCTGCAGTGTCTCGGTTTCGAAGTGCTGCCTTCTGCCGCCAATTTTGTATTCGCGCGCGTACCGGGCCGCGACGGCGGCGGGATTGCCGCGAAACTGCGTGAACGCAGCATCATCGTCCGCCATTTCCGCAAACCGGCGCGTATCGCCGAATTCATGCGCATTACCGTCGGCACCGATGAACAATGCGCGGAGCTGGTCGAGGCCTTGCGCGACATCCTGCGAACCGCATGACAAGAATTCGTTTATACTCTGTAATCAACAAGTTACCTCAGGCAATCTAGGCAATCATGGCACGGCAGGCACAGGTTACCCGCGACACCCAGGAAACGCAGATCACCGTCAAGATCAATCTTGACGGCAGTGGTCGCGCCAAACTTGCCAGTGGCGTGCCTTTCCTCGACCACATGCTTGACCAGATTGCGCGCCACGGGCTGGTTGATCTTGAAGTCAAAGCCAAAGGTGACCTGCACATCGACGCGCATCACACCGTAGAAGACATCGGCATCACGCTGGGTCAGGCGCTGGCCAAGGCCGTTGGCGACAAAAAAGGCGTGCGTCGTTACGGCCACGCTTATGTGCCTCTCGACGAGGCATTGTCGCGTGTGGTGATCGACCTCTCGGGTCGGCCGGGGCTGGAGATGACCGGCAAGTTCACGCGCGCGCGTGTCGGCGAATTTGACGTTGATCTGGTGCGCGAATTTTTCCAGGGTTTCGTCAACCACGCCCAGGTCACGCTGCATCTCGACAACCTGAAGGGTGCCAACACCCATCACCAGGTGGAGACCCTGTTCAAGGCCTTCGGCCGTGCATTACGCATGGCGGTGGAGCTGGATCCGCGGGTCAAGGGTGTGCCGTCGACCAAGGGAAAGTTATAGGCTTTCCGCGGCGCGCTTTTCGTCCTGCTTTCATCAATGATCCGCTACGTCTCACGATGACCATCGACATCGCAGTAATCGACTACGGCATGGGCAACCTGCGTTCGGTGTCCAAGGCCATCGAACATGTCGCGCCCGGCCGCAAGGTGGTGGTGACCGGCAATCCCGCGGATGTGGCAGAAGCCGGCCGGGTGGTGTTTCCCGGCCAGGGCGCGATGCCCGACTGCATGCGTGAAATGGAAGCGCGGGGTTTGCGCGGTGCGCTTATCAATGCTGCGCGTGACAAACCCTTCCTTGGCATCTGCATCGGCCTGCAGATGCTGTTCGAGCACAGCGAAGAGGGCGATACACCCGGCCTTGGGCTGCTGCCCGGCGTGGTGCGGCGGTTTCCGGCGGCACGGATGGTGGATGAGCGCGGCCAAAAACTCAAAGTACCGCACATGGGTTGGAATGAAGTGATGCAGGCCATGCCGCATCCGCTGTGGCAGGGCATCGCCGACGGCAGCCGGTTTTATTTTGTGCACAGTTATTATCCGGAGCCCGCCGATCAGTCGCTGGTCGCCGGCTGGTGCGTGTATCCATTTCGTTTTGCCTGCGCGGCGGCGCGCGGCAATGTGTTCGCGGTTCAGTTCCATCCCGAAAAAAGCCACACTGCAGGGCTGCAACTGCTGGCAAATTTCGTGGCGTGGCAGCCGGTGGTGCATGCCGTGCCCAAAGGCAGTGCGCCCGCCGCAGCCTGAAAGCGGCTTGCAATCGCCGCCGCTGTAGTATGATTAATACCTGACGCAAACTATATGCAGACCATGCTTTTTAGACGCCGTTTTTCTGACGCATTCTTCTGACGCCTATTTGATCCGGTTTAACTGTCGCGCCCCCCATTCCGACTAAACCCGGTTTCGCAAATCGCCGCGCATTCCCGCAATTCTCCCACGCACTTTTCCCCACGCTTTTTCCACACAATCCATGCTGATTATTCCCGCCATTGACCTGAAAGACGGTCATTGTGTGCGCCTGAAACAGGGCGACATGAACGATGCAACGGTGTTTTCCGAAGATCCCGGCGCCATGGCCAAACAATGGCTGGACCAAGGTGCGCGCCGCCTGCACGTGGTTGATCTCAACGGCGCTGCGGCCGGCAAGCCGAAGAATCAACCGGCCATCCGCGCCATCGTCAAGGCGGTGGGCAGCGAGTTGCCGGTGCAGCTGGGTGGAGGCATTCGCGACCTCGACACCATCGAGGCCTATATCGATGCAGGAATCAGTTACATCGTCATCGGCACCGCTGCGGTGAAAACCCCGGGCTTCCTGCAGGAGGCCTGCACCGCGTTCCAGGGCCACATCATCGTTGCGCTCGACGCCAAGGACGGCAAGGTTGCCGTCGACGGCTGGTCGAAAATGACCGGACATGATGTCGTCGATCTGGCAAAAAAATTCGAGGATTACGGCGTCGAAGCCGTGATCTACACCGACATCGGCCGTGACGGCATGTTGACCGGCGTCAACATCGAAGCCACGGTGGCTCTGGCACGGCAGTTGAACGTACCGGTGATCGCCAGCGGCGGCATCACCGATCTCGAAGATGTCAAAAAACTCTGCGCGGTTGAAGCCGAAGGCATCACCGGCGCCATTACCGGGCGAGCGGTTTACCAGGGCACGCTGGATTTCAGGGCGGCGCAGACGCTCGCTGATAAACTGTCCCAGAAGGAGTGATCGGTGCAGGATTGAGGAGTGAGGATTGAGTGATCCCGCGCGTCGTCCTCAATCCTCAATCCTCACTCCTCGTTCCTGCCGTCATGGGCCTCGCCAAACGCATCATCCCCTGTCTCGACGTCACCGCCGGCCGCGTGGTCAAGGGTGTCAATTTTGTCGAGCTGAAGGACGCCGGTGATCCGGTGGAAATCGCGCGCCGTTACGATGACCAGGGCGCCGACGAACTGACTTTTCTCGACATTACGGCCAGCAGCGACGACCGTGACCTGATCCTGCACATCATTGAGTCCGTCGCCGCGCAGGTGTTCATACCACTGACGGTTGGTGGCGGCGTGCGGTCTGTGGACGATGTGCGCCGCCTGCTCAATGCCGGTGCCGACAAGGTCAGCATCAACACTTCCGCGGTGCAGAATCCGCAGCTGGTGGCGGATGCCAGCGGCCGTTATGGTGCGCAGTGCATCGTCGTCGCCGTCGACGCCAAACGGGTTGCCGGAGACGGGCCGCTGCGCTGGGAGGTCTATACCCATGGCGGACGTAAGGCTACGGGGCTGGATGCCGTGGCATGGGGACAAAAAATGCAGGCGCTGGGCGCCGGCGAAATCCTGCTCACCAGCATGGATCGCGACGGTACGCGGATTGGTTTTGATCTGGAGCTGACGCACGCGTTTTCGTCAGCGTTGGACATCCCCGTGATCGCCAGCGGCGGCGTCGGCAACCTCGATCATCTGGCCGACGGCGTCACCATCGGCCGCGCTGACGCGGTGCTTGCGGCGAGCATTTTTCATTACGGTGAATACACGGTGCGCCAGGCCAAGGAACACATGGCACAGCGGGGGATTGAAGTCCGCTTGTAGGTTGGATGTGAAGCGTTGATTTGAATTACAGATAAAAAACAATTAAAATCAATAGCTTATAAATTTATGGCGGAATGATCACCGCCAGAGGACATCATGGCGTCGAACTGGCTGGACCGCATACACTGGGGCAGCGACGGGCTGATCCCGGTGGTGACACAGGAGACGGGCTCGGGGCGGGTGCTGACTGTCGCGTGGGTGAACCGCGAAGCGCTGCAGCAGACCGCAACCACCGGCGAGGCCCATTACTGGTCACGGTCGCGAAAGAAACTCTGGCACAAGGGTGAAGAGTCCGGTCATGTGCAGAAGGTGAAATCGATCCGGCTCGATTGCGACACGGATGTACTGCTGTTCGAAGTCGAGCAGATCGGCGGCATCGCCTGCCACACCGGGAGGCACAGCTGTTTTTTTCATGAGTTACGCAACGGCGACTGGGTCGAGGTTGATCCGGTATTGAAAGACCCCGGGGCGATTTACAAGAAGTAAGTTTGACGTGTAACAAATAATGGCTAACATCGACAAAGACATACTGCTGAGGCTGGGCGAGACCATCGCCGCGCGCAAGGGCGGCGATGCGGCGGGTTCGTACGTGGCCGGCCTGCTGGCCAAGGGCGAGGATGCGATCCTGCGCAAGGTACTGGAAGAGGCGGCTGAGACCCTGCTTGCCTCGAAGGAGGGTGATAAACTGCATCTGGTCCGCGAGACTGCCGACCTGTGGTTTCATACGCTGGTGCTGCTGGCTTGGCATGGTGTCGGTCCGGAAGAGGTGCTCGCCGAATTGCAGCGGCGCGAAGGCGTGTCCGGCGTGACGGAAAAAGCGTCGCGCAAGTAAGGGCGTGACGGCGGCAAGGCGCGATATCGCGCATATGGATTTCCACACCGTGCACGTGCACGGATCATGAGGAGCATGTTATGGGTTCGTTCAGCATCTGGCATTGGTTGATTGTGTTGCTCGTGGTGGTGCTGGTCTTCGGCACCAAAAAACTGCGCAACATCGGCTCCGACCTTGGTGGCGCGGTCAAGGGTTTCAAGGAAGGTGTGAAATCCGGCGACGACAAAACCGCCGAGACCAAGACTGAAATCCCGCCCTCGACCGGTCATACCATCGACGGCGAGGCGCGTAAGGAAACCACGAAGTCGTGACGGCGTATGCATGAGAGGTGAGGGGTGAATCGCGGGGATCTCCCCGGTCCTGCCTTACCCCCATCACGTATTCACCCCTTCACTCTTCACGTTTCATCATGTTTGATATCGGCTTCTCCGAAATGATGGTCATTGCCGTGGTGGCGTTGATCGTCATCGGCCCGGAGAAACTGCCCAAGGTTGCGCGCACCGTCGGCCACCTGTTCGGCCGTATGCAGCGTTATGTCAACGACGTGAAATCCGACATCAGCCGCGAAATGGCGCTGGATGACCTGCGCAAGCTGCAGTCGAGCATGCAGGACACCGTACAATCGATCGAGCAATCGGTTACTTCTGAAGTGCAGTCAGCTGAAGCCGAAATGAACAAAATTGCCGCAGATGTACCGGCAAATACCAATAATGAAGCACCGCCGGCCGTTCCTGAATCTGTCACTTCGCCGGATCCGGCAAAACCGGCATAAAGAAACCTGCCGTGTCCGAAGACACCTTCATTTCCCATTTGGTTGAGCTGCGCGACCGGTTGATGCGCATGCTGATCGCGTTCGGGCTGGTGCTGCTGGTATTGATTCCGTTTGCCTCCGAACTCTACGACCTGCTGGCGACACCGATGATGCATGCGCTGCCCGAAGGTGCAAAAATGATTGCCACCGGCGTGATCACGCCGTTCCTGGTGCCGGTCAAAGTGGCGATGATGGTGGCTTTCGTGATCACGCTGCCCTACACGCTGTACCAGGCGTGGTCCTTTGTTGCACCCGGCCTCTATACCCACGAAAAACGCCTGGTTCTGCCGCTGGTGGTGATGAGCACGGTGCTGTTCGTGATCGGCATCGCATTTTGTTATTTCTTTGTTTTCAACACCGTGTTTCACTTCATCAACCAGATCGCGCCGAAAAGCATTTCGGTGGCGCCGGACATCGAGAACTATCTCAATTTTGTGCTCACCATGTTCATGGCCTTCGGCCTGACTTTCGAGACGCCGATCGTGGTGGTGACGCTGACGCGCATGGGTATCGTGACACTCGAGCAATTGCGCAGCATCCGCCCCTATTTCATCGTCATCGCCTTCATCATCGCAGCGATAGTCACGCCGCCGGACGTGGTGTCACAACTGCTGCTGGCGATACCGATGTGCCTGTTGTTCGAGCTGGGCTTGTTCGCGGCACGCTTTGTGCCCCCGCGGCCACGCAGCAAGGAAGATGACCGATCGGAAAACTACAAATCGCCGTCGGATGCGGATCAGGAAGCCGAACTCGACCGTATCGCCGCCGAAGAACGTGCGCGTACCAGCGATTAGGGCGACGACTGATGGCTCAATGGACGGCGCCACCAGCCGGGCTTGCTACGGGGCCACGGTTTAAGGTGCCGGCTGCTTTTGCCGGCTAAGCCCGCTTATTCTTTGCGTGGCTGTTTCGGCCGTTTGCCGACCGTCACCTTGAGTTCAATTTCCTTCGTTTCCCTGATGACACGCAGCGTGGCCTGGCTGCCGGGAGTCAGTGCGGCGATCAGGTTAAGCATGGTTGCCGAGTCGGTAACCGTCTTGCCGTCGACGGCTATCAGCACGTCGCCGACCTTCATGCCGCCGCGGTCGGCGGGTGTGCCGCGGAATATTTCTGTGATCAGTGCGCCGCGCGTCGTGCCTGGAATCTTGAACGATTCGGCGATTTCCTTGGTCATTTCCTGCACGCCGACGCCGATCCAGCCACGTTGCACAGAACCGTTCTGAATAATCTGTTCCATCACCGTTTTTGCGGTGCTGGCCGGAATCGCAAAGCCGATGCCCAGCGATGCGCCGCCGGGTTCTTTTGAATAGATGGCTGTGTTAATACCGATCAAGTTGCCGTTGATGTCGACCAGCGCGCCGCCGGAATTGCCGGGATTGATCGCGGCATCGGTTTGAATGAAATTTTCAAAGGTGTTGATGCCGAGATGGCTGCGTCCCAGTGCGCTGACGATGCCGAGAGTCACCGTCTGCCCGACGCCGAAAGGGTTGCCGATGGCCAGCACCACGTCGCCGACGCGTGCGCCGTCGGGCGGGGCAAAGGTGATCGCCGGCAGTTTGGGCAGGTCGATTTTCAGCACCGCGAGATCGGACTCGGGATCGGTGCCGACCACCTTGGCGTTGACCCGCCGCGTATCCGCGAGCGCAACTTCGATGCTGTCGGCGGCCTCGACCACATGGCTGTTGGTCAGGATGTAGCCCGATTCACTGACAATCACGCCCGAACCCAGGTTGGTGCTGGGCTGGTTTTGGGGTGCCTCGGCCTGATCGCCGAAGAAATAGCGAAATACCGGATCGTCCATCAGCGGATGCCGTTGCTGTGCCTTGACGGCCTGCGACGTGAAAATATTGACTACGGCCGGCATCGCTTTTTTCGCTGCGTCACTGTACGAGCCGGCAGGTGGCACGGCACTGTCACTCGTCATCTGTTTGACGCTGGTGATCACCGCTCCCTCCGGCGTGTTGCCGTTCAGCAGGTCGGGACGCAGGGTACTGACGACGAACAGCACTGCCAGGCAGACGGTTGCAGTTTGACAGAATACAAGCCAGAGTTTTCGCATGAAGGGGCCGCGGGGACGCGGTTACAATGATTTCTGTTTGATGAATTGAGCAATGCTCTATGAAACGGCTTATGGACCGCGCTGCACTCGACGCTTATCTTGCGGATTACCTGCAAGTCCCTGATTTTCGAGATTATTGCCCAAACGGACTGCAGGTGGAAGGGCGCGCCGAAATCGCCAGCATAGTCACTGGCGTCACCGCATCTGCGGCATTGATCGAGGCTGCGGTTGCCGCCGGCGCCGATGCGCTGATCGTTCATCACGGTTATTTCTGGCGCGGCGAAGACGGGCGCATCACCGGCATGCGCCGCCGGCGCATCGGCCTGCTGCTGGAGCACGACATCAACCTCTTTGCCTACCACCTGCCGCTGGATGTGCACCCTGAGGTTGGCAACAACGCCATGCTGGCACAGAGGCTGGGACTGACGCCGTCGGGGCGTTTCGGCGAGCAGAACATCGGGGTGCAGGGTACGCTGGCGGAGGCCACCACGCTGGCACAGTTCTCGGACCTGATCAGCAAAAAGATCGCAAGGCCGCCGCAGGTGATCGGTAACCCGGCGCGTCCGCTGCGCCGCCTTGCCTGGTGTACCGGGGGTGCGCAGGGTTTGTTCGAGCAGGCGATCGCGCTCGGTGTCGATGCCTATATCAGCGGCGAAATTTCCGAGCAGACTGTGCATGCTGCGCGCGAATCCGGCGTCGCCTACATCGCCGCCGGCCACCATGCCACGGAGCGTTACGGCGTGGAGGCGCTGGGTGAACATCTGGTGCAGCGCTTTGGATTGCGGCATCGTTTTATCGAGATCGAAAACCCGGTTTAGTGTAGTTACGCTTTACCAGCCGCTGACCGTGGCCGGCGGTATTTCCTGCGGCGCAAGGGGTTACACTCTGTAACAAATTAGTCGGCCCCGGGGCGCCGTTGCGGGTCTATGATCGTGACATCCTTGTCGTTTTGGGCGTACTTGTTTTGAGCGTACTTTTGGAAATACCCATGCGCAAAACCCTGATACTGACATTCGCTGCGTTCATGCTGATCGCAAGCCTGCCGGCTGATGCCGGCGGTCGTGGTCACCGCCATGGCCATTCGCATGCGCGGGTTGGTGTTTACATCGGTGCGCCTTTGCTATTTGCACCATGGTATTACCCGTATGCGTCGTCGTATTACTACTCGCCGCCTCCGGTGGTGGTACGCGAGCGGGTCGTGGTGCGGGAGCCATTGGTGTTTTACGACGAGCGCGGAAATCCGGTTCCGGCACAGGGGCAGGTGGCACAGGCTCCGGCAAACACACAGGCGCCCGCGCAAGCACCGTCCGGAGCGCCGGCTTGGTATTTCTGCGCGGATACACAAACGTATTACCCGTATGCGCAGACCTGCGCATCGCCTTGGCAGCGCGTGATTCCGCATCCGCCGCCGCAGTAAACCAGCCTTTTTGCCTGACCAATTTGAGCATGGACCGCGCCGGGCGCCTGCCCGGTGCCCTGCGTTGTCGCAAGTTTGCGCATCGCTTTCGGTAACCTGCTGTATTATTTGGCCTTTTTCAGGTTTCGCTTAACTTTTACCCCCGTCCGCGTGTAAAATGCTGCCTTTTTGGCGCTACATAAGTACTAAAGGGGACTACGGGCATGTCCGAGAAAGATACCAATCAGGGTAAACGGCAGTTTCTGGTCGCTGCTACGACCGTTGCCGGAGGTGTTGCGGCAGGTGCCGCGGCAGTGCCGTTTGTGGCGAGCATGTTGCCGTCGGAGCGAGCAAAAGCTGCCGGTGCTCCGGTGGAGGTCGATCTGAGCACACTGGCGCCGGGTGAACGCGTCACCGTCGAATGGCAGGGCAAACCGGTATGGATCGTCCGCCGTACCGAGGAAATGCTCAAGACCATCCGTGCCAATGACGGCAATGTTGCTGATCCCGAATCAAAGAGAAAAATGCAGCCGGCGTACGCGACCAACGAAATGCGTGCGATCAAGGATGAATTCCTGGTTGTCGTCGGCATTTGCACCCACCTTGGCTGTTCACCGGTGGGCAAGTTCGCCAAACAAGCCGAAGCTTTTGATCCGAATTGGCTGGGCGGGTTTTATTGCCCGTGCCATGGTTCCCTGTTTGACCTGGCCGGCCGTGTTTTCAAAAACCGGCCTGCGCCCGACAACCTGCTGGTGCCGCCGCACAAATACCTGTCCGATACGCGCATCATCATCGGCGAAGACACTAAGGGAGCCTGATCAAAAATGGCTGCTACCCCCAAAGAACCCGTAAATTTCACCGGCGCCGGTCCGCTCAACGCCCCGATCAGCGGTGTGCTCACCTGGGTCGATCAACGTTTTCCGCTGATGTCGCTGTGGCGCGACCACCTGTCGCAGTACTACGCGCCGAAAAACTTCAACTTCTGGTATTTCTTCGGCGGCCTGGCGATGCTGGTGCTGGTGATTCAGATCGTCACCGGCATTTTCCTGGTGATGCATTACAAGCCGTCGGCGGCTGAAGCTTTTGCCTCCGTCGAATACATCATGCGTGACGTGCCGATGGGCTGGTTCATCCGTTACATGCACTCGACCGGCGCCTCGGCGTTTTTCATTGTGATTTACCTGCACATGTTCCGTGGCCTGATGTACGGCTCGTACCGCCAGCCGCGTGAGCTGATCTGGATTTTCGGCATGCTGATTTACCTGTGCCTGATGGCCGAAGCGTTTTTCGGCTACCTGCTGCCCTGGGGCCAGATGTCGTTCTGGGGTGCGCAGGTGATCATCAACCTGTTTGACGCGTTGCCGCTGATCGGGCCTGACCTGTCGACCTGGATTCGCGGCGATTTCGTGATTTCGGATGCCACGCTGAACCGCTTTTTTGCGTTCCACGTGATTGCGCTGCCGCTGGTGCTGCTGGGCCTTGTTGCCGCGCACATCATGGCTCTGCACGAAGTCGGCTCTAACAACCCCGACGGCGTCGAGATCAAGAAACACAAGGACTCGCAGGGCCGCCCGCTCGACGGCATCCCCTTCCATCCGTATTACACGGTGAAGGATATGGTCGGCGTTGTGGTGTTCCTGTTCCTGTTTTTCATGGTGGTGTTCTTCGCACCGGAAATGGGCGGCTACTTCCTCGAGTACAACAATTTCATTCCGGCTGATCCGCTGAAGACGCCGGCGCATATCGCCCCGGTGTGGTACTTCACGCCGTATTACTCGATCCTGCGTGCGATTACCGAGGACTTCATGCTGGTGCTGGCGATCGGCGTGGCCGCGTATGTGGTGTTGATCTGGTTGACCACCCGCGACCAGCGCGTGAAGTTCGCTGCATCCGTGATCGGCCTCGTGGTGATCGTGCTGATGATCGGCGGCCCGCTGGCGATTGAAGCCAAAGTCTGGGGCGTGGCGATGATGGGTGCCGCGACACTGATTTTCTTCCTGTTGCCCTGGCTGGACCGCAGTCCTGTGAGGTCGATCCGTTACAAGGGACCGCTGTCCAAGGCCGCGCTGAGCATTTTTGTCATCGTGTTCCTGGTGCTGGGTTATTACGGCACACAGACCGTGACCCCCGCCGGCACGATCATTTCGCAGATCGGTACGCTGATCTATTTTGCGTTCTTCCTGCTGATGCCCTGGTATTCGGTGATGGACAAGACCAAGCCGGAACCGGATCGGGTGACCATGTGATGATAATGAACATGAATAAATTCAAAGGTTTAATTGCGGCCTTGCTGATGCTGCCGACCCTGGCTCTGGCCGCCGGTGCCGAGGTCAAGCTGGACCGTGCGCCGATCAACGAAGATGACCATGCATCTTTGCAGCGCGGTGCGCGGCATTTCGTCAACTATTGCCTGAACTGTCACAGCGCGGGTTATATGCGCTACAACCGCTTGCAGGACATCGGCCTGACCGAAGCGCAGATCCGCGACAACCTGGTGTTCACCGGCGCCAAGATCGGCGAACTGATGCAAATTGCGATGGACCCGAAGGATGCCAAGAACTGGTTCGGCGCAGCACCTCCGGATCTGTCAGTGGTTGCGCGTTCGCGCGCTTCCGCCGACGGCAGCGGCGCCGACTGGCTTTACACCTACCTGCGCGGTTTCTACCGTGACGCTGAACGCCCCACCGGCTGGAACAACACCGTGTATGCCAACGTCGGCATGCCGCACGTGCTGTGGGAACTGCAGGGCGAGCAGGTGCTGGCCGAGCGCAAGGTGCAGGGTGCGGGTCATGTGAAAACAGAAATGGCGCTGAAACTCGACAAACCGGGCCTGCTGACCCCCGTCCAATATGACGAAATGGTCGCCGACCTTGTGAACTACATGGTGTTCATGGCCGAGCCGGTGCGCAGCGACCGCAAAACCATCGGCCTGTTCGTGCTGATGGCCCTTGGCCTGTTGTTCATCCTTGTGTATGCCCTGAAGAAGGATTACTGGAAAGACGTGCACTGACCCCTCAGTCGATTTGCCGGGCCTTGGGCGCCAGTCGCTTCAAGGCCTCCGGCATCGCCTTTTTGACCGACTGTACCGCTGTTCCGCTACGGATAAACCATCATGATGACACTCTACTCCGGCACCACCTGTCCCTTCAGCCAACGCTGCCGCTTCGTGCTGTACGAAAAAGGCATGGATTTCCAGATCATCGACGTCGACCTGTTCAACAAGCCGGAAGACCTCGCGGTGATGAATCCGTACAACCAGGTGCCGGTGCTGGTCGAACGCGACCTGATCCTCTACGAATCGAACATCATCAACGAATACATCGACGATCGTTTCCCGCACCCCCAGCTGATGCCGGCGGATCCGGTGATGCGCGCGCGGGCACGGCTGTTCCTGTTCCGCTTCGAACAGGAGATGTTTTCGCATGTCATCCACATCGAGAAGGGCACGCAGAAGCAGGCTGACAAGGGCCGCCAGACCATCCGCGACAGCCTGATCCAGATTGCACCGGTGTTTGCCAAGCAGAAATACATGCTGGGCGAGGAGTTCTCGATGCTCGACGTGGCTATTGCGCCACTACTGTGGCGCCTCGACCACTACGGCATTCAGCTCGGCAAGCAGGCTGCGCCGCTGATGAAATACGCCGAACGGCTGTTCAGCCGGCCGGCCTACATCGACGCGCTGACTGCCTCCGAGAAGGTGATGAGGAAATAACAGTGCTGAATGTGGAGTGCGGAATGCCCCCCAAGGGGATTTTCTTCGGGGCGCAGAAGGAACCCCGGTGCACGCCGATATTCGTTCATTCTTCATCACTCATCACCCATCACTGATTTTGCCGATGGCCGAGCGTTCGACCAAACCTTACCTGATCCGCGCCATCCACGAATGGGCCTGCGACAGCGGCTTGACGCCTTATCTGTCGGTGAAGGTTGACGAGAACACGCGGGTGCCGCTGGAGCATGTCAAAAACGGCGAAATCGTCCTCAACCTCAGTTACGACGCAACACACAAACTGACCATCGGTCCCGATTTGATCCAGTTTTCAGCCCGTTTCGGCGGCGTGTCACGCGAGTGTTTGATTCCGCTTGCTGCAGTGCAGGGCATATTCGCCCGCGAAAACGGCCAGGGTTTGTTTTTCCCTGAAGAAGCACCGGTACAACTCACCGCGCCGGTTGGTGCATTGGCGCTGACGACGGCACCCGAAGGCCCGGAAGATCCCAAGCCGGATAACCCGGCGCCGGGCGGCCGGCCGCGGCTGCAGGTCGTCAAATAAGCGTTTCCCGCCGCGCCGTTTGACACGGTCCGGCACGCGTCGCAGAATCTTCCGACGCCGTTTTCTCAAAATAAAATGTCGCAAAAGCGGCACCCCTGACGGCGGATGCTCAGCGCGTTCCACCCATCAGGAGTCGTGCATGCTTACCCCAGAAGAACTCGCCCAGCTTGTACCTGCCGAATCGACCGTTTTTCCGTCACCGATCCCGGCGCAATGTATTTCCAGTGACGAGTACATGCCGACGCCGCAGACCGAGAAGCAGCGCGAGTTCGAGGCCCGGGTCAAGGCCATCGGCGACGAGATGGCAAAAAAACACAATGTCACGCGCCGCCGCTTTTTCAAAAGCGCAGCCGGCATGGCGGCGGCATTTGTCGCGATGAACGACACCTACGGCCCGCTCTATGCCGTGAGTCGTGCGGAAGCCGCAACGCCGGAAATGGCCAATGAACGCGCCAATGCGCTGAAGGGCCAGTTCATCATGGACATGCACACCCATTTTCTCAGAGACGACACCCGCATCATGGGTTTTGTGCGCCAGCGCGAAGCGGTGGGCAAGGCCGGCTGGAATCCCCTGCTGGCTGGCAAGCCGCAGACCATCGAGGATCTGAAATTTCCCAACTACTTCAAGGAAATCTATCTCGATTCCGACACCAAGATCGCGCTGATCTCCGGTTCCGGCTCTGAAGAGCCGCGCGACTGGTTCCTGACTAACGAGATGAAGGACGATGCACGGACCAAGGTCAACAAGGAAGCGGGCACCAAACGCATGTACTCGCATGCCATTTTCATGCCGGGCATGCCGGGCTGGCTGGACAAGGTGGATCATGACATCGAGGTGCTGAAACCCGACTCCTTCAAGGGTTACACCGTCGGCGACAACACCAACAAGCAGCTCGCGCGCCATCCGTGGCGGCTCGACGACGAGAAGCTGCTGTATCCCTTCTACGAAAAGCTGGTCAAGGCTTCAAAAACCAATCCCGGCCTCGTCAATGTCTGTTTCCACAAGGGGCTGTTTCCGCCCGGCGTCACCAAACAGTTCCCGCATCTGGAGCAGTACGCCGATGTACGCGATGTGGGCAAGGCGGCGAAGGACTGGCCGCAGCTCAACTTCATCGTCTACCACTCGGGGTTCCGCTTCACAGGGGGCGCGTACAAGGTGGGCATGGAGCAGTTCGAGAAAACCGGCCGCATTGACTGGGTCACCGACGTTGCCGAAATCCCGGCAAAGTTCGGCGTGAAAAACGTCTATGGCGACCTCGGTCAGCTGTTTGCGCAAAGCACCGTGGCCGAACCGCGGCTGAACGCGGCGATGATGGGCCAGCTGGTCAAGGGCCTGGGCGCCGATCACGTGGTGTGGGGCACGGACGCGGTATGGACGGGAGCGCCGCAATGGCAGATCGAGGCATTGCGTCGGCTGGAAATACCGGAAGACATGCAGAAGAAATACGGTTTTCCGGCATTGGGTGCGGCCAACGGTCCGACCAAGCGGGCGATTTTCGGCGAGAACAATGCCCGGCTCTATGGCGTGACGGCGCAGCACCGTGCGTCGCTGGTCAATGACCGGTTTGCACTGGCCAAGCAAGCTTATGACCGCGAAGGCGGTGATCGTACCAATATGGCCTATGGTTATGCGATAAAAAATACCTGAACGGTATTGGTTGTCACTGACGGCGCGGAAAACCCGCGCCGTTTTTTATTGGCTGCCTGACTGGAAGCGAGTTGGTGTCCACCATCGTCATTCCGGCGCGCCCCGGCTCGAAGATTGCAGCCAGTCAGGGCGGGCATGTGCATCTTTTCAGGACAGTTTCGCGCGCTCGCACAGTGCTCGCCGAAATCCCCCGGTGCGACTCCGCTGCTCGGCGGTTCACAAAGGGGGGTAACTAACCAACGGCGGTGCTAGAGCGCTCGTCATGGTTTTATATGGGCACTATTTAGTTCTGCGGCGGATTTCGCGGATCACTGCGGCGTTGTCGAGTTCGGCTTCACCCGCGCTCATGCAGCCTTCGACGATGTCGGTGTAGGTCGTGGCCAGCGGCAACTGCTGCTGCAGGCGTTGCGCCAGTTCCAGCATCAATGAAAAATCCTTCAGCGTCTGCGCGATCTTGCCGTGGGGCGTGAAATCGCCGGCGATCATTTTTTTGCCCTTGATGTCCATGATCTGCGAATAGGCTGCTGAATCGCGGGCGACTCCGAGAAAGGCGGTCAGCGGCAGGCCCATGCGTTCAGCGAACACCAGGCCTTCGGCGAGTGCGGCGCGGTTGATGCCGAGGATCAGGTTGATTGCGAGTTTGGCGCGGCCGCCGTTGCCGGCGGCACCGAGGTGGTGGCGGCGCGGGCACAGTGCATCCAGTACATCTTTGACGTTTTCCGCTGCAGCCGGATCGCCGCCGACCAGGCCCAGCGCTTCGCCACGCGCCGTTTGTTCGCTGGTGCCGGACACCGGCATTTCAACAAAATGCAGTCGATCAACCGGCAAGCGCTGCGCGAGGGCTGCGATCCGGTCAGGGTCGCAGGTGCTGACGCAGATCGCCGTCAGCGGCGGTTGATTCGCGGGTCGTGCGGCGAGCAGGGCGTCGCAGGCGGCCTCGACCTGATCGGTGTTGAACACGGCAAGGACCACGGTGTTGCAGTCGCGGGCGAGGTTCGCGATGGATGCCGCGGTCTGCCCGCCCAGCTTGGTAAACTCCGGCGCTTTTGCGGCATCAACGTCATAGCCTGATACGGTGTGTCCTGCGGAAATCAGTCGCCGCGCACATGCGCTACCCATCAGACCGGTGCCGAGGATGCCTACGGGTGTTTTGTTCATCATTTTGCGCAAGCCTGGGCAGGGTGGAAACCGCGCAATTATAAGAGGCAAGGCGTTATAATCCCGCCTCGCGCCGGCATAGCTCAGTTGGTAGAGCAACCGCCTTGTAAGCGGTAGGTCGTCTGTTCGATTCAGACTGTCGGCACCACCGCCGCCGGCGCAGAGTGGTTGCAGGAATTGGCGGTAATGTCAAATAATCCAATATAATCAATGGGTTATAATAATAACCCGTCATCGGGCGATGGGTGTCGTGTTGTGGCGCGGAGGCATTGAATCTTTTGGCAGCCGCATTATCTAACTCGCCACCAATAACGCGCGGCCGCATGTGACGGGCGCGCATGAATGGAGAGAGAAATTGATTAGTGTCGAACATCTGGTCAAGGCCTTTGGCCCCAAACTCGCAGTGAACGATGTGTCGTTCAGCGTCGAGCGCGGCGAAGTGCTGGGGTTCCTCGGTCCCAATGGTGCAGGCAAGTCAACCACCATGCGCATGATCACCGGTTATTATCCGCCGACCTCGGGCAGGATCACCGTCGGCGGCCATGACATGGTTGAAGACCCGATCGCCGCCAAACGCCTGATCGGTTACCTGCCGGAGAATGCGCCCGGTTACGCTGACATGACGGTCAACGGTTTTCTCAATTTCTGTGCCGAACTTCGCGGCCTGCAGGGTGACGCCCGCAAACGCGCCGTGCACCGCGCTGTCGAATTGTGCTTCCTCGAAAACGTTCTCTACCAATCGATCGACACCTTGTCGAAAGGTTACAAACACCGGACCTGTCTCGCACAGTCGCTGATCCATGACCCGGATGTGCTGATCCTCGACGAACCGACCGACGGCCTCGACCCCAACCAGAAACACGAAGTACGCGGCCTGATCAAACGCCTCGGCGAAAGCAAGGTGGTGATTTTTTCGACCCACATCCTTGAGGAAGTTGAAGCAGCCTGCACCCGCGTGATCATCATCGATCGCGGCCGCATTGTCGCCAGCGGTACGCCGGCTGAACTGAAGGCGCGTTCACCGGAAGGCAAACTCGACGAGGTGTTCCGTGCGATCACGCTGCCGGACACTATCAAACACGGGGTGCACGCATGAACGCTTTCGCCAACATTCGCACCATCATGAAACGCGAGCTGTCGGGATATTTCACCTCGCCGATCGCCTACGTGTTCCTGGTCATATTCCTGCTGCTCACGGGATTTTTCACCTTCACCATCGGCAATTTCTTTGAACGCGGCGATGCCTCGCTAGTGTCGTTTTTCACCTGGCACCCGTGGCTGTACCTGTTCCTGGTGCCGGCAGTCGGCATGCGGCTGTGGTCGGAGGAGCGGCGGCTCGGTACGATGGAACTGCTGCTGACCATGCCCATCACCAGCTGG
>Ga0105090_10000497_pt1 | contig 19475 bp, 16 predicted proteins | sample PPLLak3March2015_FD_79110 | JGI IMG/M metagenome (GOLD analysis project Ga0105090, IMG submission 79110) | Freshwater sediment microbial communities from Prairie Pothole Lake near Jamestown, North Dakota, USA - PPLs Lake P7 Core (1) Depth... | ecosystem: Environmental > Aquatic > Freshwater >... | reverse complement strand
GGTCAGTCCGTCGAGCAGCACGGTGGGATCGGCGCCCGGGCACTTGCGCTTGAGCCGACCCGCGCCAAGACCCGGGGCTGGAGGTGGGAACATTCCAGCCTGGCCGGATGCGACCTCGAGGACATAGAGCGCGCCGCCTGCATCGAACGTCAGGTCGACGATGGCCGTGAAGCCGGACGCGAAGGTCTGGATGCTGCTCCCGTCACTCGAGATCCGGAGGACGGTTGCGGTTCCCCGCCAGAACGGGAAGGACGTCAGCTGCCCGACGTAGACGGCTCCATCCGGACCCTGGGCCACCGAGGTGGGTACCGGCTCACGGCCGGCCATGAAGGGCGGCAGGCCCGGAAGCTTCGGCGGCACGGCGAAGACCCGGCCACGGCCATAGGCCGGCACTTCGAACAGCGCGTTTGCGCCCGCGTCGGCGATGAGGGTCCGCCCCGGCAGGGCCAATGCGCCGTACGGATTGGAATCGACGTTACCACCGGCAGGGTTGAGGCGCGCTTCCAGCGCGGCGACGTCCGCGACCACCTGGTACTTGCCGGCAGGCGTCAGGCGCAGCAGCTTCCCGAGCAGGTGCGCCTTGCGACCGACCTCGGGCCGGAACGACGGGTTGCCGCCGAGACCCATGCTCACGAACGCCGTCATGCCGAAGAACGACACGTCGGTGACGCCGCCTTCCGCCGTGCCGTCCGGCAACGCGAACGACGGCAGGCCCGTGACGATCCGCTTCAGTTCCCCGCCGGGCAGGATCTGCGTCACCGCGCCCGTCTCGCCGTAGCAGCGGCTGACCGACGGATTCGGCGGCGACGGAATGCACGGGCCCGGGCCTCCCTTGCCGGCTTCGGCCACGTACAGGGCGCCGTTCGGCGCGAAGGCGATGCCGCGCGGATTGGCGAGTCCCGAGGCGATGGTCTGGGCATCGCCGACGTCGGCCATGGCGGCGGCGGGCGCGAGGGACAGCCCCAGGACCAGCAGCGAGCGCAGCGATGCGCTGGCTGCGGTGGTGGAAGCTGGACGTCTCCGATGCGGATTGCTGCGAATGGTCACGGCGGATTCCTCCTGTGCCGGGTTGTTCTCGACTGCGTGGTCGGGAGGCACGTGGTGCGTGCCCTCCCGACGACGGATCCTGGGACTCCAGGACCGCCCAGACCATGCAATCCGGCTGACTCGTGTCTGACATGTTCGTGACGCGCCGCCCGAGCGCGTAATCTTGGCGTCGCACACAGGGGGCAGACTCGCAGTCCGTGACGCGGCCCGGCCGCGCGCAGAAGGCATTTGATGGACGCACCGACCGAAATTCGCTTCGATGGCTGGACGCTGCTGCGTCCGTCGGGCGAGTTGCTGCGCGACGGAACGCGGATCCGCTTGCAGACCCAGCCGCTGCAGATCCTCGAGGAATTGCTGGCGCGTCCGGGCGAGCTCGTGACGCGCGAGCAGTTGATCGCACGCCTGTGGCCGAAGGGGGTGGTGGACTTCGACACGGCGCTCAACAGTGCCATCCGCCGCCTGCGCATCGCCCTCGGGGACCACGCCGAGACGCCGCGCTACATCGAGACGATTCCGCGGCGGGGTTATCGCTTCATCGGGCAACTCGATCCGGACGCCATTGCGACGCAAGAAGCGGTCGCAGCGCCGGTTGCCGTTGCGGTCGCGACACCCGTCGCGCCTCCAGCCGCGCCACCCGCCCCTGTTGCGCGGTACCTGCGTTGGGGAGCGGCTACCGCGGCGGTGTTGCTCCTGATGGCTGCCCTGGTCGGGGCCTGGGCAATTCGGGCCGAGGATCCCCCCGTCGGGACGGCCAGGCCCGCCGATTCCGCCAGCGCGAGCGCAGACGAGCGCTACCAGCGTGCCCAGTTCTTTTTCCAGCGGCGCTCGCCGGGCGACGTCGCCCTGGCCCGCAAGTACTACCAGGAGGCCATCGAACTCGACCCCGAACATGCGCGTGCCTGGGCCGGCCTGGCTGGCACCTACTGGATCGACACCGTCCATGGCGAGCTGCCTCGCGAGCAGGGACTGTCGAAAGTGCGGCAGGCCGCCGAGCGCGCGCTCGCACTCGATCCGGGCATCGCCGAGGCCCACGTCCGGCTCGCGGGCTACTGGCGCTTCATGGGTGACCGGTCCGGGAGCGACGAGCACCTGCGCCTTGCGCTCGAGCTCGAGCCCGCCAACCCGCTCGTGCTCGTCAGCCTGGCGTCGGAGCGCCAGCAAAAGGGCCGGTTCAACGAGGCGATCGAATTGCAGCGCCGCGCGGTCGAGGCCGATCCGCTCTCGGTCCTCAACCGCTACAACCTCGGCTCGATGCTTTACCTCGCCGGGCGCCTGGCTGAGGCCGAGACCGAGCTGCTCGAAGTGCGCGAGCTGAACCCGGCTCCCGAGTACTCGAACGAAGCCCTTGGGCGCGTCCTCATCCTCGCAGGGAGGTACGGCGAGGCCGCGGAACTCGCCGAGGCGTGGGCGGATGGAGCGAGCCGTCGCTTCGTGCTGGCCATGGCATGGCATCGGATGGGTCGAAGCGAGGAGGCCGATGCCGCGCTGCGCGCACTGACCGAATCACCGCGCAGCGAGGACCTGCTGCGAATCGTCGAGGTCTACGCTTTCCGGGGAGACATCGACGCAGCCTTCCGCTGGTTGCTCGGGCAGGACGACGGCCCCGAAGCCGGTTCGCGGGTGGCCGCGAATTCGGTCTTCGAATGGATGATCCCGCTGTCGCCCTTCCTGGTGCCGCTGCACTCTGATCCGCGCTGGACAGCCTGGCGTGAAGCCGAGGATCGTGACCGGGAGCTACGCGCCGCGGCGACCGATCGCTGAGTCGAGGGCCAGGCGGCCCGGCCCAAGCACCATCAGCACCAGCAGCATGAAGCCCCACAGGTAGTGCTGGCCGAGCGCGGCCTCGAAGCCCTCGCCGAGCAGGACGTGCGAGTAAGACACCACCGCCACGACGTTCACGGCGAACAGGCCCGCGGCGGCATAGCGCCCGAGCAACCCGAGGATCAGCAGCACCGGGAACACGATCTCGCCGGCCGTGCCGGCGACCGCTGCCACCAGGGGCGGCAGCAGCGGCGTGTGGTACTCCTCCTCGAACAGGAAGCGCGTCGTCTCCCAGTCGCCGAGCTTGAGCCAGCCCGACTTCAGGAACTGCCACGACACGTAGATGCGCGTGCCGAGCAGGAGCAACGACTCGAAGGGACGCATCGCGCGCTCGGCCAGTCGGTTTGCGGAACTGATGCGGCTCATGTCGGATGATGCTCCATTGCTGGGGCGGTGACTCCGATGACCAGGCCGCGCGAGAAAAGCAGGGACAGCACGTCCGGCAGCTCCGCGAGATCGAGTCCGGACGCCTCAACCGCGGCACCGAGCGGCGTCCCGGACTGCAGCAGGCGCGCGAACTCGAGCGCGGTCCTCGACACCTCCGCGAGCTCGAGTCCGTCGGCGCCACAGCTCACCAGCGCGCACTGACCGCCGCGCGACGGGTCGACCGCGTGGCCGTCGCCGTCGGCCTGGTTGGCGCGCCACACCTCGAGCACCGGAAACGACGAAGCGACGCAATGCAGGGACGGCTGCAGTTGCAGGCGTGCCCGGGCGAGATCGTCCGGCATCAGGCCCGTGAGCGCCTGCGGATCGACGGGCGACTCGCGGGCGGCGACGAAGGCGCATTCGCAGGCCCACTCGAGCTCGGCGAGTTCCGCGAGCCACTCGTAGCCGGTTCCGGCCTCGGTCGCCGCGAGGTAGCGGGAAAAATGTTCTCCCACCCAGTGCAGGTCGCCGCTGCGCGACGGATGGAGCTGGCGATAACCGTGGGCGAGCTGCCGGAAATAGTCCTCGCCGACGCGCCGGCGCAGCACCGGGTAGGTGCGCTCGAGCGCACCGTCGAACATGGCACGCGCGTTGTTGCGGTAGATGGCGAGCCGGCCGGCCGATTCGGGCCCGTCGCCGGTGACGTCGGCCGCGGCTGCACCGGGGTCGCCGCGCAGCGCGGCGGCGAAGCGCGACTGCACCTCAGGCAGCGAGTCCATGCACATCGTCCAGTCGACGTTGCGCCCGCGCCGCTTCGTCCGCGAGCACGTCGAGTTGCGGCAGGTGGGTGTCCCACTCGATCAGCGTCGGCACCGCTCCGAAGCGCCGGAGGGCACGCTCGTACAGGCGCCACACAGGCTCGGGCACGCGCGACCCGTGGTCGTCGAGCAGGATCGTGCGCTCGCCGACCTGCCTGCGCGCGTGGCCCGCGAGGTGGATCTCCTGCACCGCGGCGGCCGGCAGCCCGTCGATGAACGCGTGGGCGTCGAGGCCGACGTTCACCGAGTTGACGTAGGCGTTGTTGACGTCGAGCAGCAGGCCGCAGCCCGAATGCTCGACGACGGCCGACAGAAACTCGCATTCGTTGAGGCGGGAGCTCGAGAACTCGAGGTAGCAGGAGAGGTTCTCGATCAGGATCTGGCGTCCGAGCACGTCCTGCACCTCGCGGACGCGTGCCGCCAGGTGCAGCGCCGCCTCCTCCGTGTAGGGGAGCGGCAGCAGGTCGTTGAAGTGCTCGCCATCCTGGCTGCCCCAGCAGGCATGTTCCGACACGAGCGCGGGGGCGAAGCGCTCGACGGCGCGCGCCACCCGCGCCAGGTGCGATCGGTCGATCGGCCCGGCCGAGCCCAGGCCCATGCCGACGCCATGCAGGCTGAGCGGGTACAGCTCGCGGGCCTTCTCCAGCGCCGCGAGGTGCGGGCCGCCGTCGTGGAAGTAATTCTCGGTGTGGACCTCGATCCAGCCGACCGCGGGGCGCTCGCGGACGAGTGCCTCGTGGTGGGCGGAGCGCAGGCCGATCCCGGCACCTGCCGGGACCGGCCCGCTCGAGTTCGCCGTCGGGCTCGAACTCACCCGTGTCTCACGACTTCTGGCCGGCCGACGCCTTGCCGCCCATCTTCTCGCACTCGCCCTTCGGCACGTACTTCCACTCGGTGGGGTCGTTGTCCACCTTGGACTGTCCGGCACAGGAATGCCCGTTGGCGGCGCAGTCGTTCTTGCCCGCCTTGGCGACGCCGTAGCACTTCTCCTTGCCGTCCTTCGAGCCCATGTCGCCCGCGTAGGCCGCATTCGACACGCCCAGGCTGACCAGGCTGCCAACCGCAGCGGCAAGCGCGATGTTCTTCAGGTTCATCAGTCGTTCCTCCTCGGATCGTGGTTTTGGGACATTCGCTCTTTCAGGCCCGTCCGCCAGGGAGTCCCCGACGCACGTGGCCGTCATCTAACCAGACCGTGCAAGGCCTGAAAATGTTTCGTGAAGGACGCGTGGGAAGTCCCGGGCCCCGCAGCCTAGGCGGCGGGGCCCGGGCAAGGCAGGCGCGGCGGAGCGACGCTCCGCCGCTCCAATCGCTACGGCGGCGTCAGGCCGGTGCCGTACAGGGACACGGCGAGCGGCGAGGCAGTTGCGCTCGTCGCCAGGTACAGCTTGGCGGACTTGCTGCCCTTGGTGACCGGCGCAAAGGTCACGCCGATCGAGCAGCTCTCGCCCGGTCCAAGGCTCGCCGGGCAGTCGTTCACCTGCGTGAAGTGCTGCACGCCCGTGCCGCCGATCGTGATCGCGGTCACCTCGAAGGGCAGGACGCCCCGGTTGGACAGCGTCACCGCGAGCTCAGGGCTGATCGTGCCGAGCACGAGGCTGCCGAACCGCAGGCTCGTCGGACTGACCGCGGCCATGGGGTTGACCGTGAGAGTCTTCGACTTGAGCGTGCCGTTGGCGACGGCGGTGATCGTCACCGGCGTCTTGACCGCCACCTGCGTGGTCGCGAGCTCGAAGCTCGCCGACTTGAGCCCCTGTGGGACCACCACGCTTCCGGCGACCGGGAAGGCCACCGCGGCGTCACTGCTGCCGAGCTCGACGGTGACCGGGCCCGGGCCGGCACTGCAGACGAGCCTGACCGTGCCGGCCACCGGACTGCCTCCTGCCACCGAGGTTGGCGACAGGGTCATCGAGTACAGGCCCATCGGCGTCAGGGTGAGATCCTGCGTCAAGGTGATGCCGCCGAGCGTCGCGCTGACCGCGCCGGACTCGGCGGTCGCGACCGGTATCGTCTTGACCGTGAAGGTCCGCGAACTCGTGCCCGCAAGGATCTTCACCGTCGCCGGCGTGCTGGCCGACGCCAGCGTGTCCCCGAGACTGACCAAGACGCCCTCGGCCGGCGCAACGCCGGCGATCCTCACGGTCCCGGTCACGCTCCTGCACCCGGCGACCACCGAGCTCTTCAGCGTCAGGCTGGCGAGTTCGCCGGTCGGCGCCACGTCACCGTCGCGGACCGGCCAGGCGCCCTGCAGGTTCGTCCCGAGGAGCTGGCCCTGGCGCCCGGAGGTCATGTCGACGAGCCAGGTCTTGAGGCTGCCGCAGGGGCACATCGATTCTGAACGGGTCCAGTGACCGGCGATCGCACCCACGTTGACGAACGGACCCGCGTTCTTCAGGCCCCAGCCGGTCTGGATGACGCAACTGCCGGGGTCGGCATCGTCTGGCCTGCACAGGCCCTTGTTGCCCAGCGTCACGTAATAGAGGTGCGCCAGCTCCGAGAGGGTGCCGCGGCTGCCGAACCCGACATCGGTGGTGCCGTTGTTGCTGAAGTCGTGGACGTAATCCAAACCATTCAGCGGCGCGGCGGTCGGCAGGCGCCAGCCGGTGAGGCCGTAGTATTCGAGGTCGCGGACCCAGGCCGTGGCCGTCGGCCAGTCCATCAGGCCGTCGGCGTCGCGACCCGACGTGCGTGCGAAGTTCGCATCCGCCAGCCAGGTGATGTCGAGCACGTCGTCGTACCAGGCCTCGAACGTCGCCGGATCGTTGTCGAGGTCCCGACCGTGCAGGGCTGCCTGCGACGGGACCGCGAGAATCAGGCACGTGAAGCCAGCCGTGGCGGCGATGACCCCTCTCGTCCTCATGGTGCACCCTCCTTAGCGAGCGCGGGCGATCGGCGGGCACCGTGACGGTGCGCTGCCGTCAACCGACGACGCTACGCCCCGGGCACCCGACTCACCATCGGGGCTTGAAGCTGTTGGCTAGCGCCGAGCGCTACGTGGCACGCATGACGAGACGGTGCGGGAACGTCCCCGGGACCGGGCGCCGTCAGCCCTTCGGCTGGAACCCGTCCGCCCCGGTCCGCCACAGCACGAAGGCGTACTCGTCGGCCCGCTCGTCGTGGATGTCGCACGTTGGACGCAGTTCATACGCGATCGCCCGTGCCGAACCGCCGGCGCTGGTTGTTCATCATCAGCCGCAGCAGGCCAACCATGAGTCGTGGCGAGAACCGGTGGATCCACCACAGCACGCGGCCGTAGAACGGAAACACCGCGATCGACTTGCGGGCGAGCACGGCCCGGAGCGTGCGCGCCACGGCGGTGTCCACGTCGATGAGCCGGAACGGGATGCGCTCGAGCACGTTGTCCGAGCGCAGGCTGCCCTCGAACGTGCCGGCCTTGAACAGGTTGGTGGCGATGTAGCCTGGGCAGATGAGCGTCAGCGAGACGCCGTAGGCGGCCGCCTCGGCGCTCACCGACTGCGTGAGGCCGCCGAGGCCGTGCTTGGCGGCGACGTAGGCCGCCGACAGCGGGTTCGGGAAAAGCGCGAGCATCGAGCCGATGTTCACGATGTGCCCGCCGCGCTGCCGGACCATCTGCCGGTAGGCCGCGAGCGTCCCGTAGGCGGCGCCCAGCAGGTCGATCTCGACGACGCGCCGGATCGTGTCCGCCGACATCTCGTGGAACTCGCCGCCGGCGGCGATGCCGGCGTTGTTGAACATGTAGTCGAGCCGACCGTGCAGGGCGACGGCCTGCGCGACCAGGCGCTCGACGCTCGCGGCATCGGTCACGTCGACGTGGACGGCGCTCGCGGCCTTGCCCGCGCGCGTGAGTTCGTCGCACAGCGCGCTCGCCGCCGCGAGGTCGATGTCGCCCACCACGAGCTTCGCGCCGGCATGTGCCAACGCTTCGCCGAGGCCGCGCCCGAGGCCGCTTGCGCCGCCCGTGACGACCACGACCTTGCCTGCGAATCGAGCGAGCTGCATCGGCGGGATCCTCAACGCTGCCGGGCGGAAACCAGAGCCGGTCGAGCGGTCGCGCATGATCCCCCGGATGGGGGCCGGTCACAACGCCCGGCGGCGCGGTTCAGAGTCCCGCGAGCGGCATCCCCTCGTCATTGGAGGCCCGTCGGGCGGGCCGCGGCACGACGCGGTTGCGACCGAGCCGCTTGGCCTCGTAGAGGCGCTTGTCCACCCGGTCCATCAGCGACTGGACTTCGGGGTCGCCATCGCAGGCCACGATGCCCACGCTCATCGTTACGCGCAGGCCGGTCGCGACGCGACACCACTCCTCACGCTCCACGGCGAGCCGCAGCTCCTCGCAGACGCGCGCGGCATCGGGCTCGCTCGCGCCGATGAAGCAGAACAGGAACTCCTCGCCGCCGTATCGGGCCACGAGGTCCGACTCGCGCATGCGATCGGCGAAGATCTGCGCCACGCGCTCGAGCACGCGGTCGCCGATGCCGTGCGAGTGTCCGTCGTTGATCTGCTTGAAGTGGTCGATGTCGGCGAGCGCGACGCACAGCGGGTGCCCGGTGCGCACGGCCCGCGCGATCTCGCGGCGCAGGAACTCGTCGGCGCGGCGGCGGTTGTAGAGGCCGGTGAGGGTGTCCTGCGCCGCGAGTTCCTCGAGCTGCCGGGTCTTGTCTTCCAGTGCCTCGGTGCGCTCCGCCACCAGCCGCTCGAGCCGGATGCGCATCTCGGCGAAGCGCTTGAGCGCGAGCATGCCGGCCGCCAGCACGGCGAGCAGCAGCAGCAGGACGTCCACCTCCATGCTGTTCCACGTGATCGCCACCAGCACTCCGATCAGCGCGGCCGTCAGCTCGGTTGCAGTGTCGAACAGGTTGAGCGAATCGCGTGCCTTCTGGCCGCGAATGCGGACCAGTGCCATGAATCCGCCTTCGTTGACGACCTGCATGCCCACCACCGTCAGCAGCACGATGACGAAGGGCGTGGTTTCCAGGTGGACGAGCGGCACGGGTCCACCGAGGCCCGCGTACAGCAGGCCGCCGGCCAGCACCACCAACGTCATCAGGCCCGAGTTCGTCAGCGACGCGCTCACCACGGAATGCAGTGGCACGCCCTTGCGCAACCGGTGCCAGGGGTAGATCAGGGAAGCGAAACCGCTGATCCAGGCGGCGTCCACGGGCCCGAGCACCAGGATGCTCGAGACCTGCGCGACGCGATCGAACGACACGTAGCCGAACTTCGGCTGCTCGTACCCGATGGAGATCGCGAACAGGCCGAACACCAGGAAGAACAGTATCTCGGGCCAGTGCGTGCCGACGAGCCGACCGCCGGGCAGGGCGAGGCCGAGCGCGATGATCGCACCGGTGAACAGCAGGAGACCGTACAGGAGTTCGCCCGACCACCACGCCGGCCGGGCCACTGCCGCGGCATCGTCGCTCACGCCTGGGCGCTCCCCGGCCGTGATCCGTACTCGATCGTAGGTGCCGTCATGTTGCTGGGTCTGCCGAGCGTCCGGCGAAGCCTAGCAGGAATGGACGTGCGGGGAGGGGGTCTCGCCGGGCCGGCGGCGCTCGACCCGAGGGCAAGCGTCATTACGCACTATCATGCGGCGTGATGGTGAAGCCCTGGATCGGCGCGACATGCCTCGCGGCGCTCGGCCTCGCGGGCTGCGCCGCGAGCCCGGAGCGCCCGGCACAGTCCACCGTCGGCTGCGCGCAGGCGGTGGTCGCCGCAATGCCGCCCGATCTCAATGATCCCGAGAGGCACTGCCTCGCCTCTGCCGGTATCGCGGTGCGCTGCAGTCAGTTCGAGGCGTGGCTCGCTGGGTGGGGCAAGGAAGCGGGCGACGCGTTCGGCGGCGGCGATGCATCGCGCGAGGATGTCGAGGCCAACCGCATCGGTCGTCGTTGCGCGGACAACGCCGGCGAGACGGTCGACACCGGGGTCCTGCTCGAGTGCTGTCGCAGGGGGCTGGGCCAGCGGAGCCAGTGACCGTCCGGCTTGGCAGGCTCCGCGCCGGTCCCCACACTGCGCGGCCACGGCATCGCCAACCTGGAGACGTTTCATGGATCGCAGGGAATTCCTCGCCTCGGGCGTCGCGCTGGCGGTCGCCGGCATCCTCCGTGCACCCCGGGTCGCGGCCGACGGCAATCCCGAAGCAGCACGTGCCCGGGCACTGTACGACTCGATCTTCGCCGACCTGCTGGCCGCCTCTCCGCAGACGGCGAGCTCGCTCGGCCTCGATACCGGTGACCAGGCCGAAGCGCGCTCGCGGCTCGACGATCGCTCGCCGGCCGGCCGCATGCGCGAACTCGCCCCGCTCATTCGTGCCTGGCCGAAGCTGCAGGACATCGACGCCGGCCGGCTATCGGGTCGCGATCGTTCGGACTTCGAGACCGTCGCGTGGATTGCGGCGATCGGCCGCGAGATCGCTGCCCACCCGTTCGGCGGGATCGACTCCTACGCCTACCCGGTGCCCTATGTCGTGAGCCAGCTGACGGGCGCCTATCAGTCCGTGCCCGACTTCCTCGCCACGAAGCACCCGATCGAGTCCGCCGCGGACGCCGAGGCGTACCTTGCGCGGCTGGATGCCTTCGCACGCGAGCTCGCGCACGAGACGGCCCGGGCACGCGATGACCTGAAGCGCGGCACCGTTCCGCCCGATTTCGTGTGCGACAAGACGCTCACGCAGCTCAAGTCATTGCGCGGCCCGTCGGGCGGAAAATCGGGGCTCGTGGGTTCGCTGGTGCAGCGCACCGGTGGGAAGGACATCGCGGGTGACTGGGGCGGGCGCGCCGCACGCATCGTCGACGGGCCGATCGCGGCCGCGCTCGACGCACAGATCGCGCTCGTGACGGAGCAGCGCGCCCGTGCCACTCACGAGGCCGGCGTGCGTGGCCGGCCGGGCGGCGAGGCCTACTACCCGCTGTGCCTGCGCTACCAGACGTCGACGCGCGCGACGCCGGACGAGACCCACGCGATCGGGCTCGCGCAGGTCGCCGAGATTTCCGCCGAGGCCGATGCGCTGCTCAAGGCGCAGGGCTACGCCGACGGGTCGGTCGGCGCGCGCCTCGCAACGCTCACCGCGGACCCGCGCTGGCTGCATCCCAACACCGACGCGGGTCGTGCCGCGTTGCTCGCCGACCTCAACGTTCAGGTGGAGGCAATCCGCCGTCGCCTGCCGGAGTTCTTCACGGCGCTGCCGCGCACACCGGTCGAAGTGCGGCGCGTGCCGCCCGACATCGAGCTCGGCGCGCCGCGCGGCTATGCGCAGACCGGCAGCCTCGACGGCTCGCGGCCGGGTGCCTACTACATCAACCTGAAGGACACGGGGATCTGGCCGAAGTGGGCGCTGCCGACGCTCACCTACCACGAGAGCCTGCCCGGGCATCACCTGCAGCTCACGCTGGCGCTGGAGGCCGAGGCTACGCCGATGCTGCACCGGACGCTGTTCATGAACGCGTTCATCGAAGGCTGGGGCCTGTACGCCGAGCAGCTCGCGGACGAGATCGGCATGTACCGGGAGTTCCCGCTCGGCCGCCTCGGGATGCTGCAGTCATTTCTCTACCGTGCGGTGCGGATCGTCGTGGACACGGGCATGCACTGGAAGGGATGGAGCCGCGAGAAAGCCGCCGACTACATGGCCGATGCCGTCGGCCTCGCGCGCGGCGCCGTGGACAGCGAGATCGACCGCTACTGCGTGTGGCCGGGCCAGGCCTGCGGCTACAAGATCGGCCACCTCGAGTTCGTGCGCCTGCGCTCCGCTGCACAGGCGCGGCTCGGCGAGCGCTTCGACCTGCGCGCTTTCCACGACACGGTGCTCGAGGGCGGGGCGATGCCGCTCGAGGTCCTGGCCCGGGTGGTGGACGAATGGGTGGGAGCGTGACGGGTCACGGTCGCTGGAAGTCCGCGAACATGACGAACAGGAACAGCAGGGCGGTCGCGACCAGAGTAGCGACGGCGAAGACGGAAGCCATTGAGATCAGCATGAAGTCTCCAGGGAAGCGATGGGCCCTGCGCGCGCACGACGGGACGCGCTCGACGTCGAGCCGGGCTGGGTGGCTCGGGACGGGCGGGGCGGTGAAGGTGACGCCGCGGCGCAGCGGGCGCTGTCGCGCCACTTGCAGGGCAGTCATTGGGCGGGCGGGCGCGCGGGCCCGGATGCGGGACGGAGCAGGTAAGCTGCCGATCCGTCGCTGTTGAGCGTCGGCGCGCAGTGTACCCGATCCGTCCCCATCGCGACTGCGAGATGCTCTCGAGCCCTCTCCTCACGTCGAAGGTCCACGATACGCTTCGATCGGCCGCCCGCGCGGGCCTTTGTTCGGTCGAATGCTCGCTGGACCTCGATCGGACCACCGCCATGGTCGAGCTGGCCGTCGATACCTGGCTGTACGCCGGTCGCAGGTACCCGTACGCGCAGGAGTGCAAGCCACGAACGATCTACTACTGGACGGGCGTGGCCTTCGAGCCGGTCTCGCGGTATTCGGGCTCGCTGGTGAAGCTCGTGCCGACCGACTGGGGCCCGCCCACCTTCGAGATCGACGGCATCAAGATGCTGCCGACCGCCGAGGTCTCGCCCTGGGAGGACGCACGCCGCAAGGTCGAACTGATCCGGCCGGCCGGCAAGGTGATCCTCGACACCTGCGGCGGCCTCGGCTACTTCGCGGCCTGGTGCCTGCAGGGCGAGGCGGCGCAGGTGCTGTCCTTCGAGAAGAACCCGGACGTGATGTGGCTGCGCAGCCTCAATCCGTGGTCGCCGCCGCCGGGCGGTGGGCTCACCCTCACGCAGGCCGACGTCGCCGTGGAAGTTGCCGGGCTGCCCGGCCAGTCGGTGGACGCCGTGCTGCACGATCCGCCGCGCTTCGGCATCGCGGGCGAGCTCTACTCACAGGCGTTCTACGACCAGCTCGCGCGGGTGCTCAGGCGTCGCGGCCGGATGTTCCACTACACCGGCACGCCCAATCGGCTCACCAGCGGTCGCGACGTGCCGAACGAGGTGGCCAAGCGCCTTCGGCACGCGGGGTTCCATGTCGGGATGGAAGGCGACGGCGTTCTCGCCGTGAAGCAGCGATAGCGCCGGCGGATCAATCGTCCTTGCCGAGCAGCGCGGCGAGATCGGCGAAGGGTGTGTGTGTCGAGCGGGGGCCGTCGCCCGGGCGCGTCATGAGCGAGCCGTGCTGCTCGAGCTGGCGCTGGTGCTCGTTGTCGTGGCAGTACACGCACAGCAGCTCCCAGTTGCTGCCGTCGGCCGGGTTGTTGTCGTGGTTGTGGTCCTTGTGGTGGACCGTCAGCTCGTGGACGTTGCCGTGGTCGAACTCGCGCGCACAGCGGCCGCAGATCCACGGGTACATCTTCAGTGCCTGGCCGCGGTAGCTCTTGTCGCGCTCGTCGCGGGCGCGGCGCGCATCGGCGACGACCTTGTCGAGGCGGGCGTGGTCGGGGGTGTCCTTCCTCACGGGCATGGTCGGGCTCGCTTCACACTGTTGAACAGGATCTTGCTCCGCTGCGCGAACCGGGCGATGCGCTTGCCCGCGCACAACGCCAGCGCCTGGGTGATCATCGTAGGCTGGCCGCGCCCGGAGGTCACGAAGCTTGAGCGGTCGCAGACGAACAGGTTCGGGATGTCGTGAGTGCGATGGTGGCGGTCCACGGCCGGACCCTTCCAGACCTGCTGCGCGCCCGCCGCCTGCAGCACCTCCACGTCGCGCTCCTGCAGGAAGCGGCTGAAGGCGAGGCCGTCCGGAAACGTCGCATCGGCCGACACCTCGCAGCCGAAGCCGATCCGGAATCCGCAGCGTGCACAAGCCGGGCGGCCGCCGCAGGGCACCGAGGCGATCGCCATCGGGATCGCGCTGCACTCGCCGCAACGGATGCATCGACCTGGCGCCGCGATCTCGGCAACGGCGCAGTGGTTCGGGCAGACTGCGTCGCACCGATCCCGTTGTCGCCACCGATGCCGCCCCTCGATCCCGACCGCCTGCTGCGCGCCTGCTTCGCCGCTGCGATCGACGCAGCGAATCCGGCGCGCTGCGTTCCACCGGCGCTGCCGCCGGCGCCGACCGGACGGACCGTCGTGATCGGCGCGGGCAAGGCGGCCGCCGCGATGGCGCGCGCGGTCGAGTCCGACTGGTCCGGCGACCTCTGCGGCACGGTCGTGGTTCCTCACGGTCACGCGCTCGCCTGCGAGCGCATCGAGGTGCTCGAGTCCGCGCATCCGGTTCCGGCGGAGGCGGGCCAACGGGCGTCCGGGCGCCTGCTCGAGCGCGTGCAGGGCCTGGGCCCAGACGATCTCGTGCTGTGCCTGTTGTCCGGAGGCGGATCGGCTCTGCTGCCGCTCCCGGCCGATGGGCTGTCGCTCGAGGACAAGCAGTCCCTCACGGGTGCATTGCTGCGTTCGGGCGCGAGGATCGCCGAAATCAACACCGTGCGTCGCCACCTCTCGCGCATCAAGGGCGGGCGGCTCGGCGTCGCCTGCCATCCGGCGCGGCTCGTCACTCTCGCGATCTCGGACGTGCCGGGCGACGCGGCGATCGACATCGCCTCGGGCCCGACGGTGGCTGACCCGACCACCTGCGCGGATGCGCTCGCGGTGCTTGCACGCTGCGGGATCGAGTTGCCCTCCAGCGCGCGCGCGGCACTTCGCGCGGGCGCGTGGGAGTCCGTGAAACCCGGCGATCCGCGGCTCGCGGGGACGGAGTTCCGGCTGGTTGCGGCACCGCAGGCCTCGCTCGAGGCCGCCGCGCGCGTGGCGCAGGCCGCGGGAGTGCGGCCGGTGATTCTCTCCGATCGCCTCGAGGGCGAGGCCAGCGACGTGGGGCGCGACATGGCGGCACTCGCGAGGCGGGTGCTCGAACGTGGCGAGCCGTGCGCGCCGCCCTGCCTGCTGCTGTCGGGCGGCGAGACCACCGTGACGGTGCGGGGCGACGGTGTTGGCGGCCGCAACGTCGAATTCCTGCTCGCGTTCGGCATCGCGCTCGGGCCCCGCGAGGGCGTGTACGCATTCGCGGGCGACACCGACGGCGTCGACGGCATGGCGCCCGTGGCTGGCGCAATCTGGTGCCCCGATACCCTGTCGCGAGCAGCCGCGTGTGAGCTCGACCCGCAGCGGTTCCTCGACGGCAACGACGCGCACAACTTCTTCGCGCGGCTCGGCGATCAGGTCGTCACCGGGCCGACGCTGACCAACGTCAACGACTTCCGCGCCGTGCTGATTTGAAGGTGACGGCGCTCTAGGCTCCCCGACTGCCGCGCAACCTCTCCAGCGCGATCAGGCGCTGGATCGCGTCGAGCTCGAACTCGTCCTTGCCGAGCTCGCGCAGCACGGACCACTGCGGCCGCAACTCCCTCGCGAGCCCCTCGGGCAGCGTGCGCAGCCAGCCCTCGATGCGCAGGTCCACGAACTCGCGCTTCTCCTCGAGGGTGAGCTCGCGCGCGAGCAGCAGGCGTGCGGCATCCTCCGCATCCACCAGCGATTGCAGCACGGGCCAGCGCTCGCCCGGGCGCTCGGCGCACAGGGCCGCGAAGGCGACGCTCGATGTCGCCCGGATCAGCTCCTCCTCGCGCGTGGTCTGGCTCTCGTGCTCCTTGGTCTCGTCCCAGCTCTCGGAATCCTCCGCCACGTAGCGCAGGTACTGCATGGCGAACAGGCACGTCGGCGCCACGAGGTCGGCCCGCGTGCGCGCATCCACCCACAGCGCCGCGGCGGCGCGCAGGCAGCGCCGCGCCGTCGTCTCGGCGAACTTGCGCCCGAACACGAGTCCGGCGGCCTCCTTCACGAAGTGCGGCAGCTCGCTCGCGATGATCTCGCGGTAGCCCGGCAGGTTGCGGTCGAGGATCACCGCGGCGCGACGGTCGAGCACCGCGATGTCGCTGGTGACCGCGGGCAGGCCGAGCGTGGTGCAGGCGAGGTTGTAGACGATCGCGCGCGGCAGCGTCACGCCCTCGGGCCACGCGTCGCGCAGGTCGCGGTCGTCCGGCAGCGTCGTGCCGCCGCCCCATTCCGCAGGGTAGGTCGGGATGGACCGGCCGTAGCTCGCCGAACCGGTGGCGCGGATGCGCACCCGCGTCTGCGGCACAAGGCTGCCGAACGGGGCGAGCAGCGGCGCGACGCGCAGCAGCGTCTCGGTGTGCGCGCGGATGCCGCTCTCGAGCAATCGCTCCAGCGCTTCGGCGTCGCTCGCCGGGAGTGCATGGATCCGGGACTGCGCGGACGCGCGACCCGCGACCTCGGCGCGAAATGCGGCCGCGAGCCGCGCGGCCTCGTCCGGCGCGTCGGCGCGGATGCCCTGCATGGTGACGCCGTCGGCGCGGGCGAACTGGGTGACCACCCCCGGGTGCGCCGGATCGAAGCCGCCGCGGAAGCCGGCCCGTCCGGCGCCGATCAGGAAGGTGACCGACGGCGCCGGTTCTCCGATCCGCCCGGCATGCGCCGCGAGCCGCCGTTCCGCCTCGTCGCGGCCCGCGACCGTGAAGGCATAGGCGGCGTCGGTGGCGATCTTGCCGCTCTGCAACGCCGTGTCCGACATGGCGACGAACACCCGCACGGTGGCCTCGCGCCGCTCGAACGAGGTGCGGAAAGTCTCCGGCGTTGGCAGGCCCTCGAGGCCGATGCCGCGCTCGAGCGCCACGTAGAATTTCTCGAGGAATTCCGGCAGGTGAGCGAGCGCGCCGACGTTCTCGCACAGCGGCACGAGTCGTACGCGGGAGACGCGCGCCACCATCCCTGCGCGCCGATCCTGCGGCACGCGCGCCATGAGAAACGCATCCACGCGGTCGGGCGGGCCCTCGAACAGGTCCTGGGCCGCCTGGCGGTACAGCGTGCCGATCTTGGTCACGGCGCCGATCTCGGCGCTCGAGTTCACCTGCGGTACGCTGATCTCGTGGATGGCGTTCTGCTGCGGGACGATGCCGAGCCGCTCGCAGGCGAGGTGGAACAGCACGTTGGCGCGCGCGACGGCAGCGAGGATCTTCGCGACCTTCTCCTCGTCCTGCTCGATGAAGGGATTGGGCACGCGCAGCAGCACGTGCCGGTCCTCTCCCGGCACGATGCCCTGCCTCAGGAGGCCGAGCACGACCTTCTCCGGCACGTCGAGCCAGTCGGGGCTGATCTGCCGGCCCTCGAGGTCGAGCAGCACCTCGCTGCAGGGGCCGAGCAGGTCGGCGATCGACTCCTCGTACTCGAGCCGCGCCTCCATCAGCGGGTTCCACTCGAGGTGGGTCAGCGCGAGCCGTGCGCGGTTCGGCGCGTCCGCGGGCGCGGCGCGCAGGGCTCGCTCGACCTGCTCGGCGCGGTGCGCCGTGGAGTCCGGGTGCTTGGTGCCCGTGAGGCGCAGCGATTCGTGCCGCGGCTGCTCGAGAAAGCGATGCCGCGCAGTGGCGAACGACGAGGGATCGAGGCCGTCGAGCGCATCGTAGCGGTCGGCGGTGCAGGTGCTGTCCCACACGGCGCCGAGCGCGGTGCTCGCCCGGTCTGGCATGGCCGCGCCGGCGCCGAGGCGGCCCTGCTTCTCGATGCGCGCCTTGACGCGGTCCAGGAACACCGCGAGTTCCTTGACGTCCTTCGAGCCGTAGGAGAGGCGCTGCCACGTCCCGTAGCGCGTCGCGCCGCCGCCGCCGCCCGCGAACGCGACGAACGGGATGCCGCCGACCCCGCCCGACAGGAGCAGTTCGAAGGCATCCACCGAGTCGCGCACCACGGCGGGCTCGTGCACGCCGTTGCGCAGGCGGTCGAAGGGCTCGCCCACGAGGCCCGGGAAGGCGAGCGGCGCGTAGAACGTGCCGCCGAAATCCGTGCGCTCGATGCCGAGGTGCGCGAGTTCGTCCACGGCGCGCAGCATGAAGTCGCGGCGCTCGCGCATGTAGGGCGACGGCCGGCGCAGGGCGGCGAGCGGGCTCTGCAGCGCCGCGAGCGCCCAGTCCTGCGCGAGCGTGGAGGGCGTGGCGACCAGCCACGCCGAGAGGTTGGCGAGGATCTCCCGCGCCCGCACGCCGTTGGAGCGGATGTGGTCGGAGATGACGAGCCAGCAGGCGCGCGCCCCCGTCGAGGCACCGAACATGTCCATCTTCGAGAGGCCCGAGAGGGATACCACCCAGTCGCGCCACTCCGGGTTCGCGAAGGCGGGGTTGACGAACCAGCCGACGTAGTCGAGCCGCTGGTAGACCGAGTCGTAGAGCACGTAGCAGCGGTGCCGAACCGCCACCCGCACCAGTTCCTCCACGAGCCCGCGCGGATAGACGCGGCCGGTGGGGTTGTGCGGGTTGTTGATGATCACCGAGGAGATGCCGCCACCTGCCAGCAGGCGTTCGAGTTCCTGCGGGTCGGGCAGGAAGCCCGGCGCCGCGGTGGGCAGCTCGACCACTTTCTTGCCGGCGCGCTCGATGAACCAGTCGTATTCCCAGCTCGGCCGCGGCACCACGACGCCCGAGCCGTCCGCGCCGAGCACCTCGAGCACGATGGCCAGGCCGGCCCGCGTGCCTGGCGTGAACAGCACCTCGTCGGGCTGGAAGCGCACCTCGGAGTCCGGGTAGTCGAGCAGGCCGTCGCGGTTGAAGAACTCGGCGACTTCGCTGCGTACGTCCATGCGCCCGACCGCGGGCCCGTAGCTGTGGACAGTGTTGCGGGTGATGCGCTGCGCAGCGCGCACCACCTCCGGGTGTGGCGCGAAGTCGGCGTTCTTGTAGTCGCCCTGGGTCAGGTCGAGGGCGCCTTCCTGCTGCACGCGCCGTGCGAACTGCCGGACGAAGGGCTCGGGGGTGGAAAGGGCGCGGGCGGAGAGGCCGCCGGCCTGGGGGATGCGGGGCGTCTTGGGCATCGACGGAATCCGTGGGCAGGGCGGGACGTCGGGTCTCGCGGGTAGGGTCGTGACGAGCGAAGCAGATACCGCAGTGCGTCAATTACCGCAATGCGACCGGGCCATCCCGGCTGGCTGAGGCGCGTCCGCAATTGCCCCGATTGCGGGCGGCGAGTCGTCGGGATAAATGCGTACAAAGCCAGGGATCCCGAATGAACACCGACACACAGACGACCGGCTACGAGATCGTGGCCAGGCAGGACTTCTCCGACGTCACCTTCCTGCTCGAGGTGCGCCACCCGATGCTGGCGAAGGCGGCCCGCGCGGGCCAGTTCGTCATCGTCATGTCGAGCGAGCACGGCGAGCGCATCCCGCTCACCATCGCCGACTACGACCGCGAGCGCGGCACGGTCACGCTCGTGATCCAGGCGGTGGGCAAGACCACCCGTGAGATGCAGCGCGAGCTCGCGGTCGGCAGCCGCCTCTTTGCGCTGGTGGGACCGATGGGTATCCCCAGCCACATCGGCAAGGCGAGGAAGGTGCTGTGCGTCGGCGGCGGCCTCGGCGTCGCGCCCGTCTATCCGCAGGCACGCGCCTTCAAGGAGAGCGGCGCCTACGTGATCGGCGTGCTCGGCTTCCGCAACCGCGACCTCGTGTTCTGGGAGGACAAGTT
>Ga0105090_10000496_pt1 | contig 19497 bp, 19 predicted proteins | sample PPLLak3March2015_FD_79110 | JGI IMG/M metagenome (GOLD analysis project Ga0105090, IMG submission 79110) | Freshwater sediment microbial communities from Prairie Pothole Lake near Jamestown, North Dakota, USA - PPLs Lake P7 Core (1) Depth... | ecosystem: Environmental > Aquatic > Freshwater >... | reverse complement strand
CTCACGGAGTTCGACGCCCCGATGCTCGCCCGTCTCGAGGGCGCACGGGCGCAGGGCAGGGTGCTGCGCTACGTGGGCTCCGTCGGCGTCGACGGCAAGGCGAAAGTCGGCGTCGTCGAGCTGCCCGCGTCGCACCCGTTCGCGAACATCGCGCTCACCGACAACATCGTCCGTTTCCAGACGGCGCGCTACGACCAGAACCCGCTGATCGTCCAGGGCCCCGGCGCCGGCCCGGCCGTGACCGCGGGCGGCGTCTTCGGCGACCTGCTGCGCGTCTCGGCGTACCTCGGGGCCAAGCTGTGACCCAGGCCCGCACGCGCGCGACGGCGTTCGCCCCGGCGAGCGTCGGCAACGTCGCGGTGGGCTTCGACATCCTCGGTCACACCGTCGCGGCACTCGGTGACCGGGTCACGGCGACCCGGCGCCCGGAGCCCGGCGTGTCCATCCGCTCGATCACGGGCGTGGTCGCGGACCTGCCGCTCGAGGCAGAGCGCAATACGGCCGGTCGCGCGGCGCTCGCGCTGCAGCAGGAACTCGGGTTGACCTACGGCTTCGATCTCGAGATCGAGAAAGGCATCCCGCTCGGCTCGGGCCTCGGCGGCTCCGCGGCTTCTGCCGTGGCTGCCGTGGTCGCCACCGCGGCCCTCGTCGACTCGCCGCCGGGCCGCACGCAGCTCCTCAAGTTCGCGATGCAGGGCGAGGAAGTCGCGAGCGGCTCCGTGCACGTCGACAACATCGCGCCGTCGCTGTACGGAGGGCTGGTGCTCACCGTCGGCATCGACAACCCGCACGTGAAGGCGATCCCCGTGCCGGAATCGGTGCGATGCGTGATCGTGCACCCGCACATGATGCTCGCGACGCGGGAGGCGCGCGCGATCCTGAAGCCCACCGTGCCGCTCGGCGACGTGATCTGGCAGCAGGCGAACCTCGCCGGCTTCCTCGCCGGCTGCTACACGGACGACCTGCCGCTCATCCGCGAGTCGCTGCTCGACGTCGTGATCGAGCCGCAGCGCCGGGTGCTGATCCCGGGCTTCGCAGATGTGAAGCAGGCAGCGCTCGATGCCGGCGCGCTCGGCTGCTCGATCTCGGGCGCGGGCCCCACGATGTTCGCCTGGGCCGAGGCACACGACGCAGACGCCGTCTGCGCGGGCATGGTCGCGGCGTTCGCGCGCCACGGCCTCGAAACGGACCGATGGGTTTCCGCGATCGACCGGCAGGGCGCGAGGCTCGTCGACTGATGCGGTTCCTGAGCACGCGCGACGCCAACCGGACGGCGGGCCTCGCCGCGGCCGTCGCGCAGGGGCTCGCACCGGACGGCGGGCTCTACGTGCCGGAGTTCCTGCCGCGCATCGACGCTGCGGCTCTCGCATCGGCGCGCGACCTGCCGCAGCTCGCCGAGCGGCTCATCGCGCCGTTCGCGGCCGGCGACGTAGCAGCCGACTGGCTGGCTGCGATCACGGCCGACGCGTTCGACTTCCCGGTGCCCGTGGTCGAGGTCGACGGTGCGGGCGGTCCGCTCTCGGTGCTGGAGCTCTTCCACGGTCCGACGGCGGCGTTCAAGGATTTCGGCGCGCGTTTTCTCGCGGCGACGCTCGAGCGCGTGCCGCGCGCGGACCCGCGCCGCGTCACGATCCTGGTCGCCACCTCGGGCGACACGGGGGGCGCTGTCGCCGCCGCGTTCCACCGTCGTCCGTGGGTCGACGTCGTCGTGCTGTACCCGCGCGGCCTCGTCTCCCCGCGCCAGGAAAAGCAGCTCGCCTGCTGGGGCGGGAACGTGCGCACGCTGTCGGTCGCGGGCACGTTCGACGACTGCCAGCGGATGGTCAAGGACGCCTTCGTCGATCCGGAGCTTGCGCGCGCGCTCCAGCTCTCCTCGGCCAACAGCATCAACGTCGGGCGGCTGCTGCCCCAGATGGTGTACTACGCGAAGGCGAGTCTCGAGCTCGCGCGCGCCGACGGACGCGCACCGAATTTCATCATTCCTACAGGGAACCTGGGCAACGCGCTCGCCTGCATCTGGGCGCGCGAGGCGGGCCTGCCGATCGGCGAGATCGTGCTCGCGAGCAACGCGAACCTCACGGTGCCGGACTACCTGCGCGATGGCGCGTGGAGCCCGCGGCCGAGCGTCGCGACGCTCGCCTCCGCGATGGACGTCGGCAACCCGAGCAACATGGAGCGGCTGCGCTGGCTGTTCCCGGACCTCGCGACGCTGCGCGGCAAGGTGAGCGCGCATGCGGTCGACGACGACGCGATCCGCGCGACGATCCGCCGCGACCACCGCGAGCTCGGCCAGACGTGGTGTCCGCACACGGCCACGGCGGCCCACGTCTACCGTCGGCTCGACGCGGCCCGGCGGCGCGAGCGCTGGGTCGTGGTGGCGACCGCGCACCCCGCCAAGTTCAACGACGTCGTCGAGCCGCTGATCGGCGAGGTCGTACCCGTGCCGTCCGCACTCGCGGCACTCCTCGAGCTGCCATCGGTGCAGGTCGAGGTGCCGCCGCGGCTCGAGGTGCTGCGCTCGATACTGATGGGGAAAGAATGAAAAACGTGTTCGGCCTGCCCGCGTGGGTCTGGGTCCTGTTCGCGCTCGGCGCCGTGGGCGCAGCCGTCTACTTCGTCCTGCAGTGGCTGCGGCAACGCCGTGCGCGCCTCGCGATCGACAACGTGATCTCCTCGGTCGCCTACGACGAACTGCGCAACGTGCTGCTGCCCACCGGCACCGGCGACCAGATCCACCTGAACTACCTGCTCCTCACGCAGCGCGGGCTGCTCGTTATCGACCTCTTCGACGTGATGGGCGTCGTGTTCGCGGGCGACAAGATGGGGCAGTGGTCGGTGTTCGGCCCCAAGCGCCACTTCACGTTCGCGAACCCGCTGCCGATGCTCGAGGAGCGCGTGATGGCCGTGAAGCACCTCGCGGGCGACACGCCCGTCGAGGGCCGCGTGGTGTTCTCGATGCGCGGCGACTTCCCGAAAGGACGCCCGGCGACGGTGCTCCGGCTGGACGCGCTGCAGGACGAGTTCCCCCCCGTCGAGCGCTCGCCGGGCGGCGTCGCGGCCGCCTTCGCGCCCGTCTGGGACCGGCTCAAGCAGGCCGCGCAGCCGAACCCGCTCGCACGCTGAGGTCAGGCCGCGCGGCGGGCCCCCTCGCGCACCCCGTGGTCCGCGAGCACGCGGGACACGCAGGCCGTCAGGCGCCGCGCGCATTCGAGGTGCAGGAACTCGTTCGGGCCGTGCGCATTCGACTGTGGGCCCAGCACGCCCGTCACCAGGAACTGCGTGCCCGGGAATCGCTCGCCCAGCATGCCCATGAACGGAATGCTGCCGCCCGTGCCCATGTACATCGCGTCGCGACCGAAGAAGTCGCGCGAGGCCTGCTGCATCGAGCGCTCGAGCCAGGGCGCGAGCGCGGGCGCGTTCCAGCCGCCCATCGCCGACTCGACGGCAAAGCTCACCCGGGCCCCGTACGGCGGTTCCTGCTCGAGCCGGCGCTTGATCGCCTCTGCGGCGCGGCCCGGGGCCAGCGTGGGCGGCAGCCGGAACGACAGCTTGAGCGTCGTCTGCGGCCGCAGCACGTTGCCCGCGCTGCGGAACGCCGGCAGGCCGTCGGCGCCGGTGATCGAGAGTGTCGGGCGCCAGTTGTTGTTGATCAGGCATTCGTACGGGTCGTTCGAGACGGGCCGCATGCCGGGCACGAACGGAAACTTGGCGTAGACCGAGTCGCCGAGCACTGCGGCCGCAGCCCGGGCCTGCGCGAGGCGGTCCGGCGGGATCGGCGCGTTCAGCTCCTCGAGCAGGATCGCGCCGGAGTTCGCGTCCTCGAGGCGCGCGAGCAGCTCGCGCAGGATCCGGAAGCTCGACGGCACGATGCCGCTCGCGGTGCCGGAGTGCACGCCTTCGGCCAGCACCTCGACGCGCAACGAGCCGATGAGGTTGCCGCGCAGCGACGTCGTGCACCAGAGCTGCTCGTAGTTGCCGCACTCGGCGTCGAGGCAGACGACGAGGGTCGGCGTGCCGAGCCGGCTGCCGAGCGCGTCGATGTGGTGCACCAGGTCGGGGCTGCCGCTTTCCTCGCTCGCCTCGATCAGCACGACGCAGCGCGCATGCGGCAGGCCCTGCTCCCTGAGCGCGCGGATCGCCGTGAGCGAGGCGTAGAGGGCGTAGCCGTCGTCGGCACCCCCGCGGCCGTAGAGTTTGCCGTCGCGCAGCACCGGGCTCCAGGGTTCGAGGCCGTCAGACCAGCCGGTGAATTCCGGCTGCTTGTCGAGGTGCCCGTAGAGCAGCACGCAGTCGTCGACCGCGCCCGGCACGTCGACGAGCAGCAGCGGCGTGCGGCCCGGCAGCCTCAGGATCTCGACCCTGGCGCCGGGAAGATCCCGGACTTCCTGTACGGCCCAGCGGTACATGAGCTGCACCGCGGCCTCCATGTGTCCGTGCCGCTCCCAGTCGGGGTCGAACATGGGCGACTTGTTCGGGATGCGCACGTACTCGACGAGCTCCGGAATGATCGAGTCGTCCCAGCGGCGGCGTACCAGTTCCAGCGTGCTTGAGGTATCCATATATCCTTTAAAAACAGTTAATTAGCGAGATTATCTGAATCTTTTTCGAACCCGAAGAACGCGAGCGCGTTGCGCGTCGTCGCGGCCGCCACCTGCTCCGGGGGCTCGCCGCGGCAGGCCGCGACGACCTTGAGGATGTGCGGCAGGTACTTGGGTTCGTTGCGGCGGCCGTGCGGCTTCGGCTGCAGGTCGCGCGGCAGGAGGTAGGGGGCGTCGGTCTCGATCATGAGGCGGTCGAGGGGGATGCGGCGGACGAGCCCGCGCAGGTGCAGGCCGCGGCGCTCGTCGCAGATCCAGCCGGTGATCCCGATCGAAAGGTCGAGCGCCAGATAGTCGTCGAGCTCGCGTTGGTCGCCCGTGAAGCAATGCGCGACCCCGGCCGCCAGGCGCGGGCGGTAATCGCGCAGGATGGCGAGGAAGGCGTCGTGGGCGTCGCGCTGGTGCAGGAAGACCGGCTTGCCGACCTCGAGCGCGAGTTCGAGCTGCAGCCGGAACGCGCGCTCCTGGTCCGCTGGGGAGGAGAAGTTGCGGAAGTGGTCGAGCCCGCACTCGCCGGCGGCGCCGACGAGCGGGTCGCGCAGCAGCTCTCGGAGCGCGGGCACGTCGTCGTCCGGAAACTCGCGTGCGTGGTGCGGGTGGACTCCGGCGGTCGCGCGGAACACGTTGGGCTGCGAGCGGGCGAGGGCGATCGCGGCGCGCGAGCTCCCCAGCGTGCTGCCGGTGACGACCATGTGCGACACGCCGGCCGACCGAGCGGCCTCGACCACGTGGTCGCGGTCGGCGTCGAAGCTGTCGTGGGCGAGGTTGAGACCGATGTCGACGACGGCAGGATTCATGCCACGGGCACTGTGATAAGGTTCGCGGCCTCGCGCGCCGCGGCCGGTGTACGCGCAACGACGCCATTCTATCGGTCCCGCGCGACGCGCGCGCGAACGCAAGACAACCAAGCAAGAAGAGTCAACGATGGCACTCGACAAGGACGCCCTGGCGAGCCTCCGGGCCGGCAAGGCCACGGACGCCGACCGGTACCGCCCCACGCCGCGTCGCTGGCGCCGTGCAGGGCTCGTGCTCGCCGCGCTGGCGGTCGTTGCCGCCGTGATCGGCTGGCGGTACTCGCGTGCGCCGGTCCCGGTGCAGACGGTGGTGGTCGAGGCGCAGGGCGCCGCGGATGGCGCCGTGCTCAACGCGTCGGGATACGTCGTCGCGCGCCGCCTCGCGACCGTGAGCTCGAAGGTCACGGGCCGCGTCACCGAAGTGCTTTTCGAGGAAGGCGCCACCGTGAGCGAGGGTCAGGTGCTCGCGAAGCTCGACCCCGCCACCGCCGAGGCCGAGCTCGAGGTCGCCACGAGCACGCTCGAGGCCGCGCGGCGCGGCCTGCGCGAGATCGAGGTGCGGCTCGCCGACGCGCGGCGGACATTCGCCCGCAACCAGAGCCTCGTCGAGCGCAGGCTCGTCGCGCAGAGCGCGCTCGACACGTCGGAGGCCGAGGTCGCCGCCCTCGAGGCGCGGCTGGCCGCGTCGCGTGCGGACATGGCGGTTGCCGCGAGCCGCGTGCACCTGAGCCGCCAGGGCGTCGAGGACCTGCTCGTCCGCGCGCCGTTCCCGGGCGTCGTCATCTCGAAGGACGCGCAGCCCGGCGAGACCGTCTCGCCGATCTCGGCGGGCGGCGGGTTCACGCGCACGGGCATCGCCACGATCGTCGACATGGACTCCCGCGAGATCGAGGTCGACGTCAACGAGGCCTACATCAATCGTGTCCGCGACGACCAGCGCGTCGAGGCGACGCTCGACGCCTACCCGGACTGGAAGATCCCGGGGCACGTCATCAGCATCGTGCCGACCGCCGACCGCCAGAAGGCGACCGTGCGCGTGCGCATCGCCTTCGACCAGCTCGACCCCCGCATCCTGCCGGACATGGGCATCAAGGTCCGCTTCCTCGAGGACGAGTCGCCGGCCACGGTGGCGCCGCCGACGCTGCCGGAGTCCGCGGTCGTGCGCGACGGCGAGGCCGCGGCCGTCTGGGTGGTGACGGACGGCCGCGTCGAGCGCCGCGAGGTCGCGCTCGGCGAGGTGCAGGACGGCCGCGTGACGATTGCCCGCGGGCTCGCGGGCGGCGAGGTGGTCGTCGTCGACGCCCCGCGCCGGCTCAAGGCGGGCGCTGCGGTCGAGCTGCAGGCCGAGGGATCGTGACCACGCCGATCGTCCGCATCCGCGACCTGGTCAAGGAGTACCGGCGCGGCGCCGAAGTCGTGCGCGTGCTCGACGGCCTGTCGCTCGAGATCGCGGCGGGCGACTTCGTCGCGCTGATGGGGCCGTCGGGCTCCGGGAAGTCGACGCTGCTGAACCTGATCGGCGGCCTCGACCGGCCGACGTCCGGCGTGCTCGAGGTCGACGGCCTGCGGGTCGACGAACTCGGCGAGACGGCGCTCGCGCGCTGGCGCGCGGATCACGTGGGCTTCGTGTTCCAGATGTACAACCTGCTGCCGGTGCTCTCGGCCGAGCGCAACGTCGAGCTGCCGCTGCTCCTGAAGGACCTCTCGCGCGGAGAGCGCGCGGTCCGCGTGGCGGCAGCACTCAAGCTGGTCGGGCTGTCGGACCGCGCCCGGCACCGGCCGCGCGAACTCTCGGGCGGGCAGGAGCAGCGCGTCGGCATCGCGCGGGCGATCGTCACCGACCCGACGCTGCTGCTCTGCGACGAGCCCACCGGCGACCTCGACCGCAAGTCGGGCGACGAGATCCTGAACCTGCTGCAGGCGCTGAACCAGGAGCAGGGCAAGACGATCGTGATGGTGACGCACGACCCGCACGCAGCCGAGCGCGCGCATCGCACGATCCACCTCGACAAGGGACTGCTGCGGGAAGACGCACCGTGATCGGGCGTTACCTGCCGCTCCTCGCCGCGAGCCTGCGTCGCCGGCGGCTGCGCGTCTTCTTCACGCTCGCCTCGATCGTGATCGCCTTCCTGCTCTTCGGGCTCGCGGAGTCGCTGCGCTACTCGCTGCAGTCGGGCGTCGACGTGGCGGGCGCCGACCGCCTCCTCACGATGCACAAGGTCTCGTTCACGCAGCTGCTGCCGGCGAGCTACGAGAACCGCATCGAGGCGATCGACGGCGTGGTCGAAGTGTCGCCGCAGACCTGGTTCGGTGCCTGGTACCGCGACGAGCGCAACCAGATTCCCGCGTTCCCGGTCGATCCGGAGGCCATGCTCCGGATGTACCCTGAGTTCGTGATCCCGGAGGAGCAGCGTCTCGCGTGGGTCGCCGACCGCACCGGCATCCTGATCGGGCGCGGGCTCGCGGACCTCACGGGCTGGAAGGTGGGCGATGCGGTGCCGCTGCGCTCGGCGATCTGGCGAAAGGAGGACGGCAGCGACGCGTGGGACGTCACGGTCCGCGCGATCTACGACCAGCCGCAGGGCGGCGACACCCGCCAGATCTTCCTGCACCAGGACTACTTCGACGAGGCCAAGGGCCAGGCCAAGGGACTCGTCGGCTGGTACGTCGTCAAGGTCACCGACGCCGACCGGGCGCAGTCCATCGGGCGGGAGATCGACCTGCAGTTCGCGAACTCGCCCTACGAGACCAAGACATCGTCCGAGCGGGCGATGGCGCAGTCGTTCGTGAACCAGGTCGGCAACATCGGCGCGATCCTGCGCGCGATCGTCTTCGCGGTGTTCTTCACGATGCTGCTCGTCACCGCGAACACGATGGCCCAGTCCGTGCGCGAGCGCACGAACGAGATCGGGGTGCTCAAGACGCTCGGCTGGACCAATGCCGGCGTGCTGGGCCTCGTGCTCGCCGAGTCCGTGCTGATCACGCTCCTCGGCGGCACGGCGGGGCTCGCGGGCGCGTGGTGGCTCAGCGTGCAGTTCGAGCCGGTCTTCCGCCAGTACCTTCCGGGCTTCCGGCTGCCGGCGGACGCGGTGGCGGTCGGCGTCGCCATCATGCTCGGGCTCGGCCTCGTGGCGGGCGCGGTTCCCGCGCTGCAGGCCATGCGCCTGCGCATCGTGGAGGCGCTGCGGCGCGACTGACCATGACGCCCTGGCTGCAGCAACTCTGGGCCGTGACCGCGATGAACCTGCGCAACCTGCCCGCGCGGCTGGGCACGTCGCTGGTGGCGGTCGTCGGCATCGGGGGCGTCGTCGCCGTGCTCGTCTCGCTGCTCTCGATGGGCGAGGGCTTCCGTGCGGCGCTCGAGCTCTCGGGGCGCGACGACGTGGCACTCGTGCTGCGCGGCGGCTCCTCCGACGAGCTGTCGAGCGCGTTCGACCGCGAGGCCGTGAGCGTGATCCGCTCGGCTCCCGGGATCGCCCGCGACGAGCGCGGCCCGGTCGCGTCGCCGGAGTTCTACACGATCGTCGACCTGCCGATGCGCAGCACGGGGACCTCGGCCAACGTGCCGTTCCGCGGCGTCACGGACCGGGCGTTCGGCGTGCGCGAGGGCTTCCGCCTCGTGGCGGGCCGCAAGTTCGAGCCCGGCAAGGACGAGGTAATCATCGGCCGGGGCGCGTACGCACAGTTCGGCAACGTGGACCTCGGCCGCGAGGTCGTGTGGGGCTCGCACACGTGGCGCGTCGTCGGCGTCTTCGAGGCGAACGGGGGCCTGGCCGAATCCGAGGTCTGGACCGACCTCACGGTGCTGCAGGGCGTCTATCGCCGCGGCAACACGGTGCAGGTCGTGAGGCTGCAGCTCGAGTCGCCATCGGCACTGTCCGACGTCGAGCGTCATCTCGACGCCGACCCGCGCGTCAACGTCACCGTGCAGAGCGAGCGGGAGTTCCTCGCCGACCAGTCGCGGATCCTCGTGACGCTGATCAACTACGTCGGCACGACGATCGCCGTGCTGATGGGCATCGGCGCGGTCTTCGCCGCGCTCAACACGATGTATTCAGCGGTCTCCACGCGCACCCGGGAGATCGCGACACTGCGGGCGCTCGGCTTCGGTGCCACGCCGGTCGTCGTGTCGGTGCTGCTCGAGGCGATGGTGCTCGGGCTGCTCGGCGGCGTCGTCGGCGGGGCACTCGTGTACTTCGGCCTGAACGGCTACCAGGCCTCGACGCTCAACTGGGCGAGCTTCAGCCAGGTGACGTTCGCCTTCACGGTAACTCCTCGACTGCTGATGACCGGGCTCGCGTACTCACTCATACTCGGCCTCGTGGGTGGGCTATTGCCGGGGATCCGCGCAGCACGGCTGCCCGTGACCGCGGGGTTGAGGGAACTCTAGAGATGACGAGCCGGGGGAAATCAGGCGTGGCGCGCGACGCCGCGCACCATCCGTTGCAGATTCCGCTGTGGTCGCCGCACGACGCGGCGCACGGCCTCGAGGTGCGCATCAGCCGCCGCGCGCGGCGCCTGTCGATGCGCGTGTTTCCGGGCGGACGCATCGAGGTCGTCGTCCCGCCGGGCACGGGCGTGCCCGCGATCCAGCGCTTCGTCTCCCGGCACCGCGACTGGGCCGAACGCCGGTCGCGCGAGTACGCGCACCACGGGCCGGGACAGGCCGAGCGGCGTCCCGCGAAGGTCGAGCTCCCGCTGCTCGGGCAGTGCTGGAGCGTCGAGTACTCGCATGCGCAGCGCGTCTCGATCGTGGAGCGCGACGGCGCGCTGCACGTGCGCACGCCCGACGACCACGACCACCGCGTGAGCCAGGCGCTGCTCCGCTGGCTCGCCGTGCTTGCGGGGCGCGAGCTGCGGCCGCGCCTCGACCACGTCGCCTCGGAGTGCGGCATCGACTACGCGCGGCTGCATCTTCGTCGCCAGCGCACGCGCTGGGGCAGTTGCTCGTCGGCCGGCACGATCAGCCTCAACGTCTGCCTGATGTTCCAGCGCCCGCCGGTCGTGCGCTACCTCATGGTCCACGAGCTCTGCCACCGACGCCAGATGAACCACTCGCCCCGCTTCTGGGGCCTGGTCGAGTCGATCGAGCCGCACTGGCGGGCGCTCGACGCGGAACTCCTGAAGGGCTGGCGCAACGTGCCCGCGTGGGTGTTTCCGCCGTGACGGAGCGGCCCGGAGAGCGCCCGTCGCTCGGCTCGCACGTGGACGTCGCGGGGGAGGGCGTCCACTGGGACCTCGGCGCCTCCCAGAGCTACGGACAATACCTCTCGCTCGATCGCCTGCTCGACGCGCAGCATCCCCAGTCGGACCGCCACGACGAGATGCTCTTCATCGTCATCCACCAGGCGTCCGAGCTCTGGATGAAGCTCTGCCTGCACGAGCTCGTGGCGGCCGTGGACCACGTGCGGCACGACGTGCTCGGCCCGGCCTTCAAGATGCTGGCGCGGGTCGCGCGCGTGCAGGCCCAGCTCGCGCAGTCGTGGGACGTGCTCGCGACGATGACCCCGTACGACTACTCGGCATTCCGCGACTCGCTCGGCCGCTCGTCGGGGTTCCAGTCCTACCAGTACCGCGCGCTCGAGTTCCTGATCGGCAACCGCAACCCCGCGATGATCGAGGTGCACCGCCGCGACGCGGAGGTCTACGCGCGCCTCGAGGCGCTGCTCGCCCGGCCGAGCCTCTATGACGAGTGCGTGCGGCTCCTGGCGCGGCGCGGCTATCCACTGCCGACCGGATGCCTCGAGCGGGATTTCCGCCAGCCCTACGTCCCGCACCCGGCCGTCGAGGCTGCCTGGCTCGACGTGTACCGGCACCCGGAGGAGCGCTGGGATCTCTATGAGCTCGCCGAGAAGCTCGTCGACCTCGACCACCGCTTCCAGCTCTGGCGCTACGCGCACCTCAAGACGGTGGAGCGGATCATCGGCTACAAGCGAGGCACCGGCGGCACGAGCGGCGTGGCCTACCTCTCGAAGGCGCTCGAGCTGCGGTTCTTCCCGGAGCTCTGGACGGTGCGCACGTCGATGTAGCGCTGTGTAAGATACCGGCCGGCTTTTCGACCCCCGGTACGGCCCCGATGCAAGAACGCCTGCAGAACATCAACGTCCTCTCGAGCGAGCTGCTGCCGACGCCCGAGCAGGTCAAGCTCTCGATGCCGCTGCCGCCGGCCTCCGAGGAGTTCGTCTACCGCAGCCGAAGCGCGGTCCGCCGGATCCTCGACCGCGAGGACCCGCGGCTCTTCGTGGTGGTCGGCCCGTGCTCGATCCACGACCCGGCCGCGGCGCGCGAATACGCGGCGAGGCTCCAGGGTCTCGCGCGCCGCGTCGAGGACACGATGCTGGTGCTGATGCGCGTGTACTTCGAGAAGCCGCGCACGACGATTGGCTGGAAGGGGCTCATCAACGACCCCGACATGGACGACTCGTTCCACATCGAGAAGGGCATCCGCCTCGCGCGCGAGCTGCTGCTCCACCTCGCCGAGCTCGGGCTGCCGGCGGCCACCGAGGCGCTCGACCCGATCATGCCGCAGTACCTCTCCGAGCTCGTGACGTGGACCGCGATCGGTGCCCGCACGACCGAATCACAGACCCACCGCGAGATGGCGAGCGGGCTCTCGACGCCGGTCGGGTTCAAGAACGGCACGGACGGCTCGCTCGCGGTCGCGATCAACGCGCTGCAGTCGGCCCGCCACCCGCACCACTTCCTCGGCATCACGCAGCAGGGCCAGTCCGCGGTGTTCCGCACGCGCGGCAACCACTACGGCCAGCTCGTGCTGCGCGGCGGCGGCGGCCGGCCGAACTACGACTCCGTCAGCATCGCGCTCTGCGAGCGGGAACTCGAGAAGGCGGGCCTCCCGGCCAACGTCGTGGTCGACTGCAGCCACGGCAACTCGAACAAGGATCCGGCCCTGCAGACGCTGGTCGCCGAGAACGTCGCGAACCAGATCCTCGAGGGCAACCGCTCGATCGTGGGGCTGATGCTCGAGAGCAACCTCCACGCGGGCAGCCAGCCGATCCCGTCGAACCGGTCCGAGCTGCGCTACGGCGTGTCCGTCACGGATGCCTGCATCGACTGGGAAACCACCGAGCGGCTTCTCGGGTCGCTGCACGAGCGGTTGCGCCCGGCACCGCGGTTCGTGAGGGGACCCGCCGCCGCCTGAAGAGTCGAACCGCTGCACCCGACTGCACTCCGGCTCGCCGACGGCGTGGACCGACGCGAATCCGCGCCGCCGACCGGCGCGAACGGCTGCTACCATGTGCTTTTTCCGCCACATCCACCAGGAGCAGCAACGATGACGATCAAGGCCGGCGACAAGATGCCTGCGGGCGTTTTCACCATCCCCGGACCCGACGGTCCGCAGAAGCTTCAGGCGGACGATCTCCTCAAGGGCAAGAAGGTGGTGCTGTTCTCCGTCCCGGGTGCGTTCACGCCGACGTGCGATGCACGCCACCTGCCGGGGTTCGTGCAGCACGCGGCCGATTTCAAGGCGAAGGGCGTCGACACGGTCGCCTGCATGGCCGTCAACGACGTGTTCGTGATGAAGGCCTGGGGCAAGGCGTCGGCCGTCGATGACAAGGTGCTGATGCTCGCCGACGGCAACGGCGACTATGCGAAGGCGCTCGGCCTCGAGATGGACGCGACCGGCTTCGGCATGGGCATGCGCGGCAAGCGCTTCGCCATCGTGGTCGAGGACGGCGTCGCGAAGCAGGTGCTGGTCGAGGGCCCGGGCGAGTTCAAAGTCTCGAGCGCCGAGCACGTACTGAGCGTGCTCTGACGCCGGTCCGCACCCCGCCGTGACGGGAAGATCGGAGCGGGCCCGGGAGCCCGCTCCGGTTCGCCTCAGCCGAGGGCCTTCTCGAACTCCGGCACGATCGCGAACAGGTCGCCCACGAGGCCCACGTCCGCGACCTCGAAGATCGGCGCCTCGCCGTCCTTGTTGATCGCGACGATCGTGCGCGCGTCCTTGATGCCCGTCATGTGCTGGATCGCGCCCGAGATGCCGATCGCCACGTAGAGCTCCGGCGCGATGATCTTGCCCGTCTGCCCGACCTGCAGGTCGTTCGGCACATAGCCCGCGTCCACCGCGGCCCGCGAGGCTCCCACGGCGGCGCCGAGCTTGTCGGCGAGGCTGTAGATGATCTTGAAGCCGTCGGCGCTGCCGAGCGCCCGGCCGCCCGCGACCACGCGCGCCGCGGACTGGAGGTCCGGGCGGCCCGTCGTCGCGCCGGAGCGCGAGACGAAGCGCGTGTGCGTGGGCAACGGAACGCCCGCATCCACTTTCTCGACCGCGGCGCTGCCGCCCGTCGCTGCCGCTTCGAAGGAAGCGACGCGCACCGTGGCGACCAGCACGGCGTCCTGCGGGGCCTCGACGGAAAGCACCGCGTTGCCCGCGTAGATCGGCCGCTTGAACGCGTGCGGGCCGTCGACGGCCATCACGTCGCTCAGCTGCCCGACCTCGAGCAGGGCCGCGACGCGCGGCATCAGGTCCTTGCCGTACGTCGTCGAGGGCCCGAACACGTGCGTGTAGCCCGCTGCGAGCTTCGCCACCTGCGGGGCCAGCACGGCCGCGAGCGGCTCGGCATTGGCCGGATTGTCGGCGAGCAGCACCTTGCCAACGCCCGCGAGGGCCGCGGCCTGCGACGCTACCGACGCGCCGTCCGCGGCGAGCACGAGCACGTCGATGGACGCGCCGGCGACCTGCTTCGCGCAGGTGACGCACTTCGCAGTGCTGGGATTGAGCTTCGCGCCGTCGTGTTCCGCAACGATCAGGATCCTGCTCATCACACCAACCCCTTCTTCTTAAGCGTCTCGACCAGTTCGCCCACGTCCTTGACCATGATGCCCTTCGTGCGCTGCGGCGGCGGCTCGACCCGCACGTTGCGGAACGGGGACGCCTCGCCGATGCCGAAGTCACCGAGGCTCATCGTGTCGAGCGGCTTCTTCTTCGCCTTCATGATGTCCGGCAGCTTCACGTAGCGCGGCTCGTTCAGGCGAAGGTCGACGCTCATGACGGCCGGCAGCTCGACCTCGAGCGTCTCGAGCCCGGCGTCGACCTCTCGCACGACCGTCGCCTTGCCGTCCGCGATGTCGATCTTCGAGCAGGAGACCGCCTGCGGGCGATCCCACAGCGCCGCGAGCATCTGCGGGGCCTGGCCGTTGTCGTCGTCGATCGCCTGCTTGCCGAGCAGCACCAGGAACGGCTGCTCCTTGTCGACCAGCTGGCGGAAGATCCGGGCGACCGGGAGCGGGGCCACCGCGGCGTCGGTCTGGACGAGGATTGCGCGGTCCGCGCCCATCGCGAGCGCGGTGCGGAGCTGCTGCTGCGTGTCGGCCGGGCCGATGCTGACCGCGAGCACCTCGTCGGCGAGCCCGCGTTCCTTGATCCGGAGCGCTTCCTCGAGCGCGATCTCGTCGAAGGGATTGAGGCTCATCTTGACCCCTTCGGTGATCACCCCCGTGTTGTCCGGCTTCACGCGGACCCGGACGTTGTAGTCCACCACGCGTTTGACGCCCACCATGATTCTGCGCACGCGCCTCACTCCTCTGCAGCTCGACGACGACGATGGATGCAATGCAGCATCATACCGCCGGGGGTGGCCCGGCTGCACCGTTGCAGGGCGTCAGTCGTGCCAGCCCCGCCGGTCGTCGAGCTGGCGCGTCAGGTTCACCAGGCGCCGGTAACTCTCATAGCGCCGGGCGTCCACCCGGCCTGACCCGACCGCGGCCTGCACGGCGCAGTGCGGCTCCCTGAGGTGCAGGCAGTCGAGGAACCGGCAGCCGGACGCGAGTGCCGCGATCTCGGTAAACCCCGATTGCACGTCCTTGAGCTCGGAGACCGGCGGGGCGTAGTCGCGGACGCCCGGGGAATCCACGAGCTCGCCCCAGGGAGCCTCCAGGATCGACGACGACGTGGTCGTGTGACGCCCCTCGCCCGAGGCGTGGGACAGCGCTCCCGTGGCCTGGGCGGCGTCTCCGGCAAGCAGGTTGGTGAGGGACGACTTGCCGACCCCCGACTGCCCCGCGAGCAGGCTGCGGCGCCCTGAGAGCCGCGCCACGAGTTCGTCGATGCCGGTGCCCGTGCGCGCCGAGACCGAGATCACGGGCAGACCCATCGCCCTGAGCGGCTCGAGAAACCCCAGGGTGTCGGACTCCGCGGCCAGGTCGCACTTGTTCGAGACGATCAGCGCCGGGATCCCGGCTTGGGCCGCCCCGGCGAGGTAGCGGTCGACCACGAAAGGATCGCAGGCCGGCCGCGGCGAGACCACGACCCCGAGCTGGTCGAGGTTCGCGACCAGTGCCTCGGTGCGGCCGCGGCTGTCGGTCCGCCCGAGCAGGTTGCGGCGGGGCAGGCGCTCGACCACGGCCCACTCGTCGTCCCCCGCGGCGAATGCGAGGCGGACCTCGTCGCCCGCGACCAGGTCGAGGCCGCGACGGCGCAGCTTGCAGGAGACACGTTCGCCGTCGGGACGCCGGACGACGACGCGGCGGCCGTACGACTCGACGACGGTTCCGGTGCCCTCGGTGTCGGTCACGGGGCGTTCGCGGCGCCGGCCGCAAGACCGCGCAGGCGCGCGACCCTCTCGGCCGGCGGCGGGTGCGAATCGTGGAACGCGGAGTAGAGCGGGTCCGGCGTGAGCGTGCTCGCGTTGTCCTTGTAGAGCGCGACGAGCGCGTCGGCGAGCGCCCGGGCGTCGCTGTGCCGTGCGGCGAACGCGTCCGCCTCGAATTCGTGGCGGCGCGACCACGCGGCCAGCAGGGGCGTCGCGATCCACGTGAAGACCGGCGTCACGAGCAGGAAAAGGATGAGGGCCGCCGCGTCGCTCGGCTGCGGTACGCCGAGTGCCTCGTAGAACCACGCCTGGCGGGCGAGCCACCCGAGCAGCGCAAATCCCGCAAGGCTCGTGACCGCACTGACCGCGAGCCGCTGAGGAATGTGCTTCAGCTTGAAATGGGCCAGTTCGTGGGCCAGCACCGATTCGACCTGCGGCGGCGTGAGCCGGGCGAGCAGCGTGTCGAAGAACACGATGCGCTTTTCGCGGCCCAGCCCGGTGAAATACGCGTTGCCGTGCGCCGACCGGCGCGAGCCGTCCATGACGAACACCGACTTCGCCCGGAAACCGCAGCGGGCGAGCAGCGCGTCGATGCGCTCGCGCAGCGCGGCGTCCTCGAGCGGCGCGAAGCGGTTGAAGAGCGGCGCGATGAGCACTGGCCACGCCCAAGTGACCAGCAGCGAGAAGCCGATCCAGGCGAGCCACGCGACGAGCCACCAGCGCGGGCCCGCGCCCTGCATGATCCAGAGCACGGCAGCCGTGACGAGTCCCCCGAGCAGCAGGCCGAGTGCGTAACCCTTGAGGTGGTCTGCCAGAAAGACGCCCGGCGTGGTTCGGTTGAAACCGAACCGCGCCTCGAGCCGGAACGTGCGGTAGATCGAGAAGGGCAGTCCCGCAAGCGCGGCGACCGCGAAGACGCCGATCACGTGCAGTGTGCCTCCGAGCAGCGACGGGCCTGCGAGCCGGGTGGCCCAGTCACCGATGAACGCGATGCCGCCACCCAGTGTCAGTAGCAGCAGCACCGCCACGTCGTACGCATGGTCGACCATCCCGAGGCGTTGCTTTGCGATGGTGTATTCGGCGGCCTTGCCGTGCTCCGTATCCGATACGACCGCTGCGAAATCCGGGGGCACGTGCCGGCTGCGTTCGCGGACGAATACGATCTGCCGGGCGGCGAGCCACAGTTGTGTGACTGTCCGCGCCGCTAGCGCCAGCAGGAAAAGCAGGGTAAACGTATGCATACCGGAGGTCGCAAAGGCGGGCCCGAGCTTATCCTTTGCTAGAATGCGGGACAAACCATTCGAGTAGGGATGCTTTGCGAACGGCCATGACGGATAAGTCCGACAATCTGATATGGATCGACCTCGAAATGACCGGGCTCGATCCTGATCGCGACCGGATCATCGAGATCGCGACGGTGGTGACGGACCACAACCTGCAGATTGTCGCAGAGGGTCCCGTCATCGCGATACACCAGCCCGATTCGCTGCTCGCCCAGATGGACGCATGGAACCGCGAGACGCACGGCAGCTCGGGCCTGCTCGACCGCGTGCGACGGAGCGAGTATTCGGCCTGGGACGCGGAGCAGCGCACGCTCGAGTTTCTCTCCGTTTACGCGCAGTCCGGCTCCTCGCCGATGTGCGGCAACAGCATCTGCCAGGATCGGCGTTTCCTGGCCCGGGAGATGCCGATGCTCGAGAAATTCTTCCACTATCGCAACCTGGACGTGAGCACGCTCAAGGAGCTTGCGCGACGCTGGGCGCCGGAGGTGCTTGCGGGCGTGCAGAAGGCCTCGCGTCATCTTGCGCTGGACGACGTGAAGGAGTCGATCCAGGAGCTGGATCATTACCGGCGGAAGTTCTTGAAGGTTGGTTAGATAGCGTTCTTGGCTGGACTGCACTGCCAGCGCGGTCTTACGAATAACTAGAACCATGAATAGCGCTTTTCAGCTCGGAGTCTTGAAGGCAGCCAACGCGTGTATACGGCCGCTCGTACGGATGTTAATGCGTTCGGGGGTCGTGTACGACCAGCTCGATGAGATAGTGCGCTCGGCATTCGTTCAAGAGGCGCTAGGGGAGCGTGACGGTCGCGGACGGAAGACGAATGTGTCTCGGGTGGCGATTCGCACGGGCTTGCCGCGCAAAGAGGTTACTCGGATCAAGATGGAGCTGGAGTCTCCAGAAGGCGCCGTCGAGTCGAAGGAGGAGTCCCGCTATCACGCAGGCCATGCCGCTCGAGTGCTGCAGGTCTGGCATTCTGATCCGCGTTACTTGACCGACAGCGGCGAACCGCGGGCTCTACCTTTTGCCGGCGAACAACTTAGCTTCAATTCAATTGTCAGAATTGTGGGAGGCGACCTTCCGCCTGGCGCGGTCCGGGCTGAGCTTATAGACGCTGGAGCGGTGACTCTCGACGAGAACGGAAATCTGAGAGCTCTCAAACGCCATTTTGTTCCGGGCGACGTGGGTGCCGAACTGCTTGTCGGCCTCACTCACTTCGTGGTTCCGGTTCTGGAAGGACTCGCGAGGAACACTGATCGATCCAATACAGTTCCGTTTATCCAGCGCCTGGCATATTCGGACCGCCTTGCACCTGAAGCTGTTCCGCTATTTCGCCACATCGCCAGGGAGCGGACATCGGATTTCGTTCAATCCGTGGACGACTGGCTAGCTTCGAATGAGCTCCCCCCAGATGCGAATCCCGCCAACGACAGCCGCGTGGCGCTGGGAGTGTTCTATTTTGAAGGCCCTCCGCTGGCGATAGAATCTAGCTCTGCTTTCGATAAGAAGGAATAAAAAATGGCCCGACGTCTGCGAGACGTCGGGCCATTATCGTCACATTCCTACGTGGTTACTGCGGATGCGGCGAGTCTTTAATCGAGCGCCACGAGGTCGTTGGCTTCTAGCGCGGCAGCCGCACTAGCTTGAACTCCGCTAACCATTATCCGCTGCCCAGGCTTGATCTCGACTGACTTTCGTCCGAGAAGTTGGGCGAAACTTACCTTAAGACTCCCGATTGAAAGAGTTGCGTCCGCCGGATTCACGCGATCGATCTTGCCTGCAACAAGGATTCGCGTAACCCCCGGGATGTACACGGAATTCGTCAGTACAACTCTATCGGCTTTGAGGCTATTGCCGCGTCCCTTTTGCCCGAAGACGGCGCCGACAATAACTTCGCCAGTCTCAATTCGATACTTAAGTCCCTGCAGATTACGGCCGGCAATGAAGGTTTGGCCTGCGATAGCAATGGTCGACTTGGACAGATCGATGCTCTGTATCGGTCCATAGGCCACAAGGCCGACCGCCCGGGCTGCGCTGATGTCTCCACCGATGATGGCGTTGGTATCGCCGCCGATGATCGCGTCGGTGTCGCCACCGATGATGGCTCGCTTCGACTTGCGCTGGTCACCACCGATGATGGCGTTGGTGTCGCCGCCGATGATCGCGTCGGTGTCACCGCCGATGCTGGCCCGCTTCGACTTCCGCAGGTCGCCACCGATGATGGCGTTGGTATCGCCACCGATGATGGCGTTGGTGTCGCCGCCGATGATCGCGT
>Ga0105090_10000495_pt1 | contig 19509 bp, 16 predicted proteins | sample PPLLak3March2015_FD_79110 | JGI IMG/M metagenome (GOLD analysis project Ga0105090, IMG submission 79110) | Freshwater sediment microbial communities from Prairie Pothole Lake near Jamestown, North Dakota, USA - PPLs Lake P7 Core (1) Depth... | ecosystem: Environmental > Aquatic > Freshwater >... | reverse complement strand
TGTCGACGGTCAAGAAGCGCGAGCGCGGCTGAAGCCGTATCCGGCTCGAAGTGAACGGGCCCTATACCCTTCATTCCCGCGAAGACGGGAATCCAGTGTCGTCGACCCGAAAGACGCTGGGTCCCCGCCTTCGCGGGGACGACGGCCGGTAGGAAGGATGCACGAACGATGACGACCGGCTTCGCCAATGCGCTCGCCGAGTCGGTGTGGGAGCAGCGCTACCGCTTCGCGCCGGCCTCCGGTGCGCCCGAGCCGTCGATCGACGCAACCTGGGATCGCGTGGCGCGCGCGCTCGCGGCCGGCGAACCGCGCGACCGCGGGCACTGGGCCGGCAGGTTCCGCGAGGCGCTGTCCGACTTCCGCTTCCTCCCCGGCGGCCGCATCCTCGCCGGCGCCGGCACCGCGCGCCGCGTCACGCTGTTCAACTGCTTCGTGATGGGCACGGTCGAGGACTCGCTCGACGGCATCTTCGCGGCGCTGCGCGAATCGGCGCTCACGATGCAGCAGGGCGGCGGCATCGGCATCGACTTCTCGACGCTGCGGCCCCACGGCGCGGTGGCCGACGCAACCGGCGGCATGGCTTCCGGCCCGGTATCGTTCATGGACCTGTGGAACCAGATGTCCGAGACGGTCACCGGCGTGGGACCGCGGCGCGGTGCGATGATGGGCACGCTTGCCTGCGAGCACCCCGACGTGCTCGCGTTCGTCGAGGCGAAGCGGCACCCCGGGCGGCTCACGCACTTCAACCTGTCGGTGCTGGTGAGCGACGCGTTCATGCGCGCCGTGGACGTCGGCGCTGACTGGTCGCTCGCCTTTCCGCGCTTTGGCATCGAGCGTCGCGTCGCCGCGCGCGAGCTGTGGGACGCCATCGTGCAGGGCGCCTACGACTGCGCCGAGCCGGGGGTTCTCTTCATCGACCGCATCCGCGCGGAGGACAACCTCGCCTACGCCGAGACGATCAGCGCGACGAATCCCTGCGGCGAGATCCCGCTGCCGCCCTACGGCGCGTGCGACCTGGGTTCGATCAATCTGACGCGCTTCGTGCGCGAGGCGTTCTCGCCGCGCGCTGCCTTCGACCTCGGGGCGCTCGCCGAGACCGCGGCGGTTGCCGCGCGCATGCTCGACGACGTCTACGAGGTTTCGACGTTTCCGCTGCCGCAGCAGGCGGTGGCGGCGAAGGCTTCGCGGCGGCTGGGCATCGGCATCACCGGGCTGGCCGACGCGCTGGCCATGCTCGGGCTGCGCTACGACCGCGACGAGGGCCGTCGCACAGCGGCCGAAGCGATGCGCACGATCTGCGAGGCGGCCTACGCCGCTTCGATCGAACTGGCCCGCGAAAGGGGCAGCTTCGAGCGCTTCGACCGTGCACGCTACCTGGCCGCGCCGTTCGTGCAGCGCCTGCCGCAGGGCTTGCGCGACGGCATCGCGCGCCACGGCGTCCGCAACAGCCACCTCACCGCTATCGCGCCGGCCGGGACGATCAGCCTGCTCGCCGGCAACGTGTCCAGCGGCCTCGAGCCGCTCTTCGCGCTCGAGTACGCCCGGGACGTGCGCCGGCCGGGCGGGGCGGTGGAGCGAGTCCGGGTCGAGTCGCACGCGCTGGCGCAGTGGCGAGAGCGCATGGGCGATGCGCCGCTGCCGCCGGCGTTCGTCACCGCCACCGAGGTGCCCGCGGACGCGCAGGTCGAGATGCAGGCCGCGCTGCAGCCGCACGTCGACAACGCGATCTCCAAGACGACGAACGTCGCGGCCGACATCCCGCTGGCCGAGTTCCGCGCGATTTACCGCCGCGCATGGGAGCGCGGCCTCAAGGGATGCACCGTGTTCCGGCCGAACCGGATCACCGGAGCGGTGTTGACGGGCCCCGAGCCGCGCTGCGAGCGCTGCGAGGTCGCGCCTGCGGCGTGAGCGGGCAGTGCTCCCTCTCCCCCTTGCGTGAGCGGGCGATGCTCCCTCTCCTGCTTGCGTGAGCAGGCGATGCTCCCTCTCCCGCTTGCGGGAGAGGGTAGGGGTGAGGGTTCGTACTGCGGTGCGACGTCGGCTGTCGCGGAATCGCGATGTCGGGCGGCCAGTTCGCCGCGCTGCCTTCAGTACCCTACGGGATACCCGTCGCGGCGCGGATCGGAGCCCGCCATGTAGCCGTCGCCGGCCCTCACGATGAACTGACCGCAGCCGAAGCCGAACGAGTCGCCGGGCACGTTGACGCGGTGGCCGAGTGCGGCGAGCCCGTCGCGCAACTGCGCCGATGCCATCGACTCGACGTCGATCGCCAGCCCACCGTTGATCCGCCAGCGCGGCGCATCGAGCACCGCCTGCGCATTCATGCGGTGGTCGACCAGACGCGTGATCGTCTGCACGTGGCCGGGCGGCTGCACCGGGCCGCCCATCACGCCGAATGCCGCCAGCGGTGCGCCATCGCGCGTGACGAAGCCGGGGATGATCGTGTGGAACGGTCGCTTGCCTCCGGCGACAACGTTCGGGTGGCCGGCAGCGAGCGTGAAGCCGTGGCCGCGGTTCTGCAGGCTGATGCCGGTTCCGGGCACCACCACGCCCGAGCCGAAGCCCATGTAGTTCGACTGGATCAGCGAGACCATCATGCCGCCGGCGTCGCCCGCGGCAAGATAGACGGTGCCGCCGCGCGCGGGTTCCCCGGGCTGCGGCTCGGCGGCCCTCGCGGGATCGATCAGCTTCGCGCGTGCATCGAGGTACGCGTCGTCGAGCAGTGCCACCGGCGCGAAGCGCATCGCGGCGGGATCGGCGACGTGCGCGTAGGCGTCGGCGAACGCGAGCTTGGTGGCCTCGATGGCGAGGTGCTGGCTCGCCACCGAGTCCGGCGGGAGCGCGCCCATGTCGAAGCGCTGCAGCAGGCCCAGCGCGATCAGCGCGACGATGCCCTGGCCGTTGGGCGGGATCTCGTGCACTTCGACGTCGCGGTAGCGCACCGCAAGCGGCGCCACCCAGTCCGCGGCCATGCCGGCGAAGTCGGCGAGCGTGTGCGCGCCGCCGTGGCTCAGCGCATGCGCGACCATCGCCTCGGCCAGCGCGCCGCGGTAGAACGCCTCGCCCTTGCTGTCCGCGATCGCGCGCAGGCTCGCCGCCATGGCCGGGCTGGCGAACGTCTCGCCTGTCAAAGGCGCGCGGCCGCGCGGCAGGAAGTGCTCGGCAAACCCGAGATCGTGCGGCAGGACCTTCGCGGCGCGCGACCACAGTTCACCGATCGTCGGCGCGACCGCGAAGCCGTCGCGCGCGTAGCGGATCGCCGGCTCGAAGAGGTCGGCGAAAGGCAGCGCGCCGTAGCGCTCGGACAGCGCGTGCCAGCCGGCGACCGCGCCGGGAATCGTCACCGAGTCCCAGCCGTGGACGGGCATCGCATCCAGCGCGGCGAAGCGCTCGCGGCTCCATGCGGCCGGCGCGCGACCGGAAGCGTTGAGGCCGGCGAGCGAGCGGCCGTCCCAGAGGATGGCGAAGAGGTCGCTGCCGATGCCGTTGGTGGTCGGCTCGACGACGGTCAGCGTGATCGCCGTGGCGACTGCCGCGTCAACCGCGTTGCCTCCGCGCGCGAGCATCGCGAGTCCCGCCTGTGCGGCGAGCGGTTGCGAAGTCGCGACGACATTGCGCGCGTAGAGCGGCTGGCGCCGCGACGGGTACGGCAACGAGCCGTCGAATTCGATCACTGCACCGCTTTCCGCCTCCCGGTTGCAGCGTCAGGCAGTTTCTTCATGGAAGGCCTCCTCGCGCTTCTTGCGGATCATCGGCAGCGCGACGATGATCAGCAGGATCGCGGCCACCGTGATCAGCGTGGCGGAGATCGGGCGGGTCAGGAACACCGTCGGATCGCCTCGCGACAGCAGCAGCGCGCGGCGCAGGTTCTCCTCCATCAGCGGGCCGAGGATGAAGCCCAGCAGCAGCGGCGCGGGCTCGCACTCCAGCTTGACGAAGATCCAGCCGAGCACGCCGAACACCACGGTGAGCAGGACGTCGAAGACGTTGTTCTGCAGGCTGTAGGTGCCGATGCAGCAGAACACGAGGATCGCCGGGTAGAGCAGGCGGTAGGGCACCTGCAGCAGCTTGACCCAGATGCCGATCATGGGCAGGTTCAGCACTACCAGCATCAGGTTGCCGATCCACATGCTCGCGATCAGCCCCCAGAACAGCTGCGGGTTGCTGGTCATCACCTGCGGGCCGGGCTGGATGCTGTGGATCGTCATGGCGCCCACCATCAGCGCCATCACGGCGTTGGGCGGAATGCCGAGTGTGAGCAGCGGGATGAACGACGTTTGCGAGCCGGCATTGTTCGCGCTCTCGGGGGCGGCGACGCCGCGGATGTCGCCCTTGCCGAACGTCGACGGGTCGCGCGCCAGCTTCTTCTCGACCGTGTAGGCCGCGAAGGCCGAGAGCAGCGCGCCGCCGCCGGGCAGGATGCCGAGCACCGAGCCGATGCCGGTCCCGCGCAGGATCGCCGGGAGCGCTTCCTTGAACTCCGCCCACGACAACATCAGGCCGGACACCTTGTCGGTGAACACCTCGCGGTGGCCGCGGTGCTCGAGATTGATGATGATCTCGGCGAAGGCGAACAGGCCCATCGCGATCACGACGAAGCCGATGCCGTCCGAGAGTTCGGGGATCCCGAACGTGTAGCGCTGCAGGCCGGAGTTGACGTCGGTGCCGATGATGCCGAGCAGCAGTCCGAGCACGATCATGCCGATCGCCTTGATCAGCGAGCCGCTGGCGAGCACCACTGCCGAGATGAGGCCGAGCACCATCAGCGAGAAGTACTCGGCCGGGCCGAACTTCAGCGCGACCTCGGCGAGCGGCGGGGCGAACGCGGCCACGACCAGCGTGGCGAACGTGCCGGCCATGAACGAGCCGATCGCCGCCACCGCCAGCGCCTTGCCGGCCTTCCCGCGCCGCGCCATCTGGTAGCCGTCGATGCAGGTGACCACGGAGGATGACTCGCCGGGCAGGTTGACCAGGATCGCCGTCGTCGAGCCGCCGTACTGCGCGCCGTAATAGATGCCGGCGAGCATGATCAGCGCCGACACGGGCGGCAGCGCATAGGTGATCGGCAGCAGCATCGCGATCGTCGGCACCGGACCGATGCCCGGCAGCACGCCGATCAGCGTGCCCAGCAGCACGCCGAAGAAGCAGTAGAGGATGTTGGTGAAGGTGAGGGCGACGGAGAGCCCGATGCCGAGATTGCTGAGCAGTTCCATCGCTTCACCCCACCAGGGCCGGCGGCCACGTCGGCAACTGCAGTTGCAGCCCGTAGCGGAACGCGAGGACCACGAACGCGGCGAGAATCACCGCCGCGATGATCGACTCTTTCCAGCGGTACTCGTGGCTCGCGGTGCTCGCGATCAGCACGACCAGGATCGTCGCGATGACCAGCCCGAGCTTGACCACCGTCAGCCCGAACACCAGCACGGCGGCCAGCACGATGAGTACCGGCCTGAAGGTCGGAAACGAGATCGCATCGCCGCGCAGCCGGAACGAGCGCAGGACCAGCAGCAACCCGAGGCCGATCATGATGCTGCCCAGCCAGCGCGGGAAGTAGCCGGGCCCCATGCGGCCCGCAGAGCCCATGGCGTAGCTGAACGCTATGCCTACGCCCAGGCCGCCGATCACGATGAACAGCACGCCCGCCCAGAAGTCCTTCGGGTGGGTAATGGTGCGCATGAAGCCCCCTCCTTGCGTTTTCAGTATTGGCTCGACCCGCCGTCGTACGCGGCAGTTGCGGAAGTCTAGCACCGCCGCCGCGGCATTTCGCGCTCCTGCGCGGCCGGCCCCGCCATACTGATGGCGAAGCCGCCCTACGACCCGGTGCGCGACTTCACGGCGGTCAACCAGCTCGTGTCGACGTACTTCGTCGCCGCCATCCCGGCGAGCCTGCCCGCGAAGTCGATGAAGGAGTTCGTCGCGTGGGCGAAGGCCAACGAGGGCAAGGTCAACTACGCTTCGGGCGGCAACGCCTCGATCACGCACCTCGATGGCGAGCTGATGAACCAGGTCGCGGGCACGAAGATGGTGCACGTGCCGTACAAGGGCTCCGCCCCGGCCATCACCGACCTCATCGCCGGACAGACGCACATCCTGATCGACGAGAACCAGCGCTGGCTGCCGGTGATCAGGGCGAGCGGCGCGAAGATCGAGTAGGCGCGTTCTCCGCCGGCGCGTCGTGGTGCCGCGCCGTGATGTAGACGGTGCCGGTGAAGGACGCGACGAGTTCCCCGGCGGCGTGCGACGCGCGCCGCACTTCGATGCGGTAGGTGGCGAGCCGCGCCGCGCGGCTCACTTCGACCGCGCGGGCCACGAGCCTGTCGCCTTCGCGCGCCGGCGCGTGGTAGGCGATGTGCGCCTCGATCCCGGCGGCAACGCGACCGTGCGAGTTCGACGCGAGTCCGAACGCGCTGTCGGCCAGCGCGAACAGCGCGCCGCCGTGGCAGGTGCCGTTGAAGTTGAGGTGCTCGGCGCTCACCGTCATCGCCATTTCCGCGCGACCGGCGCCCGAGTCGACGTGCTCGATGCGGCAGTGGCGCGCGAAGGCGTCGCGCGCGGCGAGCTGTGCCGTGGGCGTGCGCTCGCCGGAGGGTATCGCGTCCACCCGCACGCGGCGGCGGGCACGCCCGCAGGCCTGCACGTGGGCCTCGGCGGCGTCGAGAAGCGCGGCCACGCCTTCGCCACGCGCGGCCGACGTGAGCAGCACCGGCACGTTCCAGCCGTCGCGCTTGGCGCGCAGCGCGAGCATCTCCCTGAGGTCGCGCACGGTGCCCTGGGCGAGCTCGCTGTCGCCCTTGCTGACCACCAGCACGTCGGCGATCTCCAGGATGCCGGCCTTGATCGCCTGCACGTCGTCGCCGAGACCCGGCGGGCAGACGACAAGGCAGGTGTCGGCGAGCTCCGCGATGGCCACCTCCGATTGCCCGGCACCGACGGTCTCGACGATCACGAGGTCGAACCCGGCCGCGTCGAGCAGGTCGACGATGCGCCGCGTGGTGCGCGCGATGCCGCCGGCGTGGCCCCGAGAGGCAAGCGAGCGCACGAAGACGTTCTCGGCGGCGGCCGCCTCGCTCATGCGAATGCGGTCGCCGAGCACCGCGCCGCCGGACAGCGGGCTCGACGGATCGACCGCGACTACGGCGACACGCTTGCCACGTCGCGTGCACTCGGCGAGAAGAGCCGCGATAAGCGTCGACTTCCCCGCACCCGGCGCTCCGGTGATGCCGACGACGTGCGCGCGGCCGGCATCGGCAGCCAGCGCGTCGACGAGCGCGGCCGCGCCCGGCATCTCGTTCTCCAGCGCCGTGATCGCCCGCGCAATGGCGGCGCGGTCGCCGCGGCGGATCGCCTCAGGGTCAGACCCTGGTTTCCACATTGGCATGGTCGGGTTGGCGCGTGGCGCTGGAAACCAGGGTCTGACCCTACACGACAACGAGCGGCTGACCGAAGCCGAGTTCGCGGCGCAGCGTGGTGCAGATCTCGCCATGCGTGCAGCCGGCGATCGCCGCTGCGACGACGGCGCCGAACGTGTTGTCGCGGCCCTGGGCGGCACGGGCGAGGGCGGCCAGCGCGCGATCGGCCTCGGCCTGGCTGCGCTGCGCCTTCCAGCGTGCGAACGCGTCGAGGTGCGCCTGCATGAGCGCAGGATCGGGCTTCGGCAGCGCGGGGCGCGCGCTGGCGTCCTCCTCGACGGCGTACTTGTTGACGCCGACAATCGTCTGCTCGCCGGACTCGACGCGCGCCTGGTACGCGCGCGCCGACTCGCCAATGCGGCGCTGTACGTAGCCCGACTGCACCGCCGCGTACATGCCGCCCTGCGCGTCCACATCGTCCATGATCTCGACGATCCTCTCCTCCATCGCGTCGGTGAGCGACTCGACGTAGTAGGAGCCGCCGAGCGGGTCGATCACGTCGGTCAAGTGCGCCTCCTCGCGCAGGATGTTCTGCGTCGCGACCGCGATGCGCGCGCCGAACTGCGTCGGGCAGGAGAGCACCTCGTCGTAGGCGTCTGTGTGCAGCGACTGCAGGCCGCCGAAGATGCCCGCGATCGCCTGCGCGGTGACGCGCGCGACGTTGTTGAGCGGCTGCTGGCGCGTGAGATCCAGCCCGGAGGTCTGCGCGTGGAACTTGAAGCGCCACGAGCGCGGGTCGCGGGCGCCGAAGCGCTCGCGGACGATGCGCGCCCACAGGCGCCGGCCGGCGCGGAACTTCGCGACTTCCTCGAAGAACGAGATCGAGATGTCGAAGAAAAACGTGAAGCGGGGCAGAAACGCGTCCGGCGCGAGGCCGGCGGCGATGCAGTCCTCGGCGTACTGGATCGCCGTCGACAGCGTGAACGCCATCGCCTCGGCCGGCGTGGCGCCCGCCTGCTGCATGTGCTGCCCGACGACCGACACCGGATTCCACTTCGGCGCGTGCGCGTTGCACCACGCGACATGGTCGGTCAGCACGCGGCGCGAGCCGGGCAGCGCGACCCGGAAGAACATGTGGTTGGCGACGAAGTGCGAGATGTAGTCGCTCTGGTTCGACGTGCCGCCGACGTGCTTCCAGTCGACGCCGCGGCGCTTCGCCACCGCCAGCATGAACGCGAGCAGCGTGAACGGCAGCGGGTCGTTGAGCGAGCACGACGTCCGCGCGAGGTCGACGCCCGCGAGGCAGGTGTCCATGTGGTCGGCGGTATTGGCCACCACCCCGCAGGTGCCGAGCAGCTCCGGATAGACCTGGTCCATGTCGAACCCGCGGTACACCGAGTTGCAGGGGATCAACGAGACCGCGGTGGCGCCCTTGTCGAGCAGGTCGAGGAGCCGCGCGTTGTAGTCGGCCGGCGTGCCCAGCCCGATCAGCTGGCGCTGCGTCCACGTGCGCCCGCGGTGCATCGTTGCGTAGATGCCGCGCGTGTAGGGCGGCTCGCCGGGGAAGCCCAGGTCGGCGTCGTAGCGCCCGGCGTCGATGTCGAGCGGCGTGTACAGCGGCTTGACGGGAATCCCCGAGCGGTTGCGGACCTCGGGCTCGCCGGGCAACTGCGCGGCGTACTCGGCGGTCCAGCGGATGCGCGCCTCCTCGGTCGAGGCGGGGACGGCGGTCGGCAGCGGCTTGTTCATCGTCGAGTCCTCGTCATGCTGCGAACTTGGCGGAGCGGGAACGCGCGGCAAGCTCACGAACGTACTCGGCGATGTCGGCGAGCGACGAGCCGGGGTGGAACACGCGGGCGACGCCGGCGGCGAGCAGCGCGCGCTCGTCGTCGTCGGGCACGATGCCGCCGACGATCACGCCGACTTCGCTCAAGCCCGCCGCTCGCAGCGCCTCCATGAGCCGCGGCACGATCAGGTGGTCGGTCGCCAGCGACGAGATGCCGATCACGTCCACGTCCTCTTCCTGCGCCAGTTTCACGACAGCGGGAATCTCCTGCCAAGGCGGCGTGTAGACGACTTCCATGCCGGCGTCGCGCAGGTGCGCCGCGACGATGCGGCTGCCGCGGTCGTGGCCGTCGAGGCCGATCTTGGTGACGAGGACTTTGGGGCGGAGGGTCATGGGGGGCAGGGATCAGAGGTCGGGAATCAGGGATCAGAAACAACGGGTCAGACGGTGGAACCGTGCAGCAGGCGCACGAAACGGTGCGCGATGGCGGCCGGGCTCTCCTGTCCTGGGCGATACCAGGTTTGCGACCAGTTGAGCGCGCCCAGAAGCATGAGCCGCAACACGCGGCGGTCGGCCTTGCGCGCGAGCGGCAACGCGTCGACTGCGCGCGCGAACAGGCGCTCGTACCCGTCGCGCAGCTCCGCGAGCCGCGGTGCGGCGAGGGGCGCGTCGTCGGGACGCACGCGGATCACCACCTGGCCGTAGTCGCTGTCGGCGAGCAGCGCGGTCAGGTGCGCGGCGCACACGCGCTCGAGGCGTTCCCAGGGCTCGCCCGCTGCGCGCAGCGCTTCCTCGACGGCGGCGGAGATGCGCTTGACGCCTTCGGCGTAGACCGCGACGAGCAGGTCGTCCTTCGATGCGAAGTGGTAGTACAGCGACCCGGCCAGCATTCCCGAGGCCGCCGCGATGTCGCGCATCGAGGTTACCGCGTAGCCATGCTCGCGGAACAGCCGCGCCGCCGCGTCGAGGACGAGCGGCAGGCGGTTGTCGGCGCGGGGGACAGCGGCGGGCATCGTCGGGGTGGTAGAAAACCTAACGCTTGTTAGGTATAGTCCGGGAAGCGCGCCGCCCTGTCAACGCCGGCAGTGGTAAATTCGCCCCGAAGCCGATTCCCCGGAGGACTTCCATGAAGCCGTTTCGCATTGCCGCAGCGCTCGTCGCTGCCCTTGCCGTCGCCGGTCCCGCGCTGGGACAGCCGTACCCGGCCAAGCCGATCAAGCTGATCGTGCCATTCCCGCCCGGCGGCGGTACGGACATCGTCTCCCGCCACGTGGCCAAACAGCTGTCGGAGTCGGCGGGTTGGACGATCGTCGTCGAGAACAAGGCCGGCGCTGGCGGCACGCTGGGGCTGACCGAGGCTGCGCGTGCAGCGCCGGACGGCTACACGATCGTCATGGGGCAGGCCGACAACATGGTGGTCGCGCCGGCGCTGCAGAAGAACCTCGCGATCAACCCCGCGAAGGACCTGGCGCCGGTGATGCAGGTGGCGGCCTCGCCGTTCCTGTTCATGTCGGCCGCGGGATCGAAGTACGCGAACCTCAACGACTTGATCGCCGAGGCGAAGGCGGCGCCGGGCAAGGTGTCCTACGGTTCGGCGGGCAGCGGCACGTTCACCCACCTCGTGATGGAGCTGCTGCAGCAGCGGGGCGGCTTCACGATGGTGCACGTGCCGTACAAGGGCGCGACGCCCGCGATGGCCGACGTGATCGGCGGCCACATTCCGATGGCGGCGCTGTCCATCGGCTCGGGAATGTCCGGCATCCAGGGCGGCAAGCTGCGCGGGCTCGCCGTCACGTCGCTCAAGCGCAGCCCGGCGCTGCCCGAGGTTCCCACGCTCGACGAGCTGGGCTTCAAGGGCTTCGAGGCCAATGGCTGGCTCGGCATCCTCGTGCCCAACGGCACGCCGCCGGACATCGTCGCGCGCCTCAATGCCGAGTTCGCCAAGGCCATGCAAAGCGCCGAGCTGCGCAAGACACTGCTCGCCACGGGCATCGAGGCCCGCACGGGTACGCCGCAGGAGTTCGCCGCGCTGATCGCGCGCGAGACCGGGACGTGGCACAAGATCGTCGAGACGGCGGGCATCAAGGCCGACTGATGGCCCTCACCCCCGGCCCCTCTCCCCCGCTGCGGCGGGCGAGGGGAGGCCGAACCCTCTCCCCCGGCACGGGGGAGAGGGCAGGGTGAGGGGGCACCGCACAAGCCGGGCTCTAGATGCAACTCGACGGCGTCCGCGTAGTCGACCTCTCCCGGATCCTGTCCGGGCCGTTCTGCTCGATGTTCCTCGCCGACATGGGCGCGGAGGTCATCAAGATCGAGGACGTCGACGAAGGCGACCCGATCCGCCGCCAGGGCGAGATGCGCGACGGGTTCAGCTTCTACTTCGCCTCGTACAACCGCAACAAGAAGTCGCTCACGCTCGACCTGCGCAACCCCGATGGCATGGCGGTGCTGCGCAAGCTCATCGCCACCGCCGACGTCGTGCTCAACAACTACCGGCCCGGCGTGATGGACCGCATGGGCCTCTCACGCGCCCAGCTCGAGAGGCTCAAGCCGGGCATCGTCAGCTGCCACATCACCGGCTTCGGCCTCGACGGGCCGTACCGCGACCGCCCGGCGTTCGACTTCATAGCGCAGGCGATGAGCGGCTTCATGAGCGTCAACGGGGCCGAGGGCGAACCGCCCGCGCGCGCCGCGCCGCCGATCACCGACCTCGTCGCAGGCGCGTACGCGGCGATGGGCGTGTGCGCAGCGCTGGTCCGGTGCGCGCGAACGGGGCAGGGAGAGGAAGTGGCCGCGAGTCTCACCGACGGCATGGTGAGCATGCTGTCGTTCCTCGCGACGAATTACTTCGCCACCGGCAAGCTGCCGGTGCGCACCGGCAACGACCACGCGCTGGTCGCGCCCTACGGCCTGTTCGACGCCGCCGACGGGCAGGTGGCGATCGCGCCGTCGAACGACCAGGTGTACTTCAAGCTGCTCGACGCGCTGGGCATCGCGGAGTTGCGCGACTATCCCGAGTTCCGCACCAACGCCGACCGCTTCGCGCGGCGCGAGGCGATCAACGCACGCATCAGTGCGTGCACGCGCGAGCGGCCGATCGCGCACTGGCTCGACGTGCTGAATGCCGCCGGCGTGCCCTGTGGGCGCGTGCTGAACGTGCGCGAGGTCTTCGACGATCCGCAGATCCGCCACCAGCGGATGCGCGTGACCATCGACGATCCCCGGCACGGCGCCTACGACGTGCTCGGGTTCCCCATCAAGTTCACCGACGAGCCGTGCAGCGTACACCGGCCGCCGCCGGATCTCGGTGAGCACACGGATGCGCTGCTTGCCGAGCTGGGCTACACCGGCGAGGCGATCGAGCGGATGAGGCAGGCTCGGGTGATCTGACAGGGAGGCGCGCATGGACTTCACTCGCACGACGGCAGACAGATCCAAGGTGGCGATCACCGAAGTGGGCACGCGTGACGGCTTCCAGGCCGAGCCGGTGTTCATTCCCACGGCGGCCAAGGCCGAGGTGATCGACGCGCTGGTCGCGGCAGGCGTTCGTCATGTCGAGGCGACGTCGTTCGTCAGTCCCCGTGCCGTGCCGCAGCTCGCCGATGCGCACGACCTGATCAGCCTGCTATCGCGGCGCGGGCAGGCGCACATTGCCGCGCTGGTGCCGAATGCGCGCGGGGCGGAACGGGCGCTGGGCGCGGGCGTGGACGAGATGGTGTGCTTCGTCTCCGCGAGCGAGACGCACAATGCGAAGAATCTCAACGCGACGATCGCGCAATCGCTGGCCAACGTCGTCGAAGTCGCGCAGGTGGCCGCCGGCCATCCTGTCGTGCTGCGCGGTGCTGTGGCCTGCGCGTTCGGCTGCCCGTTCGAGGGCGATGTGGCCGTGGCTGCGGTGCTGCGCATCGCCGAAGCCTATGCCGGGCTTGGCGTCGACCGCCTGACACTCGGCGATACGACCGGCATGGCCACGCCGCCGACGCTCGCGCGTGTCGTGCACGCGTTGCAGGAACGGCTGCCCGAACTGAAGATCGCGCTCCACTTCCACAACACGCGAGGCGTGGGGCTCGCCAACGTCGTCGTCGGGCTGGATCTCGGGATCCGCGAGTTCGAGTCGTCGATCGGGGGGCTGGGCGGCTGCCCGTTCGCCCCCGGCGCCACCGGCAACATCTGCACCGAGGACCTGGTCTACCTGCTCGAGGAATCCGGGTTCGACACCGGCATCGACCTTGACGCGCTGATCCGGGTGGCGCAGCGTGTCGAGGCGATCGTCGGTCGCACGCTGCCGGGGCAGGTGATGAAGGCCGGCCCGCGGCTGCGCCGGTTCGATCCGGCCGCCGCGCGCCGCGCGACGGGGTAAGAGGGGCGAAACCGCCACGTACGCGTGTTCGGCGCAGGCGTGACGGAACCGACCCCGGTGTGAGGAGAGGCGCGCCATGTCGCAGGTCGCATCGCCACCGCTTCGCGAGGTCGAGCTCGACGACAAGTACGTGCTCGAGCGAGGGCGTGTCTACCTGACCGGCATCCAGGCGCTCGCGCGGCTGATGATCGTGCAGCGCCGCCGCGACGCGGCGCTGGGCTGGAACACGGCCGGCTTCGTCTCCGGCTTCCAGGGTTCGCCGCTCAACAACGTCGACAAGACGATGTGGGAGGCGGAAGCGCTGCTCAACGCCAATGGCATTCGCTTTCAGCCGGGACAGAACGAGGAACTGGCGATGATGGGCGTGTGGGGCGCCCAGCAGGTATCGCTCGACCCGCGTGCCACCGTCGAAGGTGTGTTCGCGCTGTGGTACGGCAAGTGGGCAGGGCTCGCCCGCAGCGGCGACGCGCTGCTGCACGGCAACCATGCGGGCTCCTCGCCGAAGGGTGGGGTCCTGCTGGTTTGTGGCGACGACCACATGGCGCGCAGCTCGACCATCGCCACGCAGAGCGAGACGATGCTGAACTCGCCGATGGTCCCGGTGCTCGCGCCGACCGGCGTGCAGGAGTACCTCGACCTGGGCCTGCACGGCTTCGCGATGTCGCGCTACTCAGGCTCGTGGGTCGCCTTCAAGGCGCTCGACGACACCATCGAGTGCTCGGCCTCGGTATTCGTCGATCCGGGCCGCGTCGACATCCGCCTGCCCGAGGACTTCAGTCTGCCCACGGGGGGCCTCAACCTGCGGCTGCCCGACCAGCCGCTGACGATGGAGCGGCGCATCCACGAGCAGCGTCTGCCCGCGGTGCAGGCCTACGTGCGCGCGAACCGTCTCAACCGCGTGACCATCGACAGCCCGCAGCCGCGCCTGGGCATCGTCGCCGCCGGGAAGAGTTACCTCGACGTGCTGCAGGCGCTCGACCACCTCGGCATCGACCAGCGCGAGGCGGCGCGGCTGGGTCTGCGCGTGTTCAAGGTCGGTGTGACCTGGCCGCTGGAGCCGCAGGGCATGCACGCGTTCGCGCTGGGGCTGGAGGAGATCCTCGTCGTCGAGGAGAAGCGGCCGGTCCTCGAGGAGCAGATTCGAGCGCTTCTGTATCACTGGCCGGATGGCCGGCGTCCGCGTGTGCTCGGCAAGCGCTCCGAGGACGGCAGCGCAGGCGCCTGGCTTTTCCCGCCAACGGGCGAGTTGCGCGCCGAGCCGATCGCACTTGCCATCGCGCAAAGGATCGCGCGCTATGCCGGAAGCGACCCGCTGGCCGAGCGCGTGACCTGGCTTGAAGCGCGCGAGAAGGCGCTCGTCGAGCCTTCGTTGTCGCCGCAATTGCGCGGCTACCTCGCCGACGCGGGCCGCGTCCCGTACTTCTGCTCCGGCTGCCCGCACAACACGTCGACCCGTGTGCCCGAGGGAAGCGCTGCGATCGCCGGCGTGGGCTGCCACTTCATGGCGACGTACATCTTCCCCGGCACGAAGATCTTTTCGCCCATGGGCTGCGAGGGCGCGGCGTGGGTCGGCCACGCGCCGTTCACGAAGACCCCGCACATCTTCGCCAACATGGGCGACGGCACGTACTACCACTCGGGGCTGCTGTCGGTCCGCGCGGCAGTGTCGGCGCGCTCGCGCATCACGTTCAAGATCCTCTACAACGACGCCACCGCGGCGACCGGCGGCCAGCGCCTGCCCGCGCAGCTGTCGGTGCCCGCAGTCACGCGGCAGCTCGAGGCCGAAGGGGTGGCGCAGATCGTCGTCGTTACCGACCAGCCGGAGAAGTACGGGAGCAACGCCCCTTTCGCCAAGGGCGTCACCGTGCGCCACCGCGACCACCTCGACGCCGTGCAACGCGAACTCGCGCGAGTCGACGGCGTCACCGTGCTCGTCTACGACCAGACGTGCGCGGCGGAGAAGCGCCGCCGGCGCAAGCGCGGGCGCTTCCCCGACCCAGCGCGTCGCTCGTTCGTCAACACGCGCGTCTGCGAAGGCTGCGGCGACTGTAGCGTCAAGTCGAACTGCGTGTCCGTGCTGCCGGTGGAGACCGAGTTCGGGCGCAAGCGGGAGATCGACCAGACGCACTGCAACAAGGACTTCTCCTGCCAGAACGGGTTCTGCCCGAGTTTCGTGTCGGTCGAGGGCGGGCGCTTGAAGCGCGGGCAGGCGCGCGCGGCCGACGCGACCATGTTCGACGCTCTGCCGGCCCCGGCGTTGCCGTCACTCGAGCGTCCGTGGTCCATCATCGTCGCGGGTGTGGGTGGAACTGGCATCATCACGATGGGTGCGTTGCTCGGCATGGCCGCCCACCTTGAAGGCCGGGGCGTGTCTGTGCTCGACATGACCGGCGTGGCGCAGAAGGGCGGGGCAGTGACGACGTACGTGCGCATCGGCGCCACCCCGGAGTCGATTCACACGGTGCGGATTGCCGCGGGCGAGGCGAATGCCGTGATCGGCGCGGACATCCTGTGCACCGCCGAGAACGCGATCGTGAACCGCATGCAGCGCGGCGTCACGCGCGCGGTGATCAACACCCATCGCAACCCGACGGTGGCGTTCATCAAGCAGCCGGACCTCGCTACGCCGTGGGAGGCGATGGAGGAGGGTCTGCGCGAGGCGATCGGGGCGGAAGGTGCGCGCTTCGTCGATGCGACGAGACTCGCCAATGCACTGCTCGGCGACGCTCTCGCCACGAACCTGCTCCTGCTCGGCTATGCGTGGCAGTTGGGGCTGGTCCCGCTGTCGGCGGCCGCGATCGAGCGCGCGATCGAGCTCAACGCAACGGCGGTGGAGGCGAATCGCCGTGCTTTCGCGTGGGGGCGCCTCGCCTGCCACGATCCCACACGCGTCGAGTCGCTGGCCAAGCCGCCGGAGACGGCAGTGGGCAGCGACAGGCACCTGTCGCAATCGCTCGACGAGACGATCGCACGTCGCATCACGTACCTGACTGCCTATCAGGACGCAACGTACGCGCTGCGTTATCGTGCGCTGGTCGAGCGCGTCCGTGCGGCCGAGCAGCCGTTTGCAGGCGGCCACCGGCTCACGGAGGCCGTCGCGCGCAACTACTTCAAGCTGCTAGCCGTCAAGGACGAGTACGAGGTTGCTCGCCTGTACACCGACGGCGAGTTCGAGCGCATGGTCGCGGCTTCGTTCGAGGGCGACTACCGCATCGCCTACCATTTTGCGCCGCCGCTGTGGGCCAAGCCGGACCCGGTCACCGGCGCGCCCGTCAAGCGCCGCTACGGGCCATGGATGCGGCCGCTGCTCGCGCTGCTGGCGAAGCTCAAGGTCCTGCGCGGCACGCCGTTCGACGTCTTCGGCTACACCGGCGAGCGCAGGCGTGAGCAACAGCTCCGTGCCGATTACGAGCGGCTGGTGGACGGGCTGCTCGCGTCGCTGCGGGCGGACACGCTCGTGGTGGCCGTCGACCTGGCGTCGCTGCCGGAGACGATCCGTGGCTACGGCCACGTGAAGCTCGCGAGCATCGAGCCGGCGAGGAAGCGGGAAGCGGAACTGCTCGCGGGTTTGCGCGAGCCGGCGGAAGCGCGAGTGCCGCTTGCCGCGGACTAGCTGAAGTCCGTGGCGTTGATCCGGCGCATGGGCTTCAATCTGCCAATGCGCCGGATCCGACCCCAGGGTGACCCGGGCTGGACTTACACGCCGTTCTTGGCGCGCAGCTCGCGCAGGTACTTGTCGAGCGCCTGCGCCTGCATGCGCTGCTGGATCTGCGGCTTCACTTCCTCGAACGGCGGCACCTTCGCGTCGCGCACGTCGTCCACGCGAATCACGTGCCAGCCGAACGGCGACTGCACCGGCTGCGGCGTGAACTTGCCCTTCTCGACCTTCATCATCGCGTCGGAGAACGGCTTCACGAAGTTGCCGGGCGCGGCCCAGTCGAGGTCGCCGCCGCGGTCCTTGCTGCCCGGATCCTTGCTGCGCTGCTTGGCGATCTCGTCGAACTTCTGGCCCTTCTGCAGATCGGTGATCACCTGCTTCGCCTCGTCCTCCTTCTCGACCAGGATGTGCGCGACCTTGTATTCCTTGTCGCCCATCTGCTTCTTGATGGTGTCGTACTCGCCGCGCAAGGCGGCGTCGTTCACCGGGTTCGCCTTCACCCAGTCGTTGACGTAGGCGCGCACCAGCACGGTCTGCGAGGCGAGGTCCATCTGCGTCTTGACCTCGTCCTGCTTGTCGAGCCCCTTCTTCTTCGCCTCCGTGACCAGCAGCGAGCGCGTGTTGAGCTCCTCGCGGACGGCGGTGCGCAACTCCGCGTTGTCGGGCTGCCCCTGCGCCATGCGCTCGCGCAGCAGGAGGTCGAACTGCCCCTGCGAATAGAGCGTTTTGCCCTGCGCGGCGCCAGGCGCCGCGGGGGCGACGGCGGCCGGCTTCGGCGCTGCGGGCTTGGCCGGTGCGGCCTGCTGGGCATGCGCCGCGGTGACGGGGATGAGCGCGGCCAGCACGGCAGCGGCGAGTCGGGTCTTCGTCATGGAACCTTCCTTGGGGCAGTTAAGAGGGGAATTCCTCGGGCGCGTAGGCCTGGATGGCGAGCGCGTGTACCGGATGGGGGATCAGGTCGCCGACGCGGTCGAGCACGGCACGGTGCCGGGCGAGCCGCGTCTGGCCGCAGAACGAATTCGACACGATGACCAGCGAAAAGTGCCCGGCGCCTCCGGCGGCGCCGGCATGGCCGGCGTGTGCGGCGGAATCGTCGGCGAGGTCGAGCAGGAGGGGGTCCAGCGGGGCCAGCCGGGCACGCAGCTCCTCGGCGACCGGGCCGGCGGCGTGCGCAACGCTCACGACCGCTCCTCCTGCGGCATGTGCTTGGCCAGCCACAGCCCCTGCGCGAGGGCGAAGGCGAGGAAGAGGCCGATGCCACCCCAGACCTTGAAGTTGACCCACGCCTCGGTGCTGAAGTGGAACGCGACGTACCAGTTGGCCACGGCCATCGCGGCGAAGAACGCGACCCACGACCAGGTCACGCCCGACCACACGCCGGCGGGCAGCGCGATGTCCTTGAGGAGCACGGCGATCCAGTCGCGGCGAAACGCCAGCTTGCCGATGGCGAGGATGCCGCCGAACAACGCGTAGAGCACGGTGGGCTTCCACTTGATGAACGTCTCGTCCTGCAGCAGTAACGTGGCACCGCCGAACACGCTGATGATCGCCAGCGACAGCCAGTGCACGGCCGAGACCTTGCCGCGCGCCTTGAAGTACGCGATCTGCGCGACCGAGGCCGCCATCGCCACCGCGGTGGCGATGTAGATGCCCTGCCACTTGAAGGCGACGAAGAACAGGATCAGAGGCAGGTAGTCAGCGAGAAGCTGCATGGGGCCGGAGCGAACGAAAACCCAGGATTATACCTGTTCAAGCGGCCCCCCCGCCCCGCCCGTCGCCCGCCGGCGACCGGCAGGGAGCTACCTCCGCCCGCGGGCAGGGACGGTCAGGCCGAGCAGCGTGCGCAGCCGCCGCCACTCGAACGCGGCACCGGGGTCGCTCTTGCGCCCGGGAGCGACGTCGCTGTGCCCGGCCACGTGCGCGATCGGGTAGTGCCGCTGCAGCGCGCGCACCAGCCGCGCCAGGCGGTGGTACTGCCGCGCGGTATAGGGCCGCGTGTCCGTGCCCTCGAGCTCGATGCCGATCGAATAGTCGTTGCAGCGCTCCCGCCCGCGCCACGCCGACGTACCGGCATGCCAGGCGCGCATCGCGCAGGGCACGAATTGCATCACGCCGCCGGCGCGGCGGACGAAGAAGTGCGCGGAGACGCGCAGGCCCGCGATACCCGCGTAGTAGGGGTGCGCCCGCGGATCGAGCCGGTTGGTGAACAGGCGCTCGACGCCGTCGCCACCGAACTCGCCGGGCGGCAGCGAGATGCCGTGGACGACGATCAGCGAGACCTGTGTGCCCGCGGGCCGGGCATCGCAGTTCGGCGAGACGCGGCGCTTCGCGCCCGCCAGCCAGCCGGCCTCGTCCA
>Ga0105090_10000494_pt1 | contig 19518 bp, 16 predicted proteins | sample PPLLak3March2015_FD_79110 | JGI IMG/M metagenome (GOLD analysis project Ga0105090, IMG submission 79110) | Freshwater sediment microbial communities from Prairie Pothole Lake near Jamestown, North Dakota, USA - PPLs Lake P7 Core (1) Depth... | ecosystem: Environmental > Aquatic > Freshwater >... | reverse complement strand
TCGGATTTCGTCCCAGCACCAGTTGCAGGCCCGCGAACACGGCGCAGAAGCCGAACACCCGGCTCAGCGCGGCGGCCTCCAGGGCGTCCGCAATCAGCGCGCCCAGCACCGCGCCGGCCAAGAGACCGCCGGCCAGCGAGCGCACCACGGGCCAGCGGATCGCGTGCCGCCGGTGGTGGGCGAAGATGGAACTCAGCGACGTCACCAGCATGGTCGCCAGGGAAGTGGCCACGGCCATGTGGACGGCCCACGGCGCCGTGTCAGCCTGGTCCAGGAAGAGGAAGGTCAGGGCCGGCACGACGACAAATCCGCCGCCGATGCCCAGCAAGCCGGCAAGGTAACCAGCGAGGACCCCGATCAGCGCGAATTCAAGCAACATCGGGGCCCGTCCCCCGGCGCGCGCAACCATTCGCCGCAAGCGCTTGCCGCTGCCTGCCGGTATCCTTATTCTGAGCCACGTGAATGACCGTCGCCTCCCGTTCCTCGAGCCCCGCAACCCTTTGGCAGGCAGCATACCCGAATTGAATCCCCGACACCTTCGCCGGGCAGCGTGGGCGCTGCTCGTGGCCGGACTGCTCAACTATGCCGGCGTCATTGCCGCCGGACCGGACGGCGCCCCGCCGGGCGCAGGCACGGACCCCGCGCAGCGGGAGGCGTTCATCCGGGCCTGGCAAGCCGCGGCGCGGGGCGAGCGGTCACGCTTCGAGCAGGCCATGCCGGGCCTGCGGGACTACCTGCTCTACCCCTACCTGCGGTACGAGGATCTGCGCCACCGCCGCGCGCAGGTCGAGGCCGGGGAGATGGCCGGGTTCCTGGAAGCGCACGCTGACTGGGCATTCAGCCCCGGGCTGACGACCGCCTGGTTGCGGACCCTGGGCGCGCAGGAGCGGTGGGGCGACGTGCTGGCTCACGCCGGCGAGTCCGACGACATCGAGGTGCGCTGCCATTTCGCCCATGCCCGGATCGTGCATGGCGACACCGAAGACTTACTGCCCGCGGCACAGTCCTTGTGGGCTGCGGGCCGCTCGCAACCGGACGCCTGCGACCCGGTGTTCCGCTGGCTGCAGGACCAGGGCGGCATCACCCCGGGCCTCGCCTGGGAGCGCATCCGCCTGGCGATGGAGGCGCGCCAGCCCCGGCTAACGCTCTACCTGGCGCGTTACCTGGATGAGGCCGACCGCGGCTGGGCCGACCGCTGGTACCAACAGGACCGTGGCGGCTACCGCCAGCTCGACCAGGCCGCCGGCTGGCCGGACACGGACAAGCGCAGGGATATTGTCGATTACGGCCTGCGCCGGCTGGCCCGCAGCGACCCGGACCGTGCATGGCGCCTGTACCAGAACCTCGAGCAACACATTGTCTGGCCCGGCGACCGGCAGGGCCATATCCTCGGGGAGATCGCGCTCTGGTCCGCGGTCGAAGGGCTGCCGGAAACGCCGCGGCGCATGGGCGCCGTGCCGGAATCCGCCCGCGACGACCGGCTGCTCGAATGGTGGGCCCGGTATGAACTGGCCCGCGGCAACTGGCAGGAGATGCTGCAGACGATCGACCGCATGAGCCCGACGGCGATGGAGGATTCGCGTTGGCGCTACTGGAAGGCGCGGGCGCTGCTGGAAACCGGCGCAACGGAAGCGGGCGAGGCGCTGCTGGCCGAACTGGCCGGAGAAGCCAGTTACCACGGGTTCCTGGCGGCGGACCGGCTCGACCTGCCCTACACCATTTGCCCGGAGGCACCGGCGGTGGCCGCCGAGGCAATCGACGGGCTGGCGCGGCAGGCCGGCTTCGACCGGGCCCTGGAATTGCGCCGGGCGGGCATCGGCAACTGGGCGCGCGGCGAGTGGGCGATGGCCGCGCGCAGGGTCGACAAGCAGGGGCTCAGGACGGCCGCCGCCCTGGCGGTTCGCGAGGGTTGGCCCCAGATGGCCATTTTCGCGCTCGGCGACAGCGGCGATCAGCGCTGGTACGAATGGCGCTTTCCGCTGGATTACGTGCCGCTGGTCGACGCCAACGCCAAAGGTCTGCAGCTCGATGCGTCCTGGGTCATGGGCCTGATGCGCTCGGAAAGCGCCCTGGCCGAAGACGCCGTGTCGCCGGCCGGGGCCCGGGGCCTGATGCAGGTGATGCCCGGGACCGCGCAGCAGTTGGCGCAACGGCACGGGCTCCACTACACCGACGCTGGGCAGTTGCTGCAAGCCGAGGACAACATCCGCTTCGGCACGGCGTACCTGCGCGACCTGCTGGATCGCTATGGGGACAACCCCATGCTGGCGACCGGCGCCTACAACGCCGGCCCGGGCGCAGTCGACCGCTGGGTGGACGAGCGTCGGGCCGGCGAGCCCGCCATCTGGGTCGAGACGCTGCCCTATTTCGAGACCCGCGATTACATTCCGCGGGTGCTGGCGTTCACGACACTGTACGATTGGCGCATGCAGCGGCCGGTGAGCCGCATCTCTTCCCGCATGCCCGCATTTGATTCCGCCGTTGGGGGCGGTACCATGCAGACACGGGAAACAGCTGAAGTCGTCTGCCCCGCGCCTGGTTAGCCAGCGGCCCGTCGCGGGACGACAGGCGGTTTCGAGGAGTCGATCATGCGAATCGTGTTGCTGGGGGCCACGGGCTTCGTCGGGCATCACCTGTTGCCTCGCCTGTCGGCGGCCGGGCATGACTGCCTGGCGCTCAGCCGCTACCGCATGGCGGTGCGCGAACTGTCTATCATCCCCCGGGTCGAGGTCCGCCAAACGGACGTCCATGATCCTGAAAAACTGGCCGCGTGCCTGCGCGGCGCCGATGCGGCCATCAACATGGTCGGCATCCTCAACGAGCCGGGGCACAACGGCAAGGGTTTCCACCGGGCGCACGTCGAGCTGGTGGAGCGGCTCATCGCGGCGTGCCGCACCGCGGGCGTGCGGCGCTTCTTGCAGGTCAGCGCGCTGAACGCCGGCAAGGGCAAGAGCCACTACCTGGTCAGCAAGGGCGAGGCGGAGGAACGAATTCGCGCCGCCGGCGACCTCGACGCCACGATCCTGCAGCCCTCGGTGATCTTCGGCGAGGGCGACTCCTTCTTCAACCGTTTCGCCGGCCTGCTGAAGCTCGCTCCCGTGCTGCCGCTGGCCTGTCCCGACGCGCTCATGCAGCCGGTCTGGGTCGGCGACGTGGCCGCCGCCATCGTCGCGGCGCTGCCCGACAAGTCGACGTTCGGCAGGACCCTGGTGCTGGTCGGGCCACGTGCGTACAGCCTGCGCGAGCTCGTCGCCTTCACCGCCCGCGCGTCCGGTTCGAAGTGCCGCATCGTGGGCCTGCCGGACGGCCTCTCCCGCCTGCAGGCCAGGCTGATGGACCGGGTGCCGGGCAAGCCGTTTTCCACCGACAACTACCGCTCGCTGCAAACCCCCAATACCAGCGAGGACAACAGCCTGCCGGAGCTGGGCATCGAGCCCCGCTCGGTCGAGAGCGTGGTGCCGGGGATGCTCGGAGTCTCGGCGCACCAGTATCGCCTGGACGAGTTCCGGAAAAAGGCTCTGCACTGAGGTGGAGAGGGCCGTGTACCTGGTCGGCGGGGCCGTCCGCGACGAGTTGCTGGGCCTGCCGCACCGGGAACGGGACTGGGTCGTTACCGGCTGCACCCCCGAGGACCTGCTGGCCGAGGGCTATCGGCAAGTGGGCGCCTCCTTCCCGGTTTTCCTGCACCCCGACACCCGCGAGGAGTACGCCCTGGCCCGCACGGAGCGGAAGCAGGGCCACGGTTATCACGGCTTCACCGTCGATTTTCATCCCGGCGTGACGCTGGAAGAAGACCTGGCGCGGCGCGACCTGACGATCAACGCCATGGCCCGGGATTCCGCCGGCCGCCTGATCGATCCCTTCGGCGGCGCCCGCGACCTCGCGGCGCGCGTCCTGCGGCATGTTTCGCCGGCGTTCCGCGAGGACCCGCTGCGCGTGCTGCGCGTGGCCCGTTTCGCGGCCCGCTTCGCGCCGCTCGGCTTTCGCGTCCACCCCGCCACCCTGGACCTGATGCGCGAGATCAGCCGGTCCGGCGAACTCGAACACCTGGTCGCCGAACGCGTGTGGTCGGAGATCGGCGCGGCCATGGCCGCGCCGCAGCCGGGCCGGTTCGTGCAGGTGTTGAGGGACTGCGGGGCGCTGTCCGTGCTGCTGCCGGAAGTCGATCGCCTGTTCGGCATCCCGCAGGCGCCGGAGTTCCATCCCGAAATCGATACCGGCGCGCACGTGTTGCTGGCGATGGACATGGCGGCGCGGATCGGCGCCTCGCCCGAGTCCGTGTTCGCGCTGCTGCTGCACGATCTCGGCAAGGGCCTGACGCCGGCCGCCGATCTGCCCTCGCACCCGGGCCACGAGGCGCACGGCATGCCGCTGGTGGAGGCGGTATGCGCGCGCCTGCGGGCGCCCGGGTCCTTTCGCGAGCTGGCCCTCGCCGTGTGCGCCCTGCACCTGCGCGTGCACCGCCTGCGCGAGATGCAGGCGCCCGGCGTCATGCGCCTGATCGAAGATGCCGACCTGTTGCGCCGGCCGGAACGCTTGCAGGACCTGCTGGAAGCCTGTGAAGCGGATTATCGGGGACGCAAAGGCCGCGAGGACCGTCCCTACCCCCAGGCCGCCCGCTTGCGGGGGGCCCTGCAGGCGGCGCAGGCGGTGCAGGCGAGGGACCTCGATGTCGCGGGCCTGAGCGGGGAGCAGATCGGCGCCAGGCTCCGCGAGGCCCGCATCGCCGCCATAGCCCGCGTCACCGTTACAGCCGGTAGCGCAGGTCCTGCAGGCTGAATCCGCATAATGGCGCGTTTTCCGGGTCGAGGCCGCGACCGAGGCCCATGACCTGGAAGCGTTCCCCCATCATTCCGGGCAGGGTCAGCTGCCGAGCTTCGGCGCTGAGCGACAGGCCGTCGTCGGGCCGCCCGGCCATCCCCTCGGCGAGGATCCGGTCGAGCCCGCAGCCGAGCAGGAACATGGCCTGGCTGGTGTAGCCCAGCACCTCCAGGTCGCAGGCATCCGCCGCCTCGGCCAGAGCGGTGAAGTCCACCCAGGCGGTGATGTCCTGCAGCCCCGGCCAGAAAAAGGCATCGCCGTGCGCCCGGTGGCGGTAGTGACACATCAGGGTGCCGTCCCTGCGTTCGGGCAGATAGTACTCGCGGCGCGGGTAGCCATAGTCGATGAACAACGCCAGCCCGCGCTCCAGTTGCTCGGTGAGCCCGCACAGCCAGGGCGCCAGCGCCGGCCGGATCTCCGAGCGATAGCCCTCGCCGAGATCCCGGTAAAGGTGCGAGGCGACGTGGCCGACGGCGTCCGCGAGTTCGGCGGGCGCCGGCCGATAGGCCCAGCCGAAGCCCTCTTCCCGCTCGCTGACGCAGACCTGTTCCAGCCCGCCGGCGGCGATCCGGAAGCGTTCCACGGCCAGCGCGTCGATCACTTCGTTGGCCAGCAGCACCCCCGACCAGGCCTGCGCCGGCGGCTCGTCCAGCCACGTCACGCGGTCACGCCATGCGGGCGCCGCGGCGGCGATGTGCTCGTCCTGGACGCGCCGCAGGTCGGCGCTGGTTTCGAGTATGAGGTACTGTCCCGGCGGATCATCCGGGCCGAGCAGCCGTAGCAGCGCGGCCGCCAGGCGGCCGCTGCCCGCGCCGACCTCCAGGATGTCGCAGGGGCCCAGCAACGCCGAGACCTCCATCACCTGGCGCGCCAGGCAGGCGGCGAACAGCTCGCCGATTTCGGGCGCGGTCACGAAGTCGCCTCCGGCGCCGAGTTTGTGCAGGCCCGCCGAGTAGTAGCCGAGTCCGGGCTCGTACAGGGCCCGTTCCATGTAGCGTGAGAAGGGGATCATGCCGTTCTCGCGGATCTCCGCGCGAATGCGCTTGGAGAGCGTCTCGCTGAGCCGCTTGAGGTGTGCGGGGGGTTCGGGCAGGATGGTGCGGGACATGGGCGACAAGTGTGTTGGAGCGAACCACGCATGTCCAGCAGCGGGCAAGGCAGGGGAAAACGGGTCGCGCTGGTGACCGGCGCCGGCGCGCGCATCGGCGCTGCGATTGCCGCGGAGCTGCACGGCCGGGGATGCGACCTGCTGCTGCACTGCAATGCGAATCGCAAAGGCGCCGAAGCGCAGGCCGCCCGGCTCAACGCGGCGCGCCCGGACAGCGCCGTCGTGGCCCAGGCCGACCTGTCTGGCCAGCCGGGCGTCGACAGCCTGGCCGACCAGTTGCGGGCTGCGTACGGCCGGCTGGACGTGCTGGTGAACAACGCGTCCCGCTTCTACCCGACGCCGGTCGGGGCGACCCTGGCCTGGCAGTGGGAGGACCTGCTGAACAGCAATCTGCGCGGCCCCTGGTTCCTGGTCCAGGCGCTGCTGGGCGAACTGCGCGCGGCCGGGGGCTCGATCGTCAATATCGTCGATGTGCATGCCGAACGGCCCATGTCCGGGCATGCCATCTACTGCATTTCCAAGGCCGGGCTGGTCATGCTGACGAAGTGCCTGGCCCGCGAACTCGGCCCCGCCGTCCGGGTCAACGGCGTGGCGCCCGGCGCCATCCTCTGGCCCGAGGCGGAGCCGAGCGCGGCCGCGAAGCAGTCCATCCTGGGGCGCACGGCCCTCGGCCGCCCGGGCGACCCCGCGGACATCGCCTCCGCGGTCGCTTACCTCGCGCTCGACGCGCCTTACGTCACCGGGCAAATCCTGGCCGTGGACGGCGGGCGCTTGCTGAACATCTGAAGCGGCTCCCTACAGGTCGATGACCTCGAGGCCGGCGTCCTTGCCCGGGAAGTCGCTCCAGAGTTCGGCCATGGTTCGGCGGCAGGCCGGGTGCAACAGGCCCGGGGCGAGGTCGGCCAGGGGCCGCAGCACGTGGGCGGCGGTCAGGATCTCGTCCCGCGGGACTTCCAGGACCGGGCCCACGAGGTACAGGTCATCGTACAGCAGGATGTCGATATCCAGGGTCCGGTCGGAGTACCTGGGCTGACCGCGGACGCGCCCGTGCCGATCCTCCAGGTCGTGCAGGAAAGCGCGGAGCTCCAGCGGGCCGAGCCCGGTCTGGATGCGCGCGACGAGATTGATGAAGTCACTGCCGGGGAAGCCGACCGCCGGCGCCCGGTAGATCGGCGACAGGGCGACCTCGCCAAAGGCCTCGCGCAAGGCCTCGATTCCCGATGCGATGTTGGCGCGGGCATCGACGTTGCTGCCGAGGCCGAGGTAGGCGGTGCTCATGAATGCCCGCTCATCAGCTTCAGGGCCGCCTCAAGCGACGTCGCCGCGACCGCGCTCGATGATCACGCCGACGGCGCTGGAGCCGCGCACGGCTCCCGGCTTGCGCAGCCTGAGCGTCAGGCGGGACACCGGAAATTCCCCGAGCACGATGGCGGCGCAGCGCTCCGCCAGGGTTTCCACCAGTTGGAACTGGCTCTGTTCAATGAAGTGGATAAGGCGCTTGGAGACGGCTTTGTAGTCGAGGGTATCGGCGATCGAGTCGCTGCGCGCGGCGGCCCGGATGTCGAAGTCCATTTCGAGGTCGAGGCTCACGGCCTGCCTGATCTCCCGCTCCCAGTCGAAGATGCCGATCACGGTTTCGACGGTCAGGTTCTCTATGAATATCCGGTCCATGTTCCTTCTCGCCCTTCGGGGGGTCGCCTCCGTGGCCTCACCCGGCCTCCAGCAATTCCGTCAGCGGCCAGCGCGGGCGGGCGCGGATGATTCCGGGCTCGCGCTGGCCTGCGCACAGCCGATGATAACCGGCGTGGGCGATCATCGCACCGTTGTCGGTGCAGAACTCGATGCGCGGATAGCTGACGCCCCAACCGTATTTGCGGCCGGCGTCGGACAGAGCTTCACGCAACTGCAGGTTGGCGCCGACCCCGCCGGCGATCACCAGGTGGCCGCAACGGGTTTGCTGCATGGCCCGCCGGCACTTGATGACCAGAGTGTCGACCACGGCCTGCTGAAAACCCGCGGCGATGTCCGCCTGCGCATGGGCCTCGCCGCGGTGCGCCTGCCACAGGTTGCGCGTGTGCGTCTTCAGGCCGCTGAAACTGAACTCCAGTCCCGGCCGGTCGGTCATCGGCCGGGGGAAGGCATACTTGCCCGGGTCGCCGCCGACGGCCGCGCGGGCGACCGCGGGACCGCCGGGATAGCCCAGGCCCAGCAGCTTGGCGGTTTTGTCGAACGCCTCCCCCGCCGCGTCGTCGAGCGTCTCGCCGAGCAGCCGGTAATGGCCGATGCGGCTGACTTCGACCAGCATGCTGTGGCCGCCCGAAACCAGCAGCGCCACGAAGGGAAAGCCCGGGGGATTCGGCTCCAGCAACGGCGCCAGCAAGTGTCCCTCCATGTGGTGCACCGCCACGGCCGGCACGCCGAGGGCCAGCGCGATGGCGCGCCCGACCGCGGCGCCGACCAGCAGCGCGCCGATCAGCCCGGGGCCCGCGGTGTACGCCACGCCGTCGATGTCCGCGCGCGCGCACCCGGCGTCCGCCAGGCACCGGTCCAGCAGCGGCAGCAATTTCCGCACGTGGTCGCGCGAGGCGATTTCCGGCACCACGCCGCCGTACTCGGCATGGATGTGGGCCTGCGAGTACAGTGCATGCGCGAGCAGCCCGCGCTCGCCGTCGTACACGGCCACGCCGGTTTCGTCGCAAGACGTTTCAATTCCCAGTACGCGCATGGCTGTGATTTTCCGTAAATCCCGCAAATCCGCTGACCGGACCAGTGCAGATATATATGTGAAACCGCCGCGCTGCAATGCCTGGCGCCGGTTGAGGCGGGCGGCGCCTGTGTTATCTTCCCCGAGGGAATCGAACGGGGCGGAAACTTGAGCAGGTGTCTGGGCGTAGCGGCTTCCGGCAACGCGGAGGTCTCGCGGACGGCGGTGGAGATCCTGGAGGCCGGCGGCAATGCCTTCGACGCCGCCCTGGGCGCCCTGTGTACCGCGTCCATCGCCGAGCCTTTGCTGGTCAGCCTGGGCGGCGGCGGCTTCCTGCTGGCCCTGCCGGACGGCCGCCCGCCCCGCGTCTATGATTTCTTTTGCCAGACGCCGGCGCGCCGGCGGCCCGAGGCGGAGCTCGATTTCTATCCGATCGTGGCCGATTTCGGTACCGCCGGTCAGGAGTTCCACATCGGCATGGGCTCCATCGCCGTGCCGGGGATGATCGCGGGGATTTTCGAGGCGCACCGGGAACTCGGGCGCATGCCGCTGGCGGACATCCTGGCGCCGGCCATCTCGCTGGCTCGCAACGGGGTGCCGATCGACGATTTCCATCACTACATCATCCGCGTCCTCAGGCCCATCCTGCGGGCAACGGCGGAATCGTTCGCGCTGTTCGCATCGCCCGCCGATCCGGGGCGCCTGATCCGCTCCGGGGAGTTGCTTTGCAACCCGGACGCCGCCGTGGCCCTGGAGGCGCTGCTGGCGGAAGGCCGCGACCTGTTCTATCGCGGCGAATGGGCGGAGCGGCTGGCGCGGGATTGCCGCGAGCGGGGCGGGCAGGTCACGCGCGAGGACCTGGCGTCCTATCGTGTCGAACAGCGCGAGCCCGTGGTGTTCCGCTACCGTGGTGCGCGCTGCGCCATCAATCCGCCGCCCTCGCCCGGGGGTTGCCTGGTCGCCTTCGCGCTGGGCGTCATGGCGGACTGGCAGTCCGCGAACGACCCCTGGGGCAGCCGGGGCCACGTGCTCAACCTGCTGCGCGGCATGCGGGCGGCCAGCCTCGCGCGCCACCGCTATCACGTGGAGGGCGGACTGGACCGTCAGCAGATGGAGCAGCTGCTCGACCCGGCAACGGTGCGCGAATGGCAACGCGGCCTCGAACTCAATTCGCTGTTCAGCCGGGGCACCACGCACATCAGCGTCGCCGATCGCGCCGGCAACATCGCGAGCCTGACCGCCTCCAACGGCGAAGCTTGCGGGTACGTGCTGCCCGCCACCGGGATCCTGCTGAACAACATGCTCGGCGAGGAAGACCTGAACTTCGGCGGATTCCACCGCTGGCGGCAGGGCGCCCGGCTGGCCTCGATGATGTCGCCCGCCGTGGCCGAACTCGAAGACGGCACGCGTCTGGCCCTGGGCACCGGCGGCTCCAACCGCATACGCAGCGCCCTGACGCAGGTGCTGGTCAACCTGCTCGACTTCGGCATGTCGCCGGAACAGGCGGTGCGGGCGCCGCGCATGCACCTCGAGGGCGAGATGCTGAGCATCGAGCCGGGGTTTGGCGAGGATGCCATGGCGGCGCTGGCGGCGGCCGTTCCCCGCCAGCACCTGTGGCCCGAGCAGAACCTGTTCTTCGGCGGCGTGCACACCGTGTCCATCAAGCGCGGCGGTATTTTCGATGGCGCCGGCGACCCCCGCCGTGGCGGGGTCGTCGCCTACGCCGGCATCTAACCTTTGCATGGCCGGCTGAAAGCTTGGTAAAATACGCGGCTTGTTTATTGGAACGCCCCGACGGGCAAAAGGAAGAGTGAGTTTAATGCCGAGTGTCAAAATCCGCGAGAACGAACCGTTCGAGTACGCGCTGCGCCGCTTCAAGCGGTCCTGCGAGAAAGCCGGCGTGCTGGCTGAAACGCGCCGCCGCGAGTTCTACGAAAAGCCCACCCAGGAGCGCAAGCGCAAAGCGGCGGCCGCCGTCAAGCGCAACCTGCGCCGCCTGTCGCGGGAAGTGGTTCGTCGCACCCGCCTTTACTGAGGCCAGGCCGGTTGCGGCATGTCCCTGAAAGCCCGTATCCAGGAAGACGTCAAGACCGCCATGCGCGCGCACGAGCGCGAGCGGCTGGCGGCCCTGCGCCTGGTGACCGCGGGGATCAAGCAGAAAGAAGTCGACGAACGCATCGAGCTGAATGACGAGCAGGTGCTGGCCGTCCTGGACAAGATGGTCAAGCAGCGCCGCGAATCGCTGGAACAGTACGAGCAGGCCGGGCGCGACGACCTTGCGGCCCGCGAGCGATTCGAGCTCGATCTGATCCAGTCCTACCTGCCCGAACCGCTCGACTCGGCCGCGCTGGCCGACCTGATCCGCTCGACCATCGCCGAGCTCGGCGCCGGCAGTCTGCGCGACATGGGTGCCGTCATGAACGCACTGCGCCCGCAGGTGCAGGGCCGCGCCGACATGAAGGCCGTCAGCGAGGCGGTCAAGGCGCAGCTTGCTTCCTGACGGAACCGGTCGCGAACGGGGCGCCTGAATGGCGGGCCTGATCCCGGATTCATTCATCGAGGAGCTGCTTGGACGCGTCGACATCGTCGAAGTGATCGAACGGCGCGTGCCGCTGCGCAAGGCCGGCCGCGAGTACCACGCCCGCTGCCCGTTTCACGACGAGAAGTCCCCCTCTTTCACGGTCAGCCCGCAGAAACAGTTTTACCATTGTTTCGGTTGCGGGGCCCATGGCTCGGCCATCGGCTTCCTGATGAATTACGAGGGCCTGGAGTTCGTCGACGCCGTCGAGGAACTCGCCCGCATGGCGGGTCTGCAGGTGCCGCGCGAGGCCGGCTCGGCTCCGCGCCCCTCGAGCGACCTGCTCGACGTGCTGGCCGCGGCGGCCGCCTGGTACCAGGAGCAGCTCGGGCGGAGCCAGGAGGCCATGACCTATCTGCAACGCCGCGGCCTGTCTACGGAAGTCACGGCGCACTTCGGCATCGGCTACGCCCCGCCCGGCTGGGATGGCCTGATCAGGCAGCTCGGCACGGACGAGCGACAGATCGACCGCCTGCAGCGCGCCGGCATGCTCAGCCAGGGCAAGAACGGAACCTACGACAAATTCCGGCACCGCATCATGTTCCCCATCCACGACCGCCGCGGCCGCATCATCGCCTTCGGCGGACGGGCGTTGGGAGATGACGGCCCCAAGTACCTGAACTCTCCCGAAACCGAGTTGTTCCACAAGGGGCGCGAACTGTATGGTCTCCACCAGGCCCGCAAGAGTCAGCCGCAGCTGGAGCGCATCCTGGTGGTGGAGGGTTACATGGACGTCGTGGCGCTGGCCCAGTTCGGCTTTCACAACTGCGTGGCGACGCTCGGAACCGCGACCACCGGCGAGCACGCGGAATTGCTGTTCCGCGCCACCGACGAGGTGGTCTATTGCTTCGACGGCGACCGCGCCGGCCGCCAGGCTGCCTGGCGCGCGCTGGAGGCGACCCTGCCGCGGCTGCGTGACGGCCGCCAGGCGCGCTTCCTGTTTCTGCCTGAGGGCGATGATCCGGACAGCATGGTGCGGCGCCAGGGCGCGGCAGCCTTCGCCGAATTGCTGACCCAGGCGCAGCCGCTGTCCGCTTATTTCTACGCGCACCTGAGCGAGGCGGTGGACATGAATTCGATCGACGGGCGCGCGCGGCTGGTCGGCCTGGCCAAGCCCTACCTGGACCAGCTACCGGCCGGGGTCTTCCGCGACATGATGGTCGAGCGGCTCGAAACCCTCGCCCGGCACCGCCTCGAGGAGGCGCCGCGCCGCCGCCATTCCGCTGTCCGGCCTGCCGCCCGGCCCGCCGCCGGCGGCGCGCCGACGCTGCAGCGAACCGCCATGCGCCTGGCGCTCGCCCACGTGGTGCAGAGCCCATCGCTGGCCGTGTCCGTCCGCGCGATGGAAGCGTTTGCCGGCTGTGACCTGCCGGGCTTTGAAATCTGGCGGGAACTGGTTGACTTCTGCGCAAAAAGCCCCAATATGACAACCGCCCAGTTATTGGAACTTTGGCGCGATCATCCAGCCCAAGCACACTTGCAGAAATTGGCCACCTGGCAGCTGCCGGAAGACAGCGACCGGGCGGCCCAGGAGTTCCGCGACGCGGTGACGGGCCTGGAACTCCAGTGGATCAAGCAGCGCATCAGCCGAATGGAAGCGATGTATGCCGACCTCCGCCCGGAGGATCGTCAGAAATTGCTGGCGCTGCAGCACCGGGCGCAGGAGTTGATCGGTGAATTGCAGGGCGGGGACCGTGCTCGTTGATTCCCGGGCGGGAAACCACGTCGCCATACCGGTGGTCATGAACTATAGTTAGTCAGCCTGAACAGAACCTTATGAACGAAAATCAGCAATCCCAATTGAAAGACCTCATCACCAAGGGCAAGGACCAGGGTTTCCTGACCTATGCCCAGGTGAACGACCACCTGCCCGATGACATCGTCGATCCGGAACAGATCGAAGATATCATCAACATGATCAACGACATGGGCATCTCGGTGCACGAAGAGGCGCCGGACACCGATGAGCTGATCCTGAACGACGACGCCACCACCGACACCGACGACGACACCGCGGCGGAAGAAGCCGCGGCGGCGCTGGCCGCGGTGGAAACCGAGATCGGCCGCACCACCGACCCGGTGCGCATGTACATGCGTGAAATGGGCACCGTCGAGCTGTTGACGCGGGAGGGCGAGATCGCGATCGCCAAGCGCATCGAGGACGGCCTGCTGCAGGTGCACCAGGCCCTGGCCCGCTTTCCCGGCACCTACGCCACGCTGCTGCTGGAGTATGCCAACTACAAGGACGGCCGCCAGCGCCTGACCGAGCTGATGATCGATTTCATCGACCCGGAAGAACTGGCCAAGCAGGAAATCCCGAAACCCTCCAGGCCCGTCAAGGTGAAGGCGATCGAGGAAGTCATCGAACTCGACGACGAAGAAGAGGAAGAAGAGGAAGAAGACGAAGACGAAGAGGAGGGCGATGACGCGGAGGACGAGGAGCAGGTCGCGACCGGCCCCGATCCGGAGGAAGTCGACCGCAAGTTCGCGGAAATCGCCGCGCTTTACCGCAGCTTCGTCACGGCGCAGGACCGCCACGGGGCCGGGCACAAGAGCGTGCTCAAGGTCCGCGACAAACTGGCCGACGAATTCCTGCGGATCAAGTTCCCGGCCAAAATGGTGGATCACCTGGTGGACCGCCTGCGCTTCGTCGTATCGCAGACGCGCGACCTCGAGCGCATCATCCTGCAGATGGCCGTGGTACAGGCCAAGATGCCCAAGTCGGTGTTCCTGAAGTCCTTCACCGAGAACGAAGCGAACACCAAGTGGCTGACCCCGCTCCTGCGGGGCAAGCAGAAGTGGGTGCCGGCGCTGAAGGAGTACGCGCCCGAAATTCGGGCGGTGCAGGACAAGCTCGGGCGCCTCGAACAGGACGCGCGGCTGTCCATCGCCGAGCTCAAGGAGATCAATCGCAACATGTCGATCGGCGAGGCCAAGGCCCGCCGCGCCAAGAAGGAAATGGTCGAGGCCAACCTGCGCCTGGTGATCTCGATCGCCAAGAAATACACCAACCGCGGCCTGCAGTTCCTCGACCTGATCCAGGAAGGCAACATCGGCCTGATGAAGGCCGTGGACAAGTTCGAATACCGCCGCGGCTACAAGTTCTCGACCTACGCCACCTGGTGGATCCGCCAGGCCATCACGCGTTCCATCGCGGACCAGGCCCGCACCATCCGCATCCCGGTGCACATGATCGAGACCATCAACAAGCTGAACCGCATCTCGCGCCAGATGTTGCAGGAAATGGGCCGCGAGCCCGTGCCCGAGGAACTGGCCCAGCGCATGGACATGCCCGAGGACAAGGTGCGCAAGGTGCTGAAGATCGCCAAGGAGCCGATCTCGATGGAGACCCCGATCGGTGACGACGAGGATTCGCATCTCGGCGATTTCATCGAGGACGCCAACATCTCCTCGCCGATCGATTCCGCCACCGGCTCCGGCCTGACCGGCACCGTGCAGGGCGTGCTGGCCGGCCTGACCCCGCGCGAGGCCAAGGTGCTGCGCATGCGTTTTGGCATCGACATGAACACCGACCACACGCTGGAGGAAGTCGGCAAGCAGTTCGACGTCACCCGCGAGCGCATCCGCCAGATCGAAGCGAAAGCGCTGCGCAAGCTGCGCCACCCGACCCGCTCGGAACAGCTCAGGAGCTTCCTGGATCTCGACTAAACAAAACGCAGGAGCGGGCTTTGCCCGCGAACAGAAAGGCGCAGTTTAGGCGCCTTTCTGGTTTCAGAGCTGCAAATCAGTAGGAGAGCCCGTTCAACTCGGCCCAGCCGGTCCACATGATCTCGATGCCGATGCAGAGCAGGATGAACGCCATCAGGCGGATCATGACCAGCGTGCCGATCCGGCCGAGCCAGGCCAGCACGGCGATCGAGTGCCTGAAGATCAGGTAGAGCGCGAGCGAAACGATCGCCGCGCCGCACACCGCCACCAGCACCCCCAGCACGTACTTGACCGGCTCGTGGGGGATTTTCGCGCCCAGGGCTATCGAAGCGGCGATGGTGCCCGGTCCGGTGGTGAGCGGAAAGGTAATGGGGAAGAAGCTGCGCTGCACGATTTCGGCATCCGGTAGCGCCACGGCCTCTTCAGCGGTGAGGGCGTGCATGTCCTCGTCCTCCACGTGATGCAGCATCTGCCAAGCGGTTGCCACGACCAACAGGCCGCCGCCGATTCTCACCACCGGCAGCGAAATGCCGAACAGCGCCAGCACGTAGGTTCCAATCAGCATCGAAACGACCATCACGAACCAGGCGTTGATCGCGACCTGGCGCGCCAGGCGCTTCGCCATGTCACGGTTCGAACCTACGGTTGCGGCGAATACGGGCGCGGTGCTCAGCGGATTGATGATCGGCAACAGCGTCACCGGAACCAGCAGGAGACCGTGGACAAACCAGCTGATCAAAGGATCCATCCGTCCTCCCGCGTGACGCCGGTCATTCGGCCGTGACCGGGCAGCGTCAACCGAGGCCCGCGGTCGCCGCGATGGCGAGGATCACGCCCACGATCACCATGAAACCCGCCAGCAAGGGCCAGACCCAGCGCAGGTACGTGCCGTAATCGACTTTGGCGATGGCGAGGCCGCCCACGAGGACCACGCTGGTGGGCGAGACCAGCAGGGCGAAGCCGTGGCCCATGACCCAGGCCGTAATGGCGAGTTGCCGGCTGACCTCGGCAAAGTCGGCCAGCGGCGACAGCAGCGGCATCGCGAGCGCCGCATGGCCGGAACTGGACGGGATCAGGAAGGCCAGCGGAACGTTCACCAGCATGGTCGCGACCGCGAAGCTGGCCGCCGAGGCGCCGGTGATGAGCCGCTCCATGGCGTGCAGGATGGTATCGAGGATCTGGGTGTTGGTCATGATCGCCGAGACCCCGCCGGCCAGCAGCATGACCATCGCGGGATTCATCATATCGGCGGCGCCGGCCGCGATCAGGCGCACGATCTCCTTTTCGTTCATCCGCGCCACCAGGCCGACGAGCACGGAGGCGACGATAAACAGCATCGCCAGCTGCGGGAACCACCAGTTCAGTTCGAACCAGAAAGGCCGGGCCTCGGCAACCGTGTGCGTCAGGTAGTCATCGGCCGGGCCGGTGCTGCCGGCAAAAATACTGGACCACGGGATCACCGAGAAGATCATCAGTCCGAATGCCAGGGCGGTAATCACCAACACCCATTTTTGCGTTGCGCTCAGGGTCTCGCCGGCGGTTGCGTCCTTTTCCGGAGCGGCGTCATCGAAGCCCACCAGGGAAGCGCCTTTGTCGGCACGAACCCGGGCCGCGTAACGCAACACCCAGCCCACCGCCATGGAGGTCAGCAACACCCAGAGCAGCAGCCGCAGCACAATGCCATCGCCGATGCCCACGCCCGCCTCGCCCGAGGCCACGCCGATGGAAAAGGGGTTTACCGTGGCCGCCGTCACGCCGATCACGGAGCCGAGGATGATCATCGACGCCGTGACCAGGCGGTCGTAACCCAGCGCGGCCATCAGGGGAATGAACAAGGCGTAAAAGCCGAAGGTCTCCACGGAGAAACCCATGGTGGAACCGAGCAGGGAAAACAGCGCCATGATCGCGGCGATGAGCATCCAGCCGCGGCTGCGCAGGCGGTGCGCCAGCGCGGCAACCGCCACTTCCAGGCTGCGGGTGGCGAAACTGATGGAAATGAATGCGCCGATGGCCATGATGAACACGATGACGCCAATCTGGCCGAACAGCCGCCCGACCGTGCGCGTGTCGACGATGTTCCGCGCCGGGCTCAACAGGCCGTAAATCCCGTTGACCGGCGCCAGGACCAGTTGTTCGATCCTCTCGGCGCCGCTCAGCGGCGACTCGATCCTTTGATACGTGCCCGGGATGGGCGAACCATCCGCGTCCGTGGCGTAATGGCCGGGGGGAATGAACAGCGCGGCAAACCAGACCAGCACGGTAACGATGGCGAGCGTCGTTACCGCGCTGGGGAACCTGGAACGGCCGGTTTCCAATTGGGCGGCGCTTGCGCCGGCTAAAAATCGACCGGATCGCGGATGATCGGGCAGGTCATGCAGTGACCGCCGCCACGACCGCGGCCGAGCTCGGCGCCGACGATGGTGATCACCTCGATGCCGGCTTTGCGCAACAGCGTGTTGGTGTAGGTATTGCGGTCATAGGCATAAACCACGCCCGGCGACGCACAGACCAGGTTGGCGCCGCTGTCCCACTGCGTGCGCTCGCGCTGGTAGTCGCTGCCGCCCGCCTCGACCACGCGCAGCTTTTTGAAGCCCAGGGCCTTGGCCACGACATCGACGAAAGGCTTCTTCTCGGCGTGCAGTTCGACGCCGCTGGGATGATCGCTGGGCCGATAGGAAAACGTGCGCGTCTGGTTCATGAAGTCAGGCGCCAACAGCACGCAGTCGCGGTCGGCGAAGGTAAACACCGTATCGAGGTGCATCGCCGCGCGGATCTTCGGCATCGCCGCGACGATCACCCGCTCGGCGGCGCCTTTCGCGAACAGCGTGGCGGCCAGTTGGCTGATGGCCTGGCGTGAGGTGCGCTCGCTCATGCCGATGAGCACGTTGCCCTTGCCGATGGGCATGACGTCGCCGCCTTCCAGCGTGGCCAGCCCGTGATCCTTGGTCGGGTCGCCCCACCAGACGGTGACCTTGCCGGCGAAGTCCGGGTGGAATTTGTAGATGGCCGTGGTGAGGATGGTCTCTTCGTGCCGCGCCGGCCAATACAGCGGATTCAGCGTCACGCCGCCATAGATCCAGCAGGTGGTGTCGCGCGTATACAGCGTGTTGGGCAGAGGCGGCAACAGGTATTCGGTGACGCCCGCGGCTTCCTTCACCACTTTCAGCCCCTTGCCACCGACCTTCTCCGGAAAGTCGTTGGTCGACAGGCCCCCGATGAGCGTTTCGGCCAGCTGGCGGTCATCCAGCCCTTCCAGGTAGCTGCGTAACTCATCGATGAAGCCCAGGCCGACCTGGTCCGGCACGATCTGGTTGTCGAGAATCCATTGCTTGCCTTCCGGCACGGCCACGGTCTCGGTGAGCAGGTTGTGCATTTCCACGACCTCGACGCCGCGGTCGCGCATCTTGGTGACGAAATCGAAGTGGTCGCGCTTGGCGTTCTCGACCCACAGCACGTCGTCGAACAGCAGCTGGTCGCAGTTCGAGGGCGTGAGGCGGCTGTGCGCCCGGCCCGGCGAGCAAACCATCACCTTGCGCAGTTGCCCCACTTCCGAATGCACGCCGAACGTGACATCGGGCACTGCCGCTTTCGCCGCGGGCTTGGCTGCCTTCGCCGCGGATTTTGCCTTGGGCTTGGTCGCCGACTTCGCCCTTGACTTAGCATTTGCCATATCGAACTCCTTTGGTATCAGAGGGAAACGGTACCGGTCGCCAGACCGTATACACCGTAAATGCCTGCGGCCACGATAATGCCGAATATGGCCCAGTCCGTGGGCCGTTCAAACACCGGCTTGCCCTGCTCGCGGCGCGCAATGTAGTACAGGACCGTGCCCGGCGCGAACAGCACGGCCGCCAGCAGGATGTATTTCAGGCCGCCGGCATAAATCATGAACAAGGTGTAGGCCACGGCTACGCTGGCCAGTATCAGGTCGCGACGCCGTTCCTCGGGCCGGACGTCGTAGGTCTCGCCCCGTTGGGCGATCATCATTCCGTAGGCGGCCACGAACAGGTAGGGTATCAGGGTCGTGGCGCTGGTCAGGCTGAGCATCAGCGCGAACGCGTCGCGCGACCAGTAGGTGGTGATCACGATCAACTGGATGATGATGCTGGTCACCCACAGGGCCACCACCGGCACGCTGTTCTTGTTCACCCGGGCAAACGCCTTGGGCATGTCCTTCGACTTGCCGGCGGCGAACATCACCTCGGCGCAGATCAGCGCCCATGCCAGGTAGGCGCCCAGCACCGACACCAGCAAGCCCACGCTGACGAAAATGGAACCCCACGGCCCCACCACCGACTCCAGCACCGCGGCCATCGAGGGCTGGCGCATGCCGGCGATTGCCGCCCGCTCGAGCACGGCGTAAGGCAGCAGGGTCACCAACACCATGAGCGTTGTTACGGCAATGAACCCCATGATCGTGGCCTTGCCGACATCGGCGCGTTCCTTGGCGAAACGCGAATAGACGCTGGCGCCCTCGATGCCGATGAAGACGAACACCGTCACCAGCATGGTGGCCCTGATCTGCTCGAACAGGCCATAGGTCAGGTCGCCGCCGTAGAGGTTGAAGCGGAACAGGTCCATCTTGAAGGCGACGAACACGAGCACCAGGAAGACCATGATCGGGATGACCTTGGCCAC
>Ga0105090_10000490_pt1 | contig 19534 bp, 13 predicted proteins | sample PPLLak3March2015_FD_79110 | JGI IMG/M metagenome (GOLD analysis project Ga0105090, IMG submission 79110) | Freshwater sediment microbial communities from Prairie Pothole Lake near Jamestown, North Dakota, USA - PPLs Lake P7 Core (1) Depth... | ecosystem: Environmental > Aquatic > Freshwater >... | reverse complement strand
CGGTTCAAGAAGCGGAAATAGCCCCGTAACCCCTGGTCAATGTTGGACGCCGGTTGCTGGTCAAAGTTGAACGCCGGTTGACACCCTTACCTCTATGCAATATTTCCGTACGTGGCGAGTATCTCGTGGCTGTATCCGCACTATGACCTGTTTGAGCATTGCGTACGTCGTGTCCACCAAAGACAATCCATGTCGTATGCGCTATGCGAGGTCGAGTGGCCAGTGCTTCGTGCGAGAACGCGCCGATTGGTGGAAATGCGACTCCTGGGGGAGACACCGGACCTGACTAGGAAGCCTGACAGGCTTAGCCCGTTAAGAATCAAGGCAGCTGCGGAGTACGTTAAGCAACCGGACGATCACGTCGCCCCGGAGTCGCTCATCACGCATTTGTGGTGGAGCACTGGGAGCAATTCACGAGCTTCCGCAACAAGCCAGATACGCAAGAATGGCACCCAACCACCGGTGAAGCGTCGGAGACCGAACAAGCCGCCTCGCAAGGTCGCCGCCGCCAGCCAAGAGGCCACGGCGGGAGGGGGTCGACGCAAGCGGTAGAGGAAAGAGAACCCCAATCCTCGTTGTGCTGCTCCCACGCTTACGCCTCCGAACCCGTTGCTGTATCGGGGCTGGGTGTTGACCCGGCGCGACCACCCTTCTCTAGCAGCACATTAATGTCCGTATCGGCGGCCTTTACGCCGTCGTCGAATCGTTGCCCAATCCCTTTCACTCCAAAACCGTGTTGGGCCGCCGCATCTGCAATCCGGAGCTCGTTGAGGTGCCCAAGAGGTCTACGGTAGTTCGTGGCGCAGGTTAAGGGCTGAGTTCAGTGCTGCGGTAAGGTCTGGCGATCTGGCTGTGGGACGAAAGGCACTGGTGCGGTTGCTCAGACATGGGCGACCGCCATCGCGCTAGCAACGGGGTCTCGACGACGACAAGCATGTGTCGGTTGTCGCGGCGATGCTTGTGGCGCTCGCCACGCCCGATGTACGGGGGAGCAACCCTCAGGGCCTGCAACGTTGGGCGATGACAACCCGTGATGCCAACTTTCTAGTATCTCGAACTGGCGTTACTATTATTTTAGAGGACTAGAAAGGCCGTGGGGCATCGCGCCCGGGCCTTTCTTTCGCGAGGGAGCAGCTGCATGAACTCTTGGCCCGACGCGGAGGGACTCCAACAATGGTTGGCCAAGTTCGGGCTGGGAGAGTTTTCGGACGCGATGCACGCGGCCGGTTGGTTTGGGGTCCGACTCGCAGGATTCGACGCTGGTGCAGCGCGAGCGCTCGGCGTGCCAGACGATGACCGCCGCGATCGGCTACTAGCTGATATTCAGTTGATCCAGGCGGTTGGTCGGACCGCAACTCCCGATGTTGAGACGTGCCCAGGCGCATCGGCAGCAGTGGCTCGCGATCTTGCGAACAACGATGGGCTGTGGGTCACTGAAGTCGCGGATGCATGGCCCGGTCCCATCGCGCACGAATACTGGCGCCTGAGGGCGCTGCTGGCTGCCGGGCACATCGTGCCTGCGCTGCTTGAGTTCAAGGACCTCGTCGAGATACTCCTCAAGTTCCCGGCTCTTGTGATGGCGCGGGACCTGATTGTTCATGGGGATGCGGCCGCAGCCGATCTGGCGCGAAGAGCCCTTCTCCACTCTGGAAAGCTCTCATTGGGACAATGGCTTCGCCCCATCGTTACCGGAGAGCTCGCGCCGGCAGTACTGAAGAAGAATGGGGAACAGCCGATGCTTTCGGCTGGCATCGCTCAGATGTTCGTCTCACTCGGTGACGGGCAACGATGCTCGCCGACCCGGTGGGCCCGGCAGTTGGAAGAGTGGATTCAGTGGCGGAACGAGCAGATTGGGCACGGTGCGTTCCGGCTTGATGTTGATGAGTACTTGCCCGACCTTTCGACACACATCGGGTTGCTTGCCGACCATCTGCGCAATCAGCGCGATGCTTGGCGCAGTCTCACGCTTCGGATTACAGCGGACGGCACCATCCTGAAAGGCTGGCAATCGATCCGTCGATACCACGACGCCGCAGGACACAGTGCCGGGCACGCCGAGGAGTCGGCTGAGATTGAACTGCTCGTTGGTAACACCAGTCTTGCTCTTTGGCCGTATGTTCGCCTACAGCACTGTCCAGTTTGCGCGAAGCGAGATGTATTCCTGTTCGACTCGAGCGACAACGCTAGATTGCCACCGTCTTTTCGGTTGCTTGATTACCTCGGTGGCCACGGCCATATCATTCGGACCGGTCGCGATGAACTGACCCGCGAGTTCCAGAAAGTTCCGACGCTTCGGCCAGGTCGCGCCGCCAGTTCGGCACTGACGGGCGACCGTCTGGACGGCGCGATCCTAGATGGAGCCACAGTTGCGCTGCTAAGGGAGCGGTCCCTCGAATCGCAGTACTTGCCGCCGAACTATCTGCTGGAGCCGCTTAAGCGCTTTCTTAGTGAAGAACGCAGTGGCGTGTTCTGGCTGGAAGCGCCTGGGCACATTGGTAAGACTACGTTTGTCGCGGCTCTCTCTCGGTCATCCGAGAAACGCAGCAAGTCGATCCAAGATGACATGATTGTGTTCGCGTTTCATATCAAACGCGAGTTCCAATCATGGGCAACCCAGCTGCAGGGCCAACTCTCAACGGAGCTCGTGCGCCACAGGCTTGGGCTGATAGAGGGACGTGAACCGCTACCTAACCTCGATCTGGAGTCCGCGCAGCCTGAAGCCGCACTCGGCCAGTTCCTTAGACGTCTGCAGCACTTGCGGCCAGAGATGGCGCGCAAGATGCTCATATGTATCGATGGACTCGATGAACTGCAGGCTCAGAACGTTGGAGAGCGCTCAATCGCGGAGCTCCTGCCAGATCCACAAAGTCTGCCGCAGGGTTGTTACGTAGTGATCACTTCCCGCCATCTGGCCGATTGCCCGGAGCCGGTACGGCGGATCCTTTCTCTGCGATATCCGCCTGGACCACAAGTCACACACCTGACGTTTACGCTGGACGACCCACCCGCCTTCGACACGGCGCCACCCGGTACCGTATTGCGCGGTTACCGTGATCTTCTGGAGAGCTATTTTTGGCTGCGCATGCAGCCGCGGCTGATGGAGGTATGCGGGGAAGCATTGCGGCAATTCCGAGAGAGCCTGGACCCCGCGCGACCTCGTTACAGCGTGAGCTGGCCGTCGGTGCGGGCCATCTGTCCGTCTCAGGGCCTGGCCAGAGGCCTCGAACAACTCTGGAAGAAGGACATTGAGCGGCACGCTGAATTCTCCGCGAGGGGGCCCTCGCTAGTTGATGCGATTGAGACTGTCCTGGAACCATATCGACAGCTGTACAGGGATCTGTTCGAGAAGGCCGGTGGACGCTTCTTGTTTATTGCGCACATCTCGGATCTCATCTCTGAGCGCGACCTTGATCTATCAGGGATCGGGCGATTGCCAACAGTAGACGATCTTTGCCGGGCATTTCTGAGCCTGCTCGAAAACGACCTTTCTGCGCCGGAAGGGGGGCCCGACAAGGCATGGGACCTAGCACGCCGCATGCTACTGCATCTCGCGGCAGCAGAAGAGGCGCACGATTACGTTGAACGGCTATTGCCTGCGAGCGTGCCGCGAAAGACATTCGACGGTGTCCCACTGCACGTTCTTGCGGACTTGGTCGGAACAGACAGCCAGTCACTTCGGTTTGTCTTCACACTCTACAGTCTCAAACCGGCGTTGAGAGTCTGCCGACGACAGACTTCCCTTGGATCACGTGTGGCTCTGGGACTGGCAGGACTGTCGCGGACCGTCCGAGAGCAATGGCCTACGGAATTCACTGCGACGCACTCTCGACTGGTCGACTGGGCAGCCGCGGCATTGACAATTGAAGAGACCCGGGAGCTGGATACGGTTTCAGTCTGGGCGGCGTGCATATTTGCTGGCTCGATAGCTGCGAGTGGCGGCAACCTCGATCAGCGTCTGAGAAGTGAGGTAGCTAGACGGTGCCTCAAAGCAATTAGAGGCCAGGGGGCTGCGTCCAAGACGGATATTGCCATCCGGATTTTGACGGGTACTCTCGACTACGCTGCGGCCGTTGAAAATAAAGAAGATCAAGATGTTGACCATGCCTTGGTTGGGCGGCTCCGGCATGCACGTGGCATCGTTCTTGCCTCGGCGGGAGATCTGCATTCAGCTCTGGTCGATGAAGAGGAGGCTCTGCACTTCGCGGAAGAGTTGGTTGCGACTCTCGGTACGCGGTGTACAACCGACTATCGGCTAGGACCAATCTTGGTGTTGGCTTCCCGCGCCCAGATTCGGGAGGAGCGGGGTGACTGGTCGGGTGCCCACGATGATCTTGGGCGCGCGTTGGAATTGCTCAGCGACTTGATACAACGAGAAGACAACGATCGAATTGTTGAGTGCCGGAGACACGAGATTGGGATACGTAACTCATTAGCGTTGGTGCGGCGCCACGATGATCTCGAGCATGCGGTGACCGAGGCGAGTACCGCGATCGAGCTTTGTCTAAAGTTGATGCAAGAGGCTGGCGGAAGCGGCGCGGCACAATGGGGCGACTTGTTACCGGGGCTCTATCTGAACCGAGGTACGAGCCGAGCGATGCTCGGCGATCAGAGTCTCGCGCAAAGCGACTTCAACAGGGCTGTCGATATTGCAGAAAACGTCCGGATTGACCAGATGGAGCCTATTGACGCGACGATGCCGCCCGTTCTTGCGATTGCGCGTTTTGCCAGGGGGAACTTTCTGGCGAATACGGATCGAATTCCAGAGGCCATTGACGATTTGGACGAAGCGTTGGGGAGTATTGGGGGAGAGGCATTCGACCCCGACGGGTCATGTTCCATTCCCGTGCTCAACCTTGTCTGCCAAATCCATATGCAGCGTGGGTTCTTGTACGCACGGCTCGACCCAGCTTCAGACGCTTGTACTGATGAGCTGCTCAGGGTGGCGGAGCTTCTGAGCGGTCGAGTCGGTGATCTGGGTGACGAGTGCCCGCCCGCGCTTCTACATTTGCTTGCGGATTGCCATCACAATCTCGGTTGGATTCTGGAGAAGCGTCGAGAGACGGCGATCGCACTGATTCAGTATGACCATGCCGTGCAGCTCAGGACCCAGGCGACAACGGACATCGATGTGCTTAATTTTGGGTTGCACGCCGTCAAAGTGGCAGGCTCGTTGGCCGGACGAGCGCGGGCTTTACAAGACGAAGGCAGGCTCTCAGAGGCGATGGCTGATTTCGCTGCGGCAGAGACAATCCTGCGGCGAGAAATTGATGACTTTGGTGAACGATGCCCGGCTAAAGCGCGCGAAGAGCTTGGTCGAGTCTACGAGGACATGGGCCGTATATACCAAGCGTTGGACCAGTTCGAGAATGCGCGCAGAGCTTTTAGCAAAGCAAGTCGATTTGCTACGGACTAAGTCGGCCTATTGTCACCGGACTCAGTCCGGGTTCTGGTTGTCTCTTCAACGGCTCGGCGATGCCTAAGTTCTTTGGGTCAAAAGTGCTTCCAGCAATGTAACTTCGGGCGAGACGTACGGTGGACGAAGAGCGGAGTCGGGTTGCCACGTGAGTATTGAAAGTTGGTTTTCACTAATCGATGGGCTGCATGAGTTGGAGTTCGCTCTCCGGCAGCCCGAAGAGGCATTCTGGAGTCCCTCGATCCTGCAGAGTCTTCCACCGCCCTTCATCAGGCTGGATGGTCGTCGAGTGGTACTTTCAGGGAAAGCTCCTGTCTGGATGTATGCTGCCGCCGGGGCCTGGGCGGCGGCGATGGGTGCAAGCGGGATCGGCGTCCGCAGACCTCAAGACGGGGATGTGATTTGGTTCGACTGGACAGTTGCGCGTGATAGATCGCAGCAGACCATTGGCGCCAAGTTCTATCTTGAGCAGGAAGGAAGGACGACTGTCTTGAGCTTCGAGGGAACGGAGCTCCCCACTAATCGATTGACAGAGGCGGCGCAGTCGTGGCTAGCCACAGTGCCCAGTGATGAGGTGCGTACCCTGCTGGTGACGGGCCGCGGGTCAGTTTTTCACTACGCGACTGCCGGGGCAATTGGGGTTCGGGCCGGCTTCCTCGGAATCGCTTGTCACTCTCCCATCGAGATTCCAGAGTTGATCGCTGTGTGGGGTCAACCGGCTTTCGGCGACGCCGCCAGAGCGCTGACCGCTGATTCCGTGGGAAAGCGACGCGCGTTCGTACTTGGGGTCGTAGGCGATCCAAATTGTGGCAAATCAATGCTCAGCCACGCGCTTGCCGAAGGACTGCGAAGTCAAGGTTGGCGAGCCTGGCGGATTGACTGCGACGTCGCGTCGCCGACACCGAAGTGGTTCCTGGAAATGCAGGGCAATTTCGGTGAAACGAGTGCGCGGGGGCTAAGGTTACAGCAGAAGAGGGGCTGGTCCGAGGCGCTGGTAATGGCCGCCGTTCAACAGGTGACGAACGCGCGACGGGACTTCGACGTTCTCGTCGCAGATTTTCCTGGTGGGAGGCACAACATCGAACCTGTGCAAAGAATCCCCTGCGACCGCGTCGAGCTTTTCAAGCTAGTAGACGGGTTCGTGATACTGGAGAGAGACGGGAGCGGCACGGCCGCTGGTTGGCAAAAAGCTCTGAGCGAAATTGGGCTACGAGAGCGCATTGTTTCAGTTCTTCGATCCGCGAGCCCGGAGGGTAGTCCGGCCTGGGAGCTGTACGAGTCCGAGACTCTTCCGCTAAGAGGGATGGTTTCAGGTCTGCGTAGACCTACACCGGACCAGCCTTTCCCGGCGAAGATTGCTGAACTGGGGCCGCAGCTTGTCGATGGCCTTGCCAGGCATGGGTGCTTGGTGCCACATGGCCGCTGATGCGTAGATGTAGCCGAGGCCATGCGCCAGAATTTTCGCCGCTCGCGTACGCGCTCGTCGCGAACTGAAGTCGGCGTCGATGCGATGACGTGGCGGACGTCAGTATGGACCGAAAGAATGCACCGCGTGCCACGGCGGATAACGTGGATTCCCGGGCGCCCGAGAGCTGTCGCGCAGCCGCTCTCAGGCACCGAATTTCGGTTGCCGGGTTGGATTGGCCGCCTGCCACGCGCACGGCGAGCAACTGCTGAGAAGCGACCGCATTGGTTGCGTCGCAGCGGCCGGATCGTCTCGCAGCCATCCCCAAGCTAAGGCCATCATGAATCCTAAAAATCTGATGCTTATTGGTGTCGGGCCGCATGCCCGGCAGTTTTACCTTCCCGCGATTCAGTCGTTGAGTAGCCGATACGGAGTTCGGCTGTGCGCGACAGTCGAGGTGTTGGGGATGGAGGATTCAGTCCAGAAGAGTCTGTCGCGACACCGTCTGGACCCAGAAATGCTGTTCGTGCCGTCTTTCTCTGCTGCAATGCCAGAAGACGTTAAGCGACTGCTCGGCGAGGTGATAGAACGACTCCGCATCGGGTCGGTCATCATCGCTACGGATCCTTTGTCGCATGGAGCATACGCGATTTGGGCCGTTGGTCATGGACTCCACATTCTGCTGGACAAGCCCATCACATCCAGACGTGACGCGGTATCGGACGCGGCCGAGGCTGAGGGAATAGAAGACGACTATCGCGCGATTGCGAACGCGTACCGAAATCTCCTCGCGCGCGATAGGAAGGCGTTTACGATCTGCGCGCACCGTCGGTACCATCCGGGAATACAGGTTGCCCTAGATCGAATAGCGGATGTCAGCGCGCAGACTGGTTGCCCTGTCACGGCGATCCACGGGTATCACAGTGACGGGCAATGGCGATTTCCAAACGAAATGGTGAGTCAGGATCACCACTCTTATCACCAAGGACACGGCAAGGCATCGCACAGCGGGCACCATTTCTTCGACTGCGTATACCGCTTCTATCGGGCAGGATTGGTAGAGAACAAGCAGGCCGACGCGCTGCGGATCTACGCGAGCTTTGTGCAGCCGCACGGACACCTGCTGCAACTGACGCAAGCTGACTACCGGCGCCTATTTGGACGGCAATACGGCGAGGTATGTGCGCGCAGCGACGAGCAGTTGTTGCCACTGTTGCGGAACTACGGAGAACTGGACATCGCGGCGACGCTGACATTTGTGCGCCACGGGATACCGGTGTGCCTAGGGTCTCTCGAGCTGCTGCACAATGGCTTCTCAAGACGGAGCTGGGTGAAGCCGGCCGCCGATCTCTACAAAGGCAACGGGCGGGTAAAGCATGAGCAGCACCGCATCCATGTCGGACCATTTCTAGCGGTACAGATTCATTCGTACCAGGCCAGGGACGACCATCGCATGAGCAATGCGGACGATCTGGTCGCCGGGGGCAACAACCACTTCGAGATCGTATTCTTCCATAACACGGGCATGCTGCCAGGCAGCGCCGCAATAGAGCGCGTAAGACTTTCGGACCTGGGTCACTTCGACGATGCTCGGCTGCACATTGAGGTCGTGAAGGAGGGTGCCGTCGCTGAGTTCTTCTCTTGCCTCGCAGGCGAAACGGATCCTCTATCTTCCAGATCGAACCTGCTCGATCACCTCGTGCCGGTGCAGATACTCTCAGGGGTGTACAGATCGCATGTTGCAGAGATGAATGGTTCGAATCCGGTCGTCACCGTTCCACTCAGCTGGCAATAGAGACCGGTCCAGCGGAGCCTTTACGAGCGCACGTGCAGAGGTAGCAAAGCGATGTACGTTCACTTTGAAGGGCTGGACCTAGCTGGAAAGAGCACCGTCTGCCGATGGTTCAAGGAGCATGCAAAAGGCCACTGGGAAATCCGCCGAAATGCGCTGACACAGAATAACGCCCTCTGGGCCGTCAGCGACGAGATGAGGAAGTCAGCGAGATACTCTGACGCCACGGTTGGCTGGTGCTTCTATGCGGCGCTAAGGACAGATCTCGAGGACTATCGGCGGCCGGTCGGGAACGTGATTCAGGATTCGACGATCTTGCTGCGGTCAATGGCTTATCACGCAGTGATTGGTACTCCTGCACTGGTGGATGCGCTTCACGAATTAGTGGACCGGCACCCGAGATTTGACCGCAGCTTCGTCTGTACGGCTAGCCGAGAGGCTCGTCTCGCGCGACTTGCGATTCGACGCGCAGAGAACCTCGGGCCGGAAGACTTTAAGATCCGCGACCAGCCAGAGCAGTTTGCGGAAATGGAAAACGCCCTTGTCCAATACGCAGTCAAGTGGTTCGGTGCAAAAGTCATCGACACCAGCGGCGACCTTAAGGCCGGTGAAGGGTTGAGTCAGATAACCAAAGAGTTACCTGATATCTTCTAGCTGCGGACCGTCACATTGTCCGAGCTTGATGCTACACGTATCAGTTCCGTAGCAATACGAGCAGACTCCCGAGCCAACGCGCCAGGCAGGCGCTCCGTGAATATGCGTGCCATGCAATCGTAGTACCAGAGCGTTCCTTCGCGACGGCCACCAAATCGCTCGAAAACCGCGAGACCGACCCTTCGAGACTCGTCAAGGATTGCACGTCCGTTCTGAACCTTGTCGGCGCACACGACCAACATTGTCTCAGAAGGCAACAGCGCCATCTTTTCGAGGTGCAGCGTCTTGCGGAGTTTCCACTCCGATTTACCCAGACTTGCCTCCTCGCTGCAACCGCCAACAATCCTTGCGACGCGTTCCCCGAAGGCACGGCGGATGTCTGCCAGCCTCTGCGCACCACCTTGGTCCTCCGGACCATCGTGTAAGAGCGCCGCAATGCCTTGGTCCTCATCTCCACCATGCTCCAGGACCAAAGAGCAGACGCCCAGCAGGTGCGCAATGTACGGAACGGGGCTCGCTTTCCGCGTCTGAGCCCTGTGCATCATCGATGCGTATACCAAGGCCCGGTCGAATCGTTCAGTAAGGAGCATCGGATATCTGCTGTCGTTTGCAGTCACGCTATTTGCTCCGCGCGCACCGTGATGGCGATAGCATCGCGGCGACTGTCGAACTGGAAGTGCCGTACGCCCTCGGCGGTGTCAACAGTCTGGACGGTGACGTCGACGCGGTCTCCCGGCTTCAGCAGCACTGCGAGCTTGTGCCAGCATTCCACTGAGACGTGGTTGCCGGACGCGAGCTGGAGATCATAGACGCCGGGCTTGTAAGCGGCGCGTGTGCAGTCCGTAACAGTACCGCAGAGTCTGAGCTGCTGCACGTCGCGCACGCCAACCAATGGTGTGCACGCTGGGAGGTCGGTCGGACGCTGAAAGATCAAGGAGACTCGGCGTGGCACGTCCGGGCAATTCAGAACAAATGTGTCGGCGAAGCGACCTTCCGCGAGGAGCTGGTCGTACGGACCAAAGTGTCTCTCAAGAAATGCTACTGTGTGAGAAGTTGTCGCCTTGCTCAAAAGTCGTCCTTCCAGGATCGTCGAAGAAAGCGCGAGCCGCACAGCGGCGATTCGTTCTGGATCGCCGCGAACGATAATGTCCCAGTCGGAGTTGATATTGGCCATGCCTGTCGCCCACGAGCCGGTGAGGAAAACATCCTCAGCGAATATGCCAACGACAGCAAACATGTCGAGGAGCTCGCGGAAGGCGGCCAGCGGATAACGCGCGAGCGGGACGCGTGGGATGACTTCTTGGATATCGGACCATTCCAATATGAGCGCCGGATCGTTCCACGGCAGTCGGGTCGGAACAGCGTTATCCAATAGTTGCTGGGTGTATAGAGCATATTCCGTGAAGGAATGACGCGCCTTGGCGTCACCAACATACTTAAGCTTCAAAAGAGCGTGGCTCGGTGTCCATTCCGGGTGCCAGACCATGGAAAGGAATTTGCCTGCTGATCGCACGTGATCGCCGAACACCAGAGGACGCCCGAATTGACCCATTGTGAGCCGGGACGCTCTTGTTGGTCGGATCTGGGGAACAGTACCGGGGTTCCAGTTCCAGGGAATGAGTTCGCTTACGCGTTTCAGTTCTACGATGGAGCCTGTGCGGTCGGTCATGATTACCGTGAAATCGCAGCCTATGCGCTGCGCATGTTCGAGAAGGAATTGCCTGCATACGCCGCATGGCCGCGCGGGTGTGTCGGTGGAGCCGGTGCTGACAACGGCAAGCGCCACGATGTCGGGGGAACCCGACATCGTGGCGATCAGGGTGGCGCCCATCTCCGCATGAATATTGGTGATGTGATTAAAAGAGGAATACTGGCCTGATGAAAAGACCCGACCGGACGTTACCTGCACCGCAGCGCCGTATCGCACGCCATCTGTGTTGGCCAAGAATGCGTGCTCTGCAGCCTGCCGTGCGGTTTGGATCAGGCGGAGATAATCTTCGGTCAAGGCGACAGAGCCAGCTTCGGTCAGCATAAGATCGTTGCGTGGGCTGGGGCACATGTCGCGTGACCAGCCTGCTGCACTCACTCCGTTCTGGGCTTTCGTGTCATGAAGATATTGCGAAGCGACGGTGGACTCAAGCGAGCGTTGAAACGCCTCGGACCTGCAGCACATCTCTGGCGGAAGGGTTGCGCGGCACCGGATTGTGGTTGGAACTACACAATGTCGAGCACGCGAGACTTGATCTACAGGTCCAAATGCCTGGCTGCTGCTGACGCCCTGGCCAAGTGGCCGAAAGCCCCGCGCTTCGGACTGTGAGGACAATCTGCATCGAGCGTTTAAAGCGGGGTTCCGGGCTGCCTGAGGACTTGAGTGCGGCGTCTGCGCGGCTGCGCATTGAGACCACCCGCGTCGAATAGGGCCTGGTGTTAGTCTATCTTCGGCATGCCAGAGTCCTGATAGGTCCGCATCCATGGTGTGCTTCAAGTCTGCAGGCCGCTGGGGAGAAGCCCACGTACGAAAAGGCGGTGTCGCTACTCGTCCAGGTCTCGACGGCGGTTGGGGCCGTGGCGAGTCTTGACACTAATTTGCGAGAGACGCATGAACATCGCGCTGCAGCGTCATCTTGATGCTGTTGTTCAAACGCTTCTTGACGGGGCCGGTCCAGTGCAGCCCTGCTTCATGAGTGAACGGCAGCGCTGGGGGCGGGCGATCACGACGATGATGGGGCACCCGCTCATCAGAGGGGCGCAACGACCGCGCGATTTCCCAGCTGATCCAGCTGCGCGTCGGGCACTCTCCGGGGCTGTCGGCCTACAGCAGAGCGCATTGCTGTCCTGGACCAATGATTTCGCCGAGTCGGCGCCGGCTGTGTTGTTCGGCGACTGGGTCTTTGCGTATGCGATATTGGTTGAAAGCGACGCAGTGCGCGTTTCTGCCGGCGCCGGCCTTCTGCGCGATGCAACATTGCTGCTGCTCTGGCAGCTTCTGCGGGTGGCGGAGTGCGAGGGGGACGACGGACGGTGCCAGCAGCTCCTGTCGGCGGTAGGCCTCTCTCTCCGGCAAGGGAAAACGCTGTCGAACCCCAATGCTGCCGGCGAGCGGCGTCCATGCCCAGTAAACAGATCAAGTCCCGTATATCAGGCCGCATACGTCGCGTATCTTGCCGCCGCGTGCACAGATGATCCATCGATCGAGGCCGGCATCCGCATCAGCAAGTCGCAAACAGAGCGCCTCGACAGACCTCTGTGGCTCGTCAATTTCAAGGCGACTGGTGTTCAGGAATACATGGAGAGAGCGAGAGCAGCCTGGCTTGCTCGCGGGGCCAGCGCGTGGGCTGCGCAGTCCCTCGCGCTCGTGCGGGAGTTGCTCGTTGAGGGATCGGAGCATGGCAACGGCTTGTTGCTCTTGACGGATGTCGATGCGCTGCTTCAGTTCGCCAGCTTTACCAAGCCGAGCGCCCCGGCGGTCTGCGCGCTATTGGAACGAAATCTCCATCAAGCGCTTGGTCTGGAGTGTCAGAAGCGGTTCCCCGTGCTCCAAGGCCTGTTTGCTCACGAGGGCGCACCCGGTTTGCCGGGCACTCTAGCGAGTTGCCTGCCGCGCATGACAGTGGACGTCACTCACAAGCTCAGCCTCAGAGAGCTGTTCGCACGACGCAGGTGTCTGACAGAGTTAGAACTGGCAGCTGAAAAGGCCACACGGGAGGCCGAAGGGCGCCGGCGCCATCTTGTTCCACCTCCACCATCGGGACGGGAACCCTGCGAGTTTGTCCGAGGCGACCTCGCGATTACAGATGTAACGGCCGTCCCCTGGCTGGAGTCGAGGCCCGCACAACAGCGAGTCGGCTGGAAGGGCATCATCTGGTCGTTGGCCGGCAGCACGTACCACATGCGACAGGCACAGGGGCTTTCCACTGGCCTCGGAGAGCGGCCAGCTGCCATAGCCCGGGTGCATCGCCAATGGTTCATGGCCCTCAAGGATACTGGTCGGTTCGTTTACCTGAAGATTGACGGTGATGGCGTCGGACGAGCGCTGGCCTCCATGCCCGGGCTACGGACCTTATCCGCAAGCCTTGAGATCCAGGATCGGGTCCAGGCCGGTCTGCAGCAAGGTGTCGCGCGGGTCATTGATCGCTGGCGCCAACTACATCCTGGCGAGGAGCTTTCGCTATTACCTTTGGATGTCGTTTACGTTGGAGGCGATGAGTTGTTCTGTGTGGCGCCGGAGAGCTTAATCGAGAGCTTTCTCATGGGTTTTGAATCAGCGGCGGCGCCCCAGGCCATCAAGAGCTTCTCAGGTGTGCTGCTTGCCGTACAGGCGGGCCTCGACAGGCCGCAAGGCATGAAGATCCCGGAACTGACCTCGCGACTCGTGCCGGAGCTGCTCAAGCTGGTGAAGGCTAGCGTTCGGGACGGTATCGATGAAGAGTCTCTCAGGCCACTGCGCAAGTACGCTCATGAGCATGGATTTCATCTCGCAGCAACCGCCCATGGACGGCTGATTGGCGCGCGGCTCTCTTTATGGGACTTTTCTCTGGAGGCAGGTTGAGCGGACCTGCAGGACGGCGACCTTGTCCCCAGCCGACCAGGTGAAGGAGCGCGCGGGCAGAAGTAACTGGAGGCCGCATTCCGCAAGGCTACCGGAATCCAGCCGTACTCTTCTCGGTCGGTTCTGCCATCAGGTGGGCATCTATAGGATATCTTGGCCGCACGAGCCCGCACGCCTGCGTGCGGGACACTATTCGAGTCGCTCAATGACTGCCCAGTGATACCCGATCTGTTCGAGGGCACTTTCGTCAAGATCACGGCCAGATGGCGCTCGGTTGTCCAGCCGGATTACCAGGGCCATCTGACCCACTTGCTGGATCACCTCGATCCGCGCGGGCCTGCATGGGATTCCCAGCTGCATGGAGACAAGTCGAGCCGTCGCGTCATGTCCGATGGCGCAATCCCAACTGTTCGCCCTGACAAGCTGCCTGGCCTCCTCAACCGAGACTTGTCGATGCCGGAACGTTCCATAGGCTGTCAGCACGGCGGAGTTAAGAAGTAGCAGCGGAAGTGACGCTTCGATTGATTTCATCCCACGACTTTACCCGCGGTAGTGCCGCTCGCTCAAAGGCTAATGCCTTCCCCGAGACCATGTGTGACTAGGAGGACCGAGCCAAGCGACCTGCGTGCGGAGGATTCCCGCGGCCGCTAGACGGAATGCGGGCAGCACGCGCCAACGTTGTATCATGCCCGGACCAGCGTGCACCGGGCTATGGTTTCGCTCACGATGAACGCAACCGAAAGCCAAGTCCCGTCACCCGATCGGCCGGAGTCGTATCCGCGCAGGGTGCTCGTCACGGTCAGCGGTCTTACGCCGCAGATCATTACTGAGACTTTGTATGCGCTTTCCCGGCGCGACCCTCCGTTCATCCCGACGGAAGTACAGGTAATAACAACCGAACTTGGCCGCCAGAAGTTCGTGGCGGCCATTGAGAAGTTCAGGCACTTCTTCCGTGAATACGACCTGCCCGTACCGCGTTGCGACCCCGGGGACCTGTATGTCGTGGCGGGTCCGAGCGGCCAGGCGACAGACGTCCGGACGCCGGCAGACAATGAGCACGTCGGCAACCTCATCATGCAGAGGGTTCTCGAACTGACCAGCGATCCGAACTGCGCCGTGCACGCGTCCATCGCCGGCGGCCGAAAGACGATGGGGTTCTATCTCGGGTATCTCATGTCGATGTTCGGGCGCGACCAGGATCGGATTTCGCATGTACTGGTCAATGAGGTCTTCGAGAACGAGACGGCTTTTTACTACCCGCCGAGAAAGCTCGAAAAAATCCGGGTCTCAGACGGTCGAGAACTGTACGCCGACGACAATAGCGTATTGCTGTCGGAGATCCCGTTCATCCGACACCGGGGCGGTTTCAGCGAGGAAGACCTGCGAAGGCAAGGCATGACTTTCCAGCAGGCGGTCGGCCTCGCCCAGAGGGCGATCGTGCGGACCGAACTGGTCATCGATGTTGATCAACGAAAGGTCCGAGCAGGTGATATTGATGTTCGCATGCAGGCTAATCCGCTGGCCTTTCTCGCGTGGGTTGCGGCGGTACGAGTACGTGGCACCGAGTCGGTCCGCTACTCTGACTCTCCCGAGGAGTTCCTCCGGTGGTACGAACGAGTCCTTGACGACGCCGGATCGGTGAAATTCGAAGAGACAAAGAGAGCAGTCCGCAACGGCTTTGAGGAAGAGGACTTCCGGTTCCGCGTGCATGCTGTGAACACTGCATTCCGGCGAGCTCTGGGTGCGAGCCGAGCAAGCGAGTACTCCATCAAGCTGTTGAAGAAGCGAAGCGGACGGTATTCGCTGTCGTTGCCAGGAATGGCGATCACGCTCAGGGGAACGGTAGTCGCGTGACGCTCGGCGAGTAAGTCGATCCTCTCGAGTGCCCGCACTCCCAGAAGAGCGGCCGGACAAGCTCGATCCGTCGGAACTCGGCCGTCACTGAACTCTCGCCATGTCGTTGGCCGACATCGCGATCGGCCTGAGAACTGGATCAAGGAGTCGCTCCAGCACGCGCATGCCGGTCGAGGGGGCTGGTGTGGGCTCGTGCCACTGGATCCAGCGACTTCTGCCCAATTGACCCTACCGCCGTGCTTCAAACGCACCACAACTGCGTGCGCGGGTCGGCAACGTTGTGACTCGTGCGCTGCGGGCTGCTTCCGGCGCCAAATCTCTCGCGCGGCAGAGTCGACACGCCGATGGAGGGTGCATGCGCGGAACAGGGTTACTGATGCTGTTGCCCGTGGTGGCGGCGCCGCTGCTCGTTGTACTGGGCGGTCTCGCAACGATCGTCGGCGCTCGATCGTTCGCGCGGACGATGTTCACCGCGGTGGCAGTGATGATCCTGGCGCCCGTGGCGCTCGGGCCGCTGCTCGCAGCCGTGCCGTCGTGGCTGCTCCTGCTCGCGCTGCCCGCGATGAGCTTCATGCTTGTCGGCGGGCTGGTTACTGCGCTGTTCGGCCAGCGGGTCTGGGACATGGCGCTCGGGCGCTTGATCGCACGCTTCCTGGCGCCGGCGTGGATCCTGGCCACGGTCGTGGCGCTCGTGTTCGTGCTGGTCTGAGTGCAGACCGACTCATCCAATCGTTCACCTCGAGGAGGCCCACCATGACCCGCAACATCACCCGTTCGCTCTCCCTCAGCGTCGCCGTTGCTGCGCTCGTTGGTTGTGCCGATCCGCAGGCTCCCGGCGAGGCGCCCGCCAGTGCCAATCCCCCGGGTTACACGGTGCTCGGGATCGACCGGACGGCCGGCGAGGCGATGACGCGTGAAGCGCTCGCCATAGCGCGTGCGTACGTCCAGGCGGTCCAGCCGTGTGAACGCCTGCAGCTGCGCTGGATCAGTGACCGCAGCTTCGTGGCTGGCGAGGTTATCGGCGACCTGCGGATGCCGTGCATCGCGAACGAACCCCCGGCGTTCGACGCGGCGGGCGCCCGCCACTACCGGCAGGCGAAAGTGGCGATCGAGCGTACGCGCAGCGATGCGCTGACCGCAATTGACCGCCTCGCGGCTGAGCCGCCCGGTGCGACGCGCAGCACGGACCTCGTCGGATTCTTCGCAGCGTCGGCGGCGAACCTCGGGGATGCGGCGGACTACGTACCTGCGCTGGTAGTGATCTCGGACTTCGAGGACAACGCGAAGCGGAGCGCCACCGTCAACCTGGAAGGGGTGAAGGTTACGTTGCACCTCGTCGGCAACCAGGTGGACCCGGCCCGGGCGCAGGCCGTGACGTCGGCGTGGGGCGAAGCGCTCGAGGCAATGGGCGCCGCGTCGGTCCGCCTCGCGAGCGAGGCGCCGTCGCGCTGAGGCGGCGGCGCGGACCAACGTTGGTCGCTGCGCAGCGCGTCGCGCACGCGAGGTGTAATAGCACCCGACTCTTCATCGACATACCCCGGAGGCAAACATGCTGGTAGCAGTGGTCGTAACGGTCTCCCTCGTGGCGGCACCCCTCGTGCTCGGCCTGTGGCACCGGACGGTGCGGGATATCGTTGCGCGCCTCTGCCACCTGGTGGTGGACCCGATCGACGAACTGATCAATGCCACCCGCGGCTGCATCGCTGGACTGCGCAGCACGCTCGCGGGGCTCCGCGAGGGTCACGGCTGGAACGGTAGCGGCGCGCTCGTAAACGAGGTCATCGTGACCGTCATCCTGGCCGCGCTCGTGCCGATGCTGCTGCTCGCCGAGGGCGAACTCTGGCTCGCCTCGTTTGCCGTCGCATTCGGCGGTGCCGGGGTGACCGAGTTGCCGTTCGGACTGTCCTCACGGTTCGGCATTCCGTTCAACCCCGGTGCCTCGGCCGCCTGGGGCGGCCTCGCGGCGTCGGTCGTCTTCGCGGTGCGGGCGTGGGATCTCTGGCACTCGCGGCGGCGTGACGGACTCAGCTGGCCGCTCGGCGCCCGCCTCGCGGTGCTCGGCCTCGCGACCGCCTCGCTGGTGGGCGTCGTGCTGGTAGCGGCACAGCTGCGGACGACACAATCGATGCTGCAGCAGCTCGAGCTGCAGGTCATCGACCTGGCGCCCACTGCCAGCGGCTTCAGCACGGGCACCGTCGCCACCGGCGCAGGGTCAGCTGAGGCAACGCCTGCTGCTGCAGCGGTGCGGTCCGGCACGGACGCACGACGCGACGCGCTGCTGCGAGACACCGAGCGCCACATCGAACTGCTCAACATCGGGGTGAGCCTGATGGTGATTGCAGCGCTTGGCTACGCCATGCACGGCGCGATGAGCCTGCTCGCGCTCGGTGGCGCCGCCGTGCTCGCCCTCATGATTGCGGGTGTCTGGTGCCTGCAATACGTGTGCCACGGCGTGCACCTCGTAGTGCACGGCCTGGCCCAGATGGCGGAGTGGATGACCCGGGCCGCCGGGCTCGCGTTGCTGCCGCTGTCGCGACGCATGTCGCCCGAGGCACGGCGGTACACGGACCTCGACTCGATATCGGAGTCCTCGGACGCCATCCGGGTCGCCGAGATGGACCCGGCCTCGCCGCCCGGCGGTGGCGACGGGCGCCTGCTGCACGTGGACGGCGCGGAGGCCGAGCCGGCGAGTGCCGGGACGACTGACGCCTGGGACATGCAGAACTACGACCCATTTGCGGCGGCGCCGGGCCAGGCATCCAACACATTGTCATCCAAGCAGCACTGAGGAGGTCCCATGTCACGCGAATCCAGCTACAGCTACGTCGTCGGCATCGTCCCCGCTATCGGCAGCCTGATGTCCGGTGCCGGGGCCATCGTCGAGGCCAGCGCGAGCTCTCTCGCAAACGCGCTCGACAGCTACCAGGAGACGCTGCGTAACGTCACGGCGCAGCAGCTGCCGGGAGACGTGGCGGACAGCGTGGCGCCGCTCATTGCGCTGCGTGCTGCTTCCCTCCTGCTCATGGAAGTCCGGGCACAGGCGGAACCCGCCGTCGCCGCGGCGCTCGATGCCCTGCGTGAGACTGACGCCGCCGTCCTCGTCGCCGGCCGGGTTCCCGGTGACACGCTGCGCCAGGCCGCGCACGCTGCGGCGCTCGTACCAGCGGCGATCGAGCGGCTCGCGCGTCGTGAGCACGACTGGCTGCAGACGGTGATCGGCTCGAGCATGCGCGAACTCGGCTACGAGCTCGTGCCGCGCCGCCGGCTTCGGGCCGCTGCGCTCGAGATGCGGGCGCGGCACGCCGACGGCACGGTGATCTCGATCGAGGCCGATGCACGCGTGGGTCGCCTGTCGGTCGATCTCGATGGTTTCACAAACGGCGCGTGCGTCGCCGCGCGCGATCGCCTGAGCTCCGCGTTCGCCCGCCGCGGTCTGCCCACTCGACTTACCGCCGAGTCGGCCCACTGCGAGATCGGCGGGCAGCTCACGAAGAAACTCGATACGACCTTCGGGGCCATCACCCGCCGCCGGCCAGCGGCGATGTACGGCACGTCGGGCGCGCGGGTCGCCCCCGCCGGCCGCCAGAAGTCCTGAATCAGCCACTCATCGACACAGGAGCACCCATGACCAGCAACAACACCGCCCGTAGCGATCGCAATCCGCAGGCTCCTTGCTGGCTCCAGCGGCTCGCCGCTGCCCGCTCGGCCGGTGCCCCTGGCGTAGTCCTGGACTTCAACACCTCCGACCGGATGCTGCTGCGCCTGGGCAGCCGGGTCACGGCGCCGCAGCTAGTGCAGGGCCTGGCCGCTTACCTCTACGAGTCGGGCGAACCCGCGGTGGCGTACTACAGTTCGAGCCAGGGCCTG
>Ga0105090_10000489_pt1 | contig 19544 bp, 15 predicted proteins | sample PPLLak3March2015_FD_79110 | JGI IMG/M metagenome (GOLD analysis project Ga0105090, IMG submission 79110) | Freshwater sediment microbial communities from Prairie Pothole Lake near Jamestown, North Dakota, USA - PPLs Lake P7 Core (1) Depth... | ecosystem: Environmental > Aquatic > Freshwater >... | reverse complement strand
CAAGAGGCAGGCTACACTTCTGTCGTCTATACCCAAGAAGAAACCGATATTGCCGGTAAATTTATACGCAAGTGTGCAGGAGTTTGTTCTCCAGGCACTTTTTTCAATAATGACACTACTGTCTTAACAAACAATACAACATGTATTTGGATTGAATTGGTAGGGACATCAATATTAAAAAAAGAAGCAACTATTATTGTTGGCATTTCAAACATTGATATTTATACTGGAAAAACATCTGTATTTGAATTCTCTAAAAAATATATGAATAATCCAACGACCTATGATGAATTGGAACGATTTAATTCTATATACAATCCGAGTGAAGCCATTATTATTACGAATTTACCGAGAGAAAAAGAAATAGATGATATTATTAATTTCGCAAACATTAGATGTGATTTAATTCACCGCATTCATTTGACAGCAGGCAACGGCGAGACAGAGGCTATAATTAAGGCGAAAAATTGTGAAAAACAGACATATCAACACGAACTTTTGCGAAGATTTTATGGCTCAACGTTAGATAGAGACAACATTTCTCTCTTTAATGAACATAATGTAGCCACACAATCCTTTTGTTTTTTGTTGGATTTCATGTATCAACATAGTCCGAATTTGGTCAATAAAATTCACAAGCCGGTGTTTGAAAATTGTTCTAATCGTCTGGTATTGGCAAATCATTCTTTGAAACAATTGAATATTATTGATGACCAGAATTATAATGGCAGACATTCATCCGTCTTGAAAATGTTGAATTTGTGTTTGACACCAATGGGAAAACGAAAATTCGCGTATAACTTCTTGCATCCGACAACAGATGTCTCTTTTTTACAGAGAGAATATGACATTACTGAATATATTCTCTCTCTTTCTCTCATTGAAACCCAAAATATTAAAACTAAATTGGCAGAAATTCGTGACATTGCTAAATGGGAACGCCAAGTATTTATGAAGAAAATCTCGCCAAAATCATTCGCATCATTGTATAAAAATATTGGAATTATTCACACTGTTTATAATATCGTAAATGAAGACAGGACAATCATGGAATATTTGGGTCAAGATGAACTCAATACAGATGCTATACTTGATTTTATTCGCACAAACATAAACCTTGACTTGGCGAAAGATATAGACCAATTGCAAGGATTTGACACGAATTTCATCAATAAAAATGTCAATACAAAATTAGATGAAGCACAAGAATTGTTGTTGGAATCTATGGATAAATTGGTAAGCATTCAGTCATTTTTGAATTCGTTAATTGAACGCGGAGAGAAAAAGGCGACAATCACCTCTTCTTCTTCTTCTTCGAGTGCTAATGAATATGTGAAAATGCATGAAACAGATAAGAACCATTTCTCTCTTATATCCACAAGTAGAAGAAGTAAAATATTAGAAGATTTGCTGCCTGCAAGAAGCGAAAAGATAGAAACTCTAACATATATATCTTCTTACAGTGGAGAGAACAAGTCATTTTCTTTTACCTTTAGCAAAAAAAACATGCGATTTGAAAAGCAAACAGGTAAAAACAATTTTATTAGTAACAATGAAATCGCGGAATTATGTCGCAATATACATGCAGCAAAAGTCGCATTGAAAGAAATTATTACATCTGTTTATCAGACTTTCATTTCTCAGTTTGAAGAATTTCAAGAACAATTGGAGAAAATTATTGAATTTATTACGTTGATTGATATGATTTATGCAAAAGCGACCATTGCGAAAAAATATGGATATTGTAAACCTGCACTTGATGGAACAGATGATACGGCAAAAAAATCGTTTGTTTTAGCACGCGATTTGCGTCATTGTTTAATAGAACAATTACAGCAATCGGAAATTTATGTCGCGAATGATATTGCGTTGGGTATAAGCGATAGCGACCGTATAAGCTACCATATAAGCGATAACAATATCGATGGCATTCTCTTATATGGGACAAATGCGGTAGGTAAAACTAGTTTAATTCGTGCGTTAGGCATTGCAGTCATTATGGCTCAATCTGGGCTATTCGTTCCATGTTCGCAGTTCACATTTAAACCATACAAATACATTTTTACACGCATTTTAGGAAATGATAATATTTTTAAAGGATTGTCTACCTTTGCGGTTGAAATGAGTGAATTACGAACTATATTGAATTATGCGGATGAAAACAGTCTGATTTTAGGAGATGAATTGTGTTCTGGAACTGAAAACACTTCCGCAGTGAGCATTTTTGTTGCAGGAATACAAAAGATGGCAACTATGCGGAGTAGTTTTATATTTGCTACACATTTACATGAAATTGTTGGTTATGATGAAATCACTGACTTGAAAACGGTCGCATTAAAACATATGTCTGTAATTTATAACAGAGAGAAAGATTGTCTGGAATACGACCGCAAATTGCGTGATGGCCCAGGAAACAGCATGTATGGATTAGAAGTATGTAAATCATTGAATTTGCCAGCGGAATTTTTGGACGCGGCATATGCAATTCGCGAGAAATACGCGAGCACAAGCATTCTTTCTCTCAAAACAAGTCATTATAATTCACGAAAAATAATGGGATTGTGTGAAAAATGCGGTAAACTCATGGGAAAAGAAGTCCATCATTTGGAACATCAAAAAGACGCTAATAATGATGGTATTATAGTGAAAAACGGTGTGCCTTTTCATAAAAACATTGCTGCGAATTTGATGACTGTGTGTGAAAAATGCCACGACGAGTTTCATCGGATTATTTCACCAAATGAAGCAGATGCTACGCCGTCGCTTCATCATGAAGGAGCAAAGCTCCTTTTAAAACCAAAACCAAAAAGGAAATCACCTAAACAGTTAAAAATGGTATAATTATTTGTTTTGTTCTTTGGAGTAGGTGTCGTTAATGTTTATATTATTTATTTATTCTTCAATGTTAAATAATATAAAATACTTATTTAATGCCTGCGAGTTCCTCGGTGGCGTCTGCGGCGTCCTTTGGTTAAAGAACGCACTTCTTGAACTCCTGTGTTAACACCTTTTGACAAGAGACCAAATAAATTGTTGAAACCGTTTTTCAGTGCTGGTGCGGATTTTCTAGCAACGGTTTGGACGGATGAGCCGACGTTTTCTAATCCATTCATAAGAAGATTTTTTTTAGAACCACGACGACGATGCTGAGAACGACGATGATGAGAACGACGATGAACCATTTATAAAATATAACTATATTATTTTCTTTCTTAACTTTATTATGATAGGTTTTGAAAATGTAAGAGAGAACTTGAGAACAATATTGACCGTTTCTGCTGTTTTCTTTGCAATTCTTGTTATATTTAATTTGAATGGATGGACACTTGAAGAGAAAAATCAACCGCCTAAAGAAGTTGTCCAAGTTTTAGAACTGGAGGCTTTTACTAACGAAGGACTTAACGAAGGACTTAACGGAGGACAAAACAACCATGGCGTTATAGACGCATCTATACAAAAAGAAGTTGCTGGAATGGGTTTTGACCCAGCAATAAGTTTTTGTTCTATTTATAGTGGTGCGGAATTAGAGACGAAATGCAACGGCTTGACGCAGCAAGGATGTTCTAAAGTTGCATGTTGTGGATATTTAAATGGTTCAACATGTGTTTCAGGATCGGCATCTGGACCTACCTTTTTGTCAAATGCGAATGGAGAGAAAACTGTGGTAAAATCATGGAATAATGTTATATGATTTGATGGTTCTTCTCCAACACAATATACACTAAGGTCTAAGGTAATGATTTTTTTTTTCTATATTTTTTTCGTATTATTTATCTTACCTCGTGAAAATTACCAATTTAAATAATCAGTCATTTTTTATATCCAAATCCAATTTAATAACTACTGTTTGATATATAATAGGAGAAATACATAAATTATATAATTCTTACTATTGATATAAATGAGGCCAAACTAGTATTATTTGGTTGGTTTGTGGATATACCGTATCTATGATACAATGTATAAGTATTAGTTGCAGGTATTACATTTAACATATATGTTTGACTGCCAAACCAACAAGGTCTATTTATATCATATTCTAAATAATCACCACTATTAAAACCACCAAGATTTAATGGACCTGAATTGTTTAAAGCATTTAATATTGTACCTGAAATAAAATTAGTTAAAAAAGATGAGTATGCTAATATACCGGATGCACCGGTTTGAGTAGAATTAATTTTTAATTCATACGTAATAATATACAATTGATTATATAATGTAGTATTTGCTGGTATAATTATTGGGTAAGTAGTGTTAGTTAATAATATGGGTCCATTTGAATTATATGATGGGTTTGGGCATTGTGTATTATTGGAATTAGCATTATAACTATAGTTATGTATTGCAGATTGGACAAACGCGGTCGTTGCAATTTGAGTAGTATTAGTTCCTTGTGATGCTGTTGTTGATATTGGAGTTCCTGTAAGACTTGGAGATGATAATGGTGCAAAAATGCTTGATATATCTTGAGAAGTTCCTGAATAAGTTGAAGTTGTAAAACTAGTTAATCCAGACATGTATAAATAAAAAATTGATTATAATTTTCCAAAGAAAACAAATAATATAAGAACAAAGAATATATATAAGAAATGATTATTCCAGTTAAATGTGTCACTTGTGGAATGGTTCTCGCCGACAAATACCGTTTTTATTTAGAAGAAGTGCGTAAAAGGAAACTCGCTAAATCGCAAGATATTAATAGTGTTCTTTATTTAACAAAAGAATTCACTGAAAAAACGGCTGAAGGAGAAGTGTTGGATGAATTGGGATTGACGAAAATGTGTTGTCGTCGTCATCTATTAACTCATGTTGATATTGAATAATATTCTCTTAATATAGTATAATTAATGGTTGCGACAAGAAGAAACTCAAGGTCGATGTCAGGTTCAAGGAAAAATAAGAGTAAACATAGTTATATTATGCGAGGATGCTCTTCTCGTTCTTGCAATAATTATCGTTCTAATAAACACAATTTTTTTGCTAAAGGAATGGAAATGCACGGTAAAAATCATGGAAGGTTAAGCTCAAAAAAGTGTAAATGTGCATGTCATTTGAATAAACATAATGTGCCTGAATGTAAATGTAATTGCAATCAAACTAGTAAAGTCTTTGGAGGAGGAACGACCGGAGGAACGACCGGAGGAACGACCGGAGGAACGACCGGAGGAACGACCGGAGGAACGACCGGAGGAGGAATGTGTATGAAAGGAGGTGATGCGTTAAATTTATCTTTAGCATATACAGGAAAACAGGTTCCATTAAGTCCAAGTCCATATGCGGCATATGTAGGAAAAGGTGGCAATCATACTCCATCTGTAAGCAAAGCATATCCATCCGTTACTAATACAGGGGGGACAATGGGATGGTTGAACCCTAGTCAAACGATAAGAGGAGGTGGAATTACAGCTCCAGGAACAAGTTATGTCAATGGATTGGTCGGTTCATCATGGTCATCAAACCCAGAGACATGGTCTGGCGTAAATGGTGTTGGAGGTGATGGAAATCATTTATCATTAAACACTTATAATAATGATGTTTCGCGTCAAATGCTTGATATAGGAGCAAATTATCCATTTAACGGAATGTTAAGTGGTGGTCGTCGTAGTCGTGTCAGTCATCGTTGTGGTCCTAATTGCGGTCTTGGCTGTAAATGTGGACGTGGACGTAGTCGTGTCAGTCATCGTTGTGGTCCTAATTGTGGTCCTGGCTGTAAATGCGGACGCGGTCGTCGCGGTCGTGTCAGTCATCGTTGTGGTCCTAATTGTGGTCCTGGCTGTAAATGCGGACGTGGGCGAATTTCTAAATACAACGGTAATCACAAAAAAACTTATCGCGGAGGAGGAATTTTGCCTCAAAATTTAGTAAATGTAGGAAGAAATTTTATGTATAATATTGGAGCAAGTAATAACGCAATAAATGGATATGATGCTCCGCCAAAACCGATGCCATATCAAGACCAATTAGTTTCAGATCCTTCAAAATTTTTAAAATATTTATAATTTATATATGGCGTTTCCAAAAAGTGTAAAAGAGTTGTGCAGTCCAGCCTTGTTTTATTTTGTCGTGTCAATTGTTGGATTACTAATAGTTGCTTTACAAAACATGGGAAATAACAATGAATTGATGATTGGTTCGTCAATGCTGAATGTGCAAAATAATCCAGTTGTTTTTATTGTAAAATTGGTGTATATATTATTTTGGACATGGATTTTGAATTTAATATGTAAAGACGGACATTCAGGCATCTCTTGGTTGCTTGTATTTTTGCCAATTATTTTATTTGTCTTACTATTGTTGGCATTGATGCTTGATTAGACGGAACATTGACTTATAAGAATAAGCAAAGATGCAAAAGAGAATGGTTATAATGAAAATTATTTAACTTCACTATATATAATGAAGTTAAATAAAATAGCAAATGGAATGTCATATTATTTGAATGGTTGGACATATATATCTATTTATGGTTCTCCTATAAAACGAGGATATGCCTATGGATATTTATGTGCAGAATTATTTACGCAAGTGAAAAAGATGCTCAAGTTTGTTGTATATGATACAACCGGACAAACATGGGATTATATGGTTGAAGAAATTAACAAAAGTATCAAATTAAAAACGCAAATAGAATTTCCTGAATTTTACGAAGAAATGGAAGGAATTGCACAAGGATACAATGCAGCACATAAAAAAACATCCTCTTTAACTTCAACCACACTCGACGAAATTATTGCGTGGAATTTTTATTTATCAATGAGTTATTGGGCTTCTTCTAATAATCCAACAGGTGATCATCGTTCATCACCAAAAGGAGAAGGTGGTTCGAGTGATAGATGCAGTGCATTTATTGCAGTAGGCAAAGATTTTACAGAAACAGGCAAAATAGTTGTAGCACACAATTCGTTTGCTGAATTTATAGATGGGCAATATTCAAATGTAATTCTGGATTTAAATCCAGAAAAGGGTAATCGGTTTATTATGCAGACATCACCATGCTGGATATGGAGTGGCAGTGATTTTTTCGTAAATTCAAAAGGAATTATTGGTACTGAAACAACAATTGGAGGTTTTATTGCGTATGAAAACAACATCCCTGTAGGTTATCGAATTCGTCAAGCCATGCAATATGGAAATTCAATAGATGACTGCGTGAATTTTTTATTGCAAGGAAATTCTGGTGATTATGCAAACACATGGTATTTTGGAGATACAAAAACAAATGAAATTATGCGATTTGAATTGGGATTAAAATATCACAACATAGAGAGAACTACAAATGGGTATTATATTGGGTTTAATGCTACATATGACCCAAGAATAAGAAATATAGAATGTGTAAATAGTGGTTTTGATGATATTCGTCGTCATCAAGGTGCTCGTCGTGTGAGATTGGATGATTTAGTTCAAGAATATAAAGGCAAAATAAACATTGAAATCGCAAAAATAATAATTTCTGATCATTATGATGTCTATTTAAAAAAGGAAAACCCATGTTCGCGAACAGTTTGTTCTCATTATGATTTGGATGCACGTGAATACATGTCTGATCCTAGCAGACCAAAGCCATTTGCTCCACGAGGGGCAATTGACGGAATTGTATGCGACACTGAGATGGCGAATAAAATGGGATTTGTTGCTCGTTATGGCAGTTCATGTGGGATGCCTTTTTATGCTGCTGACTTTTGTAATAAAAATCGTCAATGGAAATATTTAGAGCCATATTTAAGAAATAGACCGACTGAGCCATGGACAGAATTTGTAATCTCGCCTGCGGCAATCAGAACGAAAATGACAGCAAAAACGAGAATGACACCAAAAACGAGAAGTAGAAGACAAAAATTAAAAACTCGTAAAATTCATAATAATCTATGAAACGGATGAAACGGATGAAACGGATGAAACGGATGAAAATAGAGTAGGTATATTCATCAATAAATTGGGTGTTTTTATATTTTCAGGTGTATATGTTTTTCTATAAAATTTGTCAGGTCGTTGAAAAATATGAAGAATGAGGTTCATGTCATCAACAATATTTCCAGTCAATTTAATAAGTGAATCGCCAAAATAAGATGTAATGTTTTGACAACCGTGATAAATAGGCATGCAATTATACATTATAGGTGATGATATTTTTTCAGAAAAATAATGATTGCTTTCAAAGTTTTCAATACAAATGGAAAACAAATAATCTTCGTATTGTTCTTTTCCTACAAATTCGCCTTTAAAATTGGTTACGCCTGTTTTCTCTCTATATTCACTGTATAAAGAACATCCACATCCATAAATATCAACCGGAAATTTATTATGTAAAATTGCGGAAACAAGTAAATGCCTGTATTTATGTCCAGGTGCCCATATTTTTTCACTTATAATGATGCTCATTATTTTAGTCTTTACAACAATTTCTTTTGGAGGTCGTGGCAAATGCCATAAAAATCCTTGATGTTCTATAAATGGTTCTGGCAATTGTTGTTTATCTCCTATAAAATATTTACCAATATATTGTTGTGCATAGCTTATAAATTCCGGTGTTAAATTTAAAAAGGGCAATGGTTCACATGCAAGTCCAATGACATTTGATTTTGGAAAATCTTTGGGTAAAAGAGGCATTCCACAATTTAAAATAATGGCATGAGTGTAATTGTCCGTATCATTGTCTAAAATAACGATATTGTCTGTAAGTTTGAGACATTCAGATGATGTCAAGAGAGAAATAAACTGTTGTTTACAAGTGGTGCTGTCACAAAAATCAGAAAAAAACTTTATAATATACATTTATTATTATGTTTGAGAAAGTATTATAAAAATATGAACTAATATATAAATATGAAAAAAATGGATGAAATGGATGATATTTCTTGGAAAATAATAGATACATATTTTAATGAAAATCCCGAGAATTTAGTAAGTCATCATTTAAATTCATATGACGATTTTTTCAGCACAGGTATAAACCGTATTTTTAAAGAGAACAATCCTGTTAGATTTATTGAAAGACAAAAAAACGATGAACCAAATGCGAAACAAAATCAATGTCTTTTATATTTAGGTGGCAAAGACGGAACGAAAATTTATTTTGGAAAACCGATGATTTATGATGACAATTACGCACACTACATGTATCCAAATGATGCACGATTAAGAAATATGTGGTATGGCATTACCATTCATTATGATGTAGATGTCGATATTATATATTATGTGGATGACAAAGAAATAAAAGAAACACATTTAATTCAAAAAGTATATTTAGGTCGTTTTCCAATCATGGTTCAATCGAATTTATGTATATTAAAATCTCTCTCTCCAGAAGTGAGATTTAATATGGGAGAGTGTCGCAATGATTATGGCGGATATTTTATCATAGCTGGAAAAGAAAAGTGCATTGTATCGCAGGAAAAATTCGCAAACAATATGATTTATATAAGAAAAAATTCGAAAGATGATATTTATAGTCATTCTGCCGAGGTGCGTTCTGTTTCTGAAGATGCATCAAAACCTACACGCACCACTTCTGTGAAAATCATTGCTCCAACGACAGTATTAGAAAATGGTCAATTTGTAGTAGCCATACCAAATGTTCGCAAACCAATTCCATTATTTATATTAATGCGTGCATTAGGTGTAATATCAGACAAGGACATTATACGAACGTGTTTATTAAATCTTGACGAAAATAAAGGATACATGAATTTATTTATAAATTCAATACATGATTGTCATGAAATATACAATCAAACAACATCGTTGAATTTCATTGCATCGTTTACAAAAAGAAAAACATTGATTGGTGTGCTTGAAATATTAAGCGATTATTTTTTGCCCCACATTGGAGAGATGAATTTTTTAGAAAAGGCGTATTATGTTGGTTATATGATATATAAAATGTTAAAAGTATATACTGGAGTAGAACTGCCTACTGACCGTGATAATTTTCGTTTTAAAAGAATAGAATTATCTGGTTCTCTCATTTATGATTTATTTCGCGAATATTATTTGATACAAAAACAAAAAATTACACTGACAATTGATGCGGAGCATTATTATGCAACTGGGAGATATCAAAAGTCGGATTTCCCAAATTTGATAAAATTAAATCATGCTCTTATTTTTAAAAAGAGGATTGTGGAATCAGGATTTTTAAAAGCATTCAAGGGAAATTGGGGAGAGACAGAACATACCAAAAGAGTTGGTGTTGTTCAAGATTTAAATCGGTTAAGTTGGAACACTTTTATTTCACATTTAAGAAAAATCAATTTACCCCTAGATCCGACATCAAAGGTTGTTGGACCGCGGTTATTAAACAGTTCACAATGGGGATTTATTGATCCATTAGACACGCCAGATGGAGGAAACATTGGATTACATAAACATTTGACAATTACAGCCGCCGTGTCAACTCATGTTTCGTCGTCCCTGTTTATTGATTGGTTAAGAGCAAACACCACCTTGAAATTATTAATGGAATGTTCACCAGAATACATGCATTCATCTACTAAATTTTTTGTAAATGGTATATGGATAGGTGTTATAGACAATTCTATTGAAATTGTGGAGAATTTAAAATTATTGAGACGAAATGGAGTAATCCCTGTTTTTACAAGCATTTCATTTAATAATGAACAAAATGAAATACATATTTATAGTGATGGTGGAAGATTGATGCGTCCGATTTATTATATAGACAAAGATGGTCCTAGTTTTCAGAGAGAAGACGCGGTTGATTTATTAAATACAAATAAATTGTCATGGACAAACATTGTGTCTGGTTATGGTAAAAATCCGGATGTTTCTTTTTCAATAAAAGACAATGCATTGTATACGTTAACTGATTTATTTGATGTCTCTCCGGAACAATCTTCTAAAACATTAAACAAATATAAATCCATGATTGATTATGTGGATACTTCAGAGGAAGAGACCAGTTTAATTGCTACTACAAAAGAACTTGTGTCATCAGAAGTAACTGGAGGCTTAAAATACACGCACATTGAGATCCATCCTTCTTTAATATTGGGGGTAATGGGAAATCAAATAGTTTATCCTGAACACAACCCAATTGCACGTAATGCGTTTTCTTGTGGACAAAGTAAACAAGCTGTTTCTTTATATCATTCTAATTATCAAATGAGAATTGATAAAATGGGAGTTGTCTTGAATTATGGTCAAGTTCCTTTAATTAAATCGAGATATATGAATTATATAAATAAAGAACAGCAGCCTTATGGAGTAAATACAATTGTTGCCATCATGTCATATACTGGATATAATGTTGAAGACGCGATTTTAGTTAATCAGGGATCGGTTAATCGTGGGCTTTTTAGGACAACCTATTTGTCAATGTATGAAACACATGAAGAAAGTATTGCAAAGGGGAATTCACAGATTAATTCTTTTTTTGCAAATGTTCAGAAACATTCTGTATCCGGAATTAAACCAGGCGTTGATTATAGTTTTTTAGATGATAATGGAATGATAAAAGAAAACACGCCATTAAATGATAAAATTGCATTGATTGGGAAATTAATCACAGACCCAGATAACAAAGATGTATATATTGATGATTCTGTTACTCCAAAAAAGGGACAACTCGGTTTTGTCGACAAGGCATTTATTACAGAAGGTGAAACTGGAACTAAAATCGCTAAAATACGAGTTCGTGAAGAGAGAATACCTGCGATTGGAGATAAAATGGCAAGTCGTGTGGGACAAAAAGGAACGATTGGATTAATTATTCCAGAAGAAAATATGCCTTTTACAGCGGACGGAATTCGTCCTGATTTAATTATAAATCCGCATGCCTTACCATCTCGAATGACAATTGGTCAATTAATTGAGAGTTTGTTTGGAAAAGCGTGTTGTATGCATGGAACTTTTGGAGATTGTACTGCGTTTTCAATAAAAGGTGCAAATACGGATTTATATGGGAAAATGTTGACAAATATGGGATTTCATTCAAGTGGCAATCAATTGTTGTGTAATGGAATGACAGGGGAACAATTGTCGAGTGATATTTTTATTGGTCCTACTTATTATATGAGATTGAAACATATGGTAAAAGATAAGATTAATTATCGTGCATTAGGTCCAAGAACATCTTTGACACGACAGCCGGTTCAAGGACGTGCAAATGATGGAGGTCTTCGTATTGGAGAAATGGAACGCGATGGAGTGTTGGGACATGGAGCATCTTATTTTTTGAACGAATCGTTCTTAATTCGAGGGGATGAATATTTTATGGCGGTTTGCAATAAAACAGGAAATGTTGCTATTTATAATCCTTCTAAGAATTTGTTTTTTAGTCCAGGAATAGATGGGCCAATTAAATTCAATACGAATGTAGATGGAACACAAAATGTGGAAAATCTTAGTCGCTTTGGGCGTTCTTTTAGTGTTGTTCGAGTTCCTTATGCTATGAAATTATTAATGCAAGAATTAATGGTTTTAAATATACAAATGAAAATTATTACTGATGAAAATGTAGACCAGCTGATGAGCATGTCTTATTCTTCAAATTATAAATTATTATTAAATCCTTCTTCTGAAAACCCAACCAAGATTGATGGTTACGCGGCTATTACTAAATACGATAATATTATTTCTGAACATGTTACAAAACCAAAGACTAGACCCAACATTCCTTCTGCGGATGATAATGTTTCTCCTGGATCTTTTAAATCTCCTATTATTGGAGAGGCAGTTCCATATTCATCGAATGATTTTTTTGAAGCGGCTCATGATGCTGACCGCAAAGAAGAAATATCCGCAGAAGAAGAGCAAAAAGAAAAAGAAGCAAATGAAAAAGAATTATTATTGTCGGATATTATGGAAGAATTGCCTAATGACTCATATACAAGTCCGAGATATCCTGAAGATGTAAGCCCTGCATATAACCCTAATGATGAAAATAGTTTAGATTTACCTTTTTCTGAAAATATTTTAGATTTTAAAGAAGAAGAAAAAGAAGAGGAAAAAGAAGAAGAAAAAGAAGGTGAAACAACTAAAAAAATAATTATATCATCTGAACCATCTTCTTCTTCATATGAACCTTAATCAAATAATATAATTAAAAATTGAATTGAATTTAAATATTTAATAATGTTAATATAATAACAACCATGGCAAAACAGAATTCTAATGTTCTAATTTCTAGCATTTACAATTCACGAAAAAACATATTGGATTTAATGCATAAACAAAATTACAATATTGATGAGTATTCAAATTTTAGTATCAATGAAGTAAATTCAATGTTTCAAAACAATCAACTAGACATTAAATTAGAAAAAAATACAAAAGAAAACAAAGCATATATACATTATTATTTAGGAAAAACTGCAAAAACAATCACAGCAAAAAATTTACAAGACATGATTGATGATTTATTTATGGTGGAAGAAATGTTGACGAAAAATGATACATTGTTTATTATTTTAAAATCAGACATTAATGAGACAATTACAAACGTGCTTAAAAATATCTGGGAAAAAGATGGTATATTTATTGTAATTATTAATATTCAGAGACTGCAGTTTAACATTCTAGAACATAGTCTAGTTCCTCCTCATCGAATTTTGTCGGAAGAAGAACTAGAAGAAGTAAAAATAAAATACAACATCAATAAATTATCACAACTTCCGGAAATATCGCGATTTGACCCAGTTGCTCAAGTAATTGGAATTAGACCAGGGCAAGTATGTGAAATAATCCGTTCTAGTAAAACGGCAGTAAACACTAAATATTATCGTGTATGTATTCAGTAATTATATAAATATTATATATATGGAATTAACAGAAACCCAATTGAGAGACTCATCTTCAAATGCACAAAAATACAATAATAAATTAGCGGATTATGCCGAAATGTTTCCTCATATGTTGGATGAATTTAAAAAGCATTATATTTTTTTTAATAAAAATCCTGAAGTAAATGAATATCAGCAATTATATTTATCTATGAAATCAAACATACAACAAGCAATCTCTCAAGTGTTTGTTACTACAAATGAAATTCAACAAAATATAGATGAATTAAATTCGTATATTGTAGAATTTAATAAGAAAATTGATAAAGAGAAAATAAAAAATGTGGATTTAAAAAAGAAATTGGGAATGTTGAATGCTGAAAATGATGCATCAGGATTAATGATTGATAATTACAAAGAAACATATAACATTCAGTATTTTACAAATTTTGTTATTCTTTTGGGAATTTTATTTATTTGTTTTTTATTTGGAAGTGGTGTGGTTATTATTCCAATAAAAGCAATTGGCGAAAAAATAATTGAAAAAATAAAACCAACATCTTCTGTTCCAATCATTCCAACTAATCCTGCAAAGCCATAAAATAGAACGCTTATTAATTCTCAAATGGTAATAATAAAAAATCTTGTGAAATAAATTCATTTCTCTCTTTACTTGTTAATAATCCAAGAAATATATTGATTTGCGAATCAACATGTTTTATTTCTGTATAAAGAATATATTTTTCCGCATTTTTTACGAATGGATTGCGATGTATAATATCCTTGCACTTTGCACAATATCCAAACATAGTAGGTATGTTGTTATTCATAAATATAAAAATATCATTAATGATCCAATCCGCGTGATGTTCATTGATAGAATGACCCCATTTTTCTAGATAAATCGCATAAATTATTTGTCTACTTTTATGAAAATTTCGAATGTCTTGCAACATTGATTTATCTTGAATTTCATAAGTATATGACAAAATTTTGAAAAGAAGTTCTTTTGGTAATTTATTCAATTTATTCATTAGGGTCTTTATCTATTTATTATGTAAAAGAATTTAAACCCTTTAAGAATATAGATGCGTTAATGTTGTATTATATTAGGAATATCATTTTCGTTCATAAAAAATAATTATATATATAATGGAACTATCTCTGTCTTTGTTGGGACAAGAATATGATGCTTTATTAATTCAATATCAACAAGCGTATACAAATTACATGGATTATATATCTTCAGCGTCAGCTTCATCGTCATCTTATGCAAATTTGCAAGGAAATACCTTTTGGGGGACAGGAGGAGTAAGTGAAGGTGCCTCAAACACTGTAGAAGAGTGTCAAGGACAATGTTCTTCTCTCTCAACTTGCACAGGAGCCACCTTTAATCCAGATAAAAAATATTGTTGGATTAGAAAAGGTGAAGGAGATGTTATTCCTGGATTAGACAATGATGTTGCGATTGTTCCAAAAGTCAAACAATACACAGATGTTTTATACACCATAAATTCACAATTAATTTCTTTAAATAAACAGATGATGGATATGACAGCCGCAAGTCTCCCTGGATTAGACGAAGAGAGCGAAAACCGCAGTAACATGAATGCACAGCTTATGCTAAATTATGAAAATTTAATGAATGAGAAAAAGAGAGTCGAGATGTTAATTCGTGAATATGAATCGCTTGAAGATATAAATAAAAATACTTCACTTTCTGTCAACCAAAAATATTCCTCATATATAGCTGTTACATTCTTTTTGATCGTTCTTATTATTTTATTTGTTTTATTTTATGTTGCATAAGTTGGAGGTTTGTTTAGTGTTTTGTTGGATGGTAGAGAAGTTCTCTCTTTATTGATCGAATAAGAGAGAATAAGAGAATAATAAGAGAAGTTAATAGTCTATACTAATTCTTCAAATTCTTCAATGGTTTTAAATATTATATTATATTAATGATAACTCAAGGTAAAGCATTTATGAAAAATAGAGAGAAAAACAAAAATAAATATGAAGGATTTGGACAAAGAAAGATTGAAACCCCAGTGTATGATAATTCCCAACAAGTGTATGAAAATACCCAAATAAATGACGGACAACCTAACTCTGAATTAATACAATCGCAAAATGATACTTTATCAAACTATAGTAATACTTTTACCGGTATAACTGACAAAACCCAAGATTATATCAATCGCATTTCTTCTTCAAATCCATATTTAAATAAATTTATCCGTTTTACAAATGGCACAATAGCCTATGTAACAAATTTAGGAGTTGCAAAACCAATGAGTTCTTCGAATACATATCAATCTCTTTTGGGACAAAATGGATGTTCTACTACTGTGCAAAATGTTCCACTTGAATGGTCATCATCATATATTGAAGGCAGTATCATTCCACTAAAACCAACATTGGTAGTTGGTCCACCAATGAATGAAGGAGAGAGTTGTGGTAATGAAGGCAAAAATGTACTTGTGTCTTCTCTTATTTCAAAAAACTCAACTGTCGCATATGAAGGATGTTATCAAGATGCGTCGCCTTCAATTATGACTTTTATAGGTGAGTCTCCTCCTGTGCAAACAAATGTATCCATTGTAAATGGCGATTTTTCTCAACCGGTTATGGCGAATAATACATATCAATATATAACAAGCACATCTACTGTTCCAAATTGGGATTTTAATGCAGTCTTGGTAAATAATTCGGATGCATGGGGATTTGCTAAGCCATATCCTGTGGGACAGCAATGTGTTTCTATTCAAGTGACACAATATATTACACAACATATTAATTTTTCTGCTGGAACATATATTTTGTCATTTGTTTCTGTTGGTCGCAATTGTTGTGATGGTTCTGGTTTAAGCAATCCAATAAATATAATTATAGATAGAGGAACACAAGATGCTGGGACTATATTTAATTTTCAACCACCAGTAAATGCCTGGACGAATTATTCTGTTCCAGTGACAATTTATGTTGCTGGCATGCATAGTATTTCATTTGAAGGAACATGGTCTTCAGGTGATAGGTCTACCGCAATACAAGGGATTACTTTATCTTCGTCTGGGTCTTCCGCAGTTGGAAGTGGCACATATACATATGATCAATGTAAAACTGCGGCGATTGATGGTGGATATCAATATTTTGGATTACAATATGGCAATCCTGCAACTGGAAAAGGATATTGTGCTGTTACGAATGATTCTGTCAGTGCGACAAGAAACGGAACTTCTTATGCTGTCTCTGGTGGCATTAAATTGTGGTCATCTGAAACGTCTGGAGTAGGCAATGCAGCAACAATATCAATACAAGGTTCTCTCTCTGTAATTAATTCTGAAAGCATGTCTATTTTTAACATTCCAAATAATAATAATAATCAGGTTTATCAAGATCCAGCTAGTAATGGAGGAACCCCATCTGATTATATAGGTTGTTACGGCGACACAGGTAATCGTGCAATTGCGAATACTTCAAATAATCAATATTTAACTTTGGACCAATGTAAAAAATTAGCAACAGACAATAATTATACTTATTATGGATGGCAATATAATAGACAGACTTTAAATGGTTGGTGTGTTGGCAGTAATGACATGAACCAAATAAATAAATATGGTCCAGCGACAAATTGTACTAAATTAAGTGATGGAACCATGGGTGGAGGTGCATGGTCAAACGCAATGTATAAAATAACCCCACCATCTGATTTTTTTTTAATATTACAAGATGATGGAAATTTGTGTTTATATAAAGGAACAGGACCAACTAATAATCAAGGCAGTATTTGGTGTGCAATGACCAATGGACAACAACAAAAGCCAAATCCTGCATTTGCCGCGTCAAAGGGTAAATTCGGTAAAAATTATATAAAAACAGGAGATACTTTAGCAGCAGGAGATTTCATCGGTTCTAATGATGGATCCATTTATTTACTAATGCAGTCAGATGGCAATTTAGTGTTATATACATCACAAAATGTAGAAAATTGCACCAACATTGTAGGGGTTTCAAATATTGGAGGACAAGGTGCAACCGCACTTTATAAAATGTCTGAAGTAGGAAACCTTGCAAATTTAGGCAAAATCGGATATGTAGATAAAAATTCGGAAATATATAGTTATCCTGACAATAAAATTGGATTATCTAATACTTATATGAGATATCCTGAATCTGATAGTTATGGATATGATATTCCTGGAGCAGCATATTCTGGAAGTTCAGTAGATCAGTGTAAAAACACTTGCAATAATTTGTCAGATTGTTATGGGTTTGCGTATGATTATGTCCATAATGTATGTTATCCAAAAGACAACAACATGTTTCCTGTTGGTTCAAAACAACCATTGCCTGGTATAGCAGATTTATATGTAAGAGAGAAAATGGTAAAGGAAGGATTTGAAACTGTTGGAATAAATACAAATAAATGGAAAAATTACGCAAATAATAATAACATATTTAATGATTCAATTGTTGACACTGTGGGTAAACAATTAACAGCTGCGGACAAGCAAAATTTGTCCGACCTGAATGATAAAATCAATCAGTTATCTCAAGAGATTGAATTGAATAATATGGAATATAAACAAAAATTATCAAATGTGAATGCCACAACTGTTGGTAATACAAGTAGTATGAATAATTATAACGATGAGTATGATAAAATTCAATTAAAAATAAAACAGTCGAGAACCAATTTAGTTAACATGAATAATATGGGTTCTGATAGCAGTATATTGGTTGTTCAACAAAACGCACATTATGTGCTTTATGCAACAATGGCAATTATATTATTATTAATTGCAATAAAATTCTTATCTTAGTATAAACTATAATGTCGGGGGACGATAACGAAGAAATATTAAATGACATTCAAAAATTACAAAAGATTGAACAGGATTTATTCAGTAGTTTAGAAAATCCGCAAATACAGACAGACGCAAGTCAACAAATAATTAGTAAAATTAATGATGTTTCTCAAATGAGAATTAATTTATACAAGTTATTAAATAATTTAAACACCAACTATCAAAATAGTTTGACAAATTCCAGAGAAGTCTTGTCAGAACAAAATGTCGCAATAGACATAGTTGAAACTGAATTAAATCGTGCAAAAAAACGTCTTGCTGTAATTGAAGAAGAGAAAAATAATAAAATACGGTTGATTGAAATTAATACATATTATGGACAAAGTTATGACGAACACGCAAACATGATGAAATTAATTATTTACATTTTAATTCCAATTATTGTTCTTTCTGTCTTGTTTAAACAAGGCTTCGTTCCTAGATCAATATATATAATATTAAATGTAGTAATCCTTCTAACTGGGGTTGTTTTATTATTTAAAAATTATTCCAAAATATATTTGCATGATAAAATGAATTATCCAGAATATAATTGGTCATTTGATGCTTCAACGGCACCTGCTCCAGATTTATCATTATTAGCAGGCAATAATGATCCATGGGGCAAACTAAACACAACCTGTATTGGGCCTGTCTGTTGTACAACTGGAACTACCTATGATTATACTTTAAATAAATGTGTTCCAAGCACCAGCACAAGCACAAGCATGAGCACAAACATGAACACAAACATGAACACAAGCATGAACACAAGCATGAACACAACTGAAAATTTTATAAATATGGATAAAATAAATCAGGTATTTACGAAACATACAAGTGAATTTAAAAAGCCAGACATTACAATGAATTCCAAAATATATCCAAAAAATTATTAAATATATAATATATTAATATGTCTTCTTCAAATCAAACTATTTCAGAT